>JAABVA010004778.1_pt1 | contig 12453 bp, 13 predicted proteins | sample 5560331 | NCBI WGS metagenome assembly JAABVA01 (sample SAMN12812661, study PRJNA571458) | rock metagenome | isolation source: Antarctica rocks | place: Antarctica: Victoria Land, Mt New Zealand sud | collected 2016-01-07
GATGACCAACCGGACAGCGTCCTCACGGAACTCCGGACTGAACACCCTCTTTGCTCGACTCACGACCTGGCCTTTCATCTGAGTGGAGTGATTGTATCCACTGTCCGAGAAACGCGGGGCACCTCAACGGCTCCCCTCATTCACCAGTTCACCAGCAGTGTTGCATCGACCCCCTGAACCCAAGGCGGCTTTTTTCAGGAAGTCGTTCTCTAACTTCACCTCCCGGTACTTGCGCTCGAGCTCACGAAGTCGGGCCCGTTCACCCACGTCCAGCCCGGGCTCCTCGCCGGCATGGTCACGGCGGTAGACGTTCACCCAGTTCCCCAATGTGCCCTCACCGATCTGCAGCTCCCGGGCCACCGCGGCAATCGGCCGTGACGACTCGATGACCAGTCGGACAGCGTCCTCACGGAACTCCGGGCTGAATACCCTTTTAGCTCGACTCACAACCTGGCCTCTCATCCGAGTGGAAGGATTGTATCCACTGTCCGAGAAACGCGGGGCACCTCAACAAAAGCTAATATTGCCGCCGCAACAAACAACAACGAGGAAATTCCCAGGAGCACGACCGAGATCATTGGTACCGGAACGCGGCGGGGTCGGCGGCCTCGTCGAGCACGACCGTGGGGTCCGGCCAGAAAAACCGGGCCAGCAGTCGCTGCGCGGCGGCGGGTCACCGGCCCACCAGCGGTCGGATCGGGGCTCTCATGCGCCCACCGGCACCCCGGCCGGGTGGTCGGGTGTTGGCGCGTGCCGGGGCGTCCCGTGACCGCGGCTTAGCAGGACCCGTAGGGGTGCGGCGGTGAGGTAGGCCAGACGTAGCGCGGCCCGCAAGTCCGGGACACCGGGGAACAGGTAGGCGGGCAGGTAGACCAGCGCGACGGCGCCGGCGGTGGCCAGCGGGAACGCGGCAGCGGCGGTGAGGTCCCACGCCGCGGCGGCCAGCACGAGGCTGGAGTCGTAGTAGGTCTTGGTCGCCGGGTCCAGCAGCATCCGGGCGCACACGCCCACCAACAGGGCCGCGGACCAGCGGCGCCGGGCGACCGCGGCGGTGACGAGGACCAGTCCGAGCAGCAGCTGGGCGGTGCGGCACCACGGCGGGGTTTCGGTGGCGCGGACTCCGAGCAGGTGGATCACCGACGCGGGTGAGACCGCGATCCGGTACCGGCCGGCCGCGCCGATCCCGCCGGGATCAGCGGCCCAGAACGGCGCCCACACCACGACGACCCCGAGGGCGCCGACTGCGGCGGTCCGCAGCAGACGCGATCGCGGGGCGAGCAGGACCAGGGGGGCGAACACCAGCGCCCACGGCTTGCTGTCCACCGCGGCCGCCAGCGCCAGAGCGGACCATTCCCACCGGCCGGCTCGGATCAGGCGCAGTGCCCCGAGTGCCGCGAGCATCGCCAGTACGTCGTCCGGGTGCGCCCAGTGGACCGCGACCTCGGCCCACACCGGAAGCACGAGGGCGCCGAGGACCAGTACCCGACGGTTCCGGCGGGGCCCGGGCTCGGCCAGGCCCTCGAGCAGCCGCAGCGCCAGCAGGCCGGCCAGACTCATGGCGGCGATCCCGACCGCCTCCGCGGTCCGTGCGGGCAGGGCCGTGACCAGCGGGGCGACCGCGAGGAAGGCCAGTGGACCGGACTGCAGGGCCGGGTCGTCGGAGTAGAGCCGTAGGTCGTGCTGGTCCACCAGCAGCCGGGTTCCGGTCACGAAGTAGTGCCACCCGAATCCGCGCCCGGGCAGGTGCACCACGGACCAGACCAGCAGCCACCCGGTCAGCAGTCCCCACCGGGCCCAGCCCCGGTCAAACAAGCGATTCACCGCACGTCCCTCCCGCAACAGTCGTGCGGCCGGGATCAACGGGCACCGCTCAAGCCGCCCGAGCACCCCTGAACCGGGTCTGGGCACCTTCGGAGGCCGTGCAGGTGCGCCATCGACTCCGTGCTCTGCCCGACAGCATGACCGACGGCGGGCGAAGGGTGGACGGACCTTCGCTCGGGGGTGGACATCTCGGGTAGGACAAAAGGGCGTACCGCCAACAGCCGAGCCGGCCCCGATGGACGCCCAGAAGCGTCGTTGCACCTGACCGGCTCGGCCATCGAGCGACCGTAGGACGCAGCGCCGACACGCCGCGGAAGGTGCCGCGCTTTCTGCTAGAGGTCTGCCAGGGTTGGGCAATGCGCAGCGTGACTGGTCCTCGTACCGGGCGCCCCCACAAGGGTGCCCGCTGGTTGGTCAGCTCCCGCCTGCCTCTCCACTTGGCGGACAAGCTGCGTCGCCAAGCCGAAGCGGAGGACATCGCGTACAGCGACGTGGTCCTCAACGCGGTGGCCGCCTACTACGACGAACCGCGCCAGGTCGAACCCCGCGTCAGCGAGGCGGTCCAGGAGCGGCTCATCGCGTAACCCTCGGACACCAGCCGGTGTCCGGACAGCACGAAGCCCCACACACCCCACGAATGGTTTGGCCGCCTAGTGGGTGTACAGGGCTTCGAGACCTTGCAGGAGCAGACATTACCTCGCCCCGTCAGGGCGGGCACGGGTGGCGCGCCGCTTCGTCGGCGTGCCGTGAGTCCGGTGTCCTGTCCTTCTTCTCAGCGCGTGGCCGGCGCCGCCTGCGGCGGTGACCGTCCCGGCGGCCGCTGGCCGTCTGACCAGCGCGGATACCGCTGCAAGCTCCGTCACGGCTCCGAGTGCTGCTGGGGCTCGTGCGCGGGCCGCGGCCGCGCGCCGTGCCCGCCGCCGCAGAGCGGCGGCGTGGTCCCCGGCGTGTCGGCGTGGGCAGGGCCCCGCCGCGTACCGCTCGCAGGTGACCCCGCTGCGGGTGCTGCGTGCGGTACCGGTCGGTCACCGGCCGGCCCGGGACCTGCGCGGGTGGATGGCCGCGGTCCGGGAAGCGGCGCTGGCCGACTTCCGGGCCGATGCCGCGGACCGCAGGGTCTGCCTGGCCGCGATCCTGGCCCGCCACACCGACTGGGCGACCTGCACCGCGCGGACCGGGTGGGGCCTGCTCGCGGACCGCGGTTGCGTGTCGCGGTCCACGGTGGCCCGGTTCCTGTCCTGGTTGCGGTCCCGGGACCTGATCGGGGTGGTCTCCACCGGCCGGGTCGGGTCCCTGACCCGGCCGATGGCCCTCACCGGCCCCACAGGCAGGCCCCTAGCCGGGTCGGGAGCCGAGCTGGGCAATGAGGCCGCCGTGTACGTGCTGGTCGAGCCGCGCCCGGTCCAGCGCCCGGTGCTCGACCCGGACCCCGGTTTGCTCGTGCTGGACCCCCGGTGGGCCGCCGGCCGGCTCGGGGTCGACGAGCACGGCCGGGCTGTGGACCTGACCCGCCGCGGTCCGGTTGCCGTCGACGAGCTCACCCCAGACCAGCTCACCCAGCTGCAGGCAGGCACCCACCACCTGATCCGGTCCACCGGCGGCAGCTGGACTGTGGAAAGAACTGACACCCCCAAGTGGTCCCGCAAAGCGGGAACCCAAACCGCGCGCGAGCAACTCTGCTCACGCTGCCATCGGCTCGCCAACTGGCCGCTACGCGGCCGAAACAACGCCACTTCGTGGCAGCACCTACCAATACCGGGCCGACCCACCAGGCCCGATCAGCCGGTACCAACATCCAGTGCTCCCCCACCGGGCGGCATTCGCGCTCACCCGACCGTCAGGCCGGGCCCACCGACCCCGCACGACCCTGCGACAGTTTCGTGCCGATGCCGTCGGCCCTGGTCGACCACCGCCCCGGCGACCACCGGCCGGGACCGGCTGCGCCTGGTCGAGCAGCTGCGCGCAATCGCACCCGGCCTCATCCGGGTCGGGTCCACCCGTCAGCTCCGCCACCTCCTCCGTCCCTGGCTCGACACCGCCTGGACCATCGACGACGTCCTCCTCGCCCTCGACCAACACCCCCACACCGGAGCCCGCCCCCACACCCCCCTCACCGACACACCCACCACCGGGCGCGGCGCCATCCACAACCCGGCCGGGTGGCTGCTGACCCGCCTACGGGACTGGACCCACCCCGACGGCACCCCCCTGCCCAGCCGGGCCGACCGGACCGCGGCCCGACGGGCCGCCCGAGACACCGTCCTCACCGCAGCCCGCGCCACCACCGCCGCCCAACACGCCACCGCCACCACCACTCCCCCACCCGCCTGGACCGCCGCCCGGACAGCTCTCCACCACAGCTCGGCGGGAGGCCCGCGGTGAGGCGGCGGCGAGCCTGTGGTCGTGCGGCTGCGGGTCTGCTGTGAGGGTGGCTGGTCCAGGTCGTCGGCTCCCCCGCCGCTCGACCCGCCGGAGGGGTGCCAGACCGCAACCGGGCCGCCGCAAGGCCACTCAAAACCAGCCCCACCGCCCGGTCACGATGTAACCAGTACTGCAAACACTGCACTCCGCACAGTGCGCTGTGGCAGGCCAGCATGAGCAGTGCGCACCGTCAGCGTGGTGGGCAAATTAGTCAGGACACGCCCAGCAGCTTCCAAAGAACTGGGCCGGCCGCCTTCTACCTTCTTGCGTGTGTCGAAGATCGTTACCGTCGCCGCTGGCAAAGGTGGGGTCGGCAAGACGACGCTTGCCTACGAGCTGGCCTACCTGCTTGACGCGCCTCTCGTCGACCTGGACTGGAACCGGGGAAGCAGCACGAGACGGTGGGGGTTCCGGCCCGAGGCCCGCGTCCGGGCCCCGCTCATCGACGCGGTGACCTCCGGTCAAACGCCCGCGCTCGTGGCCGGCAAAGGGCGGAAGCCGGACCTGCTGCCAGGTCACCCTGACTTCGCGGAGCACCAGCCGCCGGATGAGGAGATGGCTGACCTGCTCGCCAAGTGGGCGGGGGAGTGGGGGCACGACTTCACCGTTGTCGACACCCACCCCGGTGCTGCTTCCGCGGGCCACGGCGCGATGGCGGCAGCCAACGTGGTCGTCGTACCCGTCGTGCTCGCGACGAATGAGCTGAACGCCCTGGAGGAGACCCTCGAGGACGTGCCGGACTACCCCCTGCTGCTCGTCCCCAACATGGTCGAGCGTTCGGTTCCCCGAGCCGAGCTCAAACGGTTGCGCCGCATGGTTGAGGACTCCCAAACCCAGGTTGGGCCGGTCGTGCCGCTGTACCGGCCGCTGCGCACGCGCAAGCGCCACGCCGCGCTGTGCGCGGAGCAGCCCACTCCGGTGGCTGCCCGGAACTTCGTGGCCGGGCTGCGCCAGGTCGCCGACGCTGTGAGGAGCTACACCAGTGGCTGAGATCGAGAACGGGCTGTTGCAGTTGGAGAGCAGGCGTCGGTCACGGCCGACGCCCCAGCACCCGAAGCGCCCCGTCCAGGTTCCACCGCCCATCGTCGCGACGATCCAACCGGCCACCCAGCGAGCGGATCAGATGCCCCCGCCGACGCCGACGCCGGCGACGCCGCCGACGCCGGCGCTGGCGTCTCGGCGCGCGCTAGCCCCGGTGAAGGCCACGCAGGTGTACCTCGACGAGCCCACGATGGACGTCCTCCGCAGGTGTGGCGCGGCAGGACTGATCGCGGGCACCCGGGACGTCACCAACAGTGGGGTCATCCGGTTCGCCGTGGCCCGCCTCGCCGAGCAGCTCAACCCCGAACAGATCGCCGAGGCGATGCTCGACGACTCCAACACCGCCCGACGAAGCCCCGGTCGTCAACGTCGCTAGGCCATCGATCCGTGAAACCGCGACGTGACCGAGCCCCCGGCGACACGGTTCGGGCCAGCGGTCCATCGGGGCTTTGGCCCACGAGGTTGCTCGGGACGGCGGATGTGACCGAGTCACGGCCGCGGCCGCCGTCGGCGGGATCGTTAGGTGCGGACGTTCAATGTCGGCAATGTGACGCGTTGGGACGGGCTGTGGTGAAGCCGGGCGGGCGGGCCGGCAAGCTAAGGTTCGCACCACCCGCCCCATTCGACTCACCGCACCCGGACCCCGGTGAAGCACACCGCCGAGGACAGCACCGCGCGTGCGTGAAGCTCCTGCGCCCCCTCGAGTTCTGGCGGTACCTGAGGTACCAGCCCGGGACATCAGGACGTGGCAGGCCAACGCGATCCCGCGAGTGGCGATCTCGGGGTCCGGCCGGGGTGGTCCGGTCGGGGGGCGGTCCTCGCGAGGGTCCTGTGTTACAGGCCCCCGTACGGGATCAAAGTGGACAGGATCACGTAACCGTCCAGACTAAGGAACACGATGGGCCACACCCAGGGCTGCCACTGCCGGCGGGGACCGATCCGGGTACTGCCCATCACGAGAAGGGTGGCCCAGGCCGTCACGCCGGTAAGGAGGTAGCGGCCCTGCCCGTGGGTGGTGCTCCGAATGATGAGCAACCACGCGACGATGCTCGCGATCACAACAGCGACGGACACCAGGTGCAATCCTCGACGCATGCACAAGGCGGCGAGGATACTGAGCCCGGCGAGAACCCAGAGCACGTCGTTGACAGGCCTCGGGAGGAGTAGCTGATCCCAGCCGGCCGAGTACCAGAAACTGTGCTCGGCGACGGAAAGCATCTGCCGGATGACACTGGGCGACAGGCTCGGTGGCGAGCGTATGAGATGAAGTCCCGGGAAGATGGCCAGCATGTTCGCATTGGTCGTCGAGGTCGCCAACGGGTCCCCGTAGAGGACCGCGTTGCGAATGAACCACCACCCGCAGACGGCGGTTGCGCAACCGGACGCCAGTAGCGGCGACAACCAGTCGCGGCGGCCGATAGCAGTGATCAGCATCGAGAGCAGGAGGAGTGCTGTGAGGGGCAGCGCGGTGACCTGCGTGAGCACGGCGGCGCCGAGAACGAGTCCTGTGACCGCTGCGAGCCGGGGAGACCGGGAACGGTGCCACAACAGCCAGCACGGCAGAGCGCACGCACACAAGGCGTCCACGAGTGCGCTGTTGGTGACGGCGGCGGAGATGACCAGGAACTTCGGCCAGGTGGCGACCGTTGCCGCCATCGCGGCCGCTACCGACGTTCTCCGCGTCAGCAGCCATCCCGTCAGGTACGTGGCCAGAACAGTGAGCAGCCCGCAGGAGACCGAGAAGAATCGTAGGGAGTGCAACCACACAGCCTGCTGGTGTTGCTCGGACGTGTAGTCGTGCGAAAGCAAGTACGGGGTGCCGCGCCCGGGCCGGTGCGCCGCCGCCGGCGGTAGTTGCGGCTGGAAAGCGGGGATTCTCAGTGCTGTCTGGAATCCGCCCAGTAGGACGTAGTAGAGCGGGCCCTGGTGGGATTCATCACCGTTTGCCACGGCGATGGGCGGGAGCACGCGGTGCTGCACGACGTACTCGGCGTAGATCGTGTGGCCGAGTTCATCGTCGTTCTCCCAGGCCGGTGTCCGAAGGCTGGACGTCACGACCAGCGCCAGATAGGCGATGAACACGACGAGCACCGACCAGACCACCCTCCGTCGCGCGGATCGCCAGGACCGGAGAACCTCCGGCCGATGATCACCCCCGGGCACGGCGGCCGAGAGGGACAGGTGGTCCACCAGTGATCTCCTCGGCGACCCCGGACGGGGCGTCAACAGGGGTCGCCTCCTCGTGCGTTCGGAGTCGGATGTCGGTCCTCCTCGACGGGTGGAACTCACCTCTTGGGGGCGGCTGGCAACTGGTGAGGCGGCTCGCGACTCGTCCTCGATCTCGACGACGCATGCGGTCAATCAAGGGCTGACGAGGGTCCGCATCGAGCTCTTTTCGGCAGCGTAGTTGATCATGCGTACGAGCCTGCCCGGCGGACCACGCCGGGCGGCTGCACTCCGCACTCGGCTACCGCGGCCCCGAGCAGGCATGAGCAATACCACCAGGCCATGACAGCCGCGACGGCCAACCAACCCCGGTGTCCGGGACCTCGGGGAACCGCGGTCGGCCGTGATGGCCAGTGACCTGTGGCCGAGTTGCTCGGACATGACCTTCATGGGGACCCCGGCCCGAACCAGACGCCGATAAGATTGAATAAGAGCAGTATGCGCCTTTTATTATGATCTGGGCGGTCTTAACGAAGATCACCAGACGCGGTGGTCAACATATCAATTAGCGAACGCGTCGTCGTTGAAGCCGCACCCCTGTTCATTCACTTGTGCTTGAAGGTGAAGCGTTGTCCGTCGGGTCCTCGCTCGTCCGGTGCGGTGACCCGGAAGATCCCCTACAGCATGTCCCGCCGTAGATTTCCAGCTGGTCCAGCGCGCCCAGAAGGGGGGTTCACCCGGTCCAGGACCAGTTGCTGCACGTGTCGCGCCAGCCATCGGCCGACCAGCGTTTCTGCAGTCCTTGCGGGCCTGCCTCCGCTGCCGCCGGGGCGGTGGCCGGCGCGTCGCCGCTGGCGTCCACGGGGTCCTCGATGGCACCGACCGCGGCGGCGGCTGCCGCGTCGTGCCCGAGCTCGAACAGTCGGTCGTTCGCGAAGACCCGGTTCGTCGCTGATCTGGGTGGGGCGGCGTTCCTGATCCGCCGCTACATCTACCAGCCCTACACCCGGGGGTCGTTCACCAAGGGCCACCCCGGGCGGACCCTGGCGCTGGTGAAGGCCGCGGCGACGGCGGGGACGGTCGTGCACCTGTTGAAGAACGCGTCGCTGAACGCGAAGGCGAACCCGATGCTGTGCAGGACCATCGCGGCGCCGCTGGCGGGTCTGACCTCGACCGTGGGCGGCCTGGCCGGGTCCCTGCGCGGCGGGGGCTTGAGCCCCGGGGTGATCGGTGGGCTCGGTGGCGCGGTCAGCGGTCTGCTGGGCAAGGCCAAGGCCGCCGGGGTCCCGGTCACGGAGAAGGCCCCCACCGGCGCCTGACCGGCCGCGCCCACCGGGCACCGGCCCGGGACCCGGGACCTCCCGGTGGTCCTGGTGTGCTGGCCGGCCGCGGACCGCGGCCGGCCAGCACACCCGCCCACCCCCACTCCCGGCGATCAGGGACGCACGGGGCCGGCCGACGCGACGGTCGGCCGACCTACGGTCCGACCGTGAACACCCCACCAGCCCCGGCCCCGTCCGCACAGCCGGCCGGGCCGCGGTTCCTGACCCTGGATCAGGTCGCCGAGGAGCTGCAGGTCAGCCGCTTCCAGGTGTACGTGCTGGTCCGCGACAAGACCCTGATCGCCGTGAAGATCGGCGGCCGTGGGCAGTGGCGGATCGAACGGTCCCGGCTCGAGGCGTACATCGCCGGCCTGTACGAGCGGCCCAGGCCTACGGTCCCGCGGACCTGCTGGGCGTCCGGCCCGACCGGTAGACGTCCACAGGCCGGCCCGCCCAACTTCCCAACCCCCCGGCCCGCCCAGCTCCTCGGCGCCGCCGAGCTGACCGCGGCCGGCGCGGCCCTGACCGCGGAACCGACCACCGCGGGCTGCGTGGCATCCGCCCACACCGCCACACCACCACCCGGGACCTCGTCGTGGTGCACTCGCCGCCGCACTCGCCGCCGGCGAGCTCGTGGGTTGCGGTGTCGAGGTCGTCGGGGATGGCGCCGGCGTGGCGAAGCAGCACGAGTTCCGCGGGGTCACCCGGATGCCGGACGGGCGGCGTTCGACGGGCGCCGCTCCAGCGTCACGTTTCAGAGCGGCGGCCTGGTGGGAGACGGCGGAGTGGGTGTGCTGAAGCTGGGTGGCCGCCGCGGTCGGTGCACCTGTCAGAGGCCGCCGGCGATGCGGAGGACGGCGCCGGGGACGTGGCTGGCCTGGGGTCCGAGGAGCCAGGTGATGGCGGGGGCGATCTGATCGGGGTGGCCTGCGCGGCCGGCGGGGATGCGGGGGCAGGACGCGGGTGAGCCGGTCGGGGTGGCCGGCGGCGGCGTGGATGCCGGTGTCGACGATGCCGGGGGCGACGGCGTTGACCCGGACCCCTTGGTCGGCGAGTTCCTTGGCCGGGCCGATGGTGAGGGCGTCGACACCGGCTTTCGCGGCGGCGTGGTGGATGTAGTCGTGGGGTGAGCCCAGCGTCGCGGCGGTGGAGGAGACGGTGACGATCGCACTGCCGGTTGCGCCGCGGGTGGTGGGCATGGGCTGGGCGGCGCGCCGAGCGAACCAGATCGCGCCGAGGAGGTTGGCGCCCACGACGCGGTGCATCCACGAGTTGTCCGCCCGTCGTGCGTGCTGCCTGTAAGCGCAGGCCCGACCTGCGCCCTGGGTGGCAGCAGCCGATCGGCGTACGCGGATGGCGACCGTGCGCCTGTGGTCCTACGTTCTCCGCTCATGCACCGCAGTCGCCTGTCCACCTTGCTGATCGACGCTCCAGCGCACGAAGCGGCGCGCACGGCGGCGTTCTGGGCCGCGGCTCTGGGTACCTCGGTGCGCCACCTGCCCGGCGAGCCGCAGTTCACCGGTCTGCCCGACGCTGTCCCCGGTCTGGTCACCGCGGTGCAGGCCGTTGAGGACACCGCCCGTTACCACGTGGACATTGAGACTGACGACGTGGCCGCCGAGGTCACTCGGCTGGTGGGTCTGGGGGCTGTCCAGGAGTCCAGCTGGCAGGGCTGCCAGACCCTGCGCGCGCCCGGTGGCCACCTGCTGTGCGTTATACCCGTGCACAGCGACCCGGACACGTTCACCCGGCACGCCCACACCTGGGGCTGACCCAGCCGGCCACCGGGCCACCGGGCCAGCCGGCCAGTCGGGGTGTCGGGGTGTCGGGGTGTCGGGGTGTCGGGGTGTCGGGGTGTCGGTCAGGCGTTCCGATTGGCCGCGGTGCTGGCCGGGTTCACCGACCACCCGTGACGGCGCCGAGTCTCCGGTGACCGGCCCGGGGTGTCAGCGGGGCCGGCGGTTGCCCTCGTACTCACCTGCTCCCGAGCTCCTCCCGGGTCACACGGCGGGCGATGTCTTCGACCGCTGCCGCGGTGAGGCTGCGCTCACCGGTGTCGTGGACGGCGTGGCGGAGCAGGCGGCGGACGAGGGCGGAGGTGGGGATGTGTTCGGTGTCGGCGCGGGCGCGGGCGCGGGCGCGGGCGCGGAGTGCGGTGTCGAGGTCGCGGTCGCGGTCGCGGTCGATGCGCAGGTGCAGGGGGACGACGAGGGCCGTGTTGGTGGTGGCGATCTCGGTTTCGGCGGCTTCGGTTTCTTCGGTGGCGACCTCGGCGAGGATCGCGGCGTGCCGGGCCCGGCGGGCGGTGCGGGCCTGGTCGGTGCGGGCCTGGTCGGTGCGGGCCTGATCGGTGTCGACCTGATCGGTGCGGGTGGGGTCGGGGGTGTCGGTCACGGGGCGGTCTCCTAGTCGTTGAGGTTGTTGAGGTAGTCGTGCAGGTCGGCTCCGTTGGTCTTCCAGGCGGTGAGCCGGACCAGTCGTTCGGGTCGGCGATGACGGTGGTGACGCCCGGGGCCTCCGCGGCGCGGTGCCCGATGCCGGAGGTCGGGAAGTGGTTCCGGACGAGCCCGCGAGCAACCGGCTGCCATGCTGAACGCTGCTCCATCTCCGGCTCCAGCGCCTGACCCGAGAGGTACCCGTGGTGAACCGAGGCACGTCGACCCTGGCCCTGACCCTGGCCGCGGCGGTGACCCTCACCGGCTGCGGTTCGAAGGCCCACACCCCGGGAACCCCTGCCGCCCCGGTGACCGCTGCCGCGCCCAAGGCTGTCACCACCGGCCCGGCGGCGGCAGGCACCAGCGCCGGAGCCGGAGCCGGAGCCGGGAAAGCCTGCTCGGCCGGGCACACCCGGGCCACGATCAACGGCACCGTCAAGTGCCTCGCCCCCGGGCAGGAATGCTCCGCCAAGGCGACCACCCAGTACCCGCAGTACGGGTACGTCTGCGGCACCGTCAACGGCCGCCTCGTCCTGCACCGCGCCTGACGACCCACCCGGGACGGCGGGGGGCACCGTGGTCGGGGACAAACCGCGGCAGCGTCCTCGCCATCTTCGGGATGTCGGCCCGGGTGAACAGGACCCGGCCGGGGACGTCGACCCACTCCACGCTGCGGTGTCGGCGAGCAGGGTGATGGTCGTCCGACGGGTTCTCTGGAGCAGCGGGGCCCCGGTGAGCTGGCTGGTCTGGGCGCCGAACCAGTGGAGGAACTCCTCGGAGTGCTCCCGTCGCAGCTCGACCAGGTTCGTGATCTCCGGGTGTGCTTCGGCCAGCCAGATCAACAGCCGGCCGAGGGCGTCACGGAGGTGGCGGACGGTGTCGGGGCGGTCGACGGCAGCGTCCAGCCGCAGCCGCAGGTATCGGTCGATGACGGCGGTGATGGCCGCCGACAAGACCACGCTGACGCCACTCCACTGCGCCGGCCGCGACACGGACACCAACTCCGAACGCACCTGGGCCGGTTGCCCGCCGGGCTGAGCAGGCTGCGGCGCTCATCGACCCGGGGTCCGAGGCGCTCCGAAGTTCCGTCACCGACCGCCGACCGATCTCGGCGGGCGCCGTTCCACTTCCTTGGAAGTGAGACACCCCGATCCAGGGCGGCTGGCCCGTGGATCGGGGTCAGGGGCTTCTGAGCAGCCAGGACGACTTAACGGCTCCTTATCGGCGCAGCGCCCCGTCCACCACGT
>JAABVA010004780.1_pt1 | contig 12450 bp, 12 predicted proteins | sample 5560331 | NCBI WGS metagenome assembly JAABVA01 (sample SAMN12812661, study PRJNA571458) | rock metagenome | isolation source: Antarctica rocks | place: Antarctica: Victoria Land, Mt New Zealand sud | collected 2016-01-07
CCAGGGGCAGGCGCCGCCCACTGGCTTCGTCCGGCTGCACCTCCAGGGGTCGAAGCTGACGAGCAGCATGATGACGCCGGCCGTCAGGATCAACGGAGCACTTGTCCAGGCCGGCTACGGCGAGAACACCATTGCCGCCCAGGGAGAGTGGATGTGGAGCTACGGCAAGGCCGCGCTGACGGTCGACGTCGCGCCGGGCCAGGTCGTCGACGTCTGGTATGCCGCGCCGGCGCTGACCTTCATCGACGGGTCGATGGGCTTCTCCCGGCAGAAGCACCGGGGTCGCACCGCCGTCTACTCCGTGCTCGGCGTCCTCGTGGCGCTCGCAGTGGCCGTCATCATCTTCGCCGCGATGGGCGGCTGACCCGGCATACCTGGCGGGCGGTCAGGGCGTTCGACCTCCCCGTTGCAAATTAATTAGTAGGCGCGCATACTAAATCGCATGATCGAACTTGGCCACGGACAGGCAACCTCCACTGCTCCGCCCAACGCGTACTTCGCCCGGTGGATCTCGCACGACACGTGGCGGGAGTGGTCTCCTGACACCGAGTGGGTGCGCCTGGAGGGTCCGGCTGAGGTCGGCACCCGCGGCGTGCTGAAGCCGAAGGGTGCCCCGAGGGCCAAGTTCGTCATCAGCGCCTGCACTCCGGGCCGGGAGTACACCGACACGACGCTGCTTCCGGGAGCGCGTCTGGTGTTCCAGCACACGGTGGAACCGGCCGCCAAGGGCTCGGAGCTGCGGGTGCACATCATGATGGACGGGCCGTTGGCATTCGTGTGGTCGAGGGTCATGGGAGCCAGATTCCGTGAGACGGCACAGGGGGACCTCGATCGACTCGTCCGCATTGTGGAGCAGCAGCCGTGAGTCATCGTGGAGCAGCCGTGAGCCATCGTGGAGCAGCCGTGAGTCACTGGCTGGGCGTGGTTTCGGCCGAGCACGTCCGCCGCGGGGTCGGTCTCGGGATCGCCCAGATCGGCCACGGCAAACGCGCCGGCCTTGCACGGATGGCGGCAGGTGACACGCTTGTCTACTACTCCCCCGTCGAGCGGCTGGGTGACCGGACACCGCTGCGGCAGTTCGCGCGAACGGCACCATCGTGGACGACGTGATCTGGCAGGCGGACGAGGAAGGCTTCAAGCCGTTCCGCCGGAGCGTGCGCTGGGAGGACGCTCGGCCGGTCCCGCTCGCGGAGGTGAAGGCGCGGCTGGAGCTCACTGCCGCGCCGAACTGGGGATACCAGCTTCGCCGCGGACTGGTCGCACTGACCGCGCACGACGCAGCGGTCCTGCGGGAGGCCATGCTGCGACTGGCGGCTGGGTGAACGACGGGCTGGAGACCGAGTTCGCCGACGCCGCCAACAGTCCGGGCCTCTTGCTCTGGCGCGTCACGAACGCCTGGCAGGCGGCACAGCGAGCAGCGCTGCACACCTTCGACCTCACCCACGTCCAGTTCGTGCTCCTCGCCTCGCTCACCTTTCTCGGTGGAACGTACGACGCCACTGCGATGGGGCTGGACTCCGACGGCGCCCCCGTCACCCAACGCGACCTGGCCAACCACGGCGGCCCCGTAACCCAACGCGACCTGGCCAACCACGCCCACACCGACCCGATGATGACCTCGCAGGTGCTGCGCGCCCTGGAGAGCAAGGGCCTTGTCCGACGCTCGCCTCACCCGACTGACGCGCGGGCACGCGCGCTCACCGTCACCCCCAGTGGAGCATCCCTGGCGAGTGCCGCCAACACCGCAGTGGAGGCTGCCGATCGAGCCTTCTTCGGCCCGCTGACCGATGATCGACCGCTATTCACGGACATGCTGCGCCGCCTCACCAGGACAACCGGTGTCCGAGACGCTCGAGGGCAACACTAGCCGGCACTAGCCGGCACTAGATGAGCACTAGCCGGGCACCAGCCGGCTTGGCGTCCAGTGGCGGCCGAGGCGCTGCTTCCGGTAGGTGGGCCGGCGTCACTGGATCCGCGACAACCCAACGTGCTGAAGGCCTCGACGTGTGGCGCAGCGGAACTCAGCCCACGTCGCTGCGCTCAGCACACGCATACGGTGTGCTGAGCGCAGAAAGGTGAGCTGAGCACCACGGTCGCTCCGCTCGGACGAGCTGGTGGGCTGAGCACCATGGTCGCCGACCTGCCAGCGGCCTGACAGTCGGAGCCTTGGTGGCTCACTCCCACTCGATGGTGCCCGGCGGCTTGCTCGTGACGTCGAGCACCACCCGGTTGACCTCGCGCACCTCGTTCGTGATCCGCGTCGAGATCTTGGCCAGGACGTCGTAGGGCACCCGCGTCCAGTCGGCGGTCATGGCGTCCTCGGAGGAGACCGGACGCAGGACGACCGGGTGGCCGTAACTGCGGCCGTCGCCCTGGACACCGACCGAACGGACGTCGGCCAGCAGCACGACGGGGCACTGCCAGACGTCCCGGTCGAGGCCGGCAGCGGTCAGCTCGGCCCGGGCGATGGCGTCGGCCCGGCGCAGGATGTCGACGCGCTCGGCGGTGACGGCACCGACGATCCGGATGCCGAGGCCGGGGCCGGGGAAGGGCTGGCGCCAGACGATGGCCTCCGGGACCCCGAGCTCGAGCCCCACGGCGCGGACCTCGTCCTTGAAGAGCGCCCGCAGCGGCTCGACGAGCTTGAACTGGAGGTCGTCGGGCAGCCCGCCAACGTTGTGGTGCGACTTGATGTTGGCGGAGCTGCCGGGGCCCTGACCCCCGCCCGACTCGACGACGTCGGGGTAGAGGGTGCCCTGGACGAGGAACTCGACCGGGTGCCCGTCCTGCTCCAGCGACCCGACGACGTCACGCGCGGCCTGCTCGAAGACGCGGATGAACTGGCCCCCGATGATCTTGCGCTTCTGCTCGGGGTCGCTCACCCCGGCGAGCGCCTCGAGGAACTGCGCTCGGGCGTCGACGACGACGAGCTGGACCCCGGTGGCTGCCACGAAGTCCTTCTCCACCTGCTCCGCCTCGCCCTCGCGCAGCAGCCCGTGGTCGACGAAGACACAGGTGAGCTGCTCCCCGACGGCCCGCTGGACGAGCGCGGCGGCGACGGAGGAGTCGACGCCGCCGGAGAGCGCACAGAGGACCCGGCCCTCGCCGACCTGCTCGCGCACTGCGGCGACGAGCTCGTCGACGACGTTGGTCGGCGTCCAGTCGGGCTCGATGCCAGCGCCCTTCCAGAGGAAGTTCTCGAGCACCCGCTGGCCCTGTGCGGAGTGGAGCACCTCGGGGTGCCACTGCACGCCGTAGAGGCGGCGGCGGTCGTCCTCGAACGCCGCGACGAGGGCGCCCTGGCTGGACGCCGTGACCTGCGTCCCGTCCGGCGCCTCGGTGACCGAGTCACCGTGCGACATCCACACCGACTGCTCGGCGGGCTGACCCACGAAGAGCGTCGAGGCAACGTCGCTGATCGTCGCCGGCGTGTCCCCGTACTCTCCGCGGCCGGTGTGCTCGACCGTCCCGCCGAGCGCCCGGGCCATCGCCTGGAAGCCGTAGCACATCCCGAAGACCGGCACTCCCGCCTCGAGCAGCGCCGGGTCGAGAGCCGGCGCTCCCTCGGTGTAGACCGACGCGGGCCCGCCGGAGAGGATCACGGCGGCCGGGTCGCGGGCCAGGATGTCGGCGACCGACATGGAATGCGGAACGACCTCGCTGTAGACCTTCGCCTCGCGCACCCGGCGGGCGATGAGCTGGGCGTACTGGGCGCCGAAGTCGACCACGAGGACCGGTTTCGCCTGAAGCGCATCACTCACGGACTCAAGACTATCGGCCCGGCGCGCCGCTTCCCGAGCCGTCGGGCTGCGGCTGCCCGGGGCCGTCGGGCTGCGACTGCCCACTGCTCTCGGGCCCGCCCGGACCAGCGAAGTACGCCCGGGACAAGGCCGCCTCGGTGTCCGCGGTGACCCGGCGCTCGGCGACGAAGGGCAGGATCGGGACGAACCCGGTGAGCATGTTGAGCACGATCCGGCGCAGGCCCCACCCCCGCTTGAAGCCGAGGTTGGCGATCGACGCGGCGTAGGCGAGGTAGATCAGCCCGTGGATGGGGCTCCAGACCGAGGAGAAGGTCGGGTTCTTCGGCGCGACGTACTTGACGAACATGGCCGCCAGGAGGACGAAGAGCGCCAGGCCGGCGACCACGGCGAGGACGCGGTAGATCCTCAGGGCCGCGCGGATCTGCTCCGGCTCGGCCATCGAGGACGGGTAGGTGCTCACGGGCTGGCTACTCCTGCCGGTTCGGCGTCAGTGCCGCCGCCGCTCGCGGCGTCGGCTCGGGCTCGGGTCCGCGGCGACGTGCCGCGTCCCGCTGGTGGTCTTCGCGGACCATCCTCCACCACATCCAGACGGCGAAGAGACCGAAGACCCACCACTGCAGCGCGTATGCCGCGTTGCGGAGGGTCAGCCCCGACGGCACCGACGGCGGTGGGACCCGCTCGATCCCGCCCGTGGCGGAGCTGCCGACCGGGCCGGCACCGCTCGCGTCCGGTGCCTCCGAGATGGCGAAGAGGAAGGCGTTGTAGATCGACCCGTCCCACACGTTCACGAGGTGGCCGAGGTCGACGGACGGCAGCTGCCCCGCGGGCAGCGGTGATGCGGAGCTTCCCGGCGACTCCCCCGGCGCGATGCTGCCGAGGACGGTGACCTCGCCGGTCGTCGTCGGCGCCGGCGCCTGGGCGGTGCGGACGAACCCGCGCAGGACGGCGAGCCGGGCACCGGTGTCGGTCACCACGAGCGGGGTGACCACCCAGTAGCCGGGCGCGCCGTCGAGCCGGCGGCCCACGACGAGGACCTGACCCGCGGCGTCGTAGCTGCCGACGGCTGCCACGCGCCGGCCGGACGCCGTCGCGGGGAACTCGCCGTGCGGCGTCAGCACCGACGTCAGCGCCGCGACCGGCCGCCTCGGCGCCTCCTCGACGGCTGCCTTGCGGCCCTCGTCCCTTGCCACGCTGAGCTGCCAGAGACCCAGGAGAGTGAACGCGACGAGCAGCAGGATGAGCAGACCCGACAGCCCCAGCCACCGGGGCTTGCGCAGGGTCCGCAACACCCGTCAAGGCTAAGCGACCCCGACGAAGGTGGACACCCGACCGCCAGTGACCAGGATGCCCGGTTGACGCAGGACCAAGGCACCCGGTTGACGCAGGAGCAAGGCACCCGGTTGACGCAGGAGCAAGTCGCCCGGTTGACGCAGGAGCAAGTCGCCGTCCGACGGCCGCGCCGCAGGCCAGCCGCACCGGTCCGAGTGGTCAACCGCTGCCCGACGGCCCCACCGCGGGCATCCAGCGGGCGATGACAACGAGGGCGAAGGCGAGCACGAGCGGCAGCAGCATCGCGTGCTGCACGCCGACCGTGTGGACCAGCCAGCCGAGGATGGCCGGGCCGGCCAGGAAGGCGGCGTAGCCGAAGGTCACGACGACCGCCAGCATCCGTCCTCCGCCGAGGTGCCCCGCCGCGGCATACACCTGCGGAGCGATCATCGCGACGCCGAACCCGACGAGGGCCCAGCCGAGGAGGACCACCGGCAGGGGCGTGGTGAACGCCGTGACGGTGTAGCCGACCGCCGAGACCACGGCCCCACCCCGGACGACCAGCTGGTGCCCGAAGCGGGTCACCGCGGCGTCACCGAGCAGGCGCATCGCCACCATGAACACCGTCACGACGACGAGGCCGGCCGCACCCGTGCCCGGGTCCACGTGGGCGACCTGGGTGACATGGATCGAGGACCAGTCGTAGGCGGTGCCCTCCATCAGCCCGAAGCAGACCGCCATCGCCCCGAGGAGCCACGCCGCGCGCGGGATCGGGGTCCTGACCCCATCGACGACGTGGTCGACCGGCGCGGTGACCGGCACCCACCGGGCCGTGACGGCGAGGGTGAGCATGCTGAGGGCAACGGCCGAGAGCAGGGCGGTGGGGACGAGCAGGCCCCTGTCCACGAGCTGCGCAGCAACCAGGACGATCCCCGCGCCCACGAATGAGCCGAGGCTCCAAAAGGCGTGGAACCGGCTCATCACCGGCGTCGCTCGGGCCTTCTCGACCTCCACGCCGACGGCGTTCATCGAGACGTCGGCGGCGCCGTTGCCCAGGCCGAGAAGTGCGCCACCGACGAGCACCACCGGAAAGGTCGTGGCCACGCCGACGACGAGGGCCCCGAGGGCCATGACCGGCAGCGACCAGATGGCCACTCCCCGCGCCCCCAGCCGGTCGGCGAGCCGGCCGCCGACCTGCATCGAGACGACGGCGGCCGTGCCGACGGTGAGCAGCAGGACCGCAACGGTCGCCGCCTCGATCCCGAGGCGGACGGTCAGCGCAGCGAGCACACCGGCATACGCTCCGACGAGCATGCCGTTCGTCGCGAACACCGAGCCGACCGCGACGGCGGCGCCGCGGGAGCCGGGTGCGGTTCCGCGGGTCAGGTCGCCGGTCTCGCGGGGGCGAACGGACACGAACGAGACCTCGGATCTCACTGGGCGGTGGACGTTTACAGGGGGCAGGGTGCGGTAGACGTTCTGATGGGGAGGGTGCAGGATTGCTGGGATCGAGCGTACGAGACGGTCGGCGCAGGCGAAAACCGGTGTCGGGGCGTCGGCGCCCGCGGGTACGGTGGACCCTCGTGCAACCACTTCCCTATGAGGATCCCGGCACCCCGGACCTGAGCAGCCCGATCCACTTCCTGGGCTGGATCGGCCGGGGTCAGTGGCGCACCCTCGCGGTGGCCATTCTCTTCGGGGTCACGTGGATGGTGTCCCAGGCCCTGCTGCCCGCCGCGATGAGCCATGCGATCGACGACGGCATCATCGCCAAGAACGGCTCGAGCCTGATCGCCTGGTGCGTGGTCATCCTCGGGCTGGGCCTGCTCAGCGCACTCACCGGTGTCCTGCGGCACCGGTTCTCCGTGCTGAACTGGCTGCGGGCCGCCTTCCTCGCGATACAGCTCGTCGGCTGGCACAGTGCCGACGTCGGGGAAGCCCTCCCGCGGCGCAAACCCACCGGTGACGTCGTCGCGGTCGTGGCCTCCGACGCCATGCGTCTCGGCGGCCTCTATGACGCCCTCGCCCGCTTCGTCGGCGCCATCGTCAGCTACGTCGTCGTCGCCGTCATCCTGCTCGCCGCCTCGAGGCCGCTGGGCCTGATCGTCCTGCTCGGCGTCCCCGTCCTCGTGGCCTGCCTGACCTTCGTCGTCCGGCCGCTGCAGAAGCGCCAGGCCGTCCAGCGGGAGGAGTCCGGCCGACTGATCGGGCTCGGCGCCGACACCGTCGCCGGCCTGCGGGTCCTGCGCGGCATCGGCGGTGAGCAGACCTACCTCGAGCGGTATGCCGGCCAGTCGCAGAAGGTGCGCCACGTCGGCTACCGGGTCGCCGGGGTCCAGGCCACGCTCGACGCGTCGCAGGTCCTCCTTCCCGGCTTCTTCATCCTCGTCGTCACCTGGCTCGGCGCCCGGTTCGCCCTCGAAGGCAAGATCACGGTCGGCCAGCTCGTGGCGTTCTACGGCTACTCCGCGTTCCTCGTCATGCCGCTGCGCACGGCGACGGAGTTCGTCGACCGGTTCACCCGCGCCCACATCGGAGCAGGCAAGCTCATCCAGATCCTCGAGGTGCAGCCCGACCACCGCGACCTGCCGCACGTCGGGCAGGCAGCCGAGCCGGCGACGGACGCCGACCTGGTCGACGAGCGCAGCGGCGTGAGCATCGAGCCGGGCCTGTTCACCGCCGTCGTGTCGGCCCGGCCCGAGGAGACGGCGGCGCTGGCCGACCGGCTCGGACGCTTCGGGCCGGACGTCGCCGGGGTGCGCCTCGGCACGACCCCCGTCGTCGACCTCCCCCTGGCCACCGTCCGGCGCCGCGTCGTCGTCAGCGAGAGCGACCCGCGGTTGTTCACCGGCACCCTGCGGGAAGAGCTCGACCCCTGGGGCCGGCACGCCGACGAGGAGATCCTCACCGCCCTGTCCGTCGCGAGCGGCGAGGATGTGCTGGAGTCACTGCCGGACGGCCTCGACAGCGAGGTGGAGGAGCGGGGCCGCTCGTTCTCCGGCGGCCAGCGCCAGCGGCTCGCGCTGACCCGCGCCCTGCTGACCGATGCGGAGACGCTCGTCCTCGTGGAGCCGACGAGCGCGGTGGACGCGCACACCGAGTCCAGGGTCGCCGGCCGGCTGGCGGCGGCCCGGCACGGGCGGACCACGGTCGTCATGAGTGCCAGCCCCCTCGTCCTCGACCAGGCCGATCGGGTCCTGTTCCTGCGGGGCGGTGTCGTCCAGGCCCGCGGGAGGCACCACGAGCTCATCCGCAGCCACCCGGCATACCGCGCCGTGGTCGTGCGGGGGGAGGAGGACCCGTGATGCTGAGCATCGAACCCACCACGCGTGCGCTGCCGGTCGCCGAGATGCCCTCGGTCCGCGCCCATGCCAAGACCCTGGCCCGCCTGCACCGGCGCAGCCTCCTCAGCGTCCTCGGGCTGCACGCGCTCGCCGCCGTGGCCGGCCTCGCCGCTCCGCGGATCGTCGGCCTGCTCGTCGACGACGTGACCACCGGGACGACGACCTCGGCCATCGACCGGCTCGCCGTCCTGCTGGCGGTCTCCGTCGTCGTTCAGACCCTGCTCACCTGGGCGGGGCGCCGGTCGGCCTTCCGGATGGGCGAGGACATCTTCGCCCGGCTGCGCGAGCAGTTCATGGACCGCGTCGTCTCGCTGCCGCTCTCCACCGTGGAACGGGCGGGCACCGGCGACCTCGTCTCCCGTACGACGAACGACGTGGAGGCGCTCTCCCGCGTGGTCCGGTTCGGCGTGCCGTCGATGTTCGTGGCCGTCGTGACCGTCTCGATCACGGTCGTCGCCGCCCTCTTCACCGGCTGGATGGTCGCCCTGCCGCTCTTCCTCGGGGTGCCGATCCTCTGGCTGTCCACGCGGTGGTACCTGCGCTACGCACCCGCCGGCTACCTGCGCGAGCGAGCCACGTATGCCGTGATGAACGGCGTGGTGACCGAGACCGTCGACGGCGCCCGGACGGTCGACGCGCTGCGCCTCGGCTCCCGGCGCCGCGCCCGCACGGACCGGGCGCTGCGCGAGTGCTTCGACGCGGAGATGTACACGCTGCGGCTGCGGATGATCTGGTTCCCGCAGGTCGAGGTCGCCTACCTCCTGCCGGTGGCGGCAACCCTGGCCTGGGGCGGCTGGCTCGTCGCCCACGACCAGGCAACGATCGGCACCGTGACGGCCGTCGCCCTCTACGTCCAGGCCCTGGCCGAGCCGCTCGACAACCTGCTCATGTGGCTCGACGAGATCCAGATCGGCGCCACCTCCCTGGCCCGGGTCATCGGGATCGCCGACGTGCCGCCGGACCGCGCTGCCACGGGTGAGACACCGAGCGACGCCAAGCTCGACGTCGAGGACGTCCACTACGCCTACCGCTCTGGGCGCGACGTGCTCAAGGGCGTCACGCTCGATCTCGCCCCGGGTGAGCGCCTGGCGATCGTCGGGCCGTCGGGCGCCGGCAAGTCGACCCTCGGCCGGCTCATGGCGGGCATCGACGGTCCCCGCGCCGGACGGGTCTCGGTCGGCGGCGTGCGGCTCGTTGACCTCGACCTGGTGCAGCTGCGCGGCGAGGTGGCCCTGGTGACCCAGGAGCACCACGTCTTCGTCGGGACGCTCGAGGACAACCTCCAGCTGGCCCGGCCGGGGTCGAGCCGCGAGACCCTGCTCGGGGCGCTCGACGCCGTCGACGGCCGCTACTGGGCCGAGGCGCTCCCGCAGGGCCTGGACACCGTCGTCGGCAGCGGGGGGCACGCGCTCACCGAGGCCCAGTCGCAGCAGCTGGCCCTGGCCCGGCTCGTCCTCGCCGACCCGCACACCCTCGTCCTCGACGAGGCCACCTCGCTGCTCGACCCCAGCGCAGCCCGCCACCTCGAGCGGTCCCTGGCGGCGGTCGTGTCGGGTCGGACCGTCGTCGCCATCGCGCACCGGCTGCACACGGCCCACGACGCCGACCGGGTCGCGGTCGTCGACGACGGCCTCATCACGGAGATCGGCACCCATGACGAGCTCATCGCCGCCGACAGCGCGTATGCCGCGTTGTGGCGTTCGTGGCGCGACGAGCCGAACGAGGCGGACATCGCCGCCCGCGGCGCGCAGTCGCGCTGAGGCACGCTGAGAACCGCGCTCGGCATCCCGTAACCGCCTCGGCGCTGCGTCGTTGGCAAGGTGGTGTGGCTGCGCATTCCACCCCGGCTCGTGCAGCCACACCCTCGGGTGCTGTGCGCACCGGCAAGCAAGCATCTCCGCAACTGCGCGGCGTTTGACGACTTCCGTATTGCGGTAACGCACAGCAGTGTCAGCGCACGCGCTTGCAAGTGTCGGCGCACGCGCTTACATGGTACAGATGCGGCGCACGCCCCTAAAGGGAAAGGGTGCGGCTCCCGTGAGGGGCGCGACTCATGCGGCCATCGGTATCTTCCCGCCGGCGTAGCGTCTGGTGGACTCGGTGTCGTTCGTTGTTGAGGTGGAACGTCCAGTAGTCCTCGAAGTCGTCGTTGGTGTGCACGGCCCGTACACGACCGGGCCCTGGCCGCGCTCGAGGGCAACGCCCGCGACGTCGCCGCCGGCATCAGACGCAGAGCCACCACGGCACGACTGAACAAACAGAAACGCCTCAGGCCGACACCTGCGCCAAGTACCTGACCAACAAAGCCGACTACCTGGACTACCGACAGCACTCACTGGCGGGTGGCCCGTAGCCAGCGGCGTCATCGAAGGGACCTGCCGATACCTCGTAGCTGACCGCATGGACATCACCGGAGCCCGCTGGTCCGTCAACGGCGCGGAAGCCGTGTTCAAGCTGAGGAAGGCGATGATTCCGCTGCCGATCACGGCGCCGAATGAGGCTAGCTAGGCCGTATCCGGCTCGCTCGAACGAGATGCCAGCGCCCGTGCTCCCGACAGCGGTCCCCTCGTTGTTGGCGGTGGCCAACCAGGAGAGGGCGAGGAGCTTCTCGTGGTCGCTGGCCGTGCGGGCGGTCTGGAGGAACACCACCACGCTGATGACGCCGATGGCTGCTCCGTCCCACCAGCACGAGGGCGATAGCGAAGGCGGCGGCGTTGACCACTGTGGTCAGGATTAGACACGAGGCGAGTCGGACGACCGATAGGACCCTGACGATCTGAATGGTGCTTGAAGGTCAGGACACCATCCTGAAGATGATGGAGGCGGCTGCGCTCGAGCAGAGCATCGTGGCCAAGAGCCATCCCGCGAGGTCAGGTCGGCCTTCTTGCGCCAAAACCCCGGGGATGGCGATCTCGAGCACGCCGGAGACGACACCGATCAGGGCCGCGACGCAGGTCAGGAGGGCGAGGGGGTGGGAGTTCTCCTCTAGACCCACAGCCGTCGTAGTCCTCGAGCGGTAACACCCCTCCAGGCGGTCGAGCGTGCCCTGACGAGTAGCGAGATCCCGATGCTCGACGTGACCACCAACAGTCCGGAAACTAAGTGGTCAGCCTCGTAAGTTCGTCGAGGGTCTGGTCGTCGTCAGGCCGCTCGACTCTGTTGCGGAATGGCCTGTGATGTTTGTTCATGGCGGTCGAGTCGTTCGAGCAGGTCGGCGAGGTCGCTGGTGGTGAACTTCCACTTGAATGGTCGGGCGGCCTCGTTGTATCGGGATTCGAAGTCGGTCAGGCGCTTCTCAACCACTGCGAGATCAGTGAAGTCGTTGGGAGAGAGCACTTTATGCGTGATGATGGAGAAGTAGACCTCCACCTGGTTCAACCACGAGGCGTGTACAGGAGTGTGCACCATGACCGCATTCGGGAACTTCTCGGCGAGCCGGTCGATGGCCTTCTGCCCGCGGTGGGAGGAGCCGTTGTCGACCACCCAGAACACCCGCTTGGCCGAGGCGTAGGGCTCTTGGGTCATCACCGAGTCATCACCTGCTCGACCAGCGCGGTGAACGGTTCGATCCCGGTGGTGTCCTCGCACCGGCCGAAGACCCGTCCCTGGTGGACGTCGTAGGCGGCCAGGTAGGCCACCGCGCCGCGGCGGTGGTAGTCGTGGCTGACCCGCATCATCCGGGATTGCCCCGGCGCCATGCTGGGGTGGCAGCGGCAGCGGGCCTGGATGGAGGTTTTCGTGCGCCACGAGGCGCTGCATTACCGAATGGAGGTGGAAGGACTCCATCGCCGGGCCGTCGCAGCGGTCTGGTGAAGCTGAGGGCAGCCTGACCCGGGAGACGCCGGTGAGGGTGGGAGCAGCCCTGACAACGACGGGACGGGTCGGCACTGCCAGACGACTTGGGCCTGGCTAGCAAGACGGGAAGGTGTACGTGAGAAACCAGCGTGTAAAGCCTCTTAAGAAATCCACCGGCTCCAACCTGGCGGATGTGGGCCGGAGAGCAGTGCACGCCCGGGCACCCTTTTGGGGTGGGCGGGCGACTCCTGTGCCGTTTGAAGACGTCGGCAGGGAGGCCA
>JAABVA010004781.1_pt1 | contig 12448 bp, 11 predicted proteins | sample 5560331 | NCBI WGS metagenome assembly JAABVA01 (sample SAMN12812661, study PRJNA571458) | rock metagenome | isolation source: Antarctica rocks | place: Antarctica: Victoria Land, Mt New Zealand sud | collected 2016-01-07
GGGCGTGATCACCTGTCCCTGTGCGACGACATTGTCTGGCTGGCCAGGGGCCGCGTTCGGCCAATCAAACGTCACACCACCGGCCGTGATGGCTTGCCCCGCGGTCATGCCGTGCGCTTGCAGGCTATCGGCGGAGTAGCTATTGCCCAACATGTCGAAGTCGCCGACGCCAGCCACGCCATCGGCGCCGATACCCACGTTGTTCGCGTCGGCCTGCACACCAATCGATGCGTTGCCCACGGCTGGTGGGATCGGCCCCAGGGCCGGCGCCGCGACGCTGGGAGACCTGTAGGCGGTATCCCCCGCCTGGCCGCTCATCCACGGGGGCGCCAGGGGCGCCGCGTAAGCGGAGGGGTCCGGACTCTCGCCCCCGGTTGCGCGCTGGACCACCGCCGGCATGGTCGTAAGACTCACGAACGCCAGTATCAGCGATGTGATAAGCCATTTCATGCTCGCTCCTCCCCGCACCCCCCTGCAAGCACGGACGAGGGTGGACGCTATCCTACAGCACGACGACCACATCGCCACTGACCGCGCACCTCATGGGCGCGTGGGGCGCCTGAGTTGGACGTACTATACCACAACGGATGTCGCCATTCAAAGCGCGCCTTCTCACAGCGTGAACCCCAAGAACGATAGGCGCGCAAAAACGATGGGAAAGCCAGGCTGTACGGTGTCATAGAGGTTGTTGATACAGGCTGTACGGTGTCATAGAGGTTGTTGATATTGGTGGCAAAGTCGTTTCCAGGGTCATGCCGACGCGTAAAAGGTAGGCGCGCAAAAGCCTTGGGAAAGTATGGTGATGGCCCCGCGCCCCCACGCAGCAACGATCTCGTCCCGTACAAGGACGCTCTGGCCCCCGACGGTCTGGTTCTCGACGAGCAGACGCCCATCCAACAGGAGCTGGCGCATGATATGCACCTGGCCACCCTGCAGGTACCGTGTCCCTGGCGCGAGATGTAGCCGCCCCATAGCGCACCCGTCGTCGTGCGTGCGCGGGTTATGCGGATCGACGCAGGGTTCCTGGGATTTCTTGCAGGATCGGCGCAGGGTTCCTGGGACAATCGGCGCATGTCGTGTGGAACAGCGCCCCTTTTCACACCTGAGGATGGCGCAACTCACCTGGAATCCTACATGTAGCGGGTCGGCCTCCCTCGGCCGCGTGGCACCCGAGGGAGGCCCGCGCTCGTCTCATGTATGCGAAAATGTGAGCGCCATGCTGACCCTATTGCATCACACCCCGCTTTATCGCTATACTGGTCACACAGAGGGTCACCGGCCCCGCTGATCCGGTGCGGCACCCCATGAGATATGCATCGTCTATCACGGCTTCGTGGACCGCTGCACGCGCCGTCATCGCACATGAACCTGTGCGGTATCTCAGGCGTGACCGTACACACGCGGACGGAGGCCGACAGGCGCGTGGGGACCTTCGCGTGGGGACCTTATCGTCGAGTGGAAAGGGAGGGACACGGGATGGTGACGCATGTGTGGCAGACAACGGACGCGGGGGATCGCGCGGAGGCGGTGGCCGCCGTGCTGGCGGCCGGCGACCCGCGCGGCTGGACGGCCACGGAGGTCGCGGAGACGCTCGATCCATCGCTGGATGTCCGGGACGTGCAGCGGGACCTGGAGGACATGGTTGCACGCGCCCGGCTCACGCGCCACGGCATCGGGCGGGAAGCCCTGTATACCCTCCCGCCTCGCGCCGACCAATCGGACGCGATCACGCGGGGCGGCGTGCCTCCGCGCGACGCGCGGGACGGAGAAACGATGCGCCACGGCACGCGCCGCCCACGGGCCGTGGGCCGCGCGGACGGGGCGACGGACCCGCCGCTCGCCCTGGACTACGCGACGGTTCGCACGGCCTACGAGGCGGTGCGGCGGGGGGTCGTCGGGACACCCCTGGAGGGTGCGGGCGGGTGCCCACGCCTGGCGGCAGAGCTGCGCGCGCTGGTGGCGCTCGCCGCCGCCCTACGGCGGCATGAGCACGCGGCGGCGCGCGGCCACGGCCAGCCCGAGCGGCGCCGGCACGACCGGCCGTGGGCGGCGCGGCCGTGGGGCGACACAGCCGACACAGCCGACACAGCGGCCGCCAGGGTGCACGCTTCCGCCGCGACGAGCGCGTGAAGCGTGCACCCTGGCCGGGCGGTGCCGGTGCGCGTGACGCGGCCTAGCGCCCGACGATGCTGTCAGAATGCATAGACGGTGCGCCGTTATGCACGCAGCCTGCGCCATCCAGTGCAGATACCGTGCGCCCCCCCGCCGCTGCATGCTCCCCCTGCGGTCCGCACGGTCGAGCCATGCCTGATAGAGGGGCTGCCGCCGCGCTAAGCGTATGCGCGTGGGGAGACCGTCGTGTGCGGATCGACGCACGTTATGCGCCCCACGGCGCCAATGCAGGTGTGGAGCCGGCGCACCTTATGTGCATTCTGACAGCACCCGGAGCGCCGGCGACGTGCCCGCCGAGCGCGCCGCCGGACTGAGGCCTGCGGCTCCCCCCGCCCTCCTGGCCGCTGAGAGCGCGCCGCCGGCGTCCCGCTTGCGTTGCCCTGGTCAGCCGCTCGCGCACCGACACGCCTACGGCCGCTAGGATCCCCGTCAGGGCCACAGCAGTCACTGTAACTCCACCGTCACGCCACGCCACGCCGGGACAGCGTGTCCACACCGCAGCGCCCCATTCGCCGCCCGCATACGAGGGGCACTGCCCGTGCCCTCTATCCACCTAATGAGTCTTGACAATCAAGATCGGTAAGGGTACGGTGTAGTTTTGGGGATGTGTAGGAAGGAGGCCACGATGCCGGCGCGGCGGACGCTGGACCTGACGGAAGCGCAACGGGAGGAGTTGACCCAGCACCGGGATCATGACCCGCGGCCCTGGGTGCGCGAACGCTGCGCGGCCCTGCTCAAGATCGCCAACGGGATGGCGCCCCACGCCATCGCCCGACAGGGTCTGCTCAAGCCACGTGACCCCGATACCGTCTACGCCTGGCTCGACCTGTACGAGACGCACGGCTTCTGGAGCGTGGAGCACTTCCCCCATGGCGGACGACATCGGGGCGCGCCCATCGCGCGCCGCGCCGAGTTGGAGAAGCGGCTGGCCCACGCGCCGGGCGAGGAGGCGCGCCAAGAGATCGCGCCGACGGCCGACGGCCCTCCGCCCAGCCGCTGGAGCTTGCGGGCGGTGCGCGCCACGTTCCGCTGGACGCGGGAGATGAGCCTCTCGGGGGTGTGGCGCGCGCTGCGCCGCGAGGGGGTGTGCCTGCGGCGCGGCCGCATCCGCCAGTTCAGCCCCGACCCGGCGTACGCGACCAAGCGCGATCACCTGCTGGCCTGCCTGCGTGACGCGGCCACCCATCCTGACGCGGTGGCGCTGCTCTTCCTTGACGAGATGGGTTTCTACCGCTGGCCGGAGCCGGCGGCCGACTGGAGCGTCGCCGTCCCCGCCGCCGCGCCTGTCGCCGCGCGGGGTGGCCCCAACAACAGGCAATGGCGGATCATTGGGGCGCTCAATGCGCTGACCGGGCAGGTCACCTACCGCGACGCCTACATCATCGGCCGTGAGAAGGTCGGCACCTTCTATCATCAGCTTGTCGCAGCCTATCCGCACGCCCGCCGCATCTATGTCGTGCAAGATAACTGGTCGATCCATACCCACCCCGACGTGTGCGCCGTCCTGGAATCCCTGCCCCAGATCACTGCGGTCTGGTTGCCGACCTATGCCCCGTGGCTCAACCCCATCGGGAAACTCTGGCGCTGGTTGCGCGCCGACGTGCTGACCCTGCATCGCTTGGCCGATGATTGGGACGCGCTGCGTGCGCGCGTCACCGCCTTCCTCGACCAGCTCGCTGCCGATTCGGATGACCTGCTGCACTATGTAGGTCTCCTCGGCGAGGGTCGCCTTGCCACCGCACGCCGCGCGGCTTGATTACCGATTTTGGACGTCAAAACTCATAAGGGACCCACGACGCGGTCGCGGGGTGGCTCGCGCCGGGAAATGCGTTCGCGCACAATCTTCCCGAAAAGGACACCTACACCCATCGTCATGTCTCGAAGGCCCTCGATGATGTCCAGAGCTTCCTCGGAACGCTGCTCGTCTGAGGCTGGTCTTTCCGCCATCATCCTGCGCACGGCGTCTCAACGTGTCCCGCTGCCGTAGAGTCCTCGTCAGGCATACGACCGTCTACCGATGTGACCACGCCTCGAAGCGAGCCATGGATGCCTGGAGCTCGGCGTTGGCCTGCTCGTCGATCTTCCAGTAGTGGAACTCATCCGGCTGGAATGATGGGACGTCTGGTGATAGCGCGGCCGCAGGTTGTAGAGGGTTTATCCCCGTGCTGGCGCTCGGCGTCACAATCGGGCAGTCCCGTCCAAATTTGCCGATAGCCACGCCTATCACATCGTTCGCCCCTGCAGCGTACAGGATGTTACGTGCCCATTCGAACGTTAAGCCGCCTGTCGTGAAATCGTCGACAACCAAGACTCTCCGCCTTCTAATCCTTCCAATGTACCGCTCGTCCACTTTGACGGTTCGTACCTGCTCTCTGAAAGTGGGGATGTTGTTCTGCCACCGCTGAAGACGGCTGCTTTGCGACCCTGTATGCGTACGAGGAGGGGAAGGTAACTATCGCGGAATTGGCTGCTAACGTCCTGAAGGAAAGGTGCGAGGACGGTATGCCCTGTACTCCCTTGGTCATGGCCGGGATATGTTGTCCAGAGATCGAGATTGTCGACGAGCTCCCCCAGGTAGAGGCTTGTGAGCAGATGATTATTGAAAAATGGCCTGAGGTGTACATCGGTCCTATCCTTGAGGACGCGTACCGCCGCGCTCTTGATGCGCGCCTGGTCCACGTTAATCGTCCGACAGTCGACGATGGCTCGGTACGTAAAGGCGCGCCCCGCAGAGTCCCGTCCGTCCGCCATCCAGAACCAGGGATGCTCCTTCGTGAAGTAGAGACTGATAAATCGGGTGGCAGAGGTTAGGTTGTCTATGGCGATGCCGTATCGGCCTGTCGGATTGGCCCATGTCGCGCGGAGGTACGGTATTTTGGCGTGCGAGGCGCACACGGCATCGGTTAAATCATCGTCGCCTAAGTAGACAAGATCGCTGACCTTTAGGCCGAGGACGTCGGCTGGGATGGCGACGAATTTGGGCGATGGCTTACGCGCCTTGACGCTTCCGGGTGTGGCCTCGAAGTCACCCTTAAACCCTAGCTCACGCAGGCGACGCACCTCCTCTGGTTTGTTGGACGCGACGATAATCTTGAGCCCCTGATCCTTACACGCGGCCCAAAACTCGGTGAGGCCATCGACTGGGCCACGATCCGTCAGCAGCGTCCCGCTCACGTCGACGACGATCCCACGGATAGCCATGGACACTCCTCGCTAGAAATGGAACAAGGGCAGTTGGGGTGATTTCCGCGCCGCCGACGAGGCGGGCAGGACCTGCAACACGTCTTGGATGCCGTCCATCCGTTGGGCGCCGCGCTGCAGGAACTCTTGCGGCCATCCTGCCTCCCCCTGCGCGTCGATGAGGGATTTCATCAAGAAGACCGCGCGCTTAGGCTCCTCCGTTCTCAGCGCGAAATCGGCCTGCATTTTGGCTCCGCTGACGGGACCCGCCTCGACGACGACCGTCGCCAAGCTGAGCAACGCCATGGTCTTGTTGCGCATGGGGAAGTTGTGCGCGGTCGGCGGCGTGCCGAAGGGGAACTGCGATATGAGCGCCCCTTGCTCGGAGATCGCCTCCGCGAGCGCCGCATTCTCGGATGGGTACGTGCGATCCAGGCCACACCCGACGACGGCGATAGTCCGCCCATACTTCGAGAGGGCGGACCAATGCGCTTCCGTGTCGATGCCCCGGGCCAAGCCGCTCACGACTGCAACCCCCCGCTCCGCGAGCAAGCTCGCGATTTTCCGCGCTCTGACGCGTCCTTCGTCCGACGCCTCCCGTGTCCCGACTACGGCGACCGAGAGGGTGTCCTGTGCGCTCAACCACCCGCGCACATACAGCACGGGCGGCGCCCCAGGCGCCTCAGCTAAGTTCACGGGATACCCCACGTCGAGACATGTGACAATGGTGACGCCACGCTTCTCCGCCTCGCGCAACTGCATATCGGCCGACGCGAGCAACGCGTCGATGGGCAGCGCGCCGATCTTGCGTAGGACGGATAGATCGCGCGCCTCGGTGGCGGGAATGTCAGCGGGGTTGTGGAGCAGCGCGACCGGATCGGGATACAAAGAGAGGAGACGACGGACGACCGTCGGCCCTAGCCCAGGCGCGAGCGATAGGGCCACAAGCGCGCGCACCTCATTAGTAGGAAGCACGGGAGATGATGCGACCATGTATCCCTCCGGCCTGATGCCACTCGTCTTGTCGTAGCCTGCCTAACTACTAGAACAAATATACTACAAATGCAACATCTGTTCTAGTATGACACAGTTATACCGGTGTGCGCGATCAACCTATCCACGGTGGGATGGTGGGGACGCCGGCAGCAGTGCGGTGCGTGGCACAGCGACTGCCCCTAAAACAAGCTATTTAGAGGGCGTTTCCTAACCCACTTTGAGGGTCGAAAACGTGAAGTTATGTCGAACAAAGAGCGCATTTAGCGCCGCAAAGGGCTTGCCGAGGCCGGTTCCTAGCCTCCAAACAGGTACTACGTGGGCTATTCTGCGCGACATAACTTCTCTGAAAGCCTCCTTTTACGCTCAAGAAGGTGGTTAGGAAACGCACTCTATTTAGTACCACATCGTTAAGCTCTCGGCGTCGGTGTGATGTCCGCGGCGTGGCCGATCCCGTATGGCCCGATCATCCCCGCCCCGACGTAGTTGGCTGCCGGTACCTTATCCACGCCTCTAATAGCTGATGTCGAGGGCGCGCATGTCGGTGAACTCGGCGCTCGCCGCGATCCCGTACTGATCGAGCACCGCGCTCCCGAACAGATCGGCCGCCTCCGCCCGCGCCACGGCCGTCGCCCCGTCGTTCCATGCGTCGAGGACCGCCCCCATCGCCGCCCCGTCGAGGTGAACCTTGTCGCCCTCGGCCGTCTGGCTGATCCGCCGCACCCGCGCCACCTTGTCGTTGGACACGCGCACCGGCCCCTCCGCGTAGTCCACGCTCAACCCGTCGTCGCGCAGCCGCTGGACGTTGGCCGCCCGTCCCTGCGCGTTGGCGATCCCCTGCACCGCCGCCGTCACCCCCTCCGTGCGCGTCCGCGTCACGTCGCGCGCCTCGCCCGCTCCCGGCTCCTTCTGCCACCGCTGCACCGTGCGCACGTTGACGCCCACCTGCGCGGCGAGCAGCCGATTGCCCGCGGCGATCTCATGCCGCCCGCCGCCCCCGCCCAGCGTCTCCACCACGGCGCGCACCGCCGCCGGCGTCAGCGTCACCTCGGTCGCCACCAGCGCGCTCAGGCGCTCCGTCAGCAGGTCCGCCAGCGCCGGCACCTCAGCCCCCCTCCCCGTCCGACGGCGCCTGTGTCTCCGGCCCCTCGTCCCCCTCGGCTCCCGTCGTGTCGCGGATGAGGGCGAGCAGGCGCTTCATGCCCACGCCCAGCGTCGCGCGCCCCTCGTCGCGCAGCCCGAACGCCGGCAGCAGCGGCGCCAGGGGCACGCTGGCGTCGTGGACCTTGAAGTGCCCCAGCCCGGTCCCCAGCGTGATTGTCGACGGGCACGCCTTGATCGCGTCGGGCTCGTCCGAGACGATGTACACGCAGTCGATGTTGACGGCGACGGGCGTGCAGCCGGCCGCGTCCATACGCTCCACGGCGCGCGACAGGTTGGCCGCCCCCTGGGCCAGGATGGCGTGCCGCCAGTCGGGCCGGTAGAGCGCGCTGTCCCGCCGGTGCCACTGCCCCGCGAGGGCACGCCACACCCGGCGCCCGCGTCGCCGGCGGCCGTGCGCTCCTCCAGGTCGCCCAGGCCCAGTTCCACGTTGGCGCAGGCCCCCAGCCATGCCGCGTTCTTGTCGTAGCTGTGGAGGTAGGCCCGGCCCCGCTCGGCCGGGGCCAGCGTGCGCATCCAGACGGTATTGTATTCGGCACTTTCAAACGCCGAACACACCATCGAGCGCGCGGGGACCAAAGCGGGGAACAAAGGATAGGAGTACGCTATAAGTGCCATCGAAATGGCGACCTTCATGTGAGCGATAGGCGAAGCAGGTGAGGTGCAGGGAGTTTAACTCCGGTCCAGGTCGGGACAACCACACACAGTGATGATGCATCCCTATCGATCACGGCCCTGCGGATACCGCTAATGCGGCAGTAGGCAGCGATTGTACAGCGGAACGGAACGTCATGCGGCTCATCAATCAGGCGGTACAGGTCACGTATCACTACTCGGTGTACTTCACGGCTGATCTGTTTGCACCCGGGAACCCTTTGCTTGTAGATGTTGTTCATACCAACGGAGCGGATTGGCCACAAAAGATTCTATGTGTCATCGATGGTAGCGTCGCGTTCCACCACCGGGATCTCATCGACGCCATTGACGCCTATTGCCAACACCATCGGGACACCCTCTCGTTGACCTGCTCACCCTTGGTCGTCGAGGGCGGTGAACGGATCAAAAATGACGACGGGAGTCTAGCCCTGGTTCAGGCGGCGATCAATGCACAGGGCATTTGCCGACACTCCTTTGTCATGGCGGTCGGTGGCGGTGCCGTGCTCGACGCGGTTGGCTACGCGGCGGCGACGGCGCACCGAGGTGTCCGGCTCATCCGCGTCCCGACGACGGTTCTGGCACAGAACGACTCGGGGGTTGGCGTCAAGAACGGTGTCAATGCCTTCGGCAAGAAAAATTCCCTCGGCACGTTCGCGCCGCCCGCAGCGGTCCTGAACGACTCCCGTTTCTTGACGACCCTCTCCACGCGCGATTGGCGGAGCGGCATCTCCGAGGCCATCAAGGTCGCACTGCTCAAGGACGACACGTTCTTCGCAGCCATCGAGGAGCAAGCCGATCGCCTAGTCCGGCGTGACATGTCAGCGATGGAGGACCTTATCTACCGCTGTGCCCAGCTGCACCTGGAGCACATCGCAACGAGCGGTGACCCCTTTGAATTCGGCTCCGCGCGTCCGCTCGACTTCGGCCACTGGGCCGCGCATAAGCTCGAGCACCTCTCCGGCTACACCGTGCGCCATGGCGAGGCCGTGGCGATCGGCATTGCCCTCGATTCGACGTACTCCTACCTCGTCGGCCTGCTGCCCGAGCGGGACTGGCGGCGCATCCTGGATCTCTTCCTGGCCTGCGGCCTGGCCATCTATGCTCCGGAACTGGTGCGGCACCTCGACGACGGCGACGATACGCGCTGCATCCTGCGGGGTCTTGGGGAGTTCCGGGAGCATTTAGGGGGCCAGCTCACGGTAACGTTGCTCGAGTCCATCGGGCGGGGCCGTGAGGTCCACACGGTGGACGAAGAGATGATGAAGAGGAGTATCGGGTTACTGCAGGCGTATCAAACTGGTCATACTGATGTCACCATGCTGGAGGTACGACAATGAACGCACAGGTCGGCCGGTGCCCGTTGACGCAGCGGCAGCTGATCGATATGTATTTCCTGGATATGCGCGCCAAGGTTCTCGACCTCGCGGCCTTTCTCGACCGGATGGATCGGGCCGCCGACCGCAGTGCCGAGGACGATTTTCGCCTGGTGGCCCTGCGCCAAGCGTTGCACGCGCTTGGAGAGGAGACGCCGCGCCGCGCCTACGAGGTCCAGATGCTTTTCAGTGACCCCACGACGACGCCGCGGGAACACCTGGACCGCAAAGGGGCGTTCGGCGCCTTCGACCACGACCGACAGGAGGCGCAATGATGCGGTACATCGATATCCACGCCCACATGATCTCCCGCACGACCGACGACTACGAGCAGATGGCCCTCACGGGCTGCGTCGCGCTGACGGAACCAGCCTTCTGGACGGGGTATGATCGCCTGTCGCCGGTGGTCTTCGCGGACTATTTCACCCACCTGACCGAGTTCGAGCCAAAGCGCGCGGCCGCCTACGGGATTCAGCACTACTGTTGGCTGTGCCTCAATCCCAAAGAGGGCGAAGATCGGGTCCTGGCGCGCGAGGTGCTGGAGATCATTCCCGGCTTCCTCGACCGGCCGACGGTGCTTGGCATCGGCGAGATCGGCGTGAACCGGGTCACGCGCAACGAGCTCGCCACCTTTGCCGACCACGTTGATCTGGCCGTGCGGTACAACCAGCTCATCCATATCCACACCCCGCACCTCGAAGACAAGTACAAAGGGACCGCGGCGATTGTGGACGCGCTGACGTCCGACGGCCGCGTCACACCGGGCCGCGTCATGGTCGACCATGCGGAGGAACACACCATCGGCATGATCCTTGACCACGGCTTCTGGACGGGGCTGACCCTCTACCCGCAGACGAAGACCTCGGCGGCCCGAGCCGTCGACATGATCGAGATGTACGGCAGCGAACGTTTGTGCGTCGCATCGGCCTGTGATTGGGGACCTAGCCTGCCGACGGCCATCCCGCACTTCATCCTGGAGATGCGCCGCCGCGCTCATCCCGAGAGCTTGATCCGGAAGATCGTCTACGATAACCCGGTCACGTTCCTGAGCGCGTCGCCGCACTTCGGGCTGACGACTGAGCGAGCCGCGACCGCCGAACAAGAGCCGGCAGCGGTACAGAGACAGAGAGGGTAACACCGATGCGCGTGGGGCCTGATGATTTCTTCCACCTGACGTACTGCACCAATATCCATCCCAGCAACGGATGGGCTGGGGTGTTCGCCGCCGTGCAGCGCTACGCGCCGGCGCTCAAAGCGCGCCTCGCGCCCGATCGGGCCTTCGGGATCGGCTTGCGTCTCTCGGGCGTTGAGAGCGCCGAATTGCTGGAGGGTGACCATCTCCAGCAGTTCGCGGCCTTTCTGCAAGAGCACGATCTCTACGTCTTCACCCTCAATGGCTTCCCCCACGGCCCTTTCCACGGCCAGCCTGTGAAGGCCGCGGTCCACGCGCCCGACTGGCGCGACGAGGAGCGCGTGCAGTACACGCTGCGGCTGATTCGCATCCTGGCGTCCCTGCTGCCCGAGGGCCTGGACGGAGGCATCTCGACGAGTCCTCTCTCCTACAAGCCCTGGGTCGACGTCGGGGACACGGCACTGTGGGAGTGCGTGACGCGCAATATCGTGCGGGTCGCGGAGGCGTTGGTCCAGGTCAAGCAGGAGCAGGGCAAGCTTATCCATCTGGACATCGAGCCGGAGCCAGACGGGCTGCTCGCGGATAATGCGGAGGTCATCCAGTTCTACACGCGCTGTCTGCTGGACGACGGCGCCCGCATGCTCGCCTCGTCCCTGGAGGGCACCAGAGAGGAGGCGCGTGGGCATATCCGCGAACACATCCGGGTTTGCCTCGATACGTGCCACATGGCCGTGGCATACGAGGAGCCGGCGCGGGTACTCGACCGGTTCTCCGAGCTTGGCATCAAGGTGGGCAAGGTCCAGATTAGCTCGGCGCTCGCGGTCCTCTTTTCTCAGGATGAGACTGAGCGGGCAGAACTGGCCCGCGCGCTGCGGCCCTTTGCGGAGTCGACGTACCTGCACCAGGTCATCCAGCAGAACCGCGACGACACCATCGAGCGCTACCCCGATCTGATCGACGCGTTGCCCCATATCCAGGATGGCCGGATCGCCCAGTGGCGCATCCATTTCCATGTACCGATCTTCATCGACCACTTCACCGCGTTCGGGTCCACACAGGCCACCATTGAGGCGGTGCTGCATTTGTTGGCACAACGCCGGTTCAGCCGCCATCTCGAGATCGAGACGTATACCTGGAGCGTCCTGCCGGGGGACCTGAAACGCGACCTGCTGGACTCGATCGCGCGTGAGTTTGCCTGGGTCCTCGACGTTGGCCTATGACACGCACGTTTCCGGCAGCGCCTGTGCCTCGTTCGCGCGGCAGCGTCTCCGTGGCCATCTCGCGCTGGCGCGCATCTCCAATAGCCCGACCGTAATCAGCGATGCCGTGGCCGGCGCGGCCCTGGCCGATGCGCGTGGGCCGATCGTCATCACCGCCCTGGTCGCGCTGGCTATGGTTCTCTTTTACACCGCCGGCATGTACCTGAATGACCTCTGGGACTACGCCATCGACTGCCGCCAGCGCCCTGAACGGCCCCTGCCCGCCGGCCTCGTGTCTCGCTCCGTGGCCGCGGCGATGGTTGTGGTCCTCTTTGTCGCTGGCGGCAGCGTGCTCTGGAGTGTGGGCCGCCGCGCATTCGTGAGCGGACTCGTCCTCATCGCCCTGATCGCGATATACGACCGCTGGCACAAGGAGTACGCGCTCAGCCCCCTAATCATGGCGGCCTGCCGGTTCATGGTGTACCTGACCGCCTTCCTCGCTTTGTCGTCGCGCGTCTCCGCGACCGTCGTGATCCCGGCGGGCATGCTTGCCCTCTATGTCGCCGGCTTGACTTACGTGG
>JAABVA010004785.1_pt1 | contig 12442 bp, 13 predicted proteins | sample 5560331 | NCBI WGS metagenome assembly JAABVA01 (sample SAMN12812661, study PRJNA571458) | rock metagenome | isolation source: Antarctica rocks | place: Antarctica: Victoria Land, Mt New Zealand sud | collected 2016-01-07
AGCAGATTGCACGCGCAGCGTGCCCTGACCAAGTTGCATCTATGCTTATACAATGATGGCAATTTTGATTGGCCCATCAGTGTTCCATCTGGAGAAGATGCCTTCTTGAACGTTCCTATCACATTGCAGGTGGTCACGTTGAATATCGATCGGCAAGATCCTTTTGTTGAGGAGCATATCAAGCCTTGCGAGAGGTTATGGGATGCACTGGCACCCTACAGGGAAGGGCCTGATCAAATTCCACGTCCAGTCCCAGACCGTCTTATCTTCACAGAAGCTCCAGCAGAGTTCAACACAATTGCAGCTCGTGAAGCTTTGTTGGCAGCAGCTTTGTTCGGCAGCTCCAGCAAGTCGCAGCAGGTGCATGATGTAGTGCAGAAGCACAAGTACATTCTCACTCTAGACTACACCATGAAGATGCTGCATCTAGAGGTAAGATCAAGAATTGAAAGCACACAATCAACTGCCAACCTGCATTTGCTGCTCTTGTCTCATTGCCATAAGCCAGGGCGTGACACAGAGCTCCCTTGCGTAATGCTGCGTGGCCCATCTTGCACACATGTTGTCTTCGGGCACTCTATGAGCAGGGTGTTTGTCTGTCCATGGCTTGCAAAGGCACTAGCACCCTACATGCATCGGGCATGACACCATCTGACTCTGCCATATACAACAATTCACAGACCATGTCCATCATGTGGTCTGAGACATGCTGCTTTATTGGCAATCATGCCTCCTGAAAACACATTAGTCCTTGTAGTGGTGTACACTGTGAGGCCAATCTGGGGTGATACTGCTCTGCTGAATCTGTCTATTAGTAGCAAGCTCTACGCAGACACAAGGCAAAGTCTCTATTGGGCAGCGCGTTTCCAAATGTTGCCCAGCTGCAAGCTCTGTTTTGTGCGGATGCAGGAGCGACGGCAAAGCGGTGTAGTCACCATCATGTCATCAGAGACTGGCGTGGGCAAGACCAAATTGCTCACCGTGTACCATGATCTCATCAGCTCTAGAGGGACTGCTAAGAAGGAGAGCCATCAAACAGCCTTATTGGGTCTGCTTCAGAAGTTTGCTACAGCACATGAAGCATTGCTGGAGCTTCTTGCGCCAGCCACAGCAGCTGTGAATCACTGGGCCCTTGCCCTCGCTGGATCACGGTTCGTGACACGGGCGCTGATGCCGGCAGAGCCTGTGCAGTCTGTTGCTGGGGTCCTCAGGCACCTCAGAGAGTCAGGCTCGGATGCTGTGGGCTTGCACAAGCTCATGTGTCAGATGTTGAGGCTGTTGTGCCAACGCGGCGATGCCAGCTGCATCCAAGCCCTAGATAGTCTACTTGTTGAGCTACAAGCCTTCGCATGCACCCTCCTTGAGGACAAGCTGACTGACAAACAGCAGCTGGCCTACGTGCTGCAACATGTGCATGATGACGGGCAAGGCCCTTGGGAGACTGTAACTGACAGAGCCATTGCAGCATGCCAGGCGTATGTGATTGAGAAGTTCTCTTCACAGTCTTTGCAACATCCACCGTACGTCAATTCCTTCCTGGCTGGATGCAACTGCACTGGTGCACAAGCAGTCGCAGACGCTGGAAGCAACTCAGGGGGAGCTCGCAAGGTGCTGCTGATGATTCTAGCAAACCTGCTGGTGGGCAGCTATTCCACCTTCAAAGCCATGCAGATGCATGCTCAGATCACCACAGCTGCCCTGCACAGCAAGCTTCGCCCATTCATTCAGTTGGCAGAGGCCTGCAGGCAGGAGCAGTTCACCTTCTTTGTTGATGAGCTGAATACCTCCTCCATTATGGGTGAAATGAAGAGTTTATTTGTGGATGGCGTCTTTGAGGGCAAGAAAGTTCCCAGCAATATCTTCTGGGTCGCAGCCATCAACCCTGCACGACCAGACACTCAGTCTCCTAGGGCTCGTGAACGTCAGCAGGAGCTTTTCAACTCCCGCTACATAGTGCGCCCATGCCCTGCTTCCATGGAGGAGGCTGTATGGGCCTTTGGCAGCATGTCAGCGGTGCAGGAGAAGGATTATGTCACGGCTAAGCTGCAGATGGTGGCTGCGGAGTGGACAGATGTGGCCAACTTTGACCATGACCAGTCCCGAGTCTTGATGCGTTACATCAGCACTTCCCAGGTTTGCTCAAAACTTCATTCTGGTAATGCAAACATACAAAGCCCTGCATGCCTTGTGCATGGAAGTAATGCTTGGGCATGCAGCAATTGCTTAGGTAATAATCACAGCTCATTTTCAATTCCACCCATCTTGCTGCCTGCATTCTGCAGAAAACAGTGTCAAGCAACTGCCCATTTGCAACAATACAAAATTGCTTGCAAATGCTGCCATGAACCAAAACACAAGCCACATGCAGATGGGTGTTTTAGGAATACAGTGGCTCAACTATGTCTATCTCAAAGCACATCTGGAATGCTTGCAGGAGTTCATGAAGCAAAACCTAGGCCAGGCGTCTGTCAGCCAAAGAGATCTGCAGCGTGTCTTCAGCTTGTTGGCATTCTTCATACGCCATCATAGGCAGCGCAAAGATGATTACCCAAACAGTGTTCCGCAGAGCAATGAGGAAATGGTGCACCGTTCGTTGCTGCTCAGCATTGCAGTGGCTTACTACTTCCGCTTGAACAGGGAGCTGCGGAATGATTTCCTCCTGCAGATTGCCAGTCTAGATGGTCCCTACAGAGCTGGCAATGAGAGACCACCCTGCTATGACTTGGCCAGTTTGGTGGAATTTGAGCTGAATCTGTTCACTGCTGCGGCTGAGCTTCCTCCAGGAATTGCACCCAATGAGGCTCTGCGTGAAAACTTCTTCTGCATTGCCGTGTGCGTGGAGGCTAAGCTCCCCCTGATCATTGTGGGGACTCCAGGTGAGTCATTGACTGCAGTCAGGCTTGACAATCATGTATGCATCACCACACACTGACTATCTGACGGCATTGCAATGCGCATTGTCCGCTGTCAGGCCTTCTTGTTATGGCAAAAGCTTCTTACAGTTAAAATCTGGTCCCAGTATGCTGTCTTCAATTCTCGGCGTAAAACACAGTCTGTTTGCGTGACATGATCAAGCAATTGATGAAAAGGAATATTGCCATGTTGTATGTGCGTGCTTGCAGGCAACAGCAAGACGCTCAGTTTCAAGCTGGCTGCTGACCGCATGCGCGGCAAGTCTTCTTCCAGCAAGCTGCTCAGGCTGTTTCATGCCATTGATCTGTTTCACTACCAGTGCTCGGAGAAGTCAACATCACAGGTCTGTCCTATCTTGTTAATTTCTTGTGCAGCTGACATCTGGTACTGTCTCATGTGTTCTTTGCTGTGACAGGCTGTTGGGTTTTTGCCCAGGCGTCCATAAGTCTTCTGAAAGTGTTTCGCTGTCACATAATAGTGAACGCAAAATTTGTGACTATGATGGACATCTGGTGCAGTCAAGAGCAGCTACCAAAGAGTACTCATGACATGCCTTTTGCATGTTTTAGGAGATTGGAACAGTTTGTCAGCGCGCTTTGGAGCGGCAGAGACGCCACGTTGAGCTGGGGCAGGAGAGCATAGCAACAGTGCTTCTGGACGAGGGTGGACTTCCTGGGGTAGATCCCTTCCTCAGATAAACATTGGAGAATTGCGTGTGCATGTGGTGCCCATGTTCCAGAGTCACAAAGGGTGTCTTGTATACCTCCCATTGCTAGCCATGCTCCCAACGTTGCCACCTGCCCACTTCCTTCAAGCAGGCAGAACTGGATCGCATTGCTGTATCTAGGCCAGCAGCCATGTTACCAATACAGCCCAGAGTTGTTCTCTGATTCTGCCCACGACTTGGCTGTAGGATGAGATGGAGGCTCTGAAGATTGTTCACTACCTGTGGGATGATGCTAAGCTGGCATACGTCACTATCACCAACAGGCAGCTGGATGCTGCCAAGACAAACCGCGCCGTCTGCGTGTGCCGTTCAGCACCTTCACAGAAGGATCTGGAGACCCTGGCAAGCAGCTTTCTGAGCTTCAATCTGAACACAGAGGGCAACACACAGCAAGGCCTCTGCATCAAGGCTTGCTGCACGGCTTACGCTGAATTGGTCAGTGCCAGGAACAGCCATGCCGGTAGCCCCAGCAGCTCCTCCCGGGACTTGCATCACTTCTTCAAGTACTTTGCAAGACGCCACAGGTAATAAGCTCCACCTAGACGCCGTCTTATTCAGATACAAGAGTGAACGCGTGACTCAAAGCTAGCATGAATGTTACAGACCACAGGAGCCGGGCTAGCTGTACACGGCTGCCATGGGTCGAGGTCTCAGGGCTGTCAACAGTTTGTTGAAAACTGCCATGAGCCTTGCAGTTTTAGTTTTGTTCTCTGTGTTCTGTCAAACTTGTAAAACTGATGATGATTGTCCTTTGCTGTGAGCAAGCCTTGTCACATTCATATCGTGCTGTTGGCACAAGGATATTTCGGTGATGTGCTGTGCTCACCCTCCAGGCAAGGGGACCACGTGAGGATGAACACTGCCACTGTGGTGGAAGCTCTGCAGCGCAATTTTGGAGGCCTGCCCCAAGATGAGTTCCAGGACACAGTCACACGGTTTGTCAGACACCTCGCTGACGCATGTGGACCTGAGCTCTTTCCTGACCCACAGCCCCGTGACTTCCGTCCCACGCTGGAGGTCTTGGCAGATGGCTTGGCAGAAGGCGGTCACACTTTTGTGGACCAGCATGCTACCCTCAGCGATAGGTCTGCCCGACCCAAGCTGGTTATTGATTACACAGGTGAATAGCAAACCATCATTGCGCTTGCCTTGAAAGCAAGCTGCGACAGCACTCAGCTCGTCAAGTGTCATGCATGCTGCAATGCCCTTACAATGGGATAGTTCACGTGGGACACCTGTTCAGCTGCAAGGCCTGCACATGTACAAGCCCCAGCATCTGTTAGTGCAAGCCAGCTGCAGGCATTGCTGCTAGTCAGCACCATGCGCCAGGTTTGGTGTGCTTCAAGCTGTCAGGCGCTAGCAAATGGAGGCAGAGTTTTCCAGTAAAATCTGGTTGCAGGCCATTTTGTACAATGTTGAGGCCAGGGGCAGAATGTGCTGCTTACATAGGATTGCTGGCTCATAATACTGCTGCGCCAAACAAAAGCCTGGTGACGTTGCAACTGCAGGTGACGATTCTGCATATCGATTGCTTTTCAGTTCGTATCAGGGTGGCAAGCCAATCTTGAACAGGGAAAAGACTGAAGTGTTCCAGATGAGCGCCTTCGAAGGAGATCAGACTGCTGAGGCGCAGAAGTCTATGATTGGTGACATCCGCAGAGCCATTGAGCAAGGAAAGACCTGTTTCCTGATGTACACTGAGGCCATCCATGGCAGCCTGTATGATCTGTTCAACCAGTTCTTCACAGTACAGAGGGACAGAGAGCAGAATGCTAAGCTGTATGTCCAGATTGGGATAGGCTCTTACAGCAAGGTAACATTTTCACAGCATGCATCGTTGTTCTGTAGCTTGTGTCAGAAGTAGCAAACAGTACAAATGCAGGGCGCTGCTTTTGCCTGGAACATGTAGTTCTTGTGCACCTGGTCAGCGCTTGTCCGCATATCCGTATAAATAGCCAAGCATAAATCAAGCATGGCCAACAGCCATATTTGTCTGACACACTTGTGTGTAATTGCAGCCATGTATTGTGCACCCTGAAGCCAGGATTGTGGTGCACACACCAGGTCATCTGCTGAGCCAACTGCAAGCACCATTCTTGGACAGGTGTGCTGACCTTGCACTTTTGATGTTGCACAGCACCATGCAGACTACATTTAAGCACTTTTAACACCCATCACTAGCAAACTTGACTGCAGTGGGGCTTTGACAGCACCCTGAGCATCATTGCTCCTGCTTGTTTTGCAGAAGCCTGAACCTTTCAATCATCCCCAAAACGATTGCACCCACTCTCACGCTAGAACCTCTCATGTGTACAAGCTTCTTTGCAGGTTTGAGAAGTACGCAGTGTCTGTGGAAAGCTTCTGGGAACTGCTCAGGGCTAAGAAAGATCCTGCAAGCTGCCAGATTGTGGACGAGGTTCTCTCCAGGTGTCAGGCGCTGATGAGCACACTGGGCGCACACACATGCTATGGCGCTGTGCCTACCAGCACTGTCACTACAATTCTGATGACTGTCCTACAAGACCAGCTGCCTCCAGCAGATCAGCTCATGGCTGTAGACCATGATAGCCTAGTCAGAGCTGTTGTGCGAGCTGTGGCCTCCCAGCTGTTGCAGCTTGTGAAGCCCCATGTGTTTCTACAGCAGATGCATGGTGGTGTGCAGCTGCCTGAGCCATATGTGGACTTCTACTTGCACAAGCAAGAGCACTACAACCTGAAGCAACTGCTGTCGGCATTGGGGGCAGGTGTTCTGCCTGAAATTCACCCTGAGGTGGTGGAAACTCTGCCAGACCAGCCGGAATGCTCTAGTGCAGTATCATGTGAGGATCAACGTGTGTTGCTCAGCAGACAGACACCACAGAAGTGGGTGCTCTTCACATGCACTACGCCAGATCTGGATATGGGGTATATTCTACCAGCAGGTACTGTGGCGGCCTCCATGTCACAGTGCTGTTGTAACACCAGTCAGAGCTTGACCACGCTTGGCCTTTACAAGCATACCAGCTTTGTTCTGCAGGGAGGCACATCAGCACAAGCATGTTGCTTTTGCATGATACAATGTGCTGTTTTGCACGGACTTTGCGATCAGCACTGTGGAATTCTACTGACAAATTGGCTGTGCCATGAGTTGGACAAGGTTTCAGCAACTTCCATGGTACTCAGTGCACTGAATGTAGCCTTGCAAGAGCTCATGTCATAACGCCATGTGTCACAGGCCGTGTCAGTGGCGCTCCTGAGATGGCACAGCAGAGGGTCATGTTGCTGCGTTTTGTCACAGAACAGCCAGAGGTGACTCCTCACTCCTATGTTTGCAGCTGCTGCATTGCATGTTTGCTGGCATGTTGCGACAATATCATATCTGTGGTGTCATCACAAACATGCAAAGCTGTCCTGGTGTCAACGAGCAGCTAGTGAGAGTATCATTACCATTTTTCAGCAGACACTCTGTGAAGGCAAGTTTCTTGAGCTTGCTGCTAATCACTTGTCTTAATTATGGTGCAGGCAGTTGCTGTTCGCAAGCTTGAACATCTGACAACCAAGACTGCATGCTACGAAGCTGTTTGGGCTGCTCACCATGATGACAGCATTGAGATGGTACTTTTCAGTGCCAACATGCGCTATGTCAGTCAGCGACAGCTCAGCATGCTTCGTCAAATGATTGATGATCTGGCGGCAGCCTCCACAAGCAGAAGCAACAAGAAATGGGTCCTGTTGCTGCACTTCATGCCTGGTGCCGCTCTTAATGACTGTTATCCCTCCTTGTTCCTGTATGGCTGGAACTTCTGGTACTTGGACAGCTGCACAGGAGGAGTCATGCGCAATGAGATGCTGCAGATGGGCACATGGTCAGCAGCAGCCATAGCCATGTTCAGCGGCCAAACCATTCAGCCATTGGACCTGCTAGGTATGTTGACGCAAGCATGCTGTACTCTGATATAGATTCAGTCACTGCATGCATGTACCGGTCATGCTATCATGCAAACCTCTGGCCTCTGTGGATCCCCATGCAATATTTGCTGTCAGTCTGAGTGTTTTCTGAACATTGCTACGATAGTCACAGAGGACTGCAACCGCCGTGTACATGTGCTTTCAGGCTAAGCTGAAGCAACGTACGCTAATGCTACAAGGTCCTACTTGCTGACACGCGTACAGCCAACTCGTGCTGCAAACAAGGCTGCTGTATGGGCACACGCACATGTGTTGCCCACCAGCCTGCGCAAGTATGCCGGCTTCTACTCAGGGAGCTTAACCCAAAGGCAGGAAGGCCTTGATGCTCTACTTGGTTCCCTTGGCAATGCCTTGAGACAGCGCTATAGCTTCATGTGGGATCAGAATGCCATGTCGGTCTTTGTCATGAAGGTAAGTTGCCTTTGGCTGTTGCTATCAGCACTGCAGAGGTCCTTCAGTGTCTGACCTGTACAAGTGTAAACGCACTCACCTGCGACAGTAATGGTTGTACTACATGCTGGAACAGCAAAGACCAGAACATGACGACAGGTCCCCCGCTTTTTTATCTTACTTCATGACGCTGGATCTCCTTGTGTACCTGTGAATGAGATTGTGTGGTTTTCTTCTGTCCTCAGACAAGTTTGGATGCATGCAGGCGGCAACTAGTGTGAGCCAGGGCTATCACCGCAACCTGAGCACAGCGCTCAGCGACATGTACCAAAACCACATTGGCTCCTTCCTTGCTGAAGCACTTTCCCGGCTAGCTGGAGACAGGCTGGACCTCATCACCCTCATGCATGCTTCTTTGGAATGGGAATCCAGCAGGCCGTCAGATGACAGCTTGCTGAGAGCTTTTGCCAGTCTCTGTACAGCACGGTCAATTGCTGAGCTGCCGGCGTTGGCCAGCCAAGTACACAGAGTCACAGTTCAGCGGATGCTACCTGATGAGCAGTTTCAGCCAGCACATCAGTTCCCGCTATCAGTGCAAGTGCACAGCATGTTTAACACCCTGAAGGTAAAGATCTCATCTGTATACACAGGCGTGTAACTTCTTGCTCACTCTTGCTAAACTGGGGATTTAGCATCGCTGTGTCTGCAACCTTTGTATGTGCCAGTGTTAATGTTGCATTTTCCAAGGTGTCAAATGTCCTGGTGGCTGCAGGAGGAGGCTTTGCTGAGCCTTGACATGTCTGAGCGCTCAGTTGTTGCCTCTGTTCGTGCTGCTTTGGAAAAAACCATTGCTGGCCATGCTAGTGCTGCGGCGCTTCAAGACTGTATGGCGCAGGATGCAGTGCTCAGGATTCGCTATGTCAAGGTGAAAATTACAGTCCTCTGTCTGGTCTCTGATTTGGTCCTGGTCAGGCCAATGTCTTCACCAAACACCATGGCAATGCACTCTGCTCATCTTGCTAGTGAAGTTACACAAACAAGATGACCATGCATGACCTGCTTGTGCTCAACGGTGCAAATTGCAGGTGTCAAGACTGGATGCAAGACCCATATGGGAGCAGCTCATCAAGTAATTGTGTGAAGACTTCATGATAGTTTACAATGCGTTGTTTGAGCGCCCATGTTCTGTGTCCTTGGTATTAGCATTGTATTGACCTAAATTTTCTTTGTCCTCACATTGCTGATGATAATTGAAGGGCTGTAGTGAAGAACTGCAGTTATGTACCACACCGGACATGCTTCTGCCCAAGCCCTTTTTGTTGTATGGCATCTGACTGGAATGCAGGTCAGCATGGACAGCTGGTTCAAGCGATGTCCACTCAGGAAGTCTTGACAATTGCTCTTTGTTGTTCTGCAGAGTTTGGCCTGTGACAAGCTTAATGTGCCAGTGGCTTGGTTTGCGCTACAGCAGCCCTATGGCATGCTTGTGATTGACTGGCTCACAGGGTTCTGGCCCGATGGTAATTTGGCGTTACTACTAGCACACCTGCACTTTGCTGAGACACAGCTTGCAGCTGGAGTGATGCTGCTCCAGCAGCTTGTCAGCCCTGCAGATGGTGCTCAACAGCCAGCCTGCCTCCCTGCCATGCCCAGTCAGCGTGAGCTGTCTGCCTTCATTGTAGAAACTCTTTGGGCCAACTTGCAGCACGTCAGTCAGCTGCCAAGGCTTGTGGCAGATGATGCGCACCGCCTTCGACAAACTTTGCAAAGCATTCAGCTGTGTGAAGTCAAGGCCTCATCACAGCGTTTCATCATCATGGCCGCACACGATCTGTTGGATGATTGCGCTGCTGACAGCATGCAGCAGTTGCATCATGTACTGAACGCCCTTGTGCAGCTAGGCAGCACACAGCTGTCGCCCACTGACACATTTGTGCAGTTGTTGGAGCTGCTCCCTACTCTTGAGATGCCAACCCCTGCAACATTTGCTGCTGAGACTCTTGTCTTTGATCTAATTAAGCGCATAGGCAGGGCGCAAGACAGCAGCCCACCTTTGCACAGTCAGCTTTTGGCAGCCTTGACAGCAGTCTTCTCAAGCAGGAGCCTGCAGCGCAAACACATGCAGGAGCACATGTTATTAGAGCTGCTGTCTCCTGAGACATTGCAGCCGACCAACAGAGCCAAGGTCCGTCGGGTTGAAGATGTGCTGTATGAATATGCTGGTAAAGGGATCACAGGAGCTTCCTCCGCTGTGCTGCTCCAAGTACAGGAGGCCAAGCTGACATACCTCCCAGGCTGTTGTGGCAATCTCAGGTGTGTAATGGACTCATGCAGCTTGTCCATAATGCCAAATTGACCAGCAAGCCTGCTAGATGATGCACCTGAGTGTTAGACAGCATCCCTCACATTGCTCACTCACAGGCAATCCTTCTGAGGCACTCCCACAAGTAGAAGCTTTGCGTTCATATGTCCTGCATATGGCCCGTGACTGAACGCAGTGAAAAAGTGCTTGCAGACCCCAAGCTGGCCCTGAGGCAGAAAGCTTTGTAGATGCTTTGTACGTGGCTCGCTTCCGACTTTTTTTGGCAGCAAGGCTACCAGCGGCCGGGGCTGATCAGGATCTGCAGGCTCTTTTGCAAGACCTTTACAGGCTGAAGCCTGTGGCAGATGCAATCCCAGCTGATAGCGTGATGCAGAGCATCACATACTGCGCTTTCCTGCACTCCATCATAGCATGGCTGGCAGCGCAGCTCAGCACTCCTGACGGTCGTAGAAGCATGGAGCATGTTCTCCTGCAGTCAGATGGCGCAAGGCAGTTGCAGCAGCGCATGGGAGTGATATTTGCTGAGCCCACGAACCAGCGTCTGCTCATTGCGCACATTCAGCAGCATGTTGCAAGCAAGCCAGGCTATGTTGCTGACTTGTTTGCAGCCCGCTTATGCCGAGAGGGACTGGGTGCTTGGACTGTAACCTGGGCAGTTGCCTTGAGGTAATTGGCCAATCATACTTAAGCGCGCTTGCATGCAACGACTCATTGCAGCATATACAATTGTACCCCGTCCACAGTATTTGTCTTCTGCTTGAGGCCTAGCTGGGTCATGACCTGCGCATAGAGACCTCCTGCAGCTGCAAGGCCCTGCACAGATGAGGGCCTTGCATTCCATCATATATGCATCAGGTTTGCAATGCCATATCAGGGCTAATGTATGTGTGCACAGCACCAAAGCAAAGTCCGGACCTTAGTCTGATGCGTGTGTTGCAGATCACAGGACAGTCAGCATGCCGCCCATCACCCCAGCATCATGCAGGCGCAAGACTTCACAAGCTTGCAGCAGTCATTCCAGTCACTAGTTGTTGCCCATGCTTCTGCCACCCCTCAAGCAGCCGCACCTGCAGCTGCTGCAGCTGCACAGCAATGGCTGGCTGTGATTGAGCAGGCAGCACAGGGTGCAGATGCTGTTGCTAAGAGACAAATGGCAGGACAGCTGGTATTGATGCTGTACTACGGACTGTTTGACGCTCAGAAATGGAGTCCAGCGCTTGCACATCTTTGTCCCAGGTGAGGGTCTTGTGCTCACATGAAATTTCGTGTCACTGCATGCCAATTTCTGTGCGGCCTGTTTGCCACTACGTCATGATCCAGAGCTAGGTCAATATCCTATGCAATACATCCCTTGGGACATGCAGCGCATCAGCACTTGCCGTTGATATGATGAGTCTGGACATCCCAATGCTAATTTCCAAACACAGACTGAGTACCTTCTGCTGCAGGCTAGCAGGCGCACTGGCACTGTCGCCTCAGCAGCAGCACATCCTGGTCTTCCTGTCCAGCATGTCCAGCCAAGATTTGGATCATGTTCACCCAGACACAGACGTGGCAAGGATGTTTGACAGGAGCAACCGCAACGTTGAGCCAGACGCTCTTGCACAGCGTCATTTCTTGATGAACCTCCTGTCAGCAGTGATGCAGCTGTCAGCTGATACCAGCATCCTATGTACGCACCTCTACAGACCAGGGCAAATTCACCACACCTGGCCTCTAGGAAGCAAACACAGGAGGGTGGGAGGTGTCCACTTTGACTGTGGAGTGCAGATCTCAGAGGACTATGAAATGTTGGATGCCCAGCCGCCCCTGCAGGACCCAGCGTCAGTCTACTTTGTCACTCTTATCAGTTGGGGCGCCTTTGTGCTGGGCCACATGCTGTTTCAGAAGAACCATGCAGAGATGTATGGGCCCGTCATGAGTCACCGTCACATTGATGACCGCATTCCTGGGGACACTGACCATGCTTGGCTGTCCAAGTTTATGCTGATTCGCATTGAGAGCTGCTGGCTGGGGCTGCAGTACAAGGCTGGCGTAACTGCAGACCTGAGGTCATTGGTGCTGAACAGAGCTGTTGAGGAGTTACTATCGGCAGCGTCTGTGTCACAGGCTGATCGGCAAGTGTTTGCCAATAACGAGGA
>JAABVA010004786.1_pt1 | contig 12440 bp, 12 predicted proteins | sample 5560331 | NCBI WGS metagenome assembly JAABVA01 (sample SAMN12812661, study PRJNA571458) | rock metagenome | isolation source: Antarctica rocks | place: Antarctica: Victoria Land, Mt New Zealand sud | collected 2016-01-07
CCGACGCACCGCCCCGCACTGCAGCCGCCCGCGGACGTCATGGGCTTGCTTGAGCCGTGTGCGGTGAAAGTCGCAAGCACGGTTCTGAGGGGGCCCCGACGCAGCAATGCGTCGGGGCTACCCGACTAATAACCGGGGAGGGCAACCGCTCCGCGATCGGCACACTCGTGGAACGGTCCACCCGGTACGTCATGCTGCTGCACCTGCCGATCGATCACACCGCCGAAGCAGTCCGCGATGCCCTGACCAGGACGGTGCTCACGTTACCGGCGCACCTGCGGCGGTCGTTGACCTGGGACCAGGGTAAAGAAATGTCCCAGCATCGACGGTTCACCATCGACACCGACGTTCCGGTGTATTTCTGCGATCCGCACAGCCCTGGCAACGCGGGTCCAATGAGAACACGAACGGCCTGCTCCGGCAGTATTTCCCGAAGAGCACTGACCTGCGGGTTTACACCCCTGACGACCTCACGGCCGCCGCACTGCAACTCAACAGCAGGCCCCGGAAAACCCTTGACTGGGACACACCAGCACAACGCCTCGATATGCTCATCAATACCAACAAATAGCTGAGTGTTGCGACGACGGCTAGAAACCGCCGCGACTTATTTGGCCGCCCCGCCGTCCGCACCCCTCGCACTCGAACTAAGCGGCGAAGCCCGCCATACGGTCGCCCAGTTGCGAGCTCTGACTGTGTATGGGACCTTCCGGTGATGCGGCAGCGCCACGGTCTACAGTTGATCTGTGGAACGTTCCCTTGCGAGCCTATTCGTTGTTTTTGATGTGGGGGATGTCCTCGTCCCTGCGGAGGGTGCCGTCACTGAACTGGCTGACGCGGCTGGCGCGGCGGCGGCAGTGTTCGAGCAGGCCTACTGGGCGAACAGGGATTCCTACGACGCGGGCGGTACTAAAAGTCAGTTCTGGAAGGAGGTGGCCACCGCCGCCGGATTTGAGTGCACCGATGTGTTGATTGATAACCTCGACCGGAGGGACTGCGTGCGTTGGTCGAGGGTGAGCGACGGCGCGCAGGTGCTATTGGCCGACGTGCACGCCTGCGGTACTGCAACCGCTGTGTTGTCCAACGCGCCGGCATCGTTGGCAGCAATGGTGCGACAGGCGCAATGGAGCCGCCGGTTCTCGTCGTTGCTCTTCTCCTCTGATGTGGGATGTCTCAAGCCTTCCCCGAACATCTACGAAATCGCTGACCGGGTTTTTGGAACCGCCCAGTCGCCCGTGCTGTTTTTCGACGATCGCGCCGTCAATGTCGCCGCCGGACGGCGACATGGATGGGACGCACGGTTGTGGACCGGGTTGGACGACGCCCGGGGGGTGCTCTGGGACGAATACCGGATCGCCGGGGTGGGAGCCGGATGACAGAACTCGGCAAGACCCGGAGCCCGACGATCATTGATGTCGCTCGCCGCGCCGGCGTCTCGAAGTCCGTGGTGTCCCGTGTCTTCAGCGAGCACGGCAGCGTCCGCGAGCAGACCCGGCAGCAAGTCCTGGTGGCGGCCGAGGAACTGGGTTACGTGGTCAATGCGATGGCCCGGGCCATGGTTGCCCATCGCACCCACACGCTGGGCGTCTTCGTTCGGGATGCGGCCACGCCATTCTACGGCCACCTGCTGACCGCACTCCAGGATCGGGCAGCCCACCACGGCTACCGGGTGGTGACCGCCACCGGGTCTGGCCGTTTCGCCGTTGCCGACGAACAACGTGCGCTGGAAACACTTGTCCGGCTCCAGGTAGAGGCCCTGGTGGTGTGCAGCGGACTGCTGCCGGTGGCGGCGGTGGCCCCGTTCACCCGGCGGATGCCCGTGGTGATCGCCGGCCGCCCTGAAACCGGCGACCTGGTGAGCAGCGTGTTCTGCGACGAGGACGCCGGCGGCGCCGGCATGGCCGAGCACCTCCTGGGTCTGGGGCACCGAAATATAGCCGTGTTGCGCCTGGGAGAGGAGCAGTCACTGACGATGGCGCCCAGAACAGCGGCCATGATCCGGCAACTAACCGAGGCCGGAGCAAACGTGCTGCAGGTCGCCGGCGGTCGGGTGGACGACGTCGAAGCCCCAGTGGATGAGGTTCTCGCTCGTGCCGACATCTCGGCTTTCATGACACCCAGCGACCACTATGCACTCAGCGTCCTGGAATCGCTCCGACGCCGGCATGTCTCTGTTCCCGAACAATTGTCGGTCACTGGATACGACGGGATCGGCGTGCTGACGACGCCCCTGATCGGCTTGACCACTTGGGTTCAGCCCATCATGCAGATCGGTGCGCAGGCCGTTGACGCAGTCGTCGCGGCGCTCGATGGGCTCAGCGCGCCGCAGCGCCACCAACCGCTGCCCGGCTGGTTGCTGACCGGACGGACCGCAGCTCCGTTCCGCGCTCGCCACTAACTGTTCATCTGGCTGTCGGTTGCCTGGGGCCGACGCGTGTGGGAACGTTCTACCTGTGATAGGGAACGTTCCCAACAGGGGCAGTCTGCGGTCAAACTGGGCCGGCGCCGTGATGGCCGCGCCGTGCTTGTTGCTGCTGGCCGTGTTCGCTTATCGGCCGGTGGTGCGAAGCATCCAACTCAGCTTTTTCGGCACCGATCTGCTCGGTCGGCCCACTCGGTTTGTCGGCGTGGACAACTACCGGACCATGTTCACCGATCCTGCTCTGGCCCAAGCGTTGCTGACCACGGTGGTGATCGCTGCTTCCAGCGTGCTGTTGGCTACCGGGGGGGCGTTGGCGGCGGCGTTGCCGCTGCGGCGGGCGGCTTCTCGGGCACGTCCGGTGGCGTCGCTGCTGCTGTCGCTGCCTTTCGCCTTTTCCGCCGCGGCCGCGTCGGCCGCATTCGCCGGACTGTTTGCACCCGCCGTGGGCACCTTGAACCGATTGCTGTCGGCGGTGGGGATAGTGGGGCCGACCTGGCTGCAGAGCCGTGGTTGGGCGATCGTCAGCATCTCGGTGACCACCGCCTGGTACGAGTTCGGGTTCGCGTTTCTGGTGCTGCTGGCCGCTTTGTCACGGCTGGATCCGGGGATGCTTGAGGCGGCCGGTCTCGATGGCGCGGGCGAATGGCGGATGGCCCGGCACATCATCGTCCCGTCGATTCGCTCGAGTCTGCTTTTCCTGCTGGTGACGCAGACCATCAGCGGATTGCAAATCTTCACCCAGGTCCAGATCCTCACCCAAGGAGGGCCTGCCGGATCGACCACGACACTGGTCTACCAGCTCTATGAACAGGCTTTCGGCGGGGGATTGCCGCAGTATGGGGCGGCTTCCACTATGGCGCTGCTGCTGATCGTGCTGGTCGTGGCCGTCACCGGCGCCCAATTCTGGTTCACCCGCGGGCGGAGCTGATGTCACAGGTGAAGGCTCGCGATGCTCAGCTCGCCGGCAGTTCGCGGTGGCGGTGGGGATCGCTGCTGCGCTGGGTGTGGATATCGGCGGTGTGCGTGATCGTCGCCCTCCCGGTCTACGTCACGGTGGTCACCGCCTTGCTCCCACCGGCAGACGTGGCGGCCGGGCGCCTGTGGCCGGTGCCGGGGCGGCTGACCCTGAGCAACATCAAACAGGCCCTGACCACGGTGCCGCTGACCCACCAATACCTCGTCAGTGTCGCAGTGACGATCCTTCAGACGACCGCACAACTGGTCACCGCCTCGCTTGCTGCGTATGCATTGGTGTTCCCGCGATGGCGGGGCAAGACCGTCGCCTTCGCCGTCATCGTCGCCACGCTCGCCATCCCGGGCGAGAGCTCGGTGATCCCCAATTTCGAGCTGGTCACCGACCTGGGACTGCGGGACACCATCATCGGCATCATCATCCCGTTCCTGGCCGTCGGCTACCCGGTCTTCCTGCTGCGTCAGGCGTTCCACGATCTTCCCCGCGAGATCTGGGAGGCCGGCCGGCTGGATGGATGCGGTGAGTTCCGGTCCCTGTGGAGGATTGTCCTACCGCTGGCACGACCGCAATTGGTGACAGCCGCGCTGTGGTCCGCGCTCGCCGCCTGGAACGGCTACTTCTGGCCGCTGCTGATCACCGATTCGCCCAACCGCCGGACGATCCAGGTCGGGCTCGCCCAATTGGTGTCCGGCGAAGCGACCAGCCCAGCGGTCATCTACGCCGGCACTTTGGTGGTGCTGCTGCCCACCCTGCTGCTGGTGCTCGCCGGCCAGCGCTTCCTCGTCCGCGGCCTGGCCAGCCTCATCAACACCTAACCAAACCCAAATCATCCATCTCGTGAAAGAAGGCATTATGAAGCCCAAGAACTTGCTTCTCACCGCAGCACTTGCTGTGGTCCTGGCCACCACCGCCGCCTGCAGTGGTGCCTCCGCCACCTCGACTGCCCCGTCGTCCGCGCCAGGGCCCTCTGCGCTGCCGGCCGGCGGCGCAGGGGTGACCATCACGATGTGGCACGGGCTGGGCGGTGCCGGCGGGAAGGCGCTGCAGGCAGAGGTGGACGCGTTCAACGCGGCCAACGCGGGCAAGCTCAAACTGGAGTCGATCTTCCAGGGCAACTACGCCGACACGCTGGCCAAGTACACATCGGCGATCCGCGACAAGAGCACACCCAGCATCCTGGTCACCAACGACATCACCACCGGCTTCGTCTATGATGCCGGACAAACGGTGAGCGCCCAGTCAATGGCCGCGGCGAACCCGGGCGAGCTGAACCTGCAGCAGCTGCGGCCTGCAGCCCGCAATTACTATTCGGCGAACGGGCAGTTGCTGGCCGTGCCGCTGGCGACCTCGATGCCGCTGCTGTACGTCAATACAGCGATGCTGGCTAAGGCGCATGTGCAGCTGTCCACCCTTTCCACCTTGGCCGGCGTTGCCGCCGCTGCGCGAGCGGTGCACGCCGCCTCGCCGTCGGTGGCCGGGATCGTCCAGCCGTTCGACGGTTGGTGGTTTGAACAACTCACCGCCGGGGCCGGGCAGCCCTACTGCACACCCGACAGCGGCCGCACCGGCGGCGGTGCCACCGCTGTCAGCCTGACCAGCACTGCGCAGAAGGCCGCCTTCGGCACCATGGCATCGTTGTACGTCGACGGTGTGGGCCTGAACACCGGAACCGACGGCAACGCAGCCTTGACGGCTTTCAGCGCGGGAAAAGTTGCGATGATGCTGAACTCCAGCGGAGCCATCGGCGGTTTGACCGCCGCCGGCATGAAAGGTTACGAGGCCTTGCCTTACCCGATCTCCGGGCCGGCCGCCACGTCCGGCGCAGTGATCGGCGGCGCCGCCATGTGGGTCGACGGTCCCGGCCACAGCCCCGCCGAGCAGGTCGCCAGCTGGAAAGCCATCACCTACTTGGCGTCGGCACAAGCGCAGGAGCGGTTCTCTCAGGCATCTGGGTATGCCCCGATCAATACCGCCGTTGACTCCAGCCCGACCGAGAAAGCTTTCCGGGCGGCGCATCCGAGCTACGCCGTGCTGTCCAAGCAGTTTGCTGCCACCCCGGCCACGACTGCAACGGCCGGCTGTCTGTCCGGAGCGATGACCGGTATCCGAGCGTCGGTCGTGACGCAGATGCAGTCGGTCTTCAGTGGGGCAACATCGCTGGAGGCCGGGTTGTCCACAGCCCAGAGCGACGGCAGCAGCAAGATCAGCGACTACCGCAAGCAGGCCGGCAAGTGACCCACCCGGCACGTGGCGCACCAGCGGACCCGTATCGCTACGGCGTCTACCTACGGCCCGACCCGCACACATGCCTCGCGGTTACCACCATCACCGGACAGCTCAGGGCGCAGTACGGACTGGTATCGGCAGGTGCGTTCCCGCCGCATGCAACCCTCATCGGCAGCCAGCACATCACCGCCGACCCGCAGCGCATCATCGACGCCCTGACCCCGGCGTTGGCCGGGTGCGCGCCGTTCCCCATGTACAACAACGGCGTGCAGCGGCAGGGCATCGGTTTTGTCTACAACGTGCACTTCCACGCAGATGGACGGACCGCGAACTCTGACCTGATCGGCCTGGCGCGCACAGTCGATCAGGCCGCCGCGCCTTTGGTGACACCTGCATCCAGCCCACATCCGGGTGATGTCTTCGACCCGGCGACATTCCAAGGCCACTTGTCCCTGGCCTCCCACGACCTCTACCAACGGCCAGACCTGCACGCGGAGCTCGAGGACTATCTGCACGGTCTGCCGGTCACCTACCCGGCGACATTCACCGCGGAGAACGTGGCCCTCTATCGCACCCGAAGCAAGGACTGGACCGGGCGATGGTGGCAAACGCTGAGCTGGGAACACATGCACACCTGGCGGCTGCAATGACGGCAGCACACAGGAGTAGTCGCAGACGCATAGACCAACGCGACACCACACCTGCAGGAGTGAAACCCTCGTACCCATCAATCTCGACATCGAAGACGCGGCCCCCTAATGTTGTCGCGTTACCCGCTGGTAGTCGTCCATATGCCGAACGCCATCCGGACACCAACAGCCTTCGGCCGGCTCGCCGATGCTCACCCGCAGCCGTTTCGGAAGCGGATCCATGTCCGGTCACCGATGAGCGATCGGCGTCGGGGGTCCGGCCGCTGACGAGTGCTGGGGCTAATGTTCGTTCGTGGCCTATGTCGAGCTTGTTCTCACCGATGAGAACTTTGCCGGGGTGGTCGGCGATCAGCGGGTCGAGCTCCTGCTGAAACGTCCCAAAAGTCGTGGCGGCGTCCGCGGCAAGAGCTTCGGCGCGCAGATCGGCGGTTACTGGCGCATCGAATCCAACCACAAGAACCTCGACCCTGTCGGGCTGTTTCTGGGCGAATACGACGGCGAACCGGTCCATGTGCGAAGCGAGGTCCACCTGACGCCGCACTACGCCGTACGCCACGCCGACGTCTCCGGCAATGTCGGTGAACAAGTGCTCGAGGCGCGTGTCGCGCCGGTCGAGGCACCTGCTTCCGGCCCAACCGTCGTGGGTGTCGACGGACAGTTCGACGGGGCAGCAATCACCTTGCTCGTCACGGTCGAGAGTGACCTGAGCGAGGCCCACATCGACGGGGTCATCGGCGGACACACGGTCAGCATCGACGCGACACGGTCATCGGTCACCGGACGGTACGAGGGCCCGGCAGCACTATTCCCCCTGCTCGTGAGTTGCCTGCTGCACTTCATCTGAAGTTGCGAACGCACTAATCAACATCTGAATGGCAGCCGCTGGAACGGGGCACCGCGTCCCACAAGCGGATCGATGACCGGAACGGGTTCCCTTCATTCTTGAGCGACCGGGGCTGATCGTGCACGGTCGGGGTATCTGTTCGCGAAGTGTTGGCTTGCCGGGGGCGGCCCGTGCGGGCACGGTGGTGTCATGGCTAAGATCGTCGACCGGGTGGTGGTGTTCACGCAGGAAACCACACCACCGATAACTACTTTCCCTCGCTGCGGGCGTGGGGCGCCAACGTCGCTACCGGCTGGCCGGTCCAGCCGAACCCGCCCGCGCACGACCAGCCGCACTCCCGCGCTGCCTACGCGAAATGGCTGCACGCCCACGCCGGCGGCGCCCCCACCCCCGCCGCGCACACCCAGTTCGACACCGACGCGGTCCTGCCCTACTACGCGTGGCTGGCCAAGACCGGAGCGTTCTGCGAGAACCACTGCTCCGGGTTCGGAACGAACTCCACCCCGAATCATCTGCTGACCATCGGCGGGCAGAGCCCGACGCTGCGTAACCCGCCACGCACCCAGGCCGACCCCGTGTGGGACATGCCTTCGGTGCCCGGGCACGCCGGCGAGCATGGTCTGAGCTGGAAGGCCTACACCGGCTCGTCGTCCTACCCGGTGAATTTTTACCAGCAGCTGAAAGGCTCGCCGAACATCGTCCGGTCCGACGACATCGTCGCCGACGCTGCGAATGGCGCGCTGCCCGAGCTGTCGATGGTGTGGCATGACAGCCCCTACGACGAGCACCCCGTGGCCGACGTGACCCGGGGCCAGGACAAGATCTGGCAGGCCGTCGACGCCCTCGTCACCGCGGGGCTGTGGGACACCACCGTGTTCCTGCTGTCCTGGGACGACTGGGGCGGCTACGACGACCACATCACCACTCCGAACGTGGAACACACCCCCGACGGCGTCCAACTCGCCTACGGACCGCGGGTACCGCTGCTGATGTTCGGCGGCCCCGTCAAGGCCGGGATCGACTCCCGGTGGAACGGGCACACCACGATTGGCAAGACCGTCCTGGACCTGCTCGGCCTGCCGCCGTTGGGCGTGCCCCGCCTCGATGACGCCCCGACCCTCGCCGACCTCATCGACCCCACCGCAACGCCGTCCCCGACCCCGCCGGCGTATGGCACCACGATCACCCAGCCGACGCCGCCGTCACCGACGCCCACCCCGACACCTGTCCCACCGCCACCCTCACCGCACTCAGCGGCCGTCGGCCCCGTCATCCTGCGCGACGGCAGCACCCTGCCACCGCCGAATGATCAGCCCGTCACCTGAGCAGACACGCCCATGCGCGCCCGCAGCCCGCACCGAAGACCAGTGGGCTAGCACCATAACCAACACGGTTCGGGGACGATCCCGACGTTGAGTCGGGCATGGCCGCGATCGAGGCGAGGCAGTCGGCACGTGGCGAGTCACGACGATTCCCATGACTTTACGTGCCGCCAAGACATGTTTTCCCACCAACGGCCGCTCCATTCGGCGCGGAACTGGAACAGGGTGTACCAGCGGGCGACGAACGAGGCGGGTGCGATGACCGGAAGACCGGCGAGGAAACCGCCGACCTCGTCGCTGAGCCTGTTATCGATGTGCAGTTCGAAGCTGGCCAGGCCGAGGTGAGCGGCGAAGACGTAGTCCTGCACGTTCGGGGCCAGGTAGTCCTCGTGCCGGACGTGGATGGGGAGCACTGCCGCCTTCACGGCGTCAGCAACTTGGCCGAGATCCCTGTTGGGGTGCTCACCGCGGGCGTCGAGGTTGATGTTGTACTCGAAGGTTCCCTTGGGGTGTGACTGTTCGAATTATCTGGCGGGTTCTGTTCACGCTATCTGGCGGGATGATCGACCCTCTGTTCGAAGGCTCAACGTCGGTCGGCGGCCCCCACCTGCAGTGATGCGACTCAAGGCTGCGGACACCGCCAGATAATCCGAACAGAACCCGCCACTTAATTAGAACAGAACCCGCCAAGTAATTCGACAAGTGACAAGCCTGGGGGCTGACCGAGCGGGGTGCCGTTCTGGGTGAGGGCGATTGGCTAGGTTTGGGCAACCGAGCGGCGGCCCGGAGCGTCTACTCCCGTCGGTTCCTTGATCGATTGCAACGAAGCCGGGAAGGGTCCCAGGCGACGCGACGCACTGGCCAAGTCGACCTGATGCTGTTCCGCGCGAGCCTGTTCGGGCGGCGGCGTGGATCTGTGTCTTCATCGCATCGAAAGGTTCCAGGACGACGTGAAGTCCATTTTGATCGCCGGCATCGTGGGGTTGGCCGTCTCGATCATGTTGACGCCGTATTTGATCAGGTTCTTCTCCCGGCAGGGTTTCGGCCAGGAGATCCGCAACGACGGCCCGCAGACCCACCTGAAAAAGCGCGGCACGCCGACCATGGGCGGCACCGTGATCATCATCGCGATGTGGGCTGGCTACGCGACCGCGATCATCGTGCAACTGGCCACCGGCGGCGGCGGCCCGACCGCGTCCGGATGGTTGTTGTTGTATCTGACCACCGGGCTGGGCGTGGTCGGGTTCCTGGACGATTTCATCAAGCTCCGCAAACAACGGAGCCTGGGGTTGAACAAGCGCGGCAAGTTGATCGGTCAGACGATCGTCTCGCTGGTCTTCGGCGTGTTGGCGCTGCTGTTCCGGAATCACCGCGGACTCACCCCGGCCTCGACTCATCTGTCGTACGTCCGGGACCTGCCGTGGCTGTCGTTCGGTGTGGTGGGGTTTGCCATCTTTGCGGGGCTGATCAGCGCGGCGTGGTCCAACGCAGTCAACTTGACCGACGGACTGGACGGCCTGGCCGCCGGGTACTCGGTGATGGTCCTGGGTACGTATGTCGTCATCTGCTTTTTCCAGTTCCGGAACATGTGCGGGACGGTAAGCGGAACGGCAGCGCTTGCCTGCTACCAGGTCCGGGATCCGCTGGACATCGCCGTGGTCGCCGCGGCGGCGCTGGGCGGTTGTGTCGGGTTTTTGTGGTGGAACGCTCACCCGGCCCGGATCTTCATGGGGGACTGCGGATCGTTGGCCCTCGGAGGCCTGTTCGCCGGGTTGTCGATCCTGACCAGCACCGAACTACTGATGGTCGTGGTGGCAGGGCTGGCGGTGGTCGAGATGTTGTCGGTTGTCCTGCAGACCGCGGTCTACAAGAGACGGAAGGTGCGGCTGTTCAGGATGGCGCCGTTCCATCACCATTTCGAAGTGATCGGGTGGAACGAAACCACGGTGTTGGTGCGGTTCTGGTTGCTGGCGGTCATATCGGCAGGCCTGGGAGGCGGACTGTTCTACGCCGAGTGGCTGGCCAAGACCGGGAGCTGACCTGCCACCGCTCGGCCCCCACGTGGTTGGTCACCGCGCACGAGCCTATGGCTCCTTCGGTGTGCTTCTCGGTCGGTCGGAGCGGATGTCGATAGCCTGCGTGGGTGGGACATCTGGAAGCCGACGGGTGGCCGCCGCACCCGATCAACACCGAGCGTCTCCTGCTGCGGGAGCCCGAGCCGGTGGACCGGGCGACGGTTATCGAACTGTTCACCTCGCCGGAGGTGGGCACGTACGTCGGCGGCCCGAGGCCTCGTGCTGAGCTGGAGCGCGACCCGGAAGAGCCCAGACGCCGGCCGGGCTTGTTCATCGTCGCGCTGAACGGGGCGATGATCGGTTTTGTGACGCTCGATCGTCGTGACGCCGAGAGTCGCGGGCACATCCGCCCCGAGGGCGGTGAGGCTGAGCTGGGGTACATGTTCGTGCCCGAGGCATGGGGGCACGGGTATGCCACGGAGGCGTGCGCCGCGGCGCTGGGTTGGTTTTCCAGCGCACACCCCGGCCAGCCGGTTGTGCTGTGCGCCCAGATCGCCAACGCCGCTTCGGTGCGTGTTGCGGAAAAGCTGGGATTCACCGAGGTGGAGCGGTTCCAGGACTACGGAGCGGAACAGTGGTTCGGTGTTCGTGCCCCGACTTCACACCTCGGATGCTCATCGCCACCTGTGTAGGCCGCGGCTTGCGGAGACATCGCTTGTCGGTCAGGTCCCGGGCAACGTCAGGCGTAGCGACACGTCTGACAATGGTCCACGATTGCGCAACGAGAGCGAGATCCGATGAAGGCGAACCACTACGACGTATTCGCCGAGAGCTACACGGCGGACAACGAGTCCAATCTCCTCAACAACTACTACGAACGGCCAGCAGTACTGGATCTTGTAGGCGAGGTCGAAGGTCGCCACGTGCTCGATGCCGGGTGCGGTGCCGGGCCCCTGATCGCCGCCCTGCACGCGAAGGGCGCCAAAGTCACCGGCTTCGACGCCAGCGCCGCGATGATCGAACTGGCGCGGCAGCGACTGGGCGAGGATGCCACATTGCACGTGGCCGACCTGAGCCAACCGCTCCCGTTCACCGACGGCGCATTCGACGATGTCGTCGCATCGCTCGTGCTGCACTACCTGCAGGACTGGGCAGCACCGCTGGCGGAGCTGCGGCGCGTCCTGAGGCCAGGCGGCCGTCTCATCCTGTCGGTGAACCACCCGGCCGAGCTGAAACCCGCACTTCTCGTAAACGCGGCGGGCGCGTGGATTGAAGGCGAAGACTTCCAGTTCGAGCCGGTGCAGTCCGATGCGGTCGAAGGCGTAGTCGACGACGAGCCGTGTGGCTTCGGTGCCGTACCCGTGGTTGAAGTGGGCCGGGCCGGCCAGCCAGATCCGGTAGCCCGCACTCTCATTGTGCGGATCGAAGTCGTTGATCACCGCCTCACCCAGGAAGGCGCCGTCGTGTTGGCGCAGGATGGCCCAGTCAGCCCGGTCGTGCTGTTCACTGCGGTGGCGTAGAACGGTACGGACCTGTTCCGCCTCGAAGGTGGCGTGAGTGCCGGTGAGCCGGCTGACCTCTGGATCGACCAGGGCCGCCCAGTATTCGTCGAACACGGCTTCGGTCAAGGGCTCAAGCCGGACCGCTGGGCCAATCAGCACCGGGAGGTCTGAGAACGCGTCCGTAACCAGCACAGTGGCCACTTGACCCGATCTTCGGTCAGCAGTCAAATCATTTCCGCGAGATAAAGATCAAGGCCCACCGCAGCCGATCAGTGCCCGGTCATCGATCGGCCAGCGAGACGCAATCGCCGCTACAGGTCGTAGACGTCGCGTCGATGTCCAAGCCTCACGACGACCATCAACAGCACGTCGTCCTCGACGGTGTAGATGATGCGATAGTCGCCGACCCGGACTCGAAGACCCGGCCGGCCTTGGAGAGCACGTGCACCTGGCGGGCGCGGGTCCTGCGCAAGCAAAGCGATTGCG
>JAABVA010004787.1_pt1 | contig 12438 bp, 13 predicted proteins | sample 5560331 | NCBI WGS metagenome assembly JAABVA01 (sample SAMN12812661, study PRJNA571458) | rock metagenome | isolation source: Antarctica rocks | place: Antarctica: Victoria Land, Mt New Zealand sud | collected 2016-01-07
AGCGAGCCGATCCCGCTGGCGTCCCGCAAGCCCTGGCAGAAGCCGCACCAGGCGAACCTCACGGGCCCGGCGGGCAGCTACCGTCCGCCGGGCCACGACTACCGCGGCGGGCACCGGGCGCCGGCCACTGGCGACTACGAATCGTGGACGCCGGGCAGTTAGGCGCATGGCGGGATCGAAGCGGAGCGTCGCCGACCTGGCGGCGGGGGCGGCGGTGCTGCTTGTGACGGTCGGCTTCATGGCCTACGCGGCGGTCAACACCGGGCGGGGCAGCAGCGGCGGCGGCCTGCGGCTGTCGGCGCGGTTCGACAATGTGGGCAGCGTAGCCTCCGGCGCCGACGTACGCATCGCCGGCGTCAAGGTCGGCAGCGTGGCGGCGACCAGCATCGATCCGAAGTCCTACCAAGGCGTCGTCAGCTTCACCGTGCAGCCCGACATCAAGGTGCCGGACGACAGCAGCGCCGTGATCTCGACCGGAGGCTTGCTAGGCGGCTCGTTCGTCACCGTCACCCCCGGCGGCAGCGACAAGATGCTGGGCGACGGCGGCGTGATCACGGCCACACAATCCGCGACGAACCTGGAGGACCTGCTGGGCAAGTTCATCTTCAACGTCGGCAGCCTGGCGGATGCGACACAGAAGTCGCTCGACCAGAAGAAGCAGGGCGCGGCGAAGTGAGCACGGCGAAGTGACTGGGGCGCCGACGCGGTGGCCGGCGACCGACGGCAGCCTGGTCTCATGCCGCGAGAAGCTGCGCACGCTTGAGGAGAACCACGCCGAGGCCATGCAGGTATTGCAGGACGCATTCGAGGATGCCGTGCTCATGGGGGTGGACGAGGCCGCGATGCGCGGCATCCTGCTGGACATGGTCGCGGGCCTGCGCAGCCCGAAGCTTGGCTGATGCGCCGCCTCGCCCTCCTGGCTGTGCTGGCGGCGGGACCTGCGCAGGCGCAGCCGACAGGCCCGTTGTCCCCGGCCGACACCTGGCTGCCGCGCAACACCGCGGAGCTTTCCGTGCTCGACAAGGTGCGCGCCCAGCCTTCGCCCTTGACCGTGCGGGTCGGGCAGAGCGTGCCGTGGGGTTCGTTGACCATCACCGTGCGCGGCTGCGTCACCCGCCCGGCCGACTTGCCGCAGGATAGTGCGGCCTTCCTTGAGGTGACGGATGGCCATGCGACCGGCAGTGCGTTCCGCGGCTGGATGCTGGCCAGCGCGCCGGCGCTGTCGCAGATGGAGCATCCAATCTATGACCTGCGGGTGGCGTCATGCCATTGAGCGGATGGGCCGTGGCGCAATCGGCGCTGCTGCTCGACATGGACGGCACCTTGCTCGACATCGCGCCGACGCCGGACCAGGTGCGGGTCGCGCCGGGTTTGCCAGAGGCTTTGCGGCGGTTGCGGGATACCATGGGCGGGGCGCTCGCAGTCGTGACCGGGCGGCCGATTGATCAGGTCGACGGGCTGTTCGGCAACGTGCCATATGCGGTGGCCGGGGAACATGGCGGTGCCATCCGGCACGCGCCTGGCGCCGAGGTGGTGCGCGTCAGCCTGCCTGATCCGCCGGTCGAGTGGGTCATCGCCGCCGCGCGCATGGCCGACACGCATCCGGGAGTGCTGTTGGAGCAGAAGCAACGCGGTTTTGTGCTGCACTACCGGGCTGTGCCGGCGTTGGGGCCTGAGCTGCACGATGCCGCTTTATCGCTGATCGCGCCGCTTGCGGGCCAGTTCCAGTTGATGGAGGCATTGATGGCTTGGGAAATCCGGCCGCGCGGCGCGGACAAGGGCAGTGCCGTCGCGGCGTTGATGACCGAGGCGCCGTTTGCCGGGCGCCGTCCAATTTTCATCGGCGACGACGTGACGGACGAGGACGGAATGCGTGCTGCCCGCGCCCTGGGTGGCGCCGGGCTGCGGGTGGACGAGTTCTTTGGCGATCCTAACGGAGTGCGTTCCTGGCTGGCTCAGGCCGCTGCCAACTCTGGCCCCTGGCCGCCGCTGCCCCGTCAGGCGACCGCGGCGGCAACCGTCTTGCCGCCCAAATAGGCCGCGCGCACATCCGGGTTGCTCCATAGCTCGGCAGGCTTGCCCGTAACCAGCAGGCTGCCGGTCTCCAGCACATAGCCGCGGTCGGCGACAGAGAGCGCCATGTGCGCGTTCTGCTCCACCAGCAGCACCGTGGTGCCGCGCCGGCGGATTTCGGCGATGATCCGGAACACCTGCTGCACGACCAGCGGCGCCAGGCCGAGCGACGGCTCATCCAGCAAAAGCAGCCGCGGCTTCGCCATCATGCCGCGCGCGACCGCGACCATCTGCAACTGCCCACCCGACAGCGTCCAGCCCAGCGCGTGCTCCAGCCGCTTCAGGTCCGGGAAGAAAACCAGCATCTCGTCGGTCTCCTGCTCCAGGACCCGGCGCCTGACGCCACGGCGGTTGCTGCCGCCGAGCAAGATGTTCTCCCGCACCGTCAGGCCCGGAAACACCCGGCGCCCCTCCGGCACGTGCGCGACCCCGAGCCGCACGATCGCCTCCGGTTTCATCCCAATCAACGACCGTCCGGCAAAGCTGAGCCGCCCCGAGACGTTGGGCACCAGGCCCGAGATGGCGCGCAACGTCGTGCTCTTGCCCGCGCCGTTGCTGCCCAGCAGGGCGACGATCTCGCCCTCCTCGACGACGAGCGAAAGCCCCTTCAGCACGTCGGCCGCGCCGTAGCGCGCGACCAGGCCATCCAGTTCAAGCAGCGGCATCTTCGCGAGGCTCCCCAAGGTAGGCGGCGATGACGTCCGGATGCGACAGCACGTCGCGGGGGCGGCCATCGGCGATGCGGCGGCCGAAGTTCAGCACGGTGATGTGGTCGGCCACCTGCTCGACCAGGTTCATGTCGTGGTCGACGATCAGGATGGTAAGGCCATGGCCTTTCAGGCGGCGCAGCAGCGCGCCAAGCTCCTGCTTTTCCGTGAGGTTGAGGCCGGCGGCCGGCTCGTCCAGCAGCAGCACCTGTGGGTTGCCGGCGAGCGCGCGGGCGATCTCGACGTAGCGCTGGGTGCCGTAGGACAGCGTGCCCACCATGCGGTTCGCGTCCGCGCGCAGGCCGACGAAATCGAGCGCCGCGAGCGCCCGCTCCACGACCAGGGCCGGCTGCTCGGCGATGTCGTTGCCGGGCCGCTCGGCGCCGACCATGACGTTCTCCAGCACGGACATGCCGCGGAACACCCGGATGTTCTGGAACGTGCGGGCCAGGCCGCGGCGCGTCCGCTCGTGCGGCGCGGTCCCGGTCACGTCCTGCCCCGCAATCGCGATGCGCCCGGCAGTGGGGCGGTACAGCCCAGTCACGACGTTGATGAAGGTCGTCTTGCCGGAGCCGTTGGGGCCGATCAGCGCGTGCGCCGTGCCGCGGCGCACCGCCATGTCCACGCCGTCCAGCGCCTTCAGGCCGCCGAAGTGCTTGGCGAGGCCGTCGATTTGCAGGGCGACCTCGGCGCTCTCGGTCCCACGCTGGCCCAGCAGCGGCAAGGGCGTCACCGTGCCGGCGATGACGGGGGACGCGCGGCGCAGGCGCCGGGTGAGACCCCATAGCCCGTCCGGAAGGAAAACCATGATCAGGATGACGGCGGCGCCGTAGACTGCAAGGTAGACCTGGCGCAGGAAGCGCAGCCATTCCGGCAGGATCACCAGCAGCCCGGTGCCCAGCAATGCGCCGAAAGGCGACTGCACGCCGCCGAGCAGCGCCATGGTCAGAAGGACAATGCTCTCGCCGAAGCCGAACTGGTCCGGGCTGATGTAGGCGAACGCGCCGGCGAACAGCCCGCCGCCCAGGCCGCCCAGCAGCGCGCTGATGCCGAATGCCAAAACCTTCGTATTGTAGACGTTGATGCCGCAGGTGCTGGCGGCGATCTCGTTGTCGCGCACCGCCTGCATGGCGCGGCCGAGCCGCGTCGTCTTGAGCCGCCAGATATACCAGGTGACGCACACCAGGGCGACGAGGCAGAGCGCCAAATAGTGGTCGCCGCGTTCGAGCCGCAGGCCCGGCACGCTGGGGCGGGTGATGCCCTTGACCCCATCCGGCCCATGCGTCAGCCCGATCCAGTTGTTCAGCACGAGCGTCAGGATTTGCTGGAAGCTGATCGTGACCATGGCCAGGTAGTGCCCGCCGAGCCGCAGGCTGGCGAAGCCCAGCGCCACGCCGAACACCCCCGCCAGCGCAATGCCGGCCCCGAGCGCCGCGAAGAACGGCAGCCCGTAGTCGACCGTGCCGAGCGCCACGCCATAGGCGCCAAGGCCGAAGAACGCCGCCTGCGCCAGCGAAATCTGCCCGCAGTAGCCGAGCACCACCACCAGCCCAGCCACCGCGACGGCGTAGGTCGCCGCCTGCATGACGATGTTGAGCGTGTAGCCCTGCTCCGGCACGAGCGTCGATAGCGCCAGCACGCCGACGACGGCAGCGGCCAGCGCCGGCAGGCCGCGCCAAGTCCGGGCCTGCACGACGCTTGGAGTGGCGGCGAGGACGGCCGTGCTCATGGCAACGTGCTCATGCCTTCTCCGCGATTTTCTCGCCGAACAGGCCCTGCGGCCGGACCAGCAGGAACAGCAGCAGCAGGCCGAACGCCAGCGCGTCCTTGTAGGGGACCGAGATGTAGGCGGCGCCAAAGGTCTCGACCACGCCGAGCGCCAGGCCGCCCAGGATGGCGCCGGGGATGTTGCCGAAGCCGCCGATGATGTTGGCGGCGAACGCTTTCAACGAGATGATGGCGCCCATGCCGACCGACACGAACAGCACCGGCGCCACCAGGATGCCGGCCAGCCCGCCCAGCGCCGCGCTGTAGGCGAAGGTGATCAGGATCATCAGTGCCACCGGGATGCCGAGCAGGCTCGCCATCTCCTTGTCCTGGCTGGTGGCTTGCAGCTTCTTGCCGAGCAGGGTCTTCTCGAAGATCAGGAACTGCAGCAGCACCATAACGGCCGCGGTCACGATGATGGCGATGTACTGGCTGTCCATGAACACGCCGCCGACCTCGAAGCCGGGGCTGTCGAACAGGCCGGGCAGCACCGCCGGGCTGGGGCCGTAGAGCGCCAGCACGGTGTTGGCCAGGAAGATGCTGGCGCCGATGGTGCTGATGATAACAGGAAGTTGGCCGCGGTGGCGCAGCGGCCAGTAGGTCGCGCCGGCGAACAGCACGCCGAACCCGGCCATCAACACGACCGCGAGCGGCAACGCAACGAAGTAGGGGATGCCCAGCACGCTCGACAGCACGACCATGGCGTAGGCGCCGAGCATGGAGAACTCGCCCTGGGCGAAGTTCACGACGCTCGCCGCCCGGATCAGCAGCACGAAGCCCAAAGCCACCAGCGCGTAGATCGCGCCGATGCCGAGGCCGGTGAACAGGAGTTGCGGGACCAAGCTCAGCCTTGGACTTCGATCCGGCGGTCGAAAACGATCTTGCCGTTCTCGTTTTTCACGACGTTGTAGCCGCGCAGGCCGTCGCCCTTGTCGTCGAAGTTGTATTCGCCCTCTGCCCCGGCGTAGCCGCGTATGGCCGCCAGCGCTGTCCGCAGCTTCTCCGGCTCCGTGCTGCCGGCGTCGTTGATCGCCCGCGCCAGCAGGTTCACCGCGTCGAATGCCCAGGAGGACTGGTTGTCGGGGACCGCTTTGTAGAGCGCCTCATACCGCTCGGCAAACGCCTTCGAGGCCGGGGTCGCGTCCACGGCGTAGTCCGCCACGCCGTAGGTGCCGAACAGCGCACGCCCGGCCAGGTTGAGCGCCGTGGTGTTGACGATGGAGGGCGACCCGACCCAGGGGATCGTCACGCCGAGCTGGCGGAGCTGGCGCGCGAAAATCCCGAGGTCGCTTTCAAAGGTGAAATAGCTGCCCACGATATCGGCGCCCGACTGCCGCACCGCCAGCACCACCGCCGTGTAGTCCGACGCCTGGTTGGTGTAGCCCTGCATCAGCAACGGAGTGATGCCCTTGTCCTTCAGCGCCGCCTCCAGCGCCTTGGAGCCGTTGCTGCCGAAGGCGTCGGTCGAGAACACCACCGCCCATTTCTGCTTCTTCAGTTCGCCCGCGCCGAACTCGGCGATCACCTTGGCGGAGTAGCTGTCGTTCGGACGGCAGCGGAACATCCACTTGTTGCCCTCCTGCGTGAGCGTCGGGTCGGTGCCGCCGAACATCATGGGCTTGGCAGCCTTCAGCACGTCGGGCGACATCGCGTGGACCTGGGTCGACCGGATCGAGCCGATGAACGCCACGATGTCGGAGCGGCCGGACAGCCGGCTGAACGCCAGCACCGCGCCGGGGTTGGTGGTCTGGTCGTCCTCGACCACGAGTTCGAGCTTGCGGCCCAGCACGCCCTTCTCGTTCACCGCGTCGAGCGCCTGCTTTGCGCCGTTGAGCTGGAAGTTGCCGGCCTCCGCCGCCGGCCCGGTCGAGGGCGAGACGACGCCGATCTTGATCGTGTCCTCGGCGCGGGCGAACCGCGGCGCCGCCGCCAGGGCAGCGGCGGAAAGCCCGAGCGCACGCCGGGTCAGATGGGGTGATGACATAGTTTCGTCTCCGTGAACGGCTCTGCTGGCCGTCGTTGCGCGGATACGAACACACGCCCAGGGCCGCGGCAAGCCTAGGCGTGTGTTATCGCTAACGCAACGTCCGCCCCGATCAACGGCGTCTCGACCAGGAGGCCGCCCGCGTCGGCCATGACGGGAAAACGGTCGAGCAGGCGGCCCGCGCGCGTGTCCCACGTCGTCGTCCAATACTGGCCAGCCAGCAGCCCCGGCACCCGCACCGACACGGCCGAGCGCCGGTCCTGGTCCACCCGCCCGCCCGGCAACAGCGGCGACGTGCGCAGCAGCCACAGCAGCACCTGCCTCCGGTCCCCACAGGCAAAACACGCCACCTCGGGGTTGCTGGCCTCCACGTCGATTGGGCGCCGGTCGAACCGCGGCCAGTCCACCAGCGGCAGGAAATCCGCCAGCGCCCGCTGCGCCCGCCGCATCCCGGCCGTCAGCGCATGGGGGTTCCGGTTCGGCCAGCGCATGCCGCCGCCGGCGCCGCCAGACGCCAGGTGCGCCCACTGCACATGCCGGAAGTACTCGTCGTCGAACGGCTCCGGCAGGGTAATATGATGGTCCTTGAAGGTGTGGATCGGGCCGTGCTCGCTGTCGAAGAACGGGCGCTGGTCGGTGATCTCCGACAGCGCCTCCCGCACCAGCCTGCCTACGGCGAGCGCCGGGGCGACGGTGTCCTGCGGATGGTCGATCGTGCCCTCCTCATAGAAGTGGTTGTTGGCGAAATCGAGCGCCGGGTGACGGAACACCGGCGCGTTCAGCCACGGCTTCCAGTGCAGCTCCGGCCCGAACACCGACACGCACTGCGGATGCGCCCGGCCGTGCAGCCGCGTTTCCAGGTCGCGCAGGAACGGCCCGACGTCGCCGATGTAGTCGTCGAAGCAGTCGAGCCGGTCCTCGCCCTGCACCGGGTGCATCTCGTTCCACAGGTCCCAGGCGAACAGCGTGCCGCAGCCGCCCCATCGCTCGGTCGCGAAGGCGAGCCGCGCCTTCACCAGCGCCCGCACGCCGGGGCACACCAGCAGGCGGGTGCGGTCGGCGCAGGGTCCGCCGTTGGCGGCGTTGTAGGGGTGCAGGTCCCAGCGCACCCAGTGGAAATAGCTGTCGACCGGCGTCAACAGGATGCGCAGCCCGGCCGCGGCGGCCAGCCGGAACAGGTCGTCCCAAAGCTGCACCATGGCCGGGTTGAACACGCCGGCCGGCTGCTCGAAGAAGTGCTGGCCGGTCTCGGCATACTCCAGCATGAACCGCAGGCAGGTCACGCCGCTGTCGCACAGATACGCCAGGTGCCGCTTAATGGCGCCAAGGTCATTGCGGTGCAGCAGGCCACGCCACTCGACCCAAGTGATGCCGTCATTCTGCCCGATGGGAGTCCAGGGAGTGCCGGTTTCGGTCAGGAAATACGGCCGGCCCGGCGCACGTTCGATCCAACTAAGGTTTGGCACGCCCCGCTATCTCACGTGTGCCACCCGCAGCGCGTTCGTGGTGCCGGGCTGGTTGAACGGCACGCCGGCCGTCACCACCACCTCCTGGCCCGGCGCCGCCAGGCCCTCGCTGCGGGCGAGCCGCGTCGCGCGCGTCACCGTCTCCGACATCGTGTGGACCTCCGGCGTGACCAGCGCGTGCACACCCCACACCACCGCGAGCCGCCGGGCGGTCGCGAGGTTCGCGGTCAGGCCCAATATCGGGCAGTCCGGCCGCTCCCGCGCCACGCGCAGCGCCGTGCTGCCGCCCTCGGTGAAGGCGACGATCGCTGCCGCCCCGACCGTGTGCGCGACCTGCCGGCTCGCCGCCGCGATCGCCGAGGCCGAGACCGGCTCCGGCGCCGGGCGGCTCGCCTCGACGATGGCACGCCAGCCGGGGTCGCGCTCCACCCGCTCGACGATGCGGTCCATGATGTTGACGGCCTCGTAGGGATACTGCCCCGCCGCCGTCTCGGCGCTCAGCATTACCGCGTCCGCGCCGTCGAACACCGCGGTCGCGACGTCCGACGCCTCCGCGCGCGTCGGCGCCGGGGCGGTGATCATGCTCTCCAGCATCTGGGTCGCGACCACCACGGGGATGCCGCGCTCGCGGGCGGCGCGGACGATGCGCTTCTGGGCGAGCGGCACCTCCTCGGGCGGCAGCTCCACCCCCAGGTCGCCGCGCGCCACCATTACCGCGTCCGACAGCGCCAGGATTTCGTCGAGGTTGTCGAGCGCCTGCGGCTTTTCCATCTTCGTCATGATCCAGGCGCGGCCGGCGGTGATCTCCTTCGCCTCCGCCACGTCCTCCGCCCGCTGCACGAAGCTCAGGCCGATGTAGTCGACCCCGTGCTCCAAGGCGAAATCCAGGTCCAGCCGGTCCTTCGCGGTCAACGCCGGGATCGGCAGCGCCACGTCGGGGACGTTGACCCCCTTGCGGTCCGACAGGCTGCCGCCCGTCACAACCTCGGTCTCCAGGTGGTCTTCCCGCACATGCGTCACCCGCAGCCGCAGCTTGCCGTCGTCCAGCAGCAGCGAGGTGCCGATCCCCGCCGCATGAATGATCTCGGGATGCGGCAGCTCGACCCGGCGGCTGTCGCCCGGCACGGGGGACAGGTCGAGCCGGAAGCCCTGCCCGGTCTGCAACACGATGCGCCCGCCCTGGAACTTTCCCACGCGCAGCTTCGGCCCCTGCACGTCGGCGAGGATGCCGATTGGCCGGCCCGAGTGCTCCTCCAGCGCCCGGATCATGGTGATGCGTGCCAGGTGGTCGGCGTGGGAACCGTGGCTGAAGTTCAGCCGGAACACGTCGGCGCCGCCGTAGAACAGCCGGGACAGCACCTCGGGCGTGGCGCTGGCCGGGCCGAGCGTCGCGATGATCTTCGTGCGCCGGCGGCGGCGGAGCTTGATGCGGGCAGCCATGGCGGGTCCTTACAGAGAGGCGATCAACACGGCCCGGAGGTCGTTCACGTTGGTGAGCGTCGGCCCCGTGCGAACCAGGTCGCCCACGGCGTCGAACAGGCCGTAGCTGTCATGCGCCGAGAGAACGGCGCGGGGATCAAGCCCCAAGGCCCGTGCCCGCGTCAACGTGCTGGGTGTGACAACCGCGCCGGCGGCGTCCTCGGTCCCGTCGATGCCGTCGGTGTCGCCGGCGAGGGCCCAAATCCCAGCCGTGCCGCGCAACGCGACCGCCAGCCCCAGCAGGAACGCGGTGTTGCGCCCGCCGCGGCCGGCGGGACCCTGGCCGATCGTGACCGTCGTCTCGCCGCCGGACAGCAGCACGCAGGGGGCGGGGAGGGGGTGGCCGTGGCTGCGCACGCTATGGGCGATGCCGGCCATGACGGTGCCGAGCTCGCGGCTTTCGCCCTCCAGCGCGTCGCCCAGGATGAGCGGCGCCAGGCCGTGCGCGCGGGCCACGGCGGCGGCGGCGTCGAGTGCCATGGCTGGCGTTGCGATCAGCCGGATGTCGGCGTCGATCTCGTGCGGCTTGGGCGTTTCCGGGCCGTCGGTCCGGGGCAGGGCCAGGCCGTAGTGCGCGGCGATGGCGCGCACGTCCGCCCAGGTGGAGGGGTCCGGCACGGTCGGGCCGCTGCCGATGACGGCCGGGTCGTCGCCGGGCACGTCGCTGATGGCGAGGGTGACGACCCGCGCCGGCCGCGCCGCCGCCGCGAGCCGCCCGCCCTTGATGGCCGACAGGTGCTTGCGGACTATGTTCATCTCGCCGATGGCGGCGCCGCTCGCCAGCAGGGCACGGTTCACCCGCTCGGCGTCCGCGAGCGTCAGCCCCGGCCCCGGCAGCTCCAGCAGCGCCGACGCGCCGCCCGACATCAGCGCGATCACCAGGTCGTCGGCCACAAGGCCCTGCACGGCCGCCAGCACGCGCCGGGCGCCTGCCTCGCTGTTGGCGTCGGGGACGGGGTGCGACGCCTCGATGACCTCGATCATGCGGGTCGGCACGGCATGGCCGTAGCGGGTGACGACGACGCCCGTCATCAGCACGTCCGGCCAGGCGTCTTCGAGCGCCGCTGCCATCACGGCGGCGGACTTCCCGGCGCCGACCACTATGAGCCGGCCCTTTGGCCGTTCGGGCAGGTGCGCCGCCAAGACCCGGCGCGGGTCGGCGCTCGCGACGGCCGCGTCGAAGATGCTCCGCAACACGATGCGGGCCTGTGCGTCATCCCACGGCATCGGCGTCCTTTTCCCGTATGGCGAAGGTACTATGAACCGAGGTTTGCGCTTCCGCCAAGCGGCCCGGCACGCCATATCCTCTGAACCAGAGGGGACAACGAGGAACACCATGACAATGCCCACCATGGACGACACGACCCGCACCGAGCTGGAGGCCGCCGCGTTCCGGCGCCTGGTGGCGCACCTGCGGGAGCGCACGGATGTGCAGAACATCGACCTGATGACGTTGTCCGGGTTCTGCCGCAACTGCCTGTCCCGCTGGTATCGCGAGGCGGCCGAGTCGCAGGGCGTCCCGCTCACCGACCCCGACGCGCGGGAGATCGTCTACGGCATGCCATACAAGGAGTGGCAGGCGCTGCACCAGGTCGAGGCTTCGCCAGAGCAGAAGGCCGCTTTTGCCAAGGCTAATCCTGGGTAATCGTTTGAACGGCGTTTCGGCGCCGGAAATGGTTATCGCTACAGGTTGCCCGCCATAATGCTCGGTGCTGGCGCACTGCCACCGGCAACACGCACGAAGGAATTGATGTGTCACAGGTGAAGATTTTCGGCCTGCGCACGGAACTGGATGCCTGCAAGGGTGCGCTGTCCGATGCAATCCACGCTGCCGTCATGGAGGCTCTGGCCTACCCGGCAGAGAAGCGGTTTCACCGCTTCATCGGGCTGGACAAGAGTGACTTCATCTACCCGGCTGACCGGTCCGAGCGCTACGTCGTCATAGAGATAAGCATGTTCGAAGGTCGGTCGGTCGAAGCAAAGAAGGCGCTCATCCGCGCACTCTACAAGCGGATTTCAGAGGCGACGGGCATCACCGCGCAGGACATTGAGATTACCTTGTTCGAGACACCGCGCCACGCCTGGGGTGTCCGTGGCCTGCCGGGTGATGAAATCGGGCTGAACTATAAGGTCGAGGTCTGAACGCATCAGCGGTGTCGAAACGTCTTGCGGTCTGATCTAATCGACATCAACCTCGGCAACGCAGATTTCCTGGGCAGCGCGTCCGTCAGCGACGCTTGGATGGACGGCCAATCAAGGCCTTCTCCTGTTTCAGCGGATAGAACTCCTTTTTCTTCGCGAGCTCGTAAAACAGTGTTCCGTGTGTTCCACAAACGTGTTTCTTATCGATCTCACGGTCCCAGACGCCCTCGAACGCTGCGTTAAGTTGATCCTCGCGGAGCCGCAGCTCTAAATCCTCTATAAACTCGATGTCTTGATCATCAAGTGGAAAATAATTTTATATTGTTCTTAGGTGAATTGGTAGATGAGATAGGCACAGTTTAGGGCACCATCGATGACCTGAACGTTTCTCATTTCTTTCATCTCTCTCGCTCTCCTGGATAAACGTTCTTGCAGTTGCCAGAGCTTGTTACCTAGGGTCGTGATATCAGGGCCGGCGTTGTGCAGGCTGTTCATCCAACTCGTGGAGCATGCCGCAAAGGTGAAGCTATCAAAACGCGCTCATCATGTCGTTGAGCGCGTCGTGCGAAGGGATGCCACGCCCGGATGGCAGCAAGCAACGCAGCATCCCCGAGCCACTCAGGCCGTCGCCCGCATCCAACCCGGCGCATTGACCCCGACTCCCCGCGCCGCTAAGCCCCGCGGCTGACCACTACGAGGGGGGGGACGCCATGGCCCTGGACACCACCGATTCGCTGGACAACGACCCGCTGGACGACACCAAGGCCGCGGAGGCGCAGGTCGGCGGCATCGCGGCGGACCGGCTGCGCAGCCTGATCGA
>JAABVA010004789.1_pt1 | contig 12436 bp, 13 predicted proteins | sample 5560331 | NCBI WGS metagenome assembly JAABVA01 (sample SAMN12812661, study PRJNA571458) | rock metagenome | isolation source: Antarctica rocks | place: Antarctica: Victoria Land, Mt New Zealand sud | collected 2016-01-07
GCCGGGCCACCCTGCAGCCGGTTGACCACCGCCGACTCCTCCCCGGCGACGAACGTCTCCGGTGCCTCGGTGAGCTGGACCCGCCGATCGCGACGCTCGGCCAGCGCCACCCGGACTCCGCCGAGCTCGGCGCCGCCGGCGTACAGGTGCACCTCGTCGGCGCCCACCGCGGCGGCCGCCAGCGCCAACCCGTCGAGCACCAGGTGCGGCGCCCGGGCCAGCAGCATCGCGTCCTTGTGGCTGCCCGGCTCGCCCTCGGCGCCGTTGGCCACCACGACGGTGCGGCGGGCCCCGGCGGCGCGGACGTCGGCGACCTTGCGCCACGTCGGGAACCCGGCCCCGCCCCGCCCGGTCAGCCCCGCGCGGGTCAGTCGGTCGACGAGCTGGGGTGCGCCGAGCACCGGTAACGGCCCAAAGCGGGCGTGATGCTCGGCCAGGTCCGGGGAGCGGGCCGACAGCAGTCGGGCCACGTCGACCCGCTCGCCCGTGCCTGCGCTCATCGCAGGCGCGCCGCGACGCCGACGGGCTCCACGCACCGGTCCGAGCGCTCCACGAAGTCCGCGCGCACCCGCCAGCTCAGCGCGGCGGCCACCGCCACCGCACAGGTGCCGCTGATCGCGAGGAACCACGAGGAAGCCGCGTCGGTGCCGTTGCCCAGGCCGTGTGCCAGCGCGATCGGCCACAGCGCGTACGTGGCCCAGTGCACCAACCGCCAGGTCCGCAACCCGATGCGGTGGCGCAGCAGGCTGGTCACCACCACCGCGAACGTCAGGTCCAGCGCCAGGGTGCCCAGCCCCTGCCAGAACGGCTGGTACGAGCCGAGGAAGGGCACCACCACGTCGACCAGCCGCAGCTGCGCGTAGGGGTCGAAGAACAGCGAGGTGATGTGCACGGCCAGCAGCACCGTGGCCAGCAGCCCGACGTTGCGGTGCACGGTGCTCACCGCGAAGCGGGGCAGCCCGAGCGCGGGGCGGCCCGAGCGGGTCAGGATGCCCAGCAGCACCGACACGGTCATCAGTACGAGCGTCACCACCCCGGTGCCGCGGCCCAGCGCCCACAGCGCTTGATCTAACACAGCGCTTGATCTAACACAGCGCCTGCTCCATCACAGTGCTTGATCCATCACAGTGCCTGATCCATCAGGCGGCCCGCGCGGTGTCGGCGGGCCAGCCGTTGACGATGTGCACCCGCAGCTCGTCGTCCACCAGCCGGGCCGGCAACCCCAGCTCGCGCAGCCAGCCCAGTGCGGCGTCACCGCGCACCACGCACGCGGTGGTCACGGTGTTGGCCTCGGTGCACGTCGCCGCGGCCACGGTCACGGTGCGCCACCGCGTGGGCGCGGGCAACCCGGTGCGCGGGTCGACGATGTGGTGCACCACCCGAGCAGGCTGGCCCGGTCCCACGCGGTGGCGCCACGTGCGCTTGACGGTGCTGGAGGTGGCCACCGCGGCCCCCGCTGGCACCGCGACCTGGCACAGCGGGTCACCGGCGGTGTCCTGCACCCGTACCTGCCAGCCGCCCGCCGGCGCCTCCCCTGCCGTGGCGATGTCACCGCCCAGGCTCACCAGCGCCCCGCAGCCCAGCTCCTGGACAACCAGGTCGGCGCAGTGGTCGGCGGCCACGGCTTTGGCGGTGGCCCCCAGGTCGAGGTGCACTCCGTCGGGCACGGTGATCACGCGGCCGTCCAGGCGCACCTGCGCCCAGCCGATGGGGCGCACCAGGACGGCGCGCGCGGGGGTGCCCCCATCGGCGTCGGTGTCGAGCAGCAGCCGGATGTCGCGGTCGTAGCCCAGGGCGGTCATCGCCGAGCCGACCGTGGGGTCGACGTCGCCACCGGTGCGGGCGGCTGCCTGCAACGCCACCCGCACCAGCCGGGCCAGCAACGAGCTCACCACCACCGGCGCTCCGTGCGCATGCTCCACCGCCTGCAGCTCGGAGTGCGCCCGGAAGCGGCTGCAGGCGGCGTCGACGTCGGCCAGGTGTTGCTCGACGAGACGGCGGGCCGCCGGCAGCTCGGTGGGATCGGTGACGACGAGCCACGCCTGCGTGCTCCACACCTCCCAGTCCGCGGTGGCGGTGGTGCTCATCGGGCGCTGGTCCATCGGGTCCTCCAGGCGTCGTGCGTGGCTGACCCCAGAATGCTCACCCCCGCTGTGATCGGGCTGTGGACGGGCTGGGCGACGGCTGGGGGTGGCACACCTACCCAGGCGTGCGCCTCAGGGTGGTGTGCGAGCCGCCTCGTCCTGCGCCAGCTCGTCCACCACCAGCAGGTCGTGGCGCAGGCAGCGCTCCCGGTAGGCGAGGCGTCCGACGCGGTGCGCGATCACCGGCGCGGTGATCAGCTGGAACAGCGCGGCGAGCACCAGCATGCCGACGTCGATGTTGCCGCGCAGCCGGATCGCCGTGCCCGCCACCACCAGCAGCAGCCCCAGCGTCTGGGGTTTGGTGGCCGCGTGCATCCGGGACAGGGTGTCCGGGAAGCGCAGCAGCCCGATGGCCGCGGTGAGCGCCAGCACCGCACCGCCGAGCAGCAGGGCGGCCGCGGTCACGTCCAGCACGGTGCTCATTCCTTGTCCCGCACCCGGAAGCGCGCCACGCTCACCGAACCCACGAAGCCCAACAGGGTGAGCGCGGCGATGGCCGGCACCGGGGACGAGTCGAGGGTGAACGCGGCGTAGCTGCTCAGCCCGCAGATGGCCACGGCCACCAGGGTGTCCAGGCCCACCACCCGGTCGAGGGTGTTCGGCCCCAGCAGCATCCGCAGCACGGTCAGCGCCGCGGCCGCCCCGAGCAGCACGGCGACCACCCCGAACACCACCGTCACGGCGCCTGCTCCGGTGTCATGATCACCGGCGCCTCGAACGCACGGACGAACAGGTCCTCCAGCTGGCCCACCTTGCGCTGGTACCGCGCCAGGTCGGCGGCGGAGCGCACCCCCAGCACGTGCGAGAAGATCACGCGAGTGCCCTGGTCGACCTCCAGCACCACGCTGCCCGGCACCAGGTTCAGGGTGTTCACCACCAGCGAGAGCAGCAGGTCCGAGCGCACCGTCATCGTCGAGCGCACCACAGCGCTGCGTGGCGGTGGCCCTGGCCGCACCGCCAGCCACGCCACCTGGGCGCTGGACACCACCAGGTCGACGGCGACGGCGACCACCAGCCGCAACAGCGTGGGCAGGTGTACCCGGCCCTCGGTGCGCACGGCGGGCAGGGGCAGCAGCACCCGGATCCCCACCGCGACGGCGAGACCGCCCGCCACGTTGGCCACCGACAGGGTGCCCCAGAGCAGCACCCACACGAACGTCAGCCAGCTGACGACGCCGAGGGCGTGCGCCCGCGTGCGGGTCATCGCGGGCCGCCGGGTGCGCCGAGCACGGTGGCGATGTAGCCGGAGCGGTCGCGCAGGTCGTCGGCCGCACGCCCGGTGATGCCCACCAGTGGCCCGGCCAGCACGCTCAGCGCGATGCTCACCGCCACCATTCCTGCCGTGGGCACCAGCATCCCCACCGGTATCGGCCCCACCACGGTGCGCTGCGCCACGGCGGCATCGGGCGCGGCGTGCACCAACGCCACCGGGCCGTGGTCGGCCAGGTGGCCCTCGGGGGCGTCGTCGCGCGGACGCCAGAACGCCTTGGTCCACACCCGCGCCACCACGTACAGCGTGAGCAGGCTGGTGACGACGCTGCCCACCACCAGCGCCCAGGCGAGCACGCTGCCGTCGGCCACCCCCGCCTGGATCAGCGCCGTCTTGCCGATGAAACCGGAGAACGGCGGGATGCCCCCGAGGTTCAGCGCGGGCAGCAGGAACAGCACGCCCAGCAGGGGGCTCACCGCCGCGAGGCTGCCCAGGCGGCGCAGCGACGCGGAGCCACCCTGGCGTTCGACGATGCCTACCACCAGGAACAACGTGGTCTGCACCACGATGTGATGGGCCACGTAGTAGATGGCACCGGACAGGCCGGCCCGGGTGGACAGCGCGATGCCGAACACCATGTATCCGATGTGGCTGACCAGGGTGAACGAGAGCAGCCGCTTGATGTCGTTCTGGGCGATGGCCCCCAAGATCCCGACGAGCATGGTGAGCAGTGCACCCACCAGCAGCACCCCGTCGAGCGCGCCACCGGGGAACAACAGCGTCTGGGTGCGGATGATCGCGTACACGCCCACCTTGGTGAGCAGCCCCGCGAACACCGCGGTGACGGGTGCGGGTGCGGTGGGGTAGGAGTCGGGCAGCCAGGCCGACAACGGGAACACCGCGGCCTTGAGGCAGAACGCCACGAGCAGCACCGAGAACAGTGCCGCCCGGGTGCCGGCCGGCACGTCGTCGAGCCGCAGCGCCATTTCCGCCAGGTTCAGCGTGCCGGTCGCCGCATAGCAGAACGCGATGCCGAGCAGGAACACCAGCGACGATGTCAGGTTCACCACGACGTAGGACACCCCGGCCCGGATCCGGTCCTCGCTACCACCCACGGTGAGCAGCACGTAGCTGGCGGCCAGCAGCACCTCGAAGCCGACGTAGAGGTTGAACAGGTCGCCGGCGAGGAACGCGTCGGACACCCCGGCCGCCAGCACCAGGTAGGTGGGGTGGAAGATCGAGACGGGCTGGCGGTCGTCCCCGTCGCGGATGCCCTGGCCGATGGCGAACACCATGACGGCCAGCAGCACGGTCGACGCCACCACCAGCATCAACGCGGACAGCCGGTCGACGACGAGGGTGATGCCGATCGGTGGTACCCAGCCCCCCACCTGCACGGCCGTCGTCCCGTATCGGTCGGCGAGCAGCAACAGCGTCAGCGACACCCCGACCACGACGGTGAGCACGGTAACGCTGACCAGCCGCTGCGCCCGCGGTCGGCGACCCAGCACCAGGGTGGCGGCGGCACCCAACAGCGGCAGGACCGCAGGCAGCGGGGCCAGGGTGGCGATCACGGGCGCTCACCCCGCTCGGGGTCGTCGGCGTCGGGCCCGGGCTCCCCGGTGACCGGGTCGTCGGAGCGGTCACGGTCCGGGGCGTCGGCCACCGCGCGGTTCGAGACCTTGGCGGCCTCGGGGTCGTCCTCGATCGCGTCGCGGGCGCTGAGCGTGAACGAGCGGTAGGTGAGTGCCAGCACGAACGCCGCCAGACCCATCGTGATGACGATGGCGGTGAGCACCATGCCCTGGGTGAGCGGATCGGCCATCCCCGCCTGCGGGAAGCTGCCGACCAGCGGCGGGTTGCCGTCCGGTCCGCCTGCGGTGAGCAGCAGCAGGTTCGTGGCGTTGCCCATGAGCAGCACCCCCAGCAGCACCCGGGTGACGCTGCGCTCGACCAGCAGGTACACCCCGCAGGCGAAGAGCAGTCCGACCACCACCAGCAGGCCCAGGTTGGCGCTCATCGGCGGCTCACCTCCCGCATGGTGGGGCTGAAGTCTTCCGGCGCCAGCGGGCCCTCGTTCTCCGCGACGCTGTCCAGCCCGGCGCCGAGGCTGCGCAGGATGTCGAGCACCAGCCCCACCACGACGAGGTAGACGCCGATGTCGAAGAACAGTGCCGTCACCAGCTTGAGCTCACCGAGCAGGGGCAGCGTCACCTCGAACACCGCCGACGACAGCACCGGGGCGCCCACCGCCAGCGAGGTCACGGCCGTCCCCCCGGCGAACAGCAACCCCACCCCGAGGATCAGGCCCGCGTCGACGGGGACCGTCTCACCCAGCTCGTAGCGTCCGCCGGCGAGGTAGCGCACCACCAGCGCCAACCCGGCCACCAGGCCGCCGGCGAAGCCGCCCCCTGGCGCGTTGTGCCCGGAGAACAAGAAGTACACCGAGAGCACCATGATGGTGGGGAACACCAGGCGGGCCGAGACCTCCAGCACCAGGGAGCGGTGCTGCGGGGCGACGAGGTTGCCACCGAGCAGCCAGGTGGTGCCGTCGGGGGAGCCGGCCGCGGCCGCGGGGGCATCGACGAGGCCGTCGCGGTAGGCGTCGGATACGCGGGGCGCGAGCCCGGTGCGGCGGTGCCGGAACACCAGGCTGGCCACCCCCGTCGCCGCCACCACCAGCACCGAGATCTCGCCGAGGGTGTCCCAGGCGCGGATGTCGACCAGCAGGACGTTCACCACGTTCGACCCGTTGCCGCGGGAGTAGGCGGCGTCCGGCAGGGCCACCGAGTTCGCCACGGTGGTGCGGGCGTTGACGGCGTAGGCCCCGACCACGGTGATGACGGTGCCCACCCCGGCGGCGAGCACGGCGCGTGGCCCGCGCCGGCCGACCGAGTTCGAGTCCAGCATCCCGGCGGGCAGCTTGCGCAGCATGAGCACGAACACCACCAGCGTCAGCGTCTCCACCAGGAACTGGGTGAGCGCCAGGTCGGGTGCGCCTTGCAACGCGAAGATGACCCCGCACGCGTAGCCGGTGACGCTGACCAGCAGCACCGCAGCCAGCCGGTTGCGCAGCGCGGTGGCGGCCAGGCCCGCGATCACGGCGAGCGCGGCCACCCCGGCCTGCAGCGGCGAGTCGAACGAGCGCACGTCGAGCCCCGTACGGGTGCCCAGCGCCAGGAACACCGTGGGCAGCACCGCGAGGGTGAGCAGGATGGTCGTCAGGTTCAGCGGCAGCGACCCGCGCTGGGTGGTTCCGGTCAGTCGCTGGGACAGGGTGTCGGCCAGCCGCAGCGTGGCGTCGTACACCCGGTCGGCGTTGCCCAGCGGCGGGCTCGCGAACTGCAACCGCACCACCGCTGCGCGGGCACCGAACAACCCGATCCCGGCGACGATGACCAGCGCCGAAAAGCCCAGGGTGGGGGTCAGCCCGTGCCAGCGGGCGAGGTGGTAGCCGTCGGCGCCGGGCAGGGTGTCTGCGTACGGCGTCAACGCGCGGTCCAGCGGCCCGGTGGCGATCCCGGCGACGAGGCCCAGTGCGGCCAGCAGCACGGGCGGGGTGAGCAGCAGCCGGTCGGGGGCATGCATCCGGGCCACGGGGGGGGGGCTCGGGTCGCGGCCGCGGAATGCTCCCCACATGAACCGCAGGCTGTAGGCGGCGGTGAGCACCGAGCCCGCGATCACGGTGACGAGCGTGGCCAGGGAGGCGGGCGCGCTCGGCAGCCCACTGCCCTGGGCGCCGCCGTGCAGCAGCGCTTCGATGGCCGCTTCCTTGCCGACGAACCCCACGAACGGCGGCAGCCCCGCCATGCTCGCTGCGGCGGCTGCGGCGGCGACCGCGAGCACCGGGGCCCGGCGGCCCAGCCCGCTCAGTTGGCGCAGGTCGCGGGTACCGGTGGTGTGGTCGATGACCCCGACCACGAGGAACAGGGTGGCCTTGAACAGAGCGTGGGCGACGAGCATGGTCAGCCCGGCCAGGGCCAGGTCCCTGGTGCCGGCGCCGACGAGCACCATGAGGAAACCCAGCTGGCTCACCGTGCCGAACGCGAGCACGAGCTTGAGGTCGGTCTCGCGCAGCGCGCGCCACCCGGCCACCAGCATCGACACCAGCCCGAGCGTCAGCACCGTCACGCGCCAGGGCGCGGAGTCGGCGAAGCCGGGGGCGAGCCGGGCGACCAGGAAGATTCCCGCCTTCACCATGGCGGCGGCGTGCAGGTACGCGCTGACCGGGGTGGGGGCGGCCATGGCGCCGGGCAGCCAGAAGTGCATGGGCACGATGGCCGACTTGCTCAGCGCTCCGACGAGCACGGCCACCACGGCCACCCCGGCCAGCCACCCGCGGGGCGCGCTGGCGATGACGTCGGAGAGCAGGTAGCTGCCGGTGAGCTGGCCGAGCACCACGATGCCCACCAGCATCGCCAGGCCACCGGTCGTGGTGACGAGCAGGGCCTGGGTGGCGGCGCGGCGGCTGGTGGCCTGGCTGCCGTAGTGCCCGACGAGCAGGAACGACAGCACCGTCGTCAGCTCCCAGAACACGTAGAGCAGCAGCATGTTGTCGCTGAGCACCAGCCCGAGCATGGTGCCGGCGAAGGCCACCATGAGGGCGCCGAAGAGACCCAGCTTGGGCTCGTCGTCGGCGAAGTAGCGTGCGCAGTACACGAGCACCACCGCCCCGATTCCGGTGACCAGGCTCGCGAGGACCGCCGCCAGCGGGTCGAAGCGCAGCACCAGGTCGAGGTGGATGCCGGAGATCCAACCGATGTCCACGCGCAGGCTCTCGCCGGCGTGGCGCAGCGTCCACAGCAGACCGGTGAGCGGGACGAGCGCCAGCAGCAGGAAGCCGCTGCGGCCCAGCACGCGCACCAGCACCGGTGCCAGCAGGGCGGCGCCGGCGTGGGCGAGCAGGAGGACGAGCACAGGCACTCCGTCCCATGATCGGCGGGGTGTCAGCGTGCCTCGCCGGATCGGCAGGGCGGCGGTGACTCTACGGGGACGACTGATGACGCGCGCAGACCGATGCCGCCAGTGTCACGCGGTGCACCACCCGATAACGGGCAGGATAATCTTGATATCATGGATACATGGAGGTTCATGCGGCGTTCGCGTCGGTTCAGCCGAAGAATGGCACAGTCACGATCCCCGCGGCTGTGCGTCGACAGTTTGGGCTCGACCAGCCCGGCGCTCAGGTGGAGATCGTCGTGCGGGACGGCGAGATCGTCCTCATCCCACACGTAGCCGTTCCCGCCGACCAGCGATGGTTCTGGACTCCGGAGTGGCAAGCGATGGAACGGGAGGCCGACCAGGACCTTGCCGCGGGGCGGTCCGCCGACTTCGCCACCGGCGAGGACTTCATTGCCTACCTCGCCGAGATCGGCGAGCGTGGCCCGGCCGCGTGAAGTACCGGACGGCGGCCGCGTTCGATCGCGACGTGCCCGGCTGCCCGTACACCATCGGCAACTGTTTTCCACTGCGGTTCGCGACCACTTCCTACCGGCCATCGCGGCGGGTTCGTTCACCGGCTACCCACCCTGGCCGACACGGCTGCGGATTCATCGCCTGCACGGGACGGCCGTATACACGCTGACCTGGAGTTTCCGCTCTCCCGATGGTCGCGCGACCTTCCACCTCAGCACCGACGACTCCGGAGACCCTGTATTGGTCTGGCGTCGGATCGGGACGCACCGCATCTACGACCGACCCTGAACTCCAGCAGCACTGAGCGTCGGTCAGCGCCCCAGGACCGCCAGGTTGCGGTCCGCCGCGGTCTGGGCGAGCCGATCATCGAAGGACGCGACGGTCGCGCCGGCCTCCGCCCGCGAGCAGGACACAACGGTCCGGCATCCCCAGCCCGGTACTCGCGCGCAGGTGCGTGAAGTGCCGCCCGGGTCGGCTCGAGGCGACCGTTCCCGAGCGGGAACGGCCAGTACCTCCGCCAACTTCAACGGGTTGGCCCCGAGATCGTCGCCGATTGCTTCCGCCGCCAGCAGCGTCTCGGCGACCGCTTGATGGCTGTCGTCAAGGTCAAGGAAGGCAACGGGGACGCTCGCGTCTAGGACGATCATGCTGGCTATCCCTCTCTGAGCTGGCGCAGGTAATCCGGCCCGTAGGCCCCGGTAGCATCCCGCTGTGTTGCCGAACAGCGGCGAGCCTGCTCTGCCGCCGTGCTTGATTCGCCTGTCGGGCGGGGTGTTCACCGGCGAGCGCCAGGCACACGACCGCAACCCGTAGCAGAACTGCTACCGTCGTCAGCATGGAATCGATCCCCCAGAAGGAACTCCGCAACCAGGTCGGTGCGGTGCTCCGGCGCGTCGAGGCGGGCGAGAGCGTGGTGGTGACCGTGGCCGGGCGTCCTGTTGCCCAGCTCGGGCCGGCGGCCCGGCGCCGGTGGGTCAGTGGCGACACGCTGGCGGGTGTCTGGCGGGGCCCCACGCCCCGAGGGCTTGACGACGATCTCACGGGGGTCGGCGCGAACCTGGCCGACCCCTTCGCGCGGTGAGAGCTCTGCTGGACACCTCCATCCTGATCGGCAACGAGCCTGTCCGTGAGGTCGAGGCAGCTATCAGCGTCGCCTCCCTCACCGAGCTCCACTACGGAGTGCTGGTGGCCACCGACGACGACGTGCGCGGGCGCCGGATGGACCGCTTGGCTGCCGTCGAGGCCGCGTTCGACCCGCTGCCGATCACACCCGAGATCGCCCGCGCGTGGGGCCGACTTGCCGCAGCGGTCACCCACCGTGGCGGCAACCCGCGCCGCCGTCAGATCGATCTCGTGATCGCCGCAACCGCGATCGTGGAACGGGTGCCGCTGCTCACTCACGACCTCGCTGACGTGCTCATCATTCGCGACCTCGTGGACGCTCGTCGACCCTGATGCGCTGGCGCGATCTAGTTAGAGTCGTGCTCGTGATCATCAGGGCGGCCGGCGAGCGGGACTGGCTCCGCATCTACCCGTTCTTCTCCTCCATCGTCGCCGTCGGCCAGACCTACGCCTACCCCGAAGGTCTCTCGCCGCAGGACGCCCGACCGTTGTGGATGGAGCAGCCGCCCGGTCTGACGGTGGTCGCCGTCGAGGCCGACACGGTCCTCGGATCGGCCAAGATGGGACCGAACCGACCCGGTCGGGGAGCGCACGTCGCGACGGGCAGCTTCATGGTCGACCCGCGTCATCAGGCCCGCGGAGTAGGGCGTGCGCTGGGCCGCTACGTGGTGGACTGGGCCCGCACCGCCGGATACCACAGCATCCAGTTCAACGCGGTCGTGGAAACCAACAGCTCCGCGATTCAGCTCTGGCGGTCGTTGGGCTTCGAGATCCTCACCACCGTTCCCGAGGCCTTCGACCATCCCGAGCACGGGCTCGTCGGCCTGCATGTGATGTTCCAACGCCTGTGAAGTGCACGCTCGCGTCGGTCGAACTTTGCCGATCGGGCGAGCGGGGTGGGCTCGTCGCACGTCAACTAGCTTGTCGGGTATGGGGAGCGCGCGTGATGTTGTGCCGGCGCGCGGGCCGGTTTCCTACCTCTGGTGGCTGGTGCGTTGCCAGCGGCGTCGGGTGGCTGCGGGTGCCGTCCTCAGCACGCTGTCGATGGTCGGCCTGACGCTGCCGCCCTATCTGTTGTCCCGGGCCGTCGACGATGGGCTGGTTCCGGGCCGCTCGTCGGCGCTGCTGGGGTGGTCGGCGGCACTGCTGGGCGTCGGCGTGGTGAACGCCTGGCTCTCGATCATGCGGCATCGCACGATGACCCGGGTCCGCATGGACGCCAGCTTCCGCACGACCCGGGTCGTGCTCGAGCAAGTGACGAGGTTGGGCGCGAGCCTGTCCCGCCGCGTCGCCGCCGGTGAGGTGGTGACGATCGGCAGCGCCGACCTCTCCGCCATCACCCGGTCGATGACCGTCACCGGTCCCGGCACGGCCGCGGTCATCGCCTACCTGGTGGTGGCCTGGTTGCTGCTGTCGGTCTCCGCAGTGATCGCCGCGGTGGTGCTGCTCGGCGTGCCGGTGCTGATGGCGGTGGTAGGCCCGCTGCTGGGGCGGCTGCAGGGCGTCCAGACGTCCTACCGGGAGGGGCAGAGCCAGCTCGGTGCGCGCCTGGTCGACATCGTCGAGGGCCTGCGAGTGCTCAACGCCTTCGGCGGCAAGCAGACCTACGCCGAGCGCTACCGGACCGACTCGACGCGGCTGCGCGAGCAGGGCTACCGGGTCGGCGCGGTGACCAGCTGGATCGACGCGCTCGGGGTGGGCCTGCCCGCGGTGTTCCTCGCGGTCGTGACGTGGATGGCCGCGCGGCTGGCCGTGCAGGGCACGATCACGGCCGGTCAGCTCGTCGCGGTCTACGGCTACGTCGCGGTGCTGGTGGTTCCGGTGTCGTTCTTCATCGAGGGCGGCTACGACATCACCCGTGGGCTGGTCGCGGCCCGGCGGGTCACTCGGTTCCTGGACCAGCAACCCATGATCGTCGACGGCGGTGGTCCGGGTCCGGCACACCCGGACGTGCTGCACGACAAGACATCCGGCGTCCGGGTGGAGCCGGGTCGGATGACGGCCATCGTCAGCGCCCGCCCGGCGGAGTCCGCGGCCGTAGTCGAGCGCCTTGGCCGCTTCGTCGACTCCGACGCGACGTGGGGCCCTGACCGGCTCGACGCGGTCGCCCTCACCGAGGTGCGCCGGCGGATCCTGCTGGCGGACAACGACGCGGACCTGTTCGCCGGGACGCTGCGCGACGTGCTCGCCGGCCGCACGGACCGTGACGAGCAGGCGATCACCCACGCAATCCACACTGCCGCCGCCGACGACGTGGTGCTGGGCCTGCGGCACGGGCTCGACTCGGGGGTCGAGGCGCACGGCCGCAACCTCTCCGGTGGGCAGCGCCAGCGCATTCGGCTCGCCAGGGCCCTGCTCACCGACCCGGAGGTGCTCCTCGCCGTCGAGCCCACGTCGGCCCTGGACGCCCACACCGAAGCCATCCTCGCCGGACGCCTGCACGCGGCCCGGGCCGACCGAACCACCGTCGTCACCACCACGTCTGCCCTGCTCCTCGACCACGTCGACACCGTGCAGCTGCTCGTCGACGATCGGGTCATCGCAA
>JAABVA010004791.1_pt1 | contig 12434 bp, 12 predicted proteins | sample 5560331 | NCBI WGS metagenome assembly JAABVA01 (sample SAMN12812661, study PRJNA571458) | rock metagenome | isolation source: Antarctica rocks | place: Antarctica: Victoria Land, Mt New Zealand sud | collected 2016-01-07
AAGCTGTACGGATCAATGGACGACGGCAAGATCCTTCAATGAGCGTTCAGCTCATCAGAGTGACCATCCAAACGTGATTTTGCCCCTAGCATTCCGTCGATATGCAGCCCGCACAAGGGTGGGCTTCTCTACGTCTTCCCGGATGAGGTACCCCTTTCATCAGGTCAACAACCATGCCCCGTTCACAAAAACCAGTTCCATCCACTCTGCTCTAACGTATACACCATCACGGTAACAATGAATGACACCGTCCACTGCTAGTCCTCGTACAAGCGCTCCCTCCGCGTGTCGCTGTATATGTGCGTGCGCGACGCCTTCCAGGTGATGGAGCAAATGCCCAGCCATATTGAGCAAGGTGATTGTCGTGCAATTAGTGGAAGCTGGTGCTCCGACGTTGGTTGAAAGTATCCAGGCTTCTTCGGAGTAGAGATCCGTTTTCGATGGATCTCTGATCTTGCAGTGAATAACCTTGCCACAAGATCATCTTCCTCTAGCAGTGACGCGCTTTTCGTGGGCTTCCGTCAAGCGTCGTGGAAGTTTTCCTCGGTCTGAGTCCGTTGCATGGTTATGCCGAAATGATTCGAATGCAGTAGGAGACAGACTGGTTGCGGGCTATTCAGAGTTGGCCTGGGGAGTTGTTCGAGAACCTGAGCACGACTGCGTGGGTGAGATGGAGAGTCTGTTGACGCGGTCTGCTTGAGCTTGTTGATGCGTCAGCTAAGTTTTGAGGATCGAAAATAGTTCTAGCTAATGTCTGAAGTGTTACATGAAGACATGAGCAGGAAGGTCTGGATGCGAGTCATGATGGTGATGGCAAGGATAAGGGTGACGGCGAGAATGAGGGTGACGAGTAGGGCTTGGGAATGGAAGGGCTTGCTACGCTGGATGGGTGATGGGGATCAAGGTACGGGGGAAATTACACTGGTGTGCAGAAGTCTAGAAGCCCTCAGGCCCATCTGTCAGATACAATGGGTCGACTCGTATCGCATTTACGAGGACCTCATCGCTTTGACAGAATACTATAATTAATTGCCAAATCAAGAGATTATGGGAGAACATCTCCAAAAGTGTCCGGGAATATCTACGGCAGGAACCAGAACCGCAAAACAGGTGTTGATAGTCAAGGATTTACAAAACTTCATCGCTTGCAATCGTCCGCCAGCGAGGAGGTCGCTTGAGCAACGGTGAGACGGCGACTCTAGGTTGGCCACGGCACGACAAGCAATGCCACCACAGGCTCGAAATAAATCATAGCTGGTTGTAGCAAGATTCAAACGAAGGCCGCAGGAGAAGCTTTATGAGATGCTGTGACGGCTCATTGAAGGGGCACTCGGACCCAACGCCGCTACCAAGCTCGTCGCTGACGTCCTGTTCGTCGAAGCCACAGTCCCCAAAGACAGTACACACAATACAACCGTCTCATCGGCCCCGTTGGCAGCGGCCCCGATGACAGCATCCATAGCACTGAATTGACATACCGCACCCGCCGAATCGGTCGACAATTCGGATTCGCAAAGCGGCGATCGAGCGGATAATACTGGCCGTTAGGCCCCAAAGAAAAGGCATACAACGGCAGGACAGAAAGGCGAATGCTTTGAGGAGGGTACAGCTCTTTCATTATATCCGTTATTATGGCCAGATAGTAGGTGTAGATGAGGAAGCACCCCATTTAAAAGATACAGTGTTAAATGCAGAGAGGTCAATAGAGGAGAAAACAGTCTAGCTGCCCGTGAAAACTTCGCAACATCGCTTCATTCTCCTCTCGTTATTTCCAGAGCAGATCTTGCAAGAAGGGAACAGCATTACCCACTACCCTTCTGGTCGACCTCGGGTCTGAAATTGAGCCACGGATCATTGTATAACTCTTTCGCAGTCAATCGCTCCTTTGGAAGCCATCGAAGCATCTTGGATGCGAGATCGATGAAAAGCCGCTTATCCTCTCCTTGGAGGAAGGGTGTGAGATTCGCAAAAGTAATAGCTTCAGAGCGGGCGAGATTTGGATATTTGAATTCACCTAGGATCATCAGCGGCATCAGCAATTTGCGTTGTGGTACATACCTTGCGCAGTGTACAAACTAGAGTGTATTGCGCTGTCCGCCCGATCCAGCAGCTCTTGTGGGGGTAGTCCGAGTAGGCTAATCATCTGAGCGAAATAGGCTTCGCGAAATACCTGTCGCTTACGGGGTCCGAGCCCGTCAAGGAGTGAAGTGTCTTGTAAAGGCTCGGAAAACTATGTCGTGAAAGTAGAGGTTAGCAGCGTCGCAGGAATAGCAGTCTCAAGGCCAACAGCTTCTTACCACCACGCCAAGATTCCAAATATCGGCGCTGTAAGGCCAGCCTGCCTCTAGCAGCACCTCTGGCGCGCAGAACTGTGCGGTTGAATGTCGTGACAATGAGAACTCGAGACGTTGCCGAAGACAGCTGCACCGAAGTCACTTATCTTGAGCAGACCAACGCCCTTCATCAAGCCACCGAAATCGACCGCTGATTGGTACATCGGGCGTCCGTCGACTTCTTTGGCGTTGTTGGCGTTGTTGGCGTTGTTGGCGTTGTTGGCGTCGTTGGCGTCGTTGGCGTCGTTGGCGTCGTTGGCGTTGTTGGCTCCAAGGTCAAGACTGCTTCCAGCAGCAAAGTGACCTTCTTGCCCTGCCGAGCATGACTGTCTTTATCATTCAGATCTGCTGCCTCACTGACCCTGGGGTCCGCTCAGAGGCTTGAGCTCGTCCTCTCTGATCAGTGTGCGATGGGAATGGACTGTTGTCACACCGATGTTGTTGTTGCTGGGTGCTGCTGCGGTGACGACGGTGACGGCGGCTTGATCCTTCCCCGGATGGCACCCAACTGTCAGGGAGTTTTTGGCAAGGCCACCCGGGTTGGTCGGTGCGGTGCATCCTCAGCGTGGGGCACCGCACCAGACGACCTGGAGCCGCAAGTGGATGCTGGATGATGCTGGTCGCTCCTCCTGCTGCCTGGCCTCCTTGGCCGTTAGCTGCTCGGTAAGGGGGCATCCGCTCGGTGGGTTGTTTACGCCCATCAGTACTTCAATTTCTTGCTTGTGCTGTTGTAGCTGACACTCGCGGTAGTGCTTATGTTCGATCGGCTTGGCGCATTATTGGGGCGTGGTCAGGGGAATTTACCCGGTATTCCCCGTCTCTGCACGTTGCAACGTACCTTCTCTAGGTATTTGCAATTTGGCCATCAATACACCAGAAGCTCGAGGCGTCCTGCTTTCAATACCTATTCGATTGCAGAGGTAAAGGAGAGATCCTTCACCATCTTATTGTTTCCTTTTATCGCGCGGCGAACATTTGGATTCGTGTCTGATCGCTTTTCACTATTATGTTGATTTCATGCTCCCGACTCAAGGCACATGTGATAGTGACCGATTTCATGACCCACGCCTTGGCTAAGGCAGTTTCCCATACCTACTTCACCTCCTACTAGTACATGCTCTCTGTTGAAGTCCAGGAGCCGAAGGTTCTAACAAATTTGTTGGTTGTCAAATATAGGTGTATTGTTAGCAATAGGTCGCTAAATGAACAGAGTACTCTACCGCAAACAACGACGCTGTCGCTCAGTGTCCATGTCGTTGAGCCGAAATTCGAAGAAAAGTATATCCACTGGAGCTGTGGAGGCCTTTGGCCTTCCGTAGTTGGTAGGTTGATTAGGAGTAGAGAGGGCAGAAGAGAAGAGGAGACAGTTGGGTGAAGCGTTCAATTGCTGTACTTAAGCTCAATTGTCGTGCTTAAAGATATCCTTATGTATCAATTGTAACAGATGCCGACACAGTCCACATGAACCTGGCCCCGAGTACACAACCCTTCCCCATTTGCCCAGTAAAAGGCATCCACAGCAATCACTGCTCTTCTCAACCAATTCCCCATCCCCAGTATGCTCCATACCGCCGCCCTATTCTTCCGCAAGACCCACCCCAATAGGGTCGCTGACGGCTAGCCACCTAGTCTCGACAAAATCATTCAGGTAACCACTGCCATCTGGACATCTCTTCAACGGCCCGCTCGCGCGACACGGGGGGCCACAGGCTAGACACTATCCCTGCACACAGGCCACCAATTGCAGCTGAAGAAGCACGGAGACGAGCAGCAGTGAGAATCAGGGAAACTTAACAGGAGCAGCAAAAACCAAGACGCCCTCAGCCAGTGAGCCCGCGAAAAGCACTCTCCACATGAATGAATCTTGAATGGAAGAAAAGATGGATCCATAAAGCAGTGGGGTAGATAGCTATAATATGGAAAACAGACTGGACACAACCAGTCCACCACCTATATGACAACCTTCACAAGCATGAGGCAACAGCACTGTTCCTACTCCGCACAAAGGTGCTGGGCCTCAATGCCTGGCTAGCTTCAGTGGGAGTACCGGAGGTTGACAAGCGTTGTGCATGTGGTTGACCAGCTCAAACGGTACGCCACATTCTCCTCATCTGCCCAATCCACACCGACTCTCGCGCCCTCTACTTTCAGGGAGCCGGATTTGCAGATCTCCATACAGCGGCCAGTGCTCACCGGACGGCCCGATGGCTTGCTGCCAGCAACCTACTCCCCGAGTTCGGTCTTGCGCGACAGATCACCCAGGAGGATACCTCAGGCTACAGCAGCCTACCACATCTGAACGACTGGAAGGAGGTTTAATGAACCAGGCTTGCTCCATTAAACTATGAGAGATCACCCGCTGGTCAGCGGAAGCAAATGTTCAAGTTGCAGATACACTACAGGATCATCGGTGCACAGAGATGGCAACGGCGGCAGGCCAGCGCGTTTCCATTATGGTTTTTCCTTTCACAAAGGCGTTTCACCCTCATAGACCTAGACAAGGACTGAATAGGGAGTTAATAGAACAAATAACAATAAATCATCTGAACTGACAGTTCTTCTGTAAAAGCCTAATACTTACTGAAAGCTCAGAATTTTTAACTGCCTGGAGTTCTGAGTTCTATAGCACTGATAGTAATGAGTTTTGGTGGGAAGCTGTGGTACTGTAATTTGTCCATGAGCCATCGGATCATCCGCCGCCCGCCTGAAACACATCGTTTTACTTCCAAATTTGCAACCACTACAATATTGACTCGCTTTACGAGGCATTGACATATCTCCCAAGAATCAGAGATGCCAAGGGGCTTACAGTGAGTGTCTCGATTACCGTCATGATGTTGATATTCGAAAACTTAACACGGTACACCGTCGCCAGATCCTCTACCCGTTCTCCGTCCTCTGACCTTTTCAGCATCATGCTCCTACCGCTCAATCAATCAATAAGGCAAACTAATCACAGCCGCTGGCGGATGGGGTCTTTAGACTGTGAACGAATCGAAGGCACGCCACCTACGGATGCTCTTGCCGTCTGGGATGAGACCGGTTGCACGTACGTCCTACAACAAAGCAAAGACGGCGGAATCGGCCGTCCGCCCTTCGTGGAACCTTCAGACGAAGTAAAATTAGTACACGAGGGGGGAAGCTTGTCGGCGGTCTGGGCGATTGGGAGCCAGGCTTTCTGTAAGGTGAAGGCTTTGAATTCCGCCATGGAATCAGAGGATGCAACGATCGCTTTCGTCAAGAAGATCGCACCAGAAATACCTACGCCGGAGGTGATCTACACATGGATTGATCGCGACAGGTCATTTTTGATTCTTAGGCGGATCGAGGGATCTACACTGAGAGACGCTTGGACATCACTGTCGTCTTTTCAACGCGGTTCGGTAGTCAAAACTGTTGCAACTTACTGCCATTCCCTGGCCCAGAATACATCACAGATGCTGGGTAGCGTAACAGGGAAACCTGTTCTCGAGCCATATCTAGCGCCCTCTGGTTCGAATCTTTTGGGATCGTTTACGCACGATGAATGTGCGAGATACTTTTCAGCCGCCTCTGCTGGATCTCCACCGCTTGGACGGGTCTTCCACTTCTACCATCCAGATCTCGGACCGGGAAATATTTTAATATCGCATGGCGTGGTGGCAGGTGTCATAGATTGGGAGGCCGCCGGTTATTATCCCCAATTTTGGGTTGCTACCAAACCCTCCGTTTCGCCAGGCCTTGATTTTTATCCCCCGATAGCGGAATTCGAGGACTCCGAATGGAGGAAGCGCCTACGGACAGAACTTGAAAAGTTGAGATATCCGCAAGCTTCTACGTGGTATATGAAATGGAGAACTTTTCGCTGAAGAGTTAGGATCTAGGATTCATTGATCTAGTTCAAAATGTCGAGAGATTCTCAGACGCAGCTACTACATTCATGTTCGGTAGAAGAGGACCAACACAAGCCTCAAATCATAGTACAGCGCTTTAGTCGTCCCAAAACTCGTTGATGAAGACACAGAAAGAACTTTCAGGCAGCGCCGAATGTAGCTTCGGTGGGTTCTGATCTGGCTCTATTAAAAGCTGTGAGCTCTTAACACTGGCGGTTAGAGTGACGACGTACCTTATCAACATATTGATTACACAACTTTAGGCAAATCCGCTCCGCAGTACTCGCATTTATCCCTGCCTGATACGTTTCCTCTCTTACAACTGGGGCAGTTCATATTCGGAGTTGTTTGAAGTATTTTGGAGGCTTTGGACGTCAAGTAACCTTGCGTTTGTTAGCATGTGGATAGTGAAGCAGAGGGAAAACGAACTTTATCTTTATGTCTCTATCAGCGACTTGGGCTGGGATTATTTCGGCTTAAGAAATCAAATCTGATTATGGAGGTGATATAACAGTTCTTCGAGAAAGCGAGATGAGATTTGGGGGCTGTTGTCCGACTGATGTGGGATACCGCTGCTGAGTTTAACCGGGAAGGGAGAGAATGCAAAACTAGGTGTTGTGAAAGCTGCGAGCCTGGGGAAATTTGGGAGCTAGGTGCAGAGAGAGTACAGGATGAGGATGAGGCATTTAAAGAGTGTGGTTGACCATGCAACCTCCGTCGAGCAAAAAACCCCGCTGCACGAGAGCTTTGAAGGGGAGGAAGGTAAGTTATGAGGGTAGTCAAGGTCGAAAGATTTATTCATCTTTAAGGTAAGAGATCATTCTGTGAGTAACAGCACATGGATGTCAGATATAACCAAGATGCCAAGACTCGCATAGATCCCTAGTCAACCCTGACACAGAAGGCAAAAAGTCGGCCAAATATGTAATCAGACACCAAAAAATAATCCATACAAGACCCTTTACCCATTTCAAGAATTAAAAGTATCTCTATGACTAGATGGCCTCTACTAAACGCGATGTGCATTGATGTAATCATGGGAATGTTTGGTTCAATACCTTTTCCATCTGCTGGTCTAATTTGCGACCTTCCGATGTACCTATGATACGCAGTATTGCCCAGTAAATTGTCTGACGCCTCTCATAGGTGCGTTCTTTCAGTGTTAGCCTATGTGATCAGAGAGGCGAGAACAGGGGAGGAAGAGAAGAGGAGATGGGGAGCTAGCCACATCTTTTTGATAGACTGTATCAGCTTAAAACAACCACGAGGGTCGGATTCCTGCCCAAGACAAGGGCCACCCACATCAGCTAGATTTAAGGAGGGAAGGCGAGGTACAGAGAGGTAGACTTCTCCTCACTCAGGCTAATGTCTACAGGCAAAAAGGTTTTGAATCTAATTCACCATCTCACGGAGCTTGAATTGACCTTGATCCGGTTTTGGATGATACATCGATTTGTGTCGAGACAGAGCCCCCCGGTTATCGAGTCCATTGACTGGCTTAGTGTTTCGACAACCCTCAGTGCAACATATATAATCTTTCGTCTTATGGGAATGTTATTTGTGTCTGCCAAGATTCGCTTGGATTGTTGTTGGATTAAAGGCACATCAGGGAACGTACAACTGTACCGATCGTCGGAATACTGGTCCTGTTTCTTCCGCTTCATGGGCATTGTTCCTCCTTGCACCCAAGTTACAGCTGTTCACTTGACGTCTTGTGATCGTTAGGGTCCTTCAGAATTGGCCGTTCCAGAAGCTGATCGCCCGACACCATGGGTCCTCAAGCTGCCGCTTGAGCTGATTGTTATCCTTCTTGACTTCCGCTATGGACCGCTTGCTCGACTGGTTATGCTTGGTAAGGCTGTTCAAAGTCTGGCTGATATCTTGCCGAGCTTCCGTTATGAAAAGCTCATTCGATGGTTTGTACTCCTCAAGCCCACTCTTGAGATATTTTACAGACTCTTCACTCGACTTTTCGAGGGCCGTGAGCTTAAGCCGATCGTTGTCCTTCTTAACTTTGTCCAGGGACCGCTCGCTCGACTTCTTATGCTCATCAAGGGCCCTCGAGGATACAACGGATATAAAACTTCATTTGCTCATTCTGTCGTGTAAGCTGCGCGCTATCGTCCTCCGATTGATGGTGGTGCGGTCAAGTCCGACCCATTAGATTCCGAAATTGTTCGCTAGAGAATACTTACCGGTCAAAAAGCCAAAATGTGTGGAGGAGAATTTATACTTAGTTTAGAGCGGCTGAGTGTTCATTTCACTGTTAAACAGTGAAAGACCCACCGCACTCTGGGATAATGATTGACGAAGGTCATAATTGACATGTAGCATAGTCAGGTCGTCATATGGTTGACTTGAAGGACTAGTGAAGACATCCGACCCCAGGTGTTGGCTGTCTCGTAGTAAAGGATGAGGTTCAAGGGCGCCCCACCGCCATTGGAGCTGAGAATAGTGAATATAGTCATTAGATCCTAAATAAGACTTGCATAGAGTGTGTCCAGAGGTGTCGTAGGTTTTGGTGTGATCCGTCTCATTGAAAGTGGTGCGGTATGGTGAAGAGATACAGGTGAAAAGACGAAAACAATAATGTAAGACCAAACAGACCGAACAGCAAGGCTCTTTATGATTGGTTCGTAGCTGACAGTATCGCAAAGACGAGAACTCCTTAAAACTCCACGATTCACTACAACTAAGGTAGTAACCGGACACTAGGGATGTTTAGAAATAGACAGGTAAAGCCTTGATCAAAGAGGAAGCCCTGAGTCTCTGCAACGTACTTCATCCAAAGATAGTAGAGTGGAGTAGAGAATAACCATGGCTTCCGAAACGCCCCCCAACAATACTTGTTAGTTAAGATTGTTAAGGACGTTTTTAGCTACCTTATGGTGTTAGCTACGTCCTTTACCTATCTCGTATGGAAGAAGGATAAGAGGTAGGAGGTTGAGGTGTTCTCGGCCAGCACGGCGGACATCGAAAGCCTCGACCTTGTGGAAGAAGACAGTGACCACGGTGTGGAATCTTTTCGTAAATCATGAAACTGCCTCAACGAGATCCCGTTTCATTGAGTGGCTTCGACCCTACAGGCCATGGCGACTAACACATGCATTTTGGCCCACTATCACCTCGTCGACCGCCCACTGTCATACTGATATAAAGACACCACGCCTTCGTACCACTATCGAGCCATTTCGGCCACAATGCCTCAACGCTGTACCGCAAACACCTCACCGCCGCGTCATTTCCGAGCCTGAAGCGCATAAGGGAGGACGAAGAGGTAACAATGAGGGTGTTGTTCGTCTTTTCCTTTTGTTTGTGGCACTTCTTAGGCTTATACACTCACGGTCTATCCATGAGGTGACTTTCATTAGCAATTGGAATATCTTACGAGAAGATAGCTGTAGCAATCATCTTGTTTACTAATGTATATTCACAAGCTATCTCTTGCCACGATTGACAAGGTTGAGGGTTCCTTGCGAGGCCTAACGCTGATCATTCACGCCCAACAACCTTTCCGTGAGACTCTTCGATGTGACTTCCTATGTCAACTTCGTACGATCCACAAGGACAGGTGAAGTCATAATGCATCGAAGCAGTAGATGACTCCCATAGCTCAGTGATGACTCAAAGTGGAATACGCAATGCCGCCGACAAGTCTGGCTTAGTGCTCTTGAGAATGTGCTTCAGCCCCAATGACAAATCAATCCAGCTGCGAAGCGCATAACAAAGTAAGTCTTTGGATTCCAGGGCAAGGACATGACGCAAGCAACGTGTATATGCGTCAAGATCCTCTAGAAAGTGGTCGAAGACATGTTTTAAGACAGGCAGGTGGTTAAGCAGAACGCAACTCATTGTGGGGAGAGTCTCAGCAGCTGAAAAGAGAATCCCACCCAGGAAGCCGCCCACTGTGGTGTAAGTAACGCGAAGTGCACCGGACGGAAGGATCAGCGTCTCTGCTTGTGTAGTCCTCATGATGATCCCTCCTTGTAGCTTTGAGCCAATCTTGAAAAACCTATGGTCGAAGCCAACCGTTGGTGCATAAAGGGCAAGGTTCTCCGCCGTAGGGGGAAAAAGAATCCAGATCTTCTCACATCTATCAAAACATTGAGATACACCATGGTCGCCAAGGTCTTGTAAAGGGTTCATCAGTGTTGACATACGCAGGAAGATGTAGAAGATCCTTACCGTAATGTAGATCCACCATCCGCCCTGAAGGAACCACATTGACCTGAACTTGAAAGCTGTCTTCACATACATGAAGTGAACTTCTTGCTCTCTCCGGCGGTTCCAATACAGCACTCAATCGCTCAAGCTGAACGTTGAGAAGAACTGAGGGACAAGCACCTGCCAGATCATCTCTCTGACTCTGAAACATAGCTGTTGTGATGGCCTCTTCGATCCTTCCCTGCAATTTTTGCTCAATTTTGCCCCGTGCCTTCTTGCACGAGACCTTCAGTTTCTCTCCTTTCACAAATACTGCATAGTCTGATCGGCTGCGAAGGGCTCCCCAGACATTTCTGTAGATCTCAAGAACTGGAGGCAGACTCGGATGCCAACATCGCCTTGGTTCGACCAAATATGGTATTGAGCTGGTAGATTGCAGCCACAGAGCTTGAGTGGTGGGATTGAGTTCAGAAAGGGACACCAGGTCGGGGAAATCGGGAGGGCACAATGACTCGCCGTCTCCGTCGACGGTTTTTTGGCGCCTCTTCGCAAGTAGAACAGCAGCTGCAGGCTGGGATTGATGAAGTTTAATCCTAAAAACAACGTGAGAGACAGCAATGATATCGAAATATGGGGTCAGACTTACAAGTCTTGCAGCGGACCCCATTTCTTTTCAAGGCCCTTACAGTTCTTGTGGTCACGAAGTCTTGAGAAACTCTGTTCACAATTCGGACATTCAACTTTCGACTTGGTACAGCTGATAAGATGTTCGGGCAGATGATGAGAAGGAAGAATGCGTTTGCAGTTGGAGCAAGGCTGTTTGCGACGTCGTCTTGGAGGCATTGAGCACGGCGATGGCAAGGGTGGGTTGGTCGCGGGGTCGCGGGTTGGTCGCGGGTTGGGATCGCAGGTTGAGTCGCAATTCGGAACGGACTTATTATTATCCAAGCTTACATGAGCCCTGACATAATCAATAGAAAAGATAAGTTAACTAAGTTAACGTGGTTCATAAGCGAGCGGTTAAGCAAGTTAGGTATCGAATACTCAGAGACACCCTCCAGCAGAATGGAAAGGATAGAGCCTCATAGCATCCAACCATGGGCCCTCCACCTACGAGCAGACACAACAAGGAAGGAGAAAGACAAACATTTGTAGTATTACCTTCAAAATGCGCTTACAACCTCACCTACAAACTACCCGAGCATATGAGGAGTAAATGAGCATGAAAGATAGCAAGGAAAAGATGTTTCAGTAAGGGCTCTTCATGGGACATGGGCATAGCAATGAACAAGACAAGTTAATAGCGCTAGAGCCCTCTAGGCGTAGTGCCTCCGGGCGTAATAAATCACCTACCTACCTACCTACTACCTGTTGGATTCGAGCCTATTTCGGCTTAGCGCTGAGGACTAGACACTTGCGAATATTGCCTGATTAGGCTTAGCGTAAACCTCCTGAAAGGCCTTTCCTTACCCGAGTTATTCTCTCTTACATGTAACTATGGTAATAAGGTCAATCATCACGAGTATAAGACTCAGTTCACACCGCTATAAGCGTATGTCCGATACTACCTACTACCTTCTTTTATACACATTCATCCTCGCAGATTATTGTTTATGCCAACTAGGTATAAAGCTGCTTAGATACAGCATGATTCACCCTGAACCACATATCGATTATCTGTTGAATTATTGCAGTGTACTAGATTGCACTGGGCTACCTCTTATCACGGATCGAGTCCGATTGCACTTCGCAGAAGATCCCGAACCCTCTGCCGCGGAGGAACGAGAGCGGAAGCTTTGGAACATCAGAAACGAGCATCTATTGAGGGTCGTCAACAATATTAGGGATACTCAGCAATGCATAGAGTTCTTGGAAAAGTGGTTGCTGCGATGTTCAAACCCCTCAACCCAAATTTCGAAAGCAACACCCGGCGAACACATCCATGCCGATGTCCTCATAAAGGATGAGATGGCTGCATTGGAAGTCAGGAGAATTCTTGCACGTTCTACACTGATGGAGCTTTCCACCGCCATAGATGTCCTCTTAAGACATAAGCTGGCTGGAG
>JAABVA010004792.1_pt1 | contig 12433 bp, 5 predicted proteins | sample 5560331 | NCBI WGS metagenome assembly JAABVA01 (sample SAMN12812661, study PRJNA571458) | rock metagenome | isolation source: Antarctica rocks | place: Antarctica: Victoria Land, Mt New Zealand sud | collected 2016-01-07
ACGGCGCTAGACGAAGGGATCAACTTTTTCGACCATGCCGATGTCTATGGCGGGGGCACGTCGGAGGAAAAGTTTGCCGAAGCGCTAGATATGACACCGCGCCTACGTGACACCATGATCCTCCAGACCAAGGTCGGGATTCGCAAGGGATCCTTCGATTTTTCAAAAGAACACATTCTGGAAGCGGTCGAGGGCAGCCTCAAACGGCTGCGAACGGATCATCTCGATGTTGTGCTCCTGCATCGCCCCGATGCGCTGGTTGAGCCCGAAGAAGTGGCCGAAGCCTTCACGATCCTGCAAGACAGCGGCAAAGTCAAGTATTTTGGCGTGAGCAACCAGAACCCCATGCAAATTGAACTGCTGACCAAATTTGTCAAGCAGTCGATTATCATCAATCAACTTCAACTGAGCATCACCAATACAGGCATGATCGATACAGGTATCAACGTCAACATGGAGAGTGATGCGTCGATTGATCGCGACGGCAGCATCCTAGATTACTGCCGCCTTAAGGACATCACTATCCAGCCTTGGTCGCCCTTTCAGTATGGCTTCTTTGACGGCGTCTTTTTGGACAATGACACATTCCCTGAACTGAACGCACAGATTAATGCAGTTGCGGCATCCAGAGGTGTCACCAACACAGCCATCGCGATCGCATGGCTGTTGCGGCATCCTGCACGCATGCAGCCCATTATTGGGACAACGAATCCAACCCGTGTGAAAGATTCCTGCAAAGCATCGGATGTCAAGCTGACCCGCCAAGAATGGTATGATATTTATTTGGCAGCCGGGAACAAATTGCCCTGAACGGGCGGTTGTCCCCAGTAGGAGAGCACCAAAGAGTCGGGAGGTGTTGAGAATCCAGCGTCCGCAATCTTGCTTCTCCGGCGGCTCGACCGCGACCTTGAGAGCGCCATCGTCACCCCGATAGCCCCTGTCCCGATTTGGCACCCCCGACTTTTTAGTGCTCTCGTCGGATTGGGCCTCGGCGCGCTAGCCGTCCTTACCGCCTCTGGGCGACATGCGATCCGGCAGCCAGTCCTCTAAGTCCGACTGACCGCTTCACCTGAGGAAAACAGCGTATGCAGCTTGGCGTGGATAGTTTTGCCGCGGCCCCGGCCGGTGCCGGCTCGGCCATCGACGGGGCGGAGGCGATGCGCGAGCTGCTCGCGCGCGTCGAACAGGCCGATCAAGTGGAGCTCGACGTCTTCGGGATCGGCGAGCTCCACCGCAAAGAGTTTCTCGACTCCGCGCCAACCGTCATTCTCGGAGCGATGGCGGCCCGTACCGGCCTGTCGCTAAGATCCTGACGGTTTGCTACATCGTCCCAGATAACTGCCAGGTAATCGCCCTCCAAGGGGCCAGATAACAAGGCCAGCACATGCCCGAGTCCAGGTGCTGGCCTGTGATGCTGGAGGTACCAAATAATACCTGTTATATGGGACCTGTGCCGGGTGTATGAACGCCCTGCAAGGGTAAACGGCGCATAGATAGAACTACAATGTGTCCTAGTTATCTGGGACGATGTAGCAAACCGGCCCCAGACAACGATTGCTGTAATCAACAGCCATATGACATAACATGGCGAAAGTGCCGTCCTGCATCGAGATCAGCGAGCAAGCGCCGGACAGAAGGCTGTCGGCATGGGGCCGAGGAGCGGCCCATCGGGACAGGCACATAGCCCTATATTGTGGGTTGCCTAGGCGAGCGGGCTGAGCGGGCGAAATCGCGCGTCAGCGCGAAATGGCTGCGGCTGATGAGTTGAACTTATGTATGGTGTTGCCGGATGTACTCGAACACGTCGTCGCCGCTTATCGGCGCTACAAAGTTACCGAAGTGCTGCTGGAACTGCGTTCGTCTCGTCTCGAAAGCAGCGCGGATGGATTGCCAAGTACCCTCGTCAATCTGGCGGTATTGATGACCACTTTGATGAGTAACGTCAAAGACGTTTTTGTTTCGGTCCTCAATGTACCCCCCACCCGATGCAAGCAGGGCTGAAAATAGGTCCTTCAAGACATTGAGAACCATCGGCGGATTCGTTAGAGCCACACGGATGAAAGCGGAGGGATAAAGGCCCTCAGACGGCATACCGGTTTGTATGTCGATCCAATAATCCGGCCCCCGTAAAACGTAGTAAGGGGATGCTTCCACATTTACCGTCCGTTCCGCACCGACACGCTCCAGCACAGCCGACAACTCGTGTGTCCCCTCAGACGCGGGCTGGTAGTAGTAGAGGTCGGATTCGAGCCCCATATTGCGATACCTCCTAATCACCCGGTATGGTGAACGGCGAGTAGTACGTCTCAGACCAATTGGGATATCCAACTGGACCGGGAGCTTCCATCACATTTATATCGACGGGTATGCCTGTTTTCAAACTCGCCACGTATCGATGATGCCCGTCGAGGATGAACTGACGCCCATCAGGCAGGCGCACCGTTTCCACCGGGGGCACTTTCCCGCCGTTTTGTAGCTGCTGCACGTAGTCGTCAACCTTTCCAGGGTGGATCGCGTCCTGGGTCGGCCTGATCAGATTATGGGTTGTCCCAACGATATCTTCGCCTTCGCTGACCAGTGAGGCGTCAGCCTCAATATCGCTGCCACCGCTGCCAACCATCATGGCAATATTGATGGGAATCCCTCCAACTTGCCCCCCAAGCTGCCCCAATCTGTAATCGTACGAGCAAGTTAGGACGCTTACCCCTGCCCAGTTGGCTAACCGCGATTCCTCGCCACCCGTAACCGCGTCAAGGGCTCCTGTGGCTGTCACAGCCAGGCGGTACGCTCCAGCGCGCCCCTGGTAGCCCCGCGCCCATTGGGCAATCCGGTGCGCCTGTGGCCGGTGCGTCGCACCCCATTCGAGCGCCAGCCACGTCGGCAGGCCCACACACTGTGTTGAGTCAACGGGCGACTCTTTCTGCAAGAAGCCACACCCCAGACCGGACGGGTCGATCGCGTTGAGCGGGTCGTCCGCAGTGTAGGCGTAGGGCTGTTTGGTCACGATCTCCAATGGGTCGTGGCTGACAAATTGTGCGGTGGCCGGGTCGTAATAGCGCGCCCGCAGGTACTGCAAGCCGGTCTCGACATCGGTGTATTGCCCCGCGAACCCCAAGGGTGTTGTGACGGTGCCTGCGTTGACGCCTCCCGTTGAGTTGCCGTAGGCGTCATAACTGTAGGTGGCAAGCGTGTTCCCCGAACTATCCAAAAGGGCACGCGTGCTCCCAAGTTGGTCGTGTAGATAGTAGGCGACCTGCACGGCACCCTGTGCATTGGAGGACACTTGCTCGATGGGCAGGCCATCAGGGCCGGTGACGTAGCGCGTGGCCCCGTCTTGGAGCAGGACGGGGAGTTGTCCAGTCGTGTCCCAGGTCTCGGTAAGGACTTGAGTTCCTATAACTTTGCTTTGGCGCAACCCGTCCCCATCGTAGTTATAGGTGGCCGAGGTGATGCCTGTCGTGGCCGAGACCGACATTGAGGTGAGCCGGTCGGCTTGGTCGTACCCAAAGGTCGTCGTGGCCCCGCTCACTGCGTCGGCCTGGCTGGTGCGGTCGCCGTCCGTGTTGTAGCTCAACGTCGCGGATTGGGTTAGCGTCGTGCCCGAGACGACGCGCAGCGCGGTCAGCTCGTGGGCGAGGTCATACGTGGAGGTGGTCGTGGTCGGCCCCGTCGGGTTGACCTGCTGCGTGATCTCCTGCGCGGCGTTGGGCGCCCACGTCGCCGTGCCCGTCAGCGCGCCGCTCTGCTGATCGTTGGTGAGCTGGTCGAGCGGGCTGTAGCCGTAGCTGTGGGCCTTGCCGTCGAGCGGATCGGTGCTGGTGATAACCTGCCCTGCTAGGTCGCGCCCGTAGCCGTAGCTCCATAACGGACTGCTGGCCTGTGTGTCCGTGATGGCCGTTAGCTGGTCGGCGACGTTGTAGCCCTGGACGACGCTCGTCGTGTTGGGCAGGGTCTCGGTGATGAGGTTGCTATTGGCGTCGTAGCCAAACTGGGTGGTGTGGCCGAGCCAGTCGGTCACGCTACTGAGGCGGTCGAGCACGTCGTAGGTGCGCGTGACCACGGAGCTATCGGGGTAGGTCATGTTGGTCACGTTGCCCACGGCGTCGTAACCGTAGCCGATACTCTGACCCGCGCCGTTGGTGACGGTGATGGGCCGGTCGAGGGCGTCGTACTGGTAGGTCGTCGTGCCCGTGCCGTCGGCCATGCTCCGCCGCTGGCCGGTCGCCGTGTACGTGTAGGCCACGTTCGGCGGCGTCCCATCGCTGTAGGTGATGCTCGTCACCTCGTTGTCCGCGTCATGGCCGTACTGGGTCGTGCGGCCCATAGCATCGGTCAGGGCGGTCTTGTTGCCCGCGAGGTCATACGTGTAGACCGTGGTGCGCGTGAGCGGGTCGGTCGTGGTGATGACCCGGTTCATCAGGTCGTAGCCGTAGACCGTGCGGCGCGAGAGGGCGTCAGTCTGGGTGATAACGTTGCCGTCCGCGTCGTAGGCCGTGCGCAGGAGGCTGCCATCGGCTTGCCGGACCTTGGTCTTTTCATTGGCCGCGTCGTAGCTGGCGACCGTCTGGTGGTTCAACGCATCGGTCGTGGTGATGACGTTGCCGGTGGCGTCGAACTGGTACGCCGTCGTGGCCCCGCGCGGGTCGGTCACGCCGGTCAGCCGGTTGAGCAGGTCGTAGCTGTAGACGGTATCGCGCCCCAGCGCGTTAGTCTTGGTGATCGCGTTGCCGGCGGCGTCGTACTGGGTCAGCAGCACCCCCTGATCGGGCCGGACGACCTTGATCAACTCATTGTCCGCGTCGTAGATCTGGCGGGTCGTGTGGCCGTTCGCGTCCGTCCTGGCCCGCGTGTTACCCGCCGGGTCGTAGTCCAGGACGGTCGCGCCGCTCAGGGGGGTGGTCGTCGTGATGAGCCGATCCGCGGCGTCGTACTGATACGTCGTGACGTGGTTCAGGGCGTCGGCCATCGCGACGCGGTTGCCCGCGAGGTCGTACGTGTAGACGGTGGTGCGCGTGAGCGGGTCGGTGACGCTCGTCAGGCGGCCGAGCGAGTCGTACGTATCGGTTGTGGTGTGGCCGAGCGGGTCGGTCTGGCCGACAATGCGCCCGTCGAGGTCGTACGCGGTCCGAGCGATGCCACCGTCGGGGTGTTGGACGCTGGTCCGCTCATTGGCGGCGTCGTAGCCGTAGACCGTCTGGCGCCCCAGCGGGTCCGTCATGGTGATGATGTTGCCGGCGGGATCATAGGCGTTGGTCGTGACACGGTTGAGCGGGTCCGTGATGGAGGCCACATGGTTGAGCGCGTCATAGCTCGTGATCGTGCTGTGGCCGAGAGCATCAGTCCGCGTGACCACGTTGCCGGCAGGGTCGTAGCCCGTGGACAAGGTCGTGCCGTCGGAGCGCGTCGTGCTGGTGCGGTGGTTGTTGCCGTCGTAACCGTAGACCGTCTGATGGCTGAGCGGGTCGGTCGTCGTGATCAGGTTCTGGTTGGCGTCGTACTGGTCGGCGGTGACGCGCCCGAGCGGGTCGGTGATGGCGGTCGTCTGGCCGAACGCGTTGTACGTCATCGTCGTCGTGTAGCTGATCGGGTTCGCGCCGGGGGCGGCACCGCGCGGATCGACCCTGCTGGTCTTGCGGCCGATCAGGTCGTAGCCGTACGAGGTCGTGTCTCCGGCGGGATCGCTCATGCTGGCGAGATTGCCGTCGGCGTCGTAGGCATAGCGCGACGTGTGCCCGTTGGGGTCCGTCTTAGCAACCACATCGCCGGGATGCGCCGGGTCGTAGGCCAGCGTCGTGAGCGCGGTCTGGCCCGTCTGTGTCAGCGGGCGCTCCGTTTGCAGCAGGTTGCCGTTGACGTCATAGGTCATCGCGGTCGTGACGCCGAGCGGATCGGTGATCGCCGTGGTGTCGTTGAGCGCGTCGTAGGCGTAGGAGGTCGTGCGACTGAGGGCGTCGGTGTGACTGAGCAGGTTGCCCCGGCTGTCGTACGTGTTGTAGACGGTGTGCCCGTTGGGGTCGGTCGTCGACGCGACGCCGAGCGTGGCCGGGTCGTAGGTGTACGTCCAGGTCGCCTGCTGGGACATCCCGTAGCCCTTGGTCAGCGAGAGTAACTCGTTGTTCATGTACTGCTCGACCGTGACGTCGCCCCGTGGATCGGTGATCGTGGTCGTTTGGGAGCCGTCGGCATTGGCGGTATACGTGAAGCTTGTCGTTCGACCCATCGCGTCGGTTTGCGCCGTCACGCGGCCTGCCGCGTCGTAGACGTTGGTGACGACGCCGCCCTTGGGGTCGGTCACGGTGAGGAGCCGGTGCGTCCCCGCCGGGTCGTAGGTGTAATGTGTCGTGCCCCCGCCCGCGTCCGTGGCATAGGTCAGGTCGCCGGCCGTGGAGTAGGTGAAGGCGACGGTGCGGCCGATGGGGTCGACGATCGTGGCGATGCGACCGTCGCCGTTGTAGCTGAACGTCAGCGTGCGGCCCGCCGAGTCGGTCACTGTGGCCAACTCGCCGTTGGCGTAACCGAGCGTCGTCGCGTAGCCGTTGCGATCCGTCTCCTTGACCAACTGGCCGACTGTCGTCGTGGTCGGCGCGGTGAACGTAAACTTCTGCTGGTCTTGCCGAGCAAACGTGTACGTCTCGTCGGCGTTGGCGACCAGCGTCGCCAGGACGCGACTCGGGGCCTGGTACCTGCCCGATCCGTCGGGCGTGAACGTGACGCTGCTGCCGGTCTCCTCCGTGATCGTCATGGCCCCGCTGGCGTCCGTCGCCAGGGACATGTTGTAGTCGTCCGTCCAGCCATGGCCGAGCGGCCCGTCCTGTGCAGCATTGAGTGAACTGTAGGTGCGGGCGAGTTGTAGCGGGAGGCCGCGACCTGGGATGGAGAAATCGTGAACTGTCTCGTAGAACTCGCCCGTCGCACAGTTGACCGGGTCGGCCATAATGCAGTACGTCTTCTTGACGCTCTTGCTCCCGCCGCCCATGGTATTCGTCGTGCTCTGGCCGGTCATGTCAGACGTCAAGATGTAGCCCTGCCCTCCCTCGGCGGTAAAGCCGGGGCCGCAACTGGGGTTTGTCGCGTCGAAGTGATCGTCACTCCCACTGGACCCACCGTTGAAGCAGCGGTACATCTGGGCCGTCTGTACGTAGGACGGCGCGCTGTCATAGGCAAACCCCTCCACGCGCAAGACAGTTTGTCCCTCGCACGTGGACGTGTTGGACAAGAAGTGGTCGTACCCACCCAGGACACACCCATTGATCGGATGCAACCCGGCACCCCCCGACGCCAACAAGTAGCCCACCGTCTGTTGATAGATGAAACCCTCCGACACCGTCCCCGTTGTCGTCCAGTGCTTGCCCGTCGATGCGTTGTAGTACGTCTTTAGCGCCAGTATCGAGGGGAGATTAGGACCACCCGGATGCACAACCCAGCCGGTCGGATTGCGGAACCTGTCCCCACAGTTCAGCGCGTCGACGATCTGCAGGGAATCGAATGCGCTCGCTTGGCTGACGGTGAAGCGCTGCCACGTGCCCGTGGCGGCGAATGAATACCCATCGAAGCTGAAGTTGCCGCACCCGGCGTAGTTGCGCGCTTCGACCGACAGCAGGTAGAGATCGCCTGCCTGCATAGTGATCGTGCTGTAGTCGATGGTTTGCTTGAAATTGCACGACCCCGATCCGCACAAAAAAACGTGATTTGTCAGCGGGGAGTCGGTTTCGATGCCGAACCCGCCCATGACCCAATCGGGCGCAATGGTGGCGCCATTGGCGTCGCTTGCCGAGGTGAGCGGGGTGGGGAGGGAGAAGGTGCAATTCTGGATGAAGCCACACGCTTGCATCGGAGGTGCGTAGGTCGCCGAGGTATTAGCGGCTGCGGACGCCAAAGCAATCATAGGAGAAGATGTCGCGATGGGGGCGAAGCTACCCAGGATGAGGATAAACAAAGCAACCAGATTCCAAACACGAATGCATACGACCACGGGCGTACCCCTTCTCCGAACACGATTATCGTGTGGCACTGCGCCATTCCGCCGACAATTGTATAGGAAATTCGTACCCCCCGTCTATGGCCCGAATAGGCTATAGACGCATTGTTGCGCTTGCGGTATAGAAGCGCGACGGACCTTGTTTTCTCGCATCACCGTATGCCCAAACTATGCTCTCGATCTGACGGGAACAGGAGTCAAGGGGCGCTTGACGGGACTGGGGCGGAAAGTGCTCTTACCGGCGCAGTCTCCCCCGCGTAAGGGAGGCTTACCGGCCCAGTCGTGTATGTTAACAGCACCATAACTGGGGCGGTAACACAACTGGGGCGGTAACGAAGCGGGGTGAGGACGGCGATGAGCGGGTTGCGCGAGGAGTTGGCGACGTGGCGGAGAGATATGATCCGCTCCACCGGGCTGGCCCCGGCCACGGTCGATCGCTACGTCGGCGACGCGGATCGCTTCGTCACCTGGCTACAGGGACAGGACGCGGAGGCGACGGCGGCCGATGTGACGGCGCAGGATGCGCGTGACTATCGCGCCCATCTCCTCCGCGCGGGGCGCGCCCCGGCCACGATCAACCGCGCCCTAATCAGCCTGGCCCTCTTCCTGGACGCGGCCAGCCGTGCGGACGACAATCCCTTTCGCAAAATTGACCGCATTGACATCGTGGCTGGCGCGCCCCGCGCCGTGACCCAGGCCGACTGGCTGGCCGTGCGCCGCGCCGCCGCACGTCTCGTCCCGCGCGACCACGGGCTCGCCCTGGCACTCGTCTGTCTGCTGCGCTTCGCCGGCCCGCGCGTCGGCGAGGTCGCCGCCCTGCGCCTACCCGACGCGCGGATCTCGGCCCGCCGCGGTCTGCTGGTCATCCGTCAGGGCAAAGGCCTCAAGCACCGCGAGATCCCCCTAGTCCTGGAGGCGCGCGAGCCGCTGCAGGACTACCTGGCGCACCGCCGCGACCTGGCCGAGCGCTGGGCGCACCAGGCGCACGTCTGCGGTGAGCCGGCGCCGGAGTGGGCATCCTGGCCGGATGGACACCTTTTCCTGGGCCAGCGCGGCCCGCTTGGCGCGCGCGGCATTCGCCAGATCGTTGGTAAGCTCGGACAGGCCGCCAAGCTCGAGAGTCCGCTCGCGCCACACGCCCTGCGCCACACCTTCGCCACGGCGCTGCTTGACCCGGCGGCCTACGGGCACGAGCGGCCGGCCCTGCCCTTGACAGCCGTGCAGGACCTACTCGGCCACGCTGATCCCGCGACGACGGCGCGCTACACACGGTCCTCGCCGGCGACTCTTGCCCGCTTGATGGGCGAGCCGACCGCGTACCTGCCCTAATCGCCGACACACGGGAGCAGCCCATGCCGACGGTCCAGGACACCGCCTACCCCCGCCTGACGGGCACGGTGAGCCCGCGCGACCTGGCGGCGGTCTACACGCCGACCTGGGAGGAGGTTGCCCTGGCCAACGGCGCGACGAAGGGCGCGTCGGCCCGCGTGTGCTTCCTCGTCTACGTGAAGACGTACCAGCGCCTCGGCTACAGCGTCCCCGTCGCCGACGTCCCCGCCTCGATTGTGGAGCACATCGCGCGCAGCGTCGGGGTCGCGACGCCGGTCGGCGTGGCCGGCTACGACACGTCCGGGACGCGGCAGCGCCACCTGAGCGTGATCCGCGCCCACCTGCGGGTCCGGCCCTTCGGCCCGCTCGCCCACCGTGCGATGGTGCATGCGTTGGTGGAGGCGGCGCGCACCAAGCACGACCTGGCCGACCTGATCAACGTGGCCATCGAGGAACTGGTGCGGCAACGCTATGAGTTGCCCGTCTTCGCCACGCTCGACCGCGCCGCGCGGCATGTGCGCGCCCTCCTGGCCCGCGCGCTCTATCGGCAGGTCTCCGCGGCGCTCACGCCCGCGGCGCGGTCGACCATCGACGCGCTCTTCATCGCCGACCTCACCACCCGCCGCACGCCCTGGAACGACCTCAAGGCCGACCCCGGCCACCCCACGCTCCGCCACCTCAAGGAATTGATCGCGACGCAGCGCTGGATCGCGGCGCGCAACGTGGGCGTGCAGGCCCTCGCGGACGTCCCGCCGGCCAAGGTGCACCACCTCGCCGCCGAGGCCATGACGCTGGACGCCGCACGTATGTCGCTGGTGGAGCCGGGCAAACGGTATACCTTGGCGGCCGCTCTCCTCGCCACCCGTGCGGCACAGGCCCTCGACGACCTGGGCACGATGTTCACGCGGCAGATGCGGCACATCCACCACGCCGGCAAGGAGGCGCTGACGGCCTACCGCACCGAGGCGGCGCCGCGCACCGACGCCCTGGTCGTCACGCTGCGTGACCTCGTGGTGGCCCACGGGCAGGAGGGGACGGCCGAGGAGCGCGTCGCGGCGATGGACGCGGTGATCGGCGGCCGGGGCGACGCGCTGATCGAGGAGTGCGACGCGCATCTCGCCCACGCCGGCAGCAACTACTATCCGTTCCTCTGGCGGATCTACCGCGGCCACCGCGCCGCCCTGTTCGGCCTGCTCGACAGCCTCGCGCTGCGCGCGACCAGTCAGGACACGGGGCTGGAGGACGCCATCGCGTTTCTGCGCGCGCAGGCGGGGCGCACGGGAGATACCGTGCCGACGGTGCGCATCGAACGCCTGCCCGGCGGGGAGACGCGTGCGATCCCGCTCCTGGACCTCTCCTGGATACCGGAGGGGTGGTGGCGCCTGGTCACCGGTGCGCACACGCGCGCGACCTACCCCGCGCGCGTGAACCGCCGCCACTTCGAGGTCTGCGTCTTCTCGCAGGTGCTCTGGGAGCTCACCTCCGGCGACCTCTGCATCGTGGGCAGCGCGCAGTTCGCCGACTACAACCGACAGGTGGTGTCGTGGGCGGAGTACGACGCCAGCCGCGCGGAGTACGGCCGCGTCGCGGGGTTCCCGGTGGACGGGCCGGCCTTCGTCGCCCATGTGCGCGCCTGGCTGGAGGACATCGCCCGGGCCACGGACGCGGCCTTCCCCGCGAACAAGGCGGTGCGCATCGAGGATGGCGAGCCGGTCATCACCCGTCCCGCGGCGGCGCCGACGCCCGAGGGTCTACCGGAACTGGAGGCGCTGCTGGCCGCGCGTGTCGCGCCGCTCAATCTGCTCGACGCGCTCACCGACACCGCCTACTGGCTCAGATGGCCGCGCTACTTCGGCCCCATTTCCGGCCACGACGCCAAGCTCGATGATCCCGTCGCCCGCTACCTGGCCACGGTGTTCTGCTACGGGACCAACATCGGGCCGGCGCAACTGGCCCGCGCGCTCGACGGCCTCGACCGCCGGCAGATCCTCTGGATCAATCAGCGTCACATCACGGAGGAGGGCCTCGATCGGGCGAGCGCCTGCGTGATCGACGCCTATCACCGCTTCACGCTGCCCAAGTGCTGGGGCTCGGCCACGCGCGTCGGCGCTGACGGCACCAAGTGGGACTTATATGAGCAGAACCTGCTCAGCGAACGCCATATACGGTACGACGGCTACGGGGGCATCGGCTATTATCACGTCGCGGGCGATTACATCGCGCTCTTTTCCCGGTTCATCCCCTGTGGGTCGCACGAGGGCGTCTATATCCTCGACCCCTTCTTCGCGCACACGGGCGACGAGTTGCCCGAGGCGGTGCACAGCGACACGCACGGGCAGAGCGCCCCCATCTTCGGACTCGCGTACCTGTTGGGCATCGACCTGATGCCGCGGATCAGGGGCTGGAAGGACCTGACCTGGTGCCGGCCAAGCGCCGAGAGCCAGTATGACCACATCGATAAGCTGTTCACCGACACCATCGACTGGGATCTCATCGCCACCCACTTGCCGGACATGCTGCGCGTGGCCCTCTCGATCAAAGAAGGACGCCTCACCCCGTCGACGATCCTGCGCCGACTGGGCACGTACTCGCGCAAGAATAAGCTCTACCATGCGTTCAGAGAGTTGGGCCGTGCGGTGCGCACCGGCTTCCTCCTACGGTACATGGCCGACGCCGAGCTCCGGTCGACCATCCAGGCGGCGATGAACAAGAACGAGTCGTTCAATCAGTACGCGCAGTGGGCCTTCTTCGGCGGCGAGGGGCTGATCGCCGAGAACGATCGTGCCGCGCAGCGCAAGATCGTGAAGTACAACCACCTCCTGGCGAATTGTCTCATCTTCCATACGGTCGCGACACTCAGCGGCGCGCTATCCGGCCTACGGGCGGAGGGCTATCCGGTGGACGCCGAGGCGGTCGCGGCGTTGAGCCCCTACCGGACGGCGCACCTGAACCGCTTCGGCCGCTACAGCCTGGACCTGACACGCCGGCCGACCGCGCTCGACTACGAGGCCCCAATCCTGAGCACGCGACCGGGCTAAAGGGACAGAGACAACTGCCGTGTCGACGGACGACGCGAAGAGAACGCCTCCACGTTATGTCATATGGCTGTTGATTACAGGAATCGTT
>JAABVA010004796.1_pt1 | contig 12428 bp, 11 predicted proteins | sample 5560331 | NCBI WGS metagenome assembly JAABVA01 (sample SAMN12812661, study PRJNA571458) | rock metagenome | isolation source: Antarctica rocks | place: Antarctica: Victoria Land, Mt New Zealand sud | collected 2016-01-07
GCCGGCACCGCCACGCACAGCGCCGTCAGCAGCAGCGGTGCGGCCCGGCTGAGCGTGTTGCGCCACGAGAACCAGCTGCCGAACGCGCCGGTCCAGACCAGCCGGAAGAAGTCCGCCGGCGAACGCCGGAGCGCCAGCAGGAACATGCAAAACACCGCCGTCGCGGCAAGGATGGCGAGCAACGGCACCAGCCCGGCCTCGAGCGCCTGCCGCAGCCGATAGCTGCTGTCGGCAGCCGCCCGGGGTGCGAGTGCCGGACCCGCTGCCTGCGTAGCGCTCAGGCGAGCGAGCCCTTCACGCCCTCGGCCAGCCAGTTGAGCGACTCAAGCTCGATCGCGGTTTCCGGATAGGCCGACCCGGCGGCTATGACCTGCTTGCCGGTGTTGTCCCGCAACGGCCCTTTGAATACGGCGAAGCCGCCCTTCATGATCTCGGCCTTGGCGGCGTCGGCCTGCTTGCGCGCTGCCTCGCCGACGGTCGGGCCGTAGGCTGACATCTTGATGAAGCCGTCGGCCAGCCCGCCACGGGTAAAGTTCGGCAGCGGCTCGCCGGCCTGCATCTTGGACACATACATCCGGTATACCTCCGCCCAATTCCACTCGGCGCCGGTGAGGTATCCCTTGGGCGCCAGGGCAGCCTGGTTGGCGTGGTAGCCGCAGGTGTAGGCGCCGCGGCCCTCGGCCGTCTGCACGACCACCTTCGGCCCGTCGACATGGCACGTGATGACGTCGGCGCCCCCGTCGATCAGCGCGTTGGTGGCCTCCGCCTCCTTCACAGGCATCGACCAGTCGCCGGTGAACACCACGGTCGTCGTGATGGACGGGTCCACGGAGCGTGCGCCCATGGCAAAGCTGTTGACGTTGATCAGCACCTGCGGAATCGGCTTGGCCGCGACGAAGCCAAGCTTCTTCGACTTGCTCGCATGCGCCGCGACGATGCCGTTGATGTACTGGCCCATGCCGATGTAGCCGAAGTACGACCCGGCGTTCATCGGGTGCTTGGCCTTGTCCCATAGGCCGCCGCAATGGCGTAGCTGCACGCCGGGCTCCTGCGCTGCCACACGCAGCACATACGGGTCGAAGTAGCCGAAGCTGGTCGGAAACAGCAGCGCGGCGTCGTCGAGCTTGATCATGCTCTGCATGGTTTTCACGACGTCGTCGGTCTCGGCGACGCGCTCCTCTTCCAGGACCGTGATGCCGGGCATGGACTTGATGGCGGCGGCGCCCTCGGCGTGGGCCTGGTTGTAGCCGTAGTCGTCCCGCGGGCCGACATAGATGAAGCCGACCGTAACCGGCTTTGGCGCCGCAAGCGCAGGCAGCGCCCGTCCGGATGCCAACAGGGCGGCTCCGAACCCCAGTCCGCCGACGACGCAGCGGCGGGTCGGAACATGGGCATCGGTCATCGGGCAACCTCCTTGCGGCATCGGCAATCTTGCCGGCATAGGCGGCATGCAGGCCTTGTGCCAATCCGGCGGTCGGGTTCATCGGGCCTCCCGCGTCAGCATGCGCCGCTCCAGCCTCGCCGTTAGACGCGCCAGCGGCCACAGCAGGACCGCGTAGATCACCGCAGCAGCGATCAGCGGAGTGGGGTTGTAGGTCTGTTCCTGCGCGACACGGGCGGAGCGCAGCAGCTCCGGTAGGGCCACCATGGCGGCGACAGACGTTTCCTTCACCAGCTCCAGCGAGTTGCTGGCGAGCGGGGCTATCACCCGGCGAAACGCTTGCGGCAGCAGAACCAAGCGGATCGACGGGAGGTGACGCAGCCCGAGCGCGCGGGCGGCCTCCGTCTGGCCGGACGGCACGGCCTCCAGCCCGGCGCGGAAGATCTCGCCGTAATACGCCGCATTGTTCAGCACCAGCGCCAAAACCGTGGCGGCAAAACCGGACAGCCGCACGCCCAGGAAAGGCAGTCCGTAGAAGATCAGGATCAGCAGCACGATCACGGGAAACGCGCGCAACAGGTCGATGGCGACGATCACCGCGCGCCGGAGCCATCGGCCGCCCGCGCCGCAAATCAGCGCCACCGCCAGGCCAGCGCCCAATCCCAGCGGCAGCGACACCGCGGCCAGCAGGACGGTCAATCGCAATCCCTGCAGCAGCAAAGCCTGCGATTGGACCAGCGAGTCCCAATTGGCAAAGTTGTCGAGGAAATCGGCCCAGCTCACGGGCCGGGCCTCGATGGGTCAGGCACGCGCGCCTCGCCGCTCCAGCCACCGGCTAACGACCACAAGAGGCAGGAACAGCATCACGTATAATGCTCCCGCCAGCGTCAACGGCGACGGGTTGGCGGCGATGGCGGTGGCGCTCTGCGCATCGCTCAGCAGCTCCGGCAACGCGATGGCGGCGCCGAGCGCGGTCCCTTTCGCCACGGCGATCGCGCGGTTGGTCAGCAGCGGCGTCGCCAGCCGAACTGCCTGCGGCACGATGACCGAACGAAGCGTGCGCACCGGCCGCAAGCCGAGCGAGCAGGCTGCATCCCACTGCCCGGCAGGCACGGCCTGAACTGCAGCCCACACGATCTCGGCCGCAAAGGCGGACAGCACGCATCCCAAGGCCAGCACCGTCGCTTGGAATGGCGATAGCGTCAGCCCGGCATAGGGCAGGGCGAAATACGCGACGATGATCACGACAAGCTGCGGCAATGAGCGGAACAGGTCGATCCAGATCACGATCAGCAAGTCCAGCATCCGCCAGCGCAGGCAACGCAGCAGGCCCAGGACGAAACCCAGGCCGACACCGAGCAGCACGGTCGATGCCGCCACCTGCACGGTAACCCACAGCCCGCGGAGGATTGCAGGCCCGTGGGCCAGCAAGACAGGACCGTTGCCGAAAGTGTCGAACAGGCGCTGCATCGTCCGGCTGTCGACGCCTCAGCCGCAGCTCGGCTCGTGCAGGGCAGGATCGTAGTTGGCCATGCCGGGGGCGCCGTAGCCGGAATAGACGGTGTCCAACGCGGTGCCCGGAGGCGGCTCTTCCCCATACCACTTCACGTAAAGCGCGTGCAGCGAGCCGTCCTGCTTCATGCACTCCAGCGCCATCTCGACTTGGTCGCGATAGGCGCGGTCCTCCAGCCGGAAAGCGAGGCCGAAATTACGGCCGTTCAGGTCCTTGAACCCGACCTTCGTGGCCTTGTTGCGGCTGGCGGCATAGACCGTCGTCGGCACCTCGTTCAGGGCGGCGAAGGCGCGGCGGGTCAAAAGCGCCTGGACCGAGTCGGGGAAGGTTTCGTAGCGCTGGACCTCGAAGCCGTATGTCCCGGCGTTCGCCGTCGCCCAGGTGTCGGAGATGGTGCCGCGGTTGACCGCGAGCACCTTGCCGCGCAGGTCCTCGAACCCACCCATGGAGTCGGCGGCACGGATAAGGAAGCCGTTGCCCGTGGCGAAGAACGGTTCGGTGAACAGCATCCGCTCCGCGCGCTCGGCCGTGATGTTGAGCGGGTTGATGGTGAACTCGATCCGTTTGGCAAACAGCGCCGCGAACAGGTTGGAGAAGTTCACGTCCTCGATCTGGGCGCCGGGCCGATGCAGGCGCTTGGCAAGCGCGTCGGCCAGATCCTTGCCGAAGCCCTCCGGCCCGTTGGCGCCGCGGACCATCCAAGGCGCGACCCCAAAGTCCGAACCCATCACGATCGGCTGGCCGGCAGGATGGTCCGCCTCGCTTTGGGCCAACGCCGTCACTGGGATGAGCAGCGCCGCGAGCAGCAACAGGCTTCGCATGGGTCAGTCTCCTTCGTAGGGATGATTGGCGATCCAGTGCCGGGCAATTTCGACCCGGCGGCATAGCCAGATGCCCGGCTGCTCCGCCACCCAATCCAGGAACCGCTCCAGGCCGGCGGCCCGGCCCGGGTGCCCGGCCAGGCGCATATGCAGCCCAACCGACATCATCTTCGGCTGCCGCTCCCGCAACAGTAGGCTGGTAGCGTCCCGAAGGTAGTCGAAGAACTCGCTGCCGGTGGCGAACGCGCCGCGGATGAACTTCGCATCGTTGTTGGTCAGCGTATACGGAACGACCAGATGCGGGACGCCGCCGACCAGGCGCCAGTATGGCAGCTCGTCGTTGTAGGCGTCGGAGTCGTAGAGGAAGCCGCCGTGCTCGACGAGCAGGCGGCGCGTGTTCGGGCTCGGGCCATATCGGCAATACCAGCCCGGCGGCGGCGCGCCCCAAAGCCGTGCCAGGCTGGCGACCGCGGCGGCGATCTCGCTCCGTTCCGTCGCTTCGTCCATCGCCTGGTGGTTCACCCAGCGATTGCCATGGCTGCACAGGTCAAAGCCGGCCGCGAGGCACGCCTGCGCCACGGCGGGATTGCGCTCCAGCGCCACGGCGCAGCCGAACAGCGTCGCCGGAGCGCCATGCTCCTGCAGGATGCGCAGCAGGCGCCAAACACCCACCCGGCTGCCATACTCGAACATGCTTTCCGCCGCGAGGTCGCGCACCGGCCCGCCCATGCCCCCATCGGTCAGCCCGGCCTCGGTGAAGCCGTCGCCGTCGGCAAAGGAGGGCTCGCTGCCCTCCTCGTAGTTCAGGACGATATTGAGCGCGAGGCGTGTCCCGCCGGGCCACTGCGGGTCCGGCGGAATCGCGCCATAGCCCACGAAGTCGCGTAGCGTCATGTATTCGTACTGAATGTGCAGGACGTAGCATACGGCAACGCAAGCTCCGATCAACAGGGTCGTGTCGCCAGCCGCCTGCGGTTGGGGCTTGACTGGCTCAGGTCGGAGACAAGCACATTGCATGCCGGCTTGCCCTCACCGGCAGCGCAGCCGCACGGTGCCGGCAATGGGCAAGGAGTAACGGCATGAGAATATTGGTCACCGGCGCGAGCGGGTTTGTCGGCCTGGCGGTCGTCGAGGTGTTGCTGGCCGCAGGGGATGGCGTGGTCGCTCTGGACGCTGCCCCCATGCCGGCCTTTGCGCAGACACATTTCGCGTCCTTGCCCGGCGCCTTGCGTATGGTCGTCGCGGACGCTCGGGACGAGGCGGCGGTGGCGCGGGCGATGCAGGGCGCCGACCGCATGGTCATCATGGCCGCAGTGACCGCCGGAGTGGAGCGCGAAGCAGCCGCGCCCGAGGCGGTGATCGAGGTAAACGTAAAGAGCGTGGCGACCGCGGTGCGGTTGGCGGTCGATGCAAAGCTGCAGCGCGTGCTGCATCTCAGCTCCGTCGCGGTCTATGGTGCGGACGCCCAGACCGAGGGACCGCTGTCGGAGGACATGGCTTGCCGCCCCGTCACGCTCTATGGCATCACCAAGGCCGCCGGCGAGGCAACGGCGCTTCGGCTGGCGGCGCTGGGTGGACTCGATCTGGTGGCCGCACGGCTCGGCTCCTGCTTCGGCCCTTGGGAACACGCGACAGGCCTGCGCGACACATTGAGCCCGCAACTGGAGATCCTGCGCGCCTCGCATCGCGGCGAGCCGATCGTGCTGGAGTCGGACGCAGTGCGTGACTGGCTTTATGTCCGGGACGCGGCGGCGGGGCTGGCGGCCCTGTTGCGGGCGCCCGCATTGCGGCACCGGGTCCACAACGTGGGGAGCGGCATGACGTGGCCGCTCTCGGCCTGGTGCGACGCGGTGGCGCCCGGCCGGCCCTGGCGCACTGGACCGTCGCCGCACATCAAGACGTGGGGAGCCCGCCCGCCTGCGTCGATTGTACGGCTGCTGACCGACACGCCGTTCCGTCCACAGTTCGACGCGGCGGAAGCCGCGGTAGATTGGCGGAATTTTCTTGGGCGCATCGGCGTCGACAGCTTTGCTCCGCGTGCCACCGGCAGCGTGTGATACCGTCTTTGCACCAAACAGGGCGGCTTCATGAACCTGCTGCTGACCGATACTCTCGTGGTCACCTGCGACGAGGGGCGACGCATCCTCCAGCATGGCGCGGTCGCCGTGCGCGGCAACCTGATCGCCGCCGTCGGCTCCACCGCGGCGCTTGAGTCCGACCCGGCGCATGCCGACCTCGTCCGGATGCCCGCGCGTGGCCTCATGGTCCTGCCGGGGCTGATCAACGCCCATACCCACACCGTGCTGCTCGCCCTCCGCGGCACGGTCGAGGACTGGGACGGAGAGGCGATATATCGCTTCATGTCACCCGTTTCCTACGCGATGTCGGCCGAGGAGCGGTCGGTGTTCGCCGCCCTCGGTTGCCTGGAGGCGATCCGCAGCGGCAGCACGACCCTGGTCGACCCGTTCCGCCATGTCGCAGGCTATGCCGGAGCCATGGCCGCCACGGGGATGCGGCTCTGGCTATCGGAATCCTGCGCCGACATCGACACACGGCGCATCCGACATGGCGACTACTCGGTGGACGCTGCGTTCGGCCAGGCGTTCCTGGACCGTGCCACTGGGCTGATCGAGAACTGGCATGGCAGCCATGGCGACCGGGTGCGCTGCCAAGTCGCAGCCCATGCGCCGGACAACTGCTCACCTGCCATGCTCGCCTCCTTGCAGGCGCTGGCGGGCCGGCACGGGCTGACACGCACCGTCCATATGGCGCAGAGCATGGACGAGGTCGCGGCCGTGCAGTGCGCCCACGGCCTGACGCCTGCCGCCTACCTGGACCGCGAGGGCTTCCTCGGCCCCGACCTGGTCGGCGCGCACTGGACATTTTGCACCCGCGACGACATCGAGCTGCTGGCCGAACGCGGGGTATGGCTGGCGCATTGCCCGGCCAGCATCTCCCGCCGCGGGCTGCATAGGGCGCTGATCGGCCCGATTCGCGACGCCGGCGTGCGGATCGCGTTCGGCACCGACAACATGAGCGAGGACATGTTTCAAGCCATGGCAATCGGCTCGATGCTGCACCGTACCGGGCGCGGCCGGGCGGAGGAGGGCGGGGTGGTCCCGACGCCCCAGGATATACTGGACATGGTGACTCGCGACGCAGCCGCGAGCGTGGGCGCTGTGCACGAGATCGGCTCCATCGAACACGGCAAGCGCGCGGACTTGGCCATCATCGACATGAACACCCCCGCCATGCGCCCGGCGATCCGCCCCTTGTCCAACCTGGTGCATTACGGCCACCCCGGCGTCGTCCACTCGGTGATGACGGACGGCGAGTTCCTGATGCGCGACCGCCAGGTGCTGACAATCGACGAGCCTGCCCTGCTGGCGGAAGCGCAGGCAGTCACCCGGCGCGTGTGGGAGCGGATGATTGCGGCAAACCCCGATATCGCCTACCCGGATGGCGACATGCAATGGCTGGACAGTTGAGCGCCCTCGCCGGAGATGCCCCAATGAACCGCTGCACCCTGCTGAGAGCCTCCGCCAGCCTCATGCAGCAGCATCGGCGTGCTGAACGGGTTCGCGACGTTCTGGAGCGTGCGGCCGAGTTGACAGCCTTGGAGGTCCCGCCGTGCTGACCACGCCACCCCGCCGCGACCATGCCACCTTTCTCTACAGCGAACCGGACTTCGACATGGCGCTGGCGGGGGCGCACGTCGCCTTCCTCGGCGTCCCCTTCGGCAGCGGCTACAGCTTCGCCGAGCAGGCACCGGACCAGGCGAACGCGCCCGCCGCGATGCGCGCCGCGACCGACCGCATCCTGCGCGGCATCGAGCGCTACGACTTCGATCTTGGCGGGCCGCTCTATGACAACCGGGCGGTGCGCGCCGTCGACTGCGGCGACGTGCGGGCGGAGGTGGGGGCGCCCACCGTCCATGTCGGCCGCGCCGAGGCGGCAATCCGGCGCATCCTCGGCGCCGGCGCGCTGCCGGTGTCGCTGGGCGGCGACCACGCCATCCCGATCCCCGTGCTCCGCGCCTTCGACGCCCAGGGGCCGATCACCCTCGTGCAGATCGACCAGCACATCGATTGGCGCAACGAGGTCGCCAGCGTGCAGGACGGGTTGTCGAGCCCGATCCGCCGTGCCTCCGAGATGGCGCATGTGGGCGAGATCTTCCAGATCGGGCTGCGCGCAACTGGCAGCGCCCGGGCCGAGGAGGTGGATGCGGCGCGGGTCTATGGCGCAAAGCTCATCACCGCCTACGAGCTGCACGACAGGGGGATGGACGCCGTGCTGGCGCGCATCCCGGACAGCGGCCGTTACTACGTGACGATCGACATGGACGGCATGGACCCGTCCTGCGCGCCGGGCGTCGCGGCCCCCTGCCCCGGCGGCGTCACGTTCATGCAGGCGCGGGCGCTGCTGCACGGCTTGGTGCGCAAGGGCCGGGTCGTGGGCATGGATGTGGTCGAGATCACCCCGGCCGCCGACGTCAACCGGATCACCTGCATCACCGCCGGGCGGCTGATCGTCAACCTCTTGGGCGCGGCGACGCGGGCAGGGTATTTCCGGGACGCGTGATAGGGATGGCACAGGCCGTGCAGGATGCTGAAGCCAAGAACCGACAGGACCAGGCCATGACGCTGACCCGCCGCGCCGCCCTCGGAACCGCGCTCGCCGTCCCGGCGCTCAGGCTGGCCCGCGCCGCGCCGAACGTGCTGCGCATCGCGATCGGGTCGTCGCTGTCGAAGCTCGATCCGCTGCTGACCACGATCGGCGACGAGTACATCTACGACAACCTGGTGTTCAACGGCCTCACCCGCATGGCCGAGGACCTGAGCACCCAGCCCGACCTGGCCGAACGGTGGGAGTTCAGCCCCGACCTGAAGTCCTGGACCTTCCATCTGCGGCAGGGCGTGCGGTTCCATGACGGCAGCGCGCTGACCTCGGCCGACGTCGTCGCGCTGTTCCGCCGCTTGCTGGACCCGGCTGCCGCCGCGCCGTCGCGCAGCAACTACGACATGGTCGCCGCGGTGGACGCGTCGGACGCCCACACCGTGGTGTTCACGCTGAGCGCCCCCTATGGCGGCTTCGCCGACATCCTTTCGGACCGGCAGGTCAAGATCGTGCCGCGCGACAAAGTGGGGCAACTGCCGACCAAGCCGATCGGCACCGGGCCGTTCAAGTTTGTCTCATACACGCCTGGCGACCGCCTGGTGCTGGCCGGTAACACCGACTATTTCGAGCCCGGCATGCCAAGGCTCGACGGCGTGGAGCTCCGCATCATCCCGGAGATGAGCGCCAAGATCGCCGCCCTCCAGGCCGGCGACATCGACGTGGTCTGGGACCTGCCGCTCGACCAAGTTCAGCCGCTGTCGGCGCGCAGCGACCTGCGGGTGGACAGCATTCCCAGCGGCTCGTGGGACGCGGCGATCATGAACAACCTGATCCCTCCGTTCAACGACCCCCGCGTGCGCCTCGCCTTCCAGATGGCGGTGGACAAGGCGGACGTGGTGGAGCTGACGCTGTTCGGCCAGGGCGTCCCGACCATCAGCCCGATCCCCCCCACCCATCCGTTCTACGCCCACGACCTCCGCCTCGCCCCACCCGACCCAGTCGCCGCGCGAAAGCTGCTCGCCCAGGCCGGATACCCCAATGGCGTCCAAGTGCCGATCATCGTGCCCGTCGGCCGGGCCGTGCGCGAGCGCCTCGGCGTCACCCTGCAGCAGTTGGCGAAGCCCGGCGGGTTCGACCTGCAGGTGCAGCGCGTCTCGTTCAGCAGCTTCGACGCCGAGGTCTCCGGCAAGGCGCCGCTATACATCGACGGCTATTTTGCGCGGCCGACGATCGACACCAGCACCTACCCGTTCCTGCACAGCGCCGGAAGCTGGAACGCCAAGCTCTGGCACTATAGCGACAAGGCAGTCGACGAGGCCCTGGCCGCGGCCCGCCTGTCCGGCGACGCGGCGGAGCAGAAGCTTCGCTACATCGACATGCAGGTCGCCCTTGCCGCGGATCCAGCCGGATTCTTCGCATACGCCGTCAACTTCGCCTGCGCCTATCGCCGCTCCGTGAGCGGGATCAAGACGCATCCGATGCGCTGGTTCGACCTGCGCGAGGCGTCGTTGTCCTGATCCGCGTCGCATGACCGGCTACTTCCTCCGCCGTCTGCTGGGCGTCGTGGGCGTGGTCGCCGCGACGACGGGGCTGATCTTCGCTATCCTCCATGTGCTGCCGGGCAACGTCGCTTATGCGATCCTGGGGGAGTTCGCGACCCCTGCCGCGGTGGCGACGCTTGAGGCGAAGCTGGGGCTGCACGATCCGCTGTGGCTGCAGTACTGGAATTGGCTGCGGGGCTTGCTGCACGGCGACCTCGGCCTGTCGCTCACCATGGACCGGCCGGCCGGCCCGGTGATCGCGGATGCGCTGGGCCGCTCCGCAGTCATCGCCGGCCTGGCCTTCGTGCTGGTGGCGGTTGGGGGCGTCGGGTTCGGCGTGTTCGCCGCGACCCATGCCGGTCGGCCGGCCGACCACGCGCTCGGGATCGCGCAGCTCGTGTTCATCGCGGTGCCCGACTTCTTCTGGGCCATCCTCGCCATCCTGCTGTTTGCCTCGGCGCTCGGCTGGCTGCCGGCCACCGGCTATGTGCCGATCGCCGACGGGCTCGGGGCATGGGCCGCGCACCTGCTGCTGCCGGTGCTGGTGCTGGCGTGCGGCCTCGTGGCCCATGTCTCCCGGCTCACGCGGGCTGCGATGCTGGAGGCGCTGCGCAGCCGCTACGTGCTGATGGCCCGCGCAAAGGGCCTCACCGAGCAACGGGTGCTATGGCGTCATGCCGCGCCGAACGCGATGCTTCCGGCGATCACCATCCTCGCGATCGACTTCGGCCTGCTTATCGGCGGCGTGGTGGTGATCGAGACGGTGTTCGCCATCCCCGGGCTAGGCCGGCTGCTGGTCTTCGCCATCGAGCGCCACGACCTGCCGCTGCTGCAGGCGGGGATGCTGGTGCTGACCACCATCTACGCACTGGCCAATCTCGCGGCGGACCTGGCCTACGCGGCGCTCAACCCCCGTATCCGCTACACGGGCGCCGCGTGAGGGCGCCTTGGCCAGGGGTCACGGTCCTCGCCTTGATCGTGCTGGCCGCAGCGGTCGGCGCCTGGGCCACGCCATACGACCCCACCGGCTTCGCCGTCCGCCTGCGTTTCGCAGCGCCCAGCCTCGCCCATCCGTTCGGCACCGACGAATTCGGGCGCGACGTGTTCTCCCGAGTGCTGGCGGGGGCGCACCTCTCCCTGATGATCGGCTTCGGCGCGATGGCCGTCAGCCTCGCCGGCGGCGTGCCGCTCGGGCTGTTCGCCGCGTTCAACCGCGGCTGGCCCGGCACGCTGGTGCTGCGCGCCGCCGACCTGCTGCTGTCGCTGCCGCCGATCCTGCTGGGGCTGCTGATCCTGGCGGTGACGCCGCCCAGCACGGCCAAGACCATCCTGGCCGTCGGCTTGGTCTATGTCCCGATCATGCTGCGCCTGGTGCGCGCGGTGGCGATGGGGCTGCTGCAGGAGGATTTCGTCGAGGCGGCGCGGGCGCGGGGGGAGGGTGCGGCTTCCATCCTGGCGCGCGAGATCCTGCCCAACGCGTGGCCGCCGATCATCGTCGAATGCGGCCTGCGCATCACCTTTGCCATCCTGCTGGGGTCGGCGCTGTCGTTCCTGGGCCTCGGTCCGCAGCCGCCGGCCAGCGAGTGGGGGCTGATGATCGCCGAGAGCCGGCAGTTCCTCGACCAAGCGCCCTGGATCGGGTTCGCCCCGGGGCTCAGCCTATGCGTGCTGCTGGTGACGGTGAACCTGGTCGGCGAGGGCCTGCGCGCGCGGCTGGACCCGTCCCATGGTTGACGCGCTGCTGGCGGTCGAGGGCTTGTCGGTCGCCTTCCCGACGCGGCGCGGCGCGGTGCATGCGCTGCAGGGCGTGGACCTCGCCGTGCCGGCAGGCGGCGCGCTGGCGCTGGTCGGCGAGTCCGGGTCTGGCAAGTCGACCGTCGTGCTGGCGCTGCTGGGCCTGCTGGGCCGCGCCCGCGTCGACGCCCGGCGCATGGTGTTCGATGGCGTGGACCTGCGCACCCGCGCCGCCGAGCTGCGCGGGCAGCGGATCGCGGTGGTGTTCCAGGACCCGTCCTCCTCCCTCAACCCGGCGCTGAGCGTCGGCCGCCAGGTAGCCGAGCCGCTGGTGGTGCATGGCCGCCTGTCCGCCGCCGCGGCCCGCGCTGAGGCCACCGGCCTCCTCGCCGAAGTGGGCCTGCCGCGCCCGGCCGCGCTGATGGACGCCTACCCGCACCAGCTCTCGGGCGGCATGAAGCAGCGCGCCGCCATCGCCATGGCGCTCGCCGCCCACCCCGACCTGCTGCTGCTGGATGAGCCGACGACCGCGCTTGATGTGACGGTCGAGGCTGGCATCCTCGACCTGCTGGCCTCGCTCCGTGCCCGGCGCGGCCTGTCGCTGCTGCTGGTCAGCCACAATCTCGGCATCGTCGACCGGCTGTGCGACCGGGCGACCGTGCTCTATGCCGGGCGGGTCGTCGAGGATGGCCCAGTGTCCGCCGTGCTGCGCGCGTCGCGCCACCCCTATACGCGCGGGCTGCTTGCGGCGTTGCCGGACCCCGGGCACACGGGGCTGCTCTCGCCGATCCCAGGCGTCCTGCCGGACCCCACGGCGCCCG
>JAABVA010004797.1_pt1 | contig 12427 bp, 9 predicted proteins | sample 5560331 | NCBI WGS metagenome assembly JAABVA01 (sample SAMN12812661, study PRJNA571458) | rock metagenome | isolation source: Antarctica rocks | place: Antarctica: Victoria Land, Mt New Zealand sud | collected 2016-01-07
GGCCGCGCCGCCGACGCCATCGACGTCTACCAAAGCGCGCTCCAGCTCGACCCCGGACCCGCCGAGCGGAACTTCATCCAGCGCCAACTGCACCAGCTCACGCACCCCTGACGCCAACGTCGACCACGCCAAAGCCGTCCCTATTGCCGATCGTCACCCGGGACGGTGCAGCCGACTTCGAACGATCTGCGTTTGCTGTCAATGTCCGAGGTCGTCTGCACGGTTGGCCTGGGCGTTTACAGGTGAGTGCAGAGGAGTGCGGACATCTGGTGTGTTCATGGTCGTGTGCACGAATCTGCGTCGCGTTCCGTGCTCCTGTGCACGATCCCTCCCGGCTTACTGCGAGCTGGGCCGCACCGATCTGTGTGAGACCGGGTCGCGACCAGCAGGTTCGCTGTCAGGCGGGGGTTCTCACAAATGGTCAATTGTGCGAGTTCTGCGAAGACTCGATTGCGGTGCCTGTTCACCCAGGTCGCGATTCGCACAACACCTCGCATAATTCGGCGGTTGTGACAGTGGGTTCTGCGAGGATGCGGGGATGGAGTTGACCCCGCAGCAGGCCGCCGACGCGGTCGAGCGCCACCCGTGCCCTAAATGCCAGACGCCGCCCGGCAGCCCGTGCCGCACCCGCGGCGGCAAGACCGCCGCGAAGTACCACACTGCCCGCTTCATCCTCGTGCCCGCACTGCGCGAGAACCTGGCTGTGACCGTCCCGCCCGACCGCGGCCCCGGCACAGCGTGGAAGCCCCGCCCAGTGGTCGACGCGGCCGAAGCGCCACTGGGAGGCGCCCCGATCCGGATCGGCTACGCGCGATGCAGCACCGCCCAGCAGGAGTTACAGATCCAGATCGACGCGCTGACCCACGCGCACTGCACCCGGATCTTCTCGGAGAAGATCAGCAGCCGGATCAAAATCCGGCCCGAGTTCGAGAATGCTCTCGCCCTGGCCAGCGACATCAAGCAGGCTGCCCCCGACCAGCCGGTCATCCTCACCGCCCATGAGATGAAACGCCTGGCCCGCAACGCGGGTGAACTCATGGCCCTCACCGCCGCCCTGGAGACCAGCGGCATCCAGCTCGAGCTGCTCACCGGCCCGCTCACCGGTATCTACGACCCGGCCGGTATGGGCGCCATCCTCTTCGCGGTGCTGGCCGTTGCCGCGCAACTGGACCGCGACTACATCCGAGAGAAAACCCTGGAAGGCCAACAGGCTGCCGCGGCCAAGGGCAACCACGGCGGGCGCCCCAAGGTCATCGACGACGACATGCTGCTCTTCGCCCGCGCGTTGAAAGACCAGGGCACCCCGATCCGGCAGATCGCCACGAAGCTGACCATCGCCACCGGCAAGAACACCGGCCGCCACCCCTCGGTTGCCTCGCTCTACCGCGCCCTGGCAACCCAGGGATGACCCGGAACGGCACAGACCACCCGGTGAGCCGTGGTGCCCATCGGCAGCCCGTGCGGGTCTTCGGTGCCCCCGACGGTCACCCGGTCACCGCGTGGGGCGCAGTTGAGGTGGCAATGATCATTCCTGGCAGGCACAGTGGGGGTATGCAGCAGCCGACCGCGGTTCAGCGGCTCGTCGATGCCATGCTGGATCGGGCTGAGACGGATTGCCCCGGGGTGGAATTCATGATCTGGCTACCGTCACTGGAAAGCCTGTTGTTGCCCCGTGACAGTGACCGCGACGGGAACCACGGGGCCGCAACACCCCGCGTGATGCAGCGCCGCTACCGCGGTCGCCGCATCCAAGCCTTCGACCACAGCGGCGCCCTCACCGTCTGGGTGTCTCCCGCCTGCGGGGTCCCTGCCCCACCGCAGGCCCCCACCTATGTGGGTGACCTCCTGGCGGAGCACTTCACCGCTTGCTGAAACGGCGTGCGGTGGTGCGGGTCAGCGGTCGAGTTCGGGGCGGGGGTAGTCCTCTTCGGGCAGCGGGACGGTGATTGTTTGCTCCAGCTGATCGGCCTCGTCGGCGTCCCAGCCAGCGACCACCGGAGTGGGGAAGAAACGCTCGGCACCGTCGGTGCCGGTGCCGGTGTCCTCTGCGGTGTCCTCGATGGGGGTGCGCTGGGCGATCAGGTCGGGCTCGGGGACCTCATCGCCGGGTCGGGTGGGCTCGATCATGGTCGGCCTCCTGGGTTGCGCGGAGCTGGGCGTTGTCGGTTTCCAGTTGGGTGTTGGTGGTTTGCAGGTGCAGGATCTGGGCGATCCCGGCGAGGTTGACCCCCGTGTCGATGAGGTCGGTGATGCGCTGGAGCCGGTGCAGGTCGGCGTCGCTGTAGCGGCGGGTGCCCCCCTCGGTGCGGGCCGGGTGCAGCAGCCCGTGGCGCTCGTACAAGCGCAGCGCCTGGGAGCCCACCCCGGAGAGCTCGGAGGCCACCGAGATGCCGTACACCCCACGTTGGGAGGGTGTTTCCTGCTCCATCACCACCTCCGGTCGGCGTCGCGATTCATGCTCTTGCCCAACCGTATCATCGGTGGTACAACAAACCTGTAGCAGGAACTACAGATGACCTGCTCACGCAACGACACACAGGGAAGGTTGTGGAGGTGGGACTGATGTTGATGCGTACCGACCCGTTCCGGGACCTGGACCGCTTCACCCAGCAGGTGTTCGGCACGACGGCGCGGCCGGCGGTGATGCCGATGGACGCCTGGCGCGACGGTGATGCGTTCGTGGTCGAGTTCGACCTGCCCGGAGTGAAGGCGGACTCACTGGATCTGGATGTGGAGCGCAACACCCTCACCGTCCACGCCGAACGACCGGCTCGGGACCAAACCCAGGAAATGGTGGCCTCCGAACGACCGACGGGGGTCTTCAGTCGCCAGTTGTTCCTCGGGGACAACCTGGACACCGACAAGATCGAGGCCCGCTACGAAGACGGGGTGCTGCGACTGACGATCCCGGTCGCGGAAAAAGCCAAGCCCCGCAAGGTAGCGATCACCAACACCCACAAGCAGAGGGAAGTGATCAACGCTTGAGCTGACCGACAAGGAACGAACCCAGCATTGGGGATGAGACCAATGAGCAGCATGACCACCGCACCCGACCGACCCGAACAAGCGGACAGCGCCGAGCAGGCATGGTTCGACCTGGAGGCGGAAATACTGGTCGCCGAGGTCGAGAACTACCTTGCTACCGCAGCCCAGCAGCGCCGACCAGCGCAAACCACGTCCGCCCCCGCCGCCGCTGCCTGCGCCCCGGCCCCGACCCACCCGGTTAGCGGTGGTGGTGGGCGATGGTCACCGCGACCAGCACCCACCACCGACGACTGGGCGAGGCAACGCGCCCCTCCGCGGCGAGAACACGCCCCGACCGTTTCGAACATCCACACGGGGAAAGGCGGTGATGCCCACGCAAGGCGCACCTACCAACAACTCACCCACCCCCACTGGATCCGCCCGTAGGAGGGACCGCTGGGCGGATCCAGTGGGGGTGCTTGCCGAAGCCAGAGCACGACTCGTTCGTCGAGGACCCGATCCGCGGGGTGCGCACTCACTCCGCGAAGCCTAGGTCGCCACCATGCTGAACGGAATTGGTAACCACACAGGGCGACGGCACGCAGGTGGCCAGAGGTGACAACAAGTGGATGACGCCAGCGATGCAGGACCCATCAGAGTTCGGACCACACCCAGTGGGGCATGGCTGTGGGCACCGGATGCGGTCACCGAGCGCCAGCTGCACACCGCACTGGATCGTGCCGGTCTGTGGCAACCCGCGCGCCACCATGGCCAGCGTGTCCCGTTGGTGACCGACGTGGCCTTGGGAATCAGTTCCTACGCCACCTGCGCAATCCTGACCGGTGTGGGTTTCAGCTTCTCCTGGCACAAAGACCAACCCCCCGATCGCCGAGACGACATCTGGACAACCCACCACCCCGACGACCCCGAAGCGGAAGACACCACACTCCCGGCACGGGCGTAGAGCAGCGCTCCCTTCACCGCACGCGGTGATCACTGCACCCAGCGGCTGCACCACCCGAACCGACTGATTCGCCCCTCAAGAGGATCAGCATCCGATCGCTGCCGCAAGCGAGAATTCGACTTGCCGGACTTACCCGCACACCACAGTGCAGGGAACATCAGACATCCGTGCACACGACCGCGGACATTGACACGAGGTGGAAAGGCCCAGGTCGCCGCGTCCCGGTAGTTGTCTCGTTATCCCGTGTCATAACCCCCGTACGATCAGAACCTGCGGTACGGTGCCGGTATGGCGACCCTTGGCTACGCGCGGGTCTCGAGTGAGAAGCAATCACTCGAGCGGCAGATCCACGCCCTGACTGCCGAGGGCATTCCCCCGGAACGGATCTATGTCGACAAGAAATCCGGGGCCGCCACCGACCGTCCGGGGCTGCGCAAGCTCCTGGACTACGCCCGTGAGGGCGACATCATCGCTTTTCACACCCTTGATCGGCTCGGCCGCACCGTGCGGGACACCCTCAACCTGATCCACGACCTCACCGACCGGGGGATCGGGGTCCGCAACCTCGCGGACCCGATCAACATCGACACCACCGACCCCGAGGACAGCATGGGGCAGCTCGCGGTGGTGCTGTTGGCGATGTTCGCGCAGATGGAGCGCACCTACACCGCCGAGCGTGCCGCGCACGCCCGGGCGGTGGCCACCGCCCAGGGCCGGCGGGTCGGCCGCCCGGTACTAGTCAGCGCCAAGCAGATCAAGTACGCCGCACACCTGCGCGAGGTCGGGCACACCATGGGTGAGATCGTCGCCGAGACCGGCATCCCGAGATCGACCCTCTACCGGCACCTAGCGCCACGGTTACCCGAACCCGTGACCGCTGCCGATGCTTCCTCTGTGCTGTTGGCGGATCGGGGCACTGATGATGCGCGTATGTAGGGGATTGCGGGGTGCCCGTTCCCCGCGGGCGGTAGCGTCGCCCGGGACGTCGGCGTGGGTGAGCGCCGCGAGCAGGAGGGGCGATCCGTGGCGCGCAGAGCAGAGGACAATCCCGAGCAGCTCGACCTCTTCGGAGCCGGTGAAGGGCAGGACCGTGAGCGAGGAAATCAGCCAGATCGTGACGCGGGTGTGGACCGAGCACATCGGGATACCCCAGGAGTGGAATCCGGAACAGACCTCGACGTTCCTGGCGGGCGAAGCCGAGCGGATGACGAACCAGATCACCGTGATGTCGGCCGAAGCTCAGGAAGTGGCGATCGCGGACTGGAGAGCCCGGCACGACGGGCAGGTGCCGGACGCGATGACCCATATCGGGTTGATCCAGTCCGCCCGGCTGCAGTGTCAGGAGATCGTGCTGAGCCAGGAGTTGTACGAGATGGTGCCGGTGGCGGAGGAGGATCGGGAGCTGACCCCACGGGAGCAGCAGGCCGCGAACGAGAGGTTCGAGCAAGCCGAAGCACGGGAGTGGGCAGCAGCCCAGTCCGACCCGAACCGGTGGCGGACGGTGTACGCGCCGGAACCGAGCGAGCAGACCGACGAGGCAGTCGCGATGATCTGGCCGGAACGCTCGATTATGTTTCGGGTGGTGGCGGCAAAACTGTGGGAGGTTCGGGTGATCGACAAGCTCCCGCTGCCGCAGATCATGACCGCGCAGACCGCCCGGTTGAAGGATCGTATGGCCAACCAGCGGCTGCGGCAGGACCTGACCGTGATGGTCGAGGACGACCTGCGGGCGTCACAGCTGCTCCAGTAACCGCGGGAAGGCGTCGGCCGCCCACACCTGCGGCTGCGCCGGCCCTGACGTTGTTCGACGAGGTCGGCGACATTCCGACGCCCCCGGAACGGATCGACCCCGGCGGCACACCCCTGCCCCCGGCACTGCCGGTATCCGTACTGGGCTTGCCGACCGAGGAGGGGCGCGACGAGCACGGGACAGCCCACGATTTCGTGCCGGGGCTGGAGGTGCTCGCCCCGTCCGGGGCGATGAACCGGGCGTTGGCGAACCTGGACGCCCTCACGGTCCTCAACGATGTGAGCACGCAGGGACGTCCGGCCACCGACGCTGAGCAGGACACCCTGGCCCGGTGGTCGGGGTGGGGCGCGGTGCCGCAGATGTTCGAACCGCACCGCCACCAGTGGGCCGGTGCCCAGGAGTCGCTGCGGGAGGTGTTGAGCGAGGCGCAGTACCGGGAAGCGGCCGCGACCACCCTCAATGCGCACTACACCGACCCGGCGGTCGCGCGTGATGTGTGGAGTTTCCTGCACGCGGCGGGGTTCACCGGCGGTCGGGTTCTGGAACCGGGCAGCGGCGCGGGCACCTTCATCGGGCAAGCACCGGAGTCGGCGAGCATGGTCGGCGTCGAGCTGGACTCGGCCACCGCGCGCATCAGCGCCCTGCTCTATCCCTCCGCGCAGGTCCGCAACGAGGGTTTCGAGGTCACTCGGGTACCGGAAAACAGTTTCGTGGCCACTGTGGGCAACGTGCCGTTCGGGAAGTACGCGCTGCACGACCCGGCGCATAACCCGCACTCGCACTCCATCCACAACCATTTCATCCTGAAGTCGCTGGCGCTGACCGCGCCGGGGGGTTACGTCGCGGTGTTGTCCTCGCGCTACACCCTGGATGCGGGCAACCCGCGGGCGCGCCAAGAGATGGCGGAGGCGGCTGACTTGGTTGGCGCGGTCCGCCTGCCCACGGGTGCGTTCTCCCGCGTCGCGGGCACCGAGGTCGTGACCGACCTGATCGTGCTCCGCAAACGCGGCCAGGACGAGGCCGCTCAAGCCGATCAAGGGTGGGTGCACGTCGCACCCGTCGAGGTCGCCGGCCCCGATGGTGAGAACACCACCATCGAGATCAACGCCTATTTCGCCGAGCATCCTGATCGGGTGCTCGGGCAGCTGCGCACCGGGCACGGTCAGTTCGGTTCCGACGATCTGATTGTGCGGGGCCCCGTCGGGCCGGAGATGGGGGGAAATCTGCGGGGTGCGCTCGCCGCGATCAACCGGGAGGCCCAGGCTCACCGCCTCAGCCTGGACGCCTTCGCCGATAACACCATGGCCGCGAACGACCGGCTGTTCGATCGAGGCATGGTCACCGCGGCGACCGCCGAACGGCCCCCCGTGCTGGACACGTTGCGCTATGACGAGGGCGCCCAGTCGCTGCGCCGCTGGGATGGTGAGGGCTGGGTGGCCCACCCGGTCGGGCAGAAGAAGCTGGGCGAGTTCCGCGAGCTGTTGGCCCTGCGCGACACCACACAGGCCCTCATCGACGCCCACAACCCCGACACCCCCGGCTCGCGGCGCGACGGGTTGCGGGGTGAGCTGAACCGCCTCTACGACGACTACGTGCGCACCCATGGGCCGATCAACCGCTTCGTGTGGACGCAGCCCAACGACATCACGTCCGACAAGCACGACACCCGGATGACCGGCTTCGAGCGAACGTGGCGGGCCAAGGAAGGGGTCGACGGGGTGCCCTACGACGGGTCTGTACCCGAGGAACTGTGGCAGGACTGGGACGAGCGAGCGTGGACGCCCAGCACCCGATCGAAACGCTTCGCCCACCTGGACGGGGGCATCCGCGACGACCCTGGCTTCGCCACCGTCGCGATGTTGGAGGTCTATGACGAGGAGACCCAGACCGCACGCAAGGCCCCGATCTTCTCCACCGACGTCCTCACCCCACCCACGCCTCGTGAAGGAGTGGACAGTGTGGGTGACGCGGTGGCCATCAGCATGGATGAATCCGGTGCGGTGGACGTGGCCCGGGTGGCGGCGCTGCTGGGAGGCAGTGAGCAGGACGCGCGGGCGGCGATGGTCGGGGTGGTGTTCGGTGACACCACCGATCCCACCCAACTGATCCCCGCGGCCCGCTACCTCTCGGGCAACGTCCGCACCAAGCTCGCCGAGGCGGAAGCAGCCCAGCACCGCGACGGCGGTTACGCCGAGAACGTGGCCGCGCTGCGGGAGGTGATCCCGAGGACGATCGAAGCCGCCGAGATCGAGGTCCGCCCCGGGGTGCCGTGGATACCGACCCAGGATTACGAGGTGTTCGTCCGGGAGGTGCTGGGGGCGGATCGGGTGAGCGTGGACTACACGCTGGGCGCCTGGAAGGTGGACGTGCCGGGGTGGCAGCGGACGTCGCCGCTGATGACCGATGTGTATGGCACCGGCGACTACGACGCCGCGAAACTGCTGGAAGCGGTCTGCAACTCCCGGCCCATCCAGGTGACCCGCCCCCCGGCCGACGTCGCGGAGCGCGGCGGTGACCCGGTGGACCTGCCCAAGACGTTCGCCGCCCAAGCCCAGGCCCGCAAGCTCACCGAGAAGTTCAAGGAGTGGGTGTTCACCGACGACACGCGCCGCGACCGCCTGGTCGACGAGTACAACACCCGGTTCAACAGTCTGCGTCCGGCCCGCTATGACGGGTCGAACCTGGCGCTGCCGGGCCTGGGCGGCATGGTCCCGCACCCGCATCAGCGTGACGCGGTGGCCCGGATCGTGGGGGAGCCCACGGTGCTGCTCGATCACGTGGTCGGGGCTGGCAAGACCGGGGTCATGTTCATGGGTGCGATGGAGCTCAAGCGGCTGGGGATGGCCCGGCAACCCTGGATCGTGGTGCCCAACCACATCCTGGAACAGGTGGGGCGGGAGGCCAAGCAGTGGTATCCGGCGGCGAACGTTCTGGTCGGCACCAACACCGACAACGCCGAGAAGCGGCGGCGCTTCGCCGCGCAAACCGCAACCGCCGACTGGGACATGGTCATCGTCCCCAAGAGTGTGTTCACCGCTATCGGCGTCTCACCCGAGCGCCGCATCGCCCACCTGGAAAAGGAAACGGCGGATCTTCGGAGGGAAGGGTTGGCGGCGACGAACCCGATCGGGGCCAAGAAGCTGGAGGCTGCGGTCAAGCGTCAGGAGAAGCGACTCAAGGACCTCACCGAGCACCCGAAGGACAGTGGGCTCAGCTTCGAGCAGACCGGGTGTGACTACTTGTTCGTCGACGAGGCGCACATGTACAAAAACCGGGGCAGGGTGTCGGGGGTGGCGGAGCTGGCGTGCACCCCGGGGGCGCAGCAAGCCGAGGATCTGGCGTTGAAGCTGGAGGCGTTGCGGGAGCGCCGCCGCGACGTCCATCGGGCGGCGGGAGGAACCCCGGATGCGGCGGTGGAACGGGTGGCGACGTTCGCCACGGGTACCCCGGTGGCGAACTCGCTGGGGGAGATGTGGGTGATGCAGTCCTACCTGCGCCCGGACCTGCTGGAGGCAGCCGGGGTCGGGGGGATCGACGCGTGGGGGGCGACGTTCACCGGGACGGTGTCCACCATCGAGATGAACGCCTCGGGGTCGAAGTTGAAGCCGGTGACCCGGATCGGGCGCTTCGTGAACGTGCCCGAGCTGGTGACGATGAGTTCGGTCTACACCGACGTCGTGACCCGCGATGATGTGCCGGCCGCGTTGCCCACCTTGGTCGGCGGGCAACGCCAGGTGCTGAGCATGCCCGCCGACCAGGAGGTGCGGGACTTCATCGTGGACCTGGCGTGGCGGGCGGAGCACTTCGACCCGAAACGCCCGGACATGGACAACATTCTGAAGGTCACCAGCGACGGGCGCAACGTGTCACTGGACCCCCGGTTGGGCAACCTCGCGGCCCCGCTGAATGGTGGCCGGGCCGGGGCGGTCGCCGAGCAGATCATGCGCATCCACCACGCCAACGAGGACACCGTCTACCGCGACGACTCCGGTGCGCCGGCCCCCATACCCGGGGCGTTGCAGATCGTGTTCTGCGATCGGGCGACGCCGAACAAGAACGGGCGGTGGTCGATCTATGACGGGGTGCGCGACGAGCTGGTCGCGCGGGGAATGGACCCCGCGGCGGTGCGGTTCGTGCACGACTACCCGAAGGCAGGGGAGAAGGCGCAACTGTTCGCGGACTGCCGCAACGGGCGAGTATCGGTGCTGCTGGGCTCGACGGAGAAGATGGGCACCGGGACCAACATTCAGGACCGCGCGATCGCGTTGCATCACCTGGACGTGCCGTGGCGCCCGGCGGATCTGGAGCAGCGCGAGGGCCGCCTCATCCGCCAGGGCAACCAGAACCCCGAGGTGGAAATCTGCAACTACGTCACCGAGGCCACCTTTGACACGGTGATGTGGCAGACCGTGGAACGCAAGGCCCGGTTCATCGCCCAGATCAAGACTGGCGACTTGGATGCGCGCACCGCCGAGGACATCGGTTCCGACGAGTTGGGCAACGCCGCCGCGGCCACCAAGGCTGTCGCTACCGGTGATCCGCGATATCTGCAGCAGGTGCAGCTCGACGACGATGTGAAGCGGTTGACCGCCCTGAAACACGCCTACGGCGACGCCCAGGCCCGTCACCGCAGTGAGCAACGCAGCTACAGCAGCGAGGTCACCGCGACCACCGAACAGAGGGCGGTGCTCGACGCTGCGCTGCCCCAGATCCGGGCCACCGCGGAGGCGCCGTTCGCGATCACCATCAACGACCACCACTACACCGAACGCGCTGAGGCAGCCCCGGCTTTGCTGCAGGCCGCGCGCCAGGCGTACGCGGACGGCAAGAACTACGGGCAGCAACGGTCCTTCCCGATCGCGGAGCTGCGCGGCGTGCAGGTCCGGGCCAGCCGGTGGTTGAGCAGCGACGAGCTGGCGCTGTCACTGTCGATCCCCTCAGCCACCAACACCGTCGCCGCTAAGGACTTGAATGCTGGTGCCGGGATGGGGTTGTTGCGGCGGGTGGAGAACCTGGTGCGCAACACCGAGGACTACCGCGAGCAGGTTCAGGGCCGTTACGAGCATGCGGTGCGACGCATCGACGAGCTGGCCGCCGTCGCGGACAGCCCGTTCGAGCACACCGGGGAACTGGCCGACAAGCAGACCGAGTTGGAGCAGTTGAGCGCGCAGCTGCGGATCGAGGCGTCAGGACCGGAGGCGCGCGCCGCGGCCGCCGAGGCGCGGGAGCGGATGGAGGCGATGGGCCGTAAGCCGGGGTGGAGTTTGATGCTCAACCCCACCCCGGCTCTGTTGGCCGATATGGGCGTCGACCCGGTGGAGTACAAGGCCCGCATTGTCCGGGCCGCGGGCAACGACTCGGCACGTCGGGGGGAGCGTGACCGCTCCAACGCGGCGCGCACTCTGATGCCCTCCCAGTCTGCGCTGCGCGCGGCACGCGATGAGCACACCGGCACCGTCACGGCGCCGCGCCCGAACGACCCGCCACCGCACGTCGCCCCGCCACAGCACGGTCACGGCCCGCGCCGCTGACGCGGGTCTACGCCGCGGGAGCGGTAGAAATGGCGCCCGTCGTCTTACTGCGTTATGAGCCGGACGTCGGGCATGGTCGACAGGGCCGCCGCGGTGCGCGGCCGCGAGCTTCCACACCGCAGCGTCGCCGTGGCGGTGTCCAGCCACGCGCTGAGTGACGCGTGCACGTAGGTAGCGTGGTCGCGTTGTCGACCGCGGCGATCGACCTCGACTATCAGGGTCCCCCCAGTGCGCGGGTGGGCCATAACCATTTTGAAGCGACGGCGCAGCTCGGCGCGGCGGCGGTGTCGGTCAACTAACTCGACTCGCCATCGTTCTTCTTTCAGGGCCATCACCAGGGCGCCCTGGGCGGGGTCACTCATTGGTCGAGGTGGTCGAGGTGGACGCGTGGTGGCGCTCGGTCGAATCCCCCACTGGTGCGTCCAGTGCGGTCGCTCGCACGCGTGGTGTCGATGCGCGTTTGCGTGTCGCAGTCTTGGGCACGTTGAGGTTCGCCGCTGCCAGCTCGTCTGCGGTCCAGCCGCCGTCGAGGGCGGCGCGGTAGTGAGTACCGATGCTGGTGTCGAAGTCGGTGATCTCGGTCTGCAACGCGGTCATCTTCTCCATCAGCGTTTCGCGTTTGCTGAGGTCATCAATGAGCGGTTGCACCGCATCCAAACGTGCTTGCAGTGCGTCTCGTTGGATCTTCTCGGCGTGCTTGCGTAGCTCTGCTGCGGTAGCCACAGTTCCCCTCCTGGTGTGTCACTGCCCGGTCAATCGGATGGCTGGATCTTCCCGATAGAGAGCCGACTGATGCGGGATGGTCGACGGCAAGGGTGGGCCGGAGGTCCATCGCGCAGCGACACTGTGCGCCCTTGAGGTTGGACAGTCCGCATTGCACAGTGGGCGGTCGGGAAGATCAGCAACGTGAGTCTACGGTCTGAGGCGCCAAAACGGGAGCGAGATATGCCAAAAGGTCCCCTTTTGGTGACAACGCACGCCGGGCGTGGGATGCTCGACGCGAGTCGAGGTGCTCACCGGCGACGGTGACCACGCAGAAGCAGCGGACCCGGCGACGGGTCGGCACAGGGATCGGGGTGAGGGGAGTGGGTGTGGTCAAGGCGTTGCGTGGGCATCGTGAGCACGCTGAGGAGCGTCGGCTGAAGCGGGTGACGGGGCGGTTCAACGCGGCGGAGTACGTGGCTGTGACCCAGGCCGCGGCGCGGGATGGGTTGACGC
>JAABVA010004801.1_pt1 | contig 12416 bp, 15 predicted proteins | sample 5560331 | NCBI WGS metagenome assembly JAABVA01 (sample SAMN12812661, study PRJNA571458) | rock metagenome | isolation source: Antarctica rocks | place: Antarctica: Victoria Land, Mt New Zealand sud | collected 2016-01-07
GGCGACCGCCGTGGCGACGGTGCTGCAGTGCTCGTCGCCCACACCACCGCTGAGGTGGCCCGTCGCCATGACGCGGACCCCGACGGCGCGGTGCCTGAGGTCCTCGCCGCCCTCCGCGAGCTCATGGCCCTGCAGCAGCGCCCACGGTGGACCCGAACGCACCGATGGCGTCATGCCGCACCCGATTCCGACCGCGCCACGCCGTTCCTGCTCACCGGCGACGGCATCGCGTTGGCCGGCGACGGCTGGGGTCGCTCAAGCATCGAGACGGCGTGGCGCTCCGGGACGCTGCTCGCCCGAGAGCTGGTGCGCACCCGGCTCGCCGATTAGCTCAGCTTCGGGAGGCGCGGCACTAGGTGGCGCGGGCGTCCCGGAAGCGTTGGTTGCCCCAGTCCGCGTCGACGATCGGCTCCGGGTAGTCCACCCGGCTGCGGTCGGTGGCATCGAGCTTCCAGGGCTCGTGGATCTTGCCGCCTTCCAGCCCTGCCACGTCGGCCAGCTCAGGCACGTAGCGGCGCACGTAGTGCCCGTCGGGGTCGAAGCGTTTTGCCTGGACGAGGGTGTTCAGTACCCGGTTGGGACGGGTGTCGGTCCCGGTGCCTGCGACCCACTGCCAGTTCAGCTGGTTGTTGGCGATGTCCCCGTCGACGAGCAGGTCGATGAAGTGGCGGGCGCCCAGGCGCCAGTCGAGGTACAGCGTCTTGGTCAGGAAGCTACCGACGATGAGCCGGGCGCGATTGTGCATCCAGCCTTCCCGCCGCAGTTGCCGCATCGCCGCGTCGACGATCGGATAGCCGGTGCGGCCGCGGCGCCACGCATCGAGCTCGTGGTCGTCGTGGCGCCAAAGGTCTTGGCGGGTGCGGTAGTCGCTATGGGCGGCGTCCGGACGTGCGGCCAGGGTCTGATGGTGAAAGTCGCGCCAGGCGACTTGACGGACGAACGCTCGGCTGCCTTCGGAGCGAGTACCAGCGCGGTGCACGAGCTCGGTGGGGGACAGGCAACCGAAATGCAGGTACGGCGACAGTCGCGACGTGCCGTCGTTGGCCAGCGTGTCGTGCTCGTCGCCGTAGTCGTCGATCCGTTCCAACCACGACTCGAGCCGCCGGCGTCCCTCCTGCTCACCTCCGCGCACCAGGTCGGGTGAGCAGCTGCCGTTGGTGAGCTCGCTGACGGCGGGCACCGATCCCGTCGCCAACCGGGGCATGGTGAGGTGGCGGGGCGGGGGCAGCGGCTCACGTGTGTCCACCGTTTCCCAGTGCCGGTGATAGGGGGTGAACACCTGGAAGTGATCACCAGAGGTCGGCGTGAGGGCACCCGGCGCCACCACGGTGAGCACGGCATCGTGCACGCACAGCTGTCGGCCGTCTGCGGAAAGCGCCACCGCAAGGGCGTCCCGGCGCCGCTGCGCGTAGGCGCTGACGTCCGCGGCGATGTGCACCCAGGTGGCGTCCACCTCCGCGGCCAGCGCCCGCACCTGCTCAACCACCCCGCCGCGGCGGACGACCAGACCAGCGCCGAGATGACGCAGGCTTGCGTCGAGGTCGGCGAGGCTCTCCGCCAGGAACCGGGCCCGGTTCGGCACCGCGAAACCGGTGATGGCTGAATCGAGCACGAACAGCGGAACGATCTCGTCGGCCTCGGCCGCGGCGGTGAGCACCGGGTTGTCGTGCACCCGCAAATCTCGGGTGAACAACGCGACCGCAATCGACTTGGACACGAATCCTCCTGGTCAGCACTGGCCGGTTGTCACCGGTCGGTGCTCTCCTTGATCGCGGTCTGAAAGAGCTCGCTCAACGATATTCCGGCTGCCGTGGCCATCATCGAGATCACGCTCGAGCGGGCGAACGAGCAGTAGAGTCCTGCCTCGAGGAACCAGGGTTGCCCGCCGGCGTCGACCCGGAAGTCGAACAAGCTGTAGTGCCGGCATCCCAAAGCCCGGTGGCACTTCTTCGCGACGTCCCACACCCGTCGCGTCAGCGGGTCGTCGGCACCCACCATCCACGCTGTGGCGCTGTCCTTCGCGACGAGGTTCAGCTCGCCGTCCTCGCGTCGGCTGATCTTGTCGTCGTGGTTGCGGATCGGCCTCGTGGCGCTGTTCACGTTGTACTCCTCGAGGGGCAGGCAGACGAGCTCGCCGTCCCGGACGACGATGCCGCACCGCACCTCACGGCCGAGTTCGACGTAGGACTCCACGAGAACCTCGTCGGAGTGGGCGAAGGCCAGGCGCAGCGCCGCGTCGAACTCGGTGCGGTCGCGCACGAGGGTGATCCCGAGCGAGTTGTCCCCGTCTACCGGCTTGACCACCGCCGGAGGGTCGATGGACGGGGCGTCGCGACTTCGTAGCACTTCCCCTGCGGGGACGGGGACGCCGGCTGCGGCGACAACCGCGCGGGCATGTGCCTTGTTCGTGCCCAGGGCCATGACGCCAGGGGTGTTGCCGACGTAGGGGATACCGAGCACTTCGAACAAGGCGCGGTAGGAGGTCATACCTGGGACGCAGAACATCTGCGGCACCACGACGGCGGGGTCCAGCGCGGCCAGGTACCGGACGGCGTCGGCTACCGGCATCGGCGTCGCCGAACGGATCGACTCGCGGCTGAGGTCGGTCGGAAAGCGCCACCGTCGGTCAGGCGTGACGTAGGCGATGTGGAACTCATACCGCGAGGTGTCGGCGGTCGCGTCCAGGCAGTCCTGGGCGTACAGACGGGACAGGTCGCCGAGGAACTCACTGACCGCAGAACCGGCAAGGTGCAGGACGCGCGTGGGCATCGTCAGTCGCCTGCCGCTTCGACGAGCTTGCCGATGTTGAAGTCGATGCGTATCCAGCCCTTGAGGTGCACCAGGTTCTGGATCAACAACGACGGGATCTGCAGGTGGTGGACCATCAGGAACGGCAGCGGATCGTTCCAGTCGAAGATGGCGTCCTTCCCGCGGGCAATGATCCGTAGGCGGGCGACGATGTTCGACGGCTGGGTCAGCAACCGCCACACCTCGTGATAGATCCAGTAGGTCGGCCGACTGCTCGGCAGCGGCTTGACAACGGGCCCGTCGCGGTCCAGATAGGCGCTCGCCAGGTCCGGGTGGTTGTAGAACATGGTGATCGCCGAATGCGTGCGCGGGTTGCACTCAATCGGGTACACGCTCCCGTCCTCGGCCTGGATGAAGTCGAAGCTGACCTGGCCGGTGAGTTTCAACGGCTCGACGAACCGCGTGACCCAGTCCTCGATCTCGGGGTTGTCGACCATCTCGTAATTGATCTGGAAGGCCGACGACTCGCAGCAGCAGTACACCTGGACCTTGCCGTCGCGGACGGTGCTGTGCGCGCAGTATTCCTGCCCCGGGACGAAAGCCTGCATGATCCACGGCGTGTCCTCGGAGATCGGCTTGGAACCTACGAACGTTGCCGTCTCCTGGGGGGACGGTCGCGGCAGGGTGGTCAGGTCCAACCGGTGCACGGGGTCGTAGGGAATGCTCTTGAGGATGTAGGGGCTCTTCGCGTTGGCGAACTCGAAGCCCTCGACCTGGCCGGGCGCCGAGATGCGGTGGGCGTCGGGCACCGGCAACCCGAGCGATGCAGCGAGGGCGGTGAACTCGTACTTGTCGTCGAGAATGCGGATCATGTCCGGGTCGCAGTGCAGGACCTCGCAGTACGGCGAGAGGATCGGTTTGGCGAGGGCGTCGTAGTGGCTCGCGGCCGGACTGCAGACCGGCACGTACACGTCGACACCCTCGTCGCGGACGATCGTGAGCAAGGCGCCGGTGTAATCGGGTGACTGCGGCTTGGGGACGGTGTGGAAGCGGTCGACAGCGCGGGAGAACCTGTGCCCGGTGAGCCGGTACTTGCTCGACTCGGCCAGGATGACCCGGTGGCCCGCCGCGTGGAACGACCGGGCGAGTTGCAGGGCTTTGGTCATTTTCCCGCCGCTGATGAGAATTGTCTTGGGATGGGCAACGGCCTGTCCCGGCGCTGGGACGACCAACAGTCTGAGTAGTGCGACGGTGGTCAGCGCGAGGTTGAACGGCAGCGCGGCGAGCAGGAGATCCAGAACCGCTACGGTCTTCAGCACGGTCCGCATCCGCTGTCGACCTGCCCGGCGCTCAGGCACGCGGACCTCTTGGAGGCCCGCCGGTGCGGGCGGTCACCATGCCGCGATGCATCACCCGGTCGCCGCTGACGTTGGCGTGCTCGGCACGGTGCAGGACGCATCGGTTGTCCCACATCACGACGTCCCCGGGTGCCCAAACGTGACGGTAGGTGTTGGCCGGGGTGGTCGAGTGGGCGTAAAGGTACGCGATCATGTCCTGCGCCCGCGCGTCGTCCATGCCGCTGATCGAGACACAGCGTTCCGGCCGTGGACAGGTAAAGGGCGGTACGGCCGGAGATCGGGTGTTCTGCAAACACGGGATGCGCGGACGCTGTCTCGCCGTCGCCCGGGTCCACGCCCGTCACCACGTATCTAATCGTGCGGTCCGCCAGCCGTGCCTGGATGTCGCGGGGGAGCGTCTCGTAGGCGCGGTACTGGTCGGTGAACAGCGTCTCCCCGCCGCTGGCGGGGATCGCGACGGCGCGCAGCGCGGTGTAGGCGGGTGGACAGCCCACGTAGCTGGTGTCCACGTGGAACACGCTACGCGGCGGCGTCGTGCGTCCGACGTTGCTGACCACGTTCAGGTCGGGAAAACCGGCCACCGGCGTTTCCCCCTTCGTGAAGGTGAGCTCGCCGAACTGCTTGAGGAAAGCAAGGAAGGCGCCGTCGTCGACGTCCTGGCCAGGCATTACGGCAACGCCGTGATTGGCGAGCAGGCCCTGCAGGTCTGCCACCGCATCGGCGGCGAGATCACCGAGTACCAGGTCGGTGATCTCGACTCCGACGGGGCTCAGGACGTCGTGGTGCATGGGGTCTCCTTGGGGACAGCCGCTGATTGGCGATGGGACGGCACGCCCGGTGTTACGGGGCTGCGCCGGTATCCGCCCTGCGGATGATGGTCAGGCCGTCCCGCAGCGGGATGATCACCTGTTCGACGCGGGCATCCGCTGCGACGATCCGGTTGAACTCGGCGACCGCGTCTCCGTTGGCCGTCGACGCGGTAGAGCACCACGGTTGACCCTGCATCAGGGTGTTGTCCACGCAGACCACGCCGTGGGGCGCGAGCAAACCGGTGCCCAGCACGGTGGCCAGGTAGTCGGCATACCCGGTCTTGTCTGCGTCGATGAACACCAGGTCGAACGCCGCACCGGTTGCGGACAATTCGTCGAGCGTGCGCTGTGCGGGCCCCACTTTGACGACGATCTTGTGTCCGCTGGCGGACTTGCCGAAGCAGGCTTGCGCGAAGGCGGCGACCGCGGAGTCGATCTCGCAAGCGACCACGCGGCCGTCCTCGGGCAGCGCCTCGGCCATGGCGAGCGCGGAGTAGCCGGTGAACATGCCGATCTCGAGCACTCGCTTCGCCCGGCTCGCGTGCACGAGCATCTTCAGCAGCTGGCCCTCGACGTGCCCGGAGAGCATCTCCTGCTCGAGGTGACAGGCGTCGCCGGGGTGCCGGTTCCAGTCCTCCGCTCGGGTGCGCTGGGCGAGCAGTTCCAGCGCACCCGACTCAGGTGTGGTCCACCGGCTCAGGTAAGGGTCCAATCCGCTGGCCAGTTCGCAGGCTTCGGACAGATCGGCCTTCAACGACGGGTCGACGCCGCTGACGGCATCAAGGTGATGGGCGAGCTGGTCGAGCCGGCTGGCGAGGATGCCCATCGGCGTCACCGCTCGCGGCGAGCCGGGTGCGGAAGTGACGGTCACAAAATGACTCCTGCCTGCACGAGCGGGACGACGTCGGTCATGCGATGAACATGTCCTCGCCGTCTCCGCCGCGAGGGTAGCTGCGCACTACCCGTCGATGGATCGCCAGCATGCGTTCGAGCTCGTCGGCGGTCAGGTCGTTGACGAAGTGACAGGCTCCGATCGGTCGGGGGACGGCGGCCCGCAGCACACCGTCACGGGTCTGGACGATCGCGTCGGAGGCCTTTCGCAGCAGCTCGGGGGTGAGATGATGGCTGTCCAGCGCAAGCCCGAGGCGGCTCATCAACCAGAAGATGCGGTCGCGCTCGCTCACCGAGATGTATTCGCGTTGTTCGGCGACGGTGGTCGAGAGCGCCATGTCGATGTTGATCGCGTGGCCATGGAAGAACGGGACCTCAGGGGCCAGTTCCAGCACCGGGCTCCAGGTGTGGCCGAAGGCGATCACGCGGTCGAGGTCGAGCTCCTGCAAGTTGGGGACCTCCAGGCGCAGCATCGTCTCGATGGCATCGTAGGTCACCCGGTGCGCGATGTCGCGCAGCTCGCGCGTCCCATCCAGGTAGCCGAAGCGAGTCAGCAGGAGGTCCTCACCGTACTTCTCCAACAGTTCGAAGACGTCACTGTTGGCCACGGTGGAGATCTTGATCAGCTCGGCCATACCGTTGCGGACCTGGTCGATCGGGAGCGTCTTCAGGAACGAGAAGTCCAGGATCACCTTCTGCGACGCGTGGTACGCGCCGAGCCGGTTCTTGGACTTGCCGTGGTTGACGGCGACCTTGATCGAGACGCTGGCGTCGATGAGCCCGATCAGCGTGGTGGGAACCCGGATGTAGTTGGTGGAGCGACGGTAAGCCGCGCAGGCGAAGCCGGCGACGTCGGTGGTCAGGCCGCCACCGACCACCAGGACCGGTTCCATGCGCAGCAGCCCGAATTCTCCGAACGCGTCAACGATGCGCTCGACCGTCCGCAGGGTCTTGTCGGTCTCTCTGATGACGACCGGGAGGATGGTCAGGTCGATGTGGTGGTGTGCGAAGTAGGCGTGTATCTGCTCGCCGTGCAGGCCGTAAACGGTGTCGTCGACGACCATCAGGCAGCGTCCGAGGGACCGGTAGCTGTCGGCGATCTCGGTGTTCTTGATCGCGAAAGCTCCGTCAACGTACAGCAGTGAGTAGTCGATCCGCTCGTAGGCCTCGACGTGAAATGCGGTGTCGGTTGCCGAAAAAGTCGACATGGTGTGATCGGTCATGCGTACTCAGGTCTCCAGTTCTACGTGCCGCCACGAGCTTCGCTCGATCTGGGCGGGCAATGTCCGGTGCTGAGAGCGTCTGCGACCTAGCTGCTGTGGAAAAGGTGCTGAAGTTCATCGACGTCGAGTCGGTCGACGCGGCGCTCGGCTCCGTCAAAGTCGAGTCCAGCAGTGTTCTCGTTGGGGAACGCGACGCAGGCGAGGCCTGCCGCTGCGGCAGCCCGGAGTCCGCCGACGTTGTCTTCGATGGCGACGCAGTCGCCCGGCGCCTCGCTCAGGGTCTGTAGCGCGAACGAGTAGGCCGCCTTGTCCGGCTTCGGATGATCGACGCTGGTCGCATCGACGATGACATCGAAATCCTGAGCTTGTACGTCGGGGGCCAGCGCGCCCAACAGCGCCGAAATGTTGTCGCGGGACGTCGTGGTCACGAGAGCGACCTTCCAGCCGTTGCTCTTCGCGCCCTGGATGGACTCGACGACGCCCGCTCGGGGTGACAGCTGACTGGTGGCCAGGTTCTCCTGAAACATCGTGGACTTCGTCTCGTGCACGGCCTTGTCGTCGACGGTCTGCCCGAGCGAGTGTGCGTACTCGGCGATTCTTGCCTGGCCGCCGCTGACCGACAACATGGCGCGGTAGTCGTCCCGGTCCCACCGCCACCCGAGCCCGTGGGCCTCGAAAGCCTCGTTGAACGCTTGCCGTTGCAGTTCGGAGGTGTCGGCGACGGTGCTGATCGAGCCGAACAAAATAGCTGACATCGTGATGTTCCCCATTCCGGGTACGGCTGCGCTCTACAGTGAATTCGGTGGTGGCGATCGAGCCCGACGGGGCCGAAGTTGGTCAGTGCGAAGTATTCCACCGAACGGCCCATCTCGCAGCCGGACTCGAGAGCGTGGTCCGCGCGCGTGCCGACCTCATGCATGCACGTGTCGACCAGGTGATCGGGTTGGGATTCGGCGGCGGTGCCGGCGGAGCGCCCGGACGGTCCTTATCGCCAAACTGCGAGTTCCCGGTGTCTTCGCCGATGCAGCGCGAGTTGGAGTTCGGTCAGCAACCGCCCCGCTGCATCGCCCAAGTTGATGCGAGTGATCTCTTCAGTCCGGCGCATCCGATAGCGCAATGTGTTCGGGTGGACCTGCAAGTCATACGCCGCCCGACGGACGTCGCCGCGGCGACCTCACCGAGGCCTCCGATTGGTGCCGCGATCGCTGCCCGAAGCGCGACCGCTGGCTGCTGTTCCATGCGGGCGAGTACCTGGTGTGTCCACGAGGTCACCCCACCTACCGATTGGAACTGCGGGAACCTGGATTCCAGCAGTCGTGGCGGTCCGGCATCCGCCGATGACGAGTCGCGAATGCTCACGACCAGCCGTCGTTTGGTCCCGAACTGGTCGTCCGCCGGGACGTCGATCACGTCGTCGCTGGTGCGGAACGCGTCGAACACCGCGCCAAAATTATAGGTGTCGGTTCAAGGGTGTTGCCGGAGGGAACAGTTCCTCGCGCAACGACCAGGCCCTTGCCGCCGAGCAGGTTGATGGTCGGGTTTGCCGCGATGCCGCCGGGATGGGTCAGGTGGGTGCTGATCTGCGGTGCCCCGGCCTGGGAGATATCGGTGACGATCTTCGTCGGGAAGTACTGTTCGGCGAAGTCCAACGGTTGCTCGGCCAAGCTGCGCGCGAGTTCGTGGATGTCGGTGACCTCATCGGCCGCAGTGGTGAACGGTCGCCCGTCACGCGAGGTCGCGACCACTTCCCCCGGTGCCCCGACGCTGTTGGTAGTTGCGCCAGGTGTAGCGCGGACCATTGGGCACAGCGGGAATCGCTTTGCGGTCCGGGCCGAAGATGCTCGAGGCCAACGGCTTGAAGAATGGTAGTTCGGTGATCTCATAGGGCAGCGGGAAGTCTTTGTCGACGACCGGGCCACCGCCGAATAAGCCGACGCTGGCCTGGAGAAGCGCGAGGGGTTCGGAGTTGTTGTCGAACAGCCCGCCGAGAAAGGCATCGTTGGTCAGCCGGAACTGTCTGATCGAGGGTGAGCCGGTCAATGCGGTCAGCAGGTCGCGGGAGAGCAGGATACGCAGCGTGGTGTCCACGTTGACGCCTTCTGGCACATGCGTCGTCAGGACCGAGGGCGCGTCCGGTCCGAGCACAGCACCGAGGCCGGCGATACCGATGGTGTTCAACGTCTGCGGGTTGATCACTGCAGGTAGGTCGATGGAACGGGGGATGGATCCGCTGGCGAGTGCAGCTTGGGTGGTGTCGTAGCCGGACTCTGGGGCCGGGACGCCTGCCGCAGCCATTGCCGTCTGTTCGGCGCCGGACATCGACGTGGAGATGGTGGTGTCCAGTGCGAAGTAGCCGGAGCACTGGTCGGCGCCGGCGTGGCCGTCGAAGTCCCATTTGGCGAAGAATCCGGTGATCGTGCCGCCCAGGGAGTGCCCGCCACACAGCACCTTCTGCTTGCGCAAGTGCTGGTCGGGGAGCTCGGCGACCATCAGGTCGTACTCGTCTTCGACAGTCTGGGCAACGCCGATGTTGCCGAGCCAGGCGTTGTTGCTGTTGTCTTAGTAGCCGGCGAACGTCTTACCGTTGATCGACTGATGGTTGTAGTAGTAGTCGACCGCAACCTCGGCATTGCGCGCCGCGAGCCCCGCGGCGATACCGGTGTGGTCTTCGAGGCAGTTCGGTGTCGGTACATTCGGGTTCCTCCCGAATCTGACGAGAGTGTGGCATACACCGGCTCCTCCCGATAGCTGCGTGGACCGGCCCTGAACCGACAGGTCGGTCACCAGCTGGACCTCAGTCCCGTGGGGCTACGTTTTCGGCGTCGATGTGGGTGGCCTCGGCGCAGAACTGCCAGAACTGCGTGCAGTCGTGCGCACTCTCCCTGGTGTGCGGCAGGTAGTGCGTGGGACGTGTGCGCCGGTCGTGCCAGAACTGCCCCGACGGTGGCGCGGGGGCAGTGGCGGCCAGCCAGATGATGGTGTCGGCGCCTTCGGCGGGTGTGCGCAGCAGGGGGCCGGTAAGTCGGTGGAAACCCGGCAGCGAGGATGCCACGCCGGGGGTGTCGGTCCAGCCGGGGTGCATGGCGTGCACGGTGATGTTCGTGTGCACCCACCGATCCGCGAGTACGGGAAGCAGGGCGACCTGCATCCGCTTGCTCCGGGCATAGGCGGTTGCGCCCCGATAGTCGCCGTCGCGGTACTCGGGATCGGTGACGGGCAGGCGTTGGGTGTACATGCCCCCGGAGGACACGAAGATGACCCGCGCATCGGTGGACGCCGCAAGCGCAGGCGTGAGTTGTTCGGTCAGCAGGAGGGGACCGAGGACGTGGGTCGCGAGGGTGACTTCGTGCCCTTCCTCGCTCTCGGTACGGGACTCCGGAAGCGCACCGGCGTTGTGCACCAGCACATCCAGTTGCTGCCCGCGCACGGTGAGGTCCGCCGCGAAGGAGCGGACGGCGCCCAGGTTGGAGACGTCGCACATCTCGACGCGAAGATCAGCGTCGGGCATTTCGGCCAGAACCTCGCGGCGGGCCTGCTCACCACGCTCGCGGTTGCGCACGGTCATCAGCACCGTCGCCCCCAGCCGGGCCATCCCCAGGCTGGCGGCCTTCCCGATCCCGGAGTTCGCGCCGGTCACCAGCGCCGTCTTGCCGTGCAAGGCACCGGGTGCGGGGTCGCCCTGCGCCCAGCTCCCTCGCCGGATCAGGTAGCCGAGGCGGGAGTAGCCCGGGACCACCGAGCAGTCGAGGGCGGTGTCGAGCAGTGCGGTCACGGGCGGGCGCAGGATCACCGGAACAGTCTGCTCTGCACCCGTGCCCTACCAGCCGCCTGTCCCTGGGCTGCCCTTGAACGGCCCGACCAGCTCGGTGGTGATCCACCCGCCGTAGAAGCCCCCCGGCTGCGGCTGGACCTGCTCACCGTCGACCATTACCTGCTCGAGCGGGCCGGCGTAGAGGGCGACGCGGTCGGTGAGCTCGGGGTAGCGCGGGTCCGGGGTGGGGTACCACCAGCCGATGTCGCGCAGTGGTTTTGCCCCGGGCACCACGAGGTCGACATAACGGGCGGTGCCCTTCCATTCACACATGGTGCGGCGGTCGACGGCGGTGAGCAGGCCCTCGGCGAACGCGGCGCGGGGCAGGTAGTAGGTAGGAGGGTGACTCGTCTCCAGGACCCGCACGACATCGCGGGTGTCCACCACCGTCAGGTCGGCGTGCCGCACCACCACGCGTAGGTCGACCGTCTCGGCGCGGGGCGGGCGGGGGTAGTCCCAGACGGACTCAGGTGCTCGGGTCGGCATCACTCGATCGTAGATTCTCTCAGCTGGTGACCCAGGGGGTGGTCAAGGCTTGCACTGCGGAGCCGTCGACGTCGGCGAGCTTGCTGGCCACGAACTGCCGCGCCCAGTCGGAGGTCTGCACCCGGAAGGGTGGTTCCTCCGCGGCGAGCAGGGCAACGATGATGTTGGCGACCTCGGAAGCGGGCTGGGCATTGCCGGCGAACTGGGAGCTGACCCGCGTGAGGTAAGCCCGCAGCGCGCCTGCATAGGCGCCGGCCGCACCGAGCACGGGGTTGCGCATGGTGGCCACCGTCCGCCACCCGGCCTGCGCGGCCGCCACAGCGGTGGCCAGGCCGATGCCCGTCGACGTTCCGGTGATGAGAATCATGCGCTCAGCGGTCTCGTTGATGGGCCCTGACGTGGCCATGGTGTCTCCTTGGTAGAGCGTTTGAGGATGCTGACGTCGGCCGGATCGGCTTGCTTGGCGGCGAGACCGGATGGTGACTTCTCGGGCGGCAGCGGCACGAAGCCGCTGGTGCGCTGCATGTACTCCGGGTAGCCGGAGAGTTCCATGGTCGTGCTCCGATCTTGTTCACTCCAGGGTGCACAGCGGCTGCCGGGTGCTGAGGCCCCCGGTGGTGATGGTCACCGTGGCGATGAGCAACAGTGGCGCGACCAACGCGCGGAGCAGCAAGGCGAGCACGAGGAAGACCACCACCAGCACGATCGGGATGATGACGGTGCGGTCGCGGATCGACGTGGTTTGGGTGTCCAGCTGGGTGGCAGTGGTTCCGCCGACCAAGGCCTGCGCTCCGGGGAAATCGTGCACCGCGGCGCGTAGGCGCTGCACGGTGGACACGGCGGCTTCCGAGTCCGCGGCGTCGCTCAGGGTCGCCTGGATAGTCCTAGCCCACCGGGCGGCTGTTGTCGACGGCTGCCCGGATGGTCGAGCACTCCTGGGAGGCGCTGCTGCGCGAACGCGGTCTCACTGTCGAAATGCAGTGAAGATTGACCACGAGTCAGCGGCCGAGATTGAACTAATCAGTTGTCTTGTCGGCGGTGTTCATTGTTGGCTGCATCTCGTGCGCCGGTCGGCTCGCCGGACGGCGCG
>JAABVA010004802.1_pt1 | contig 12416 bp, 20 predicted proteins | sample 5560331 | NCBI WGS metagenome assembly JAABVA01 (sample SAMN12812661, study PRJNA571458) | rock metagenome | isolation source: Antarctica rocks | place: Antarctica: Victoria Land, Mt New Zealand sud | collected 2016-01-07
CATCCTTCCTCATCTCCTGGCCCCTTCGCTACCTCGCTACCTCCCAGCTCTTGGTGGCCACTGGTTCTCCGTTCCGATTTTCCCCTTCGCCAGCATTATACCGCTGCCTATTTTCTGACTGCTTAGCTACCTGGCCACCTCACTACCCTCTGCTGCTTGCCCCCCTTCCCCATCGCCCCGTTGGTCGCCCTGGTCCACGAGTTGCCCCCGTTTCGGTTGCCTCAGCACTCCCCCGCACTCCCCGGCCCACAGCAGTACATAAGCACAACAATTAAGTATATAAACTTTTAATTACCAATAATATACAGTTTATAAAATGCGCGCAAATTACTGGCTTCTAGGACTTTGTTGTTTTTTTGTTTTCCTCGTCCCCTTGCCAGTTGGAGTTATCCACACCCTAAAAGCCTTTTTTTCTCGCGCGAAACACAACTTGTGATATTTGTAAAGCTTTGTTCTATTTGTAGGGCTCAACACTAAGCTTCATAAGTAACAGATTTTTAGTTTTTTATGAATGTGTAAAAAATGCTAAAAACCACCTTTCGTGTAGTTCAAACCACCTTTCGTGTAGTTCAAACCACCTTTCGTGTAGTTCAAACCACCTTTCGTGTATCTATCGACCACCTTTCGTGTAGTAAAAACCACCAATAAAAACCACATGCGTTTTGATTGGTGGTTTTTTATTATAATTGTCTTTGAAACAGCTAAACACTTGCTCAAATGACCAAAGAATTAGAAATCCGTCAGCATAATGCCCTGACGAATGCTCGTTACGAATACACGGAACTGCAACTAGACCTATTCTTTTTTATCATCTCTAAATTGCGCAAAGACGAAACAGACACTGTTTACCAACTGGATATCAGAGAATTATCCAACCTGACAGGTAAAAGATACAATGGTGCTTACTTGCATAAAGCCACGGCCGATATGGGTTCGCGCATGCTGGAAGTGGAGGACGCCAAAGAGTATCGGCAGATTTGGATGTTTCAACAAATCCGTTATATCAAGGGCGAAGGCATCATTGAGTTTGACTTAACCAAGTATGTGTTGCCCTATCTATTCCAACTCAAAAACAACTTTACCAGCTACGAATTAGCTGCTGCGCTGCGCCTTACGAGCAAGTATGCCAAGCGTATTTATCCACTCTGTAGCCAATGGAAAGATTTGGGCGAAACCAAAAAATACGACCTCCAGGATTTCAAAAAGATGCTCGGTCTCCTTGATGAGAAAGGCAACGAGAAAATGGAACGAGTCAGCCAGCTACGGGAAAAAGTGCTGGACGTAGCAGTAAAGCAAATCAATGAGCATACTGAACTCAACATTAGCTACACGCTAGAAAAGCATGGTAAAACATTCAAAAACATCACGTTTACAGTTAAACCGCAAGCATTAGCTGAAAGCATCCCGTTCGACTTGGTGCCGGCGGGCGCGGCCCCCGCTGGCATGCAGCAGCACCAGGTGGAGAACGCCGGCCGCTTACTCGCGCAGCTGAGCATCACCACGCCGGCGCTGGTGGCCATCATCCTGGCCAGCCCGGCGCACGTGGCGGCCTGCAACAAGTTCGCCCACGACCTGAAAACCGGCAAGCACGCCAAAGCTCATTCCCTCTCCGGGCTCCTGCTCACCATCCTGGGCCTTAAAAAGCCCGCAAACGGGCCGCTATTCGACGCAAACCCTTCCACCTAGCACTTACTTGCTTTAACGCTATGATTACCTCCACAGCCCCCGAAACGATTCCCCCGCTCCGGTGGGGGCAGCTCACCTACTACTCCCCCGCCGATATCAAGCGCTGGGGCGTGCAACACTTCCTCGATACCGTGGCCCCTACCCAGGAGTTGCCCATCCCCGACCTGGGCTTTACCGCCGAGGAAAATGCCCGCATGGACGAACTACTGCGCGAAGAGCGCGCCGCTGCTGCTCGTGGTCTTTGATACGAACGTCGTCATCGCGCACCTGCGCCGCCAGCAGTTGCTTCCGCTGCGGGCCGTGCTGCCCTTTGCCGTGGTGGGAGAGTTGGAGGCCTTCGCCCTCAAAGCCGATTGGGGCTACCAGAAAGTAGCCTTCCTGCGGCAGCTGCTGGAACGGTACCCACTGGTTGGCTTCGTGCCCGAGCTGGCCAGCCTGTATGCTCGTCTCGACGCCTACAGCCAAGGCAAGCTGCGCGGCCAGCCCCTGCCGGCCGGCATGAGCGCCCGCAACATGGGCAAGAACGACCTCTGGATTGCGGCCACGGCGCTCTACCTGGACTTGCCTTTGCACACGGCCGACAATGACTTTGACCACCTCCCTCCCCTGGGCCTGGCCCTGGTTAAAGAAGCCACGTAGCCCCTCCATGAGAATCACGCTGGAAGTACCCGAGCATCGGGCGGCCTTTGTGCTGGAGCTGCTGCGCAGCTTGCCCTTTGTCACGCTCCGGGGCCGGGCGGCGAAGGCGGCCGCCCTGGACGAGACCGCGCACCTGTTGGCTTCCCCTGCTAACGCAGCCCGCTTGCGGGCCGCACTCGAGCGCGACCGCTTGGGCCAACACGAAACCCACTCATTACCAGAGTAATTACTATTTTGACTAGTCACGTGATTAGTCACCTTACGAGTGATAATTTACAAAGAGCTGCTTGCGCTCACGAGCCGAACAGCCGCTGCCATAATCCCTTTTTACCGGGCTCCGGTGCGGGGGGCAATTGCAACACTTCGGCGGGTTCGGGCAAACGCTTTTGCAGTTCGCCCAGCTGTTCATTTTGGCTAAGTAGCAGTTCCTCAATGCGTCCGATGCGCTGACTATTCACCTGACTAGTCAGCGCGTTCAGCACGTCGTTTTGCTCCAGCAGGCGGTGTTGCAGCTGCTGAATCGTCTGGTCGCGCTCGGCCAACTGCTGTTGCAGCTGCGCTACGGTTGGCCCTGGCGCTGGCTCAGCAGTGATTGGCAACGGCTCGGCAGGAGCGCAATACTGCTGCGCGAGAAACGCCTGACTAATCAGATACGTGTTGCCTTTGGGGGCCTGTTCGACCTGGATATGACTAGTCTGCGCATGCTGTTTGACTAGTCGCCGGATGGTCTGCTCCGACTTGTTAACTTGCTGAGCCGCTTGCTTTATAGTCAAAAAGGTGGAAGCATTTTCCATAGGACGCGTGACTAGTCAGAGCCTGCAAGATACTGACTTTCTAATGCTACTAATCCGCTACTTGACTAGTCAGGACTTAATGAATGACTAGTCAAATAATTACCCTCTGACTAGTCATTCATCAAGGTCTGACTAGTCATCAATTCAAGCCATCTTTTTCCTTTTTCACCCATGAAGCGTTTTCATTCAACCTCACACGAGCGGTAGGTACTCACCTAACAGCTCTTATGAAACAAGCCAAGAAGTATTGGGCCTGGACCGCGCGCCAACGCGGCCACTCTTACCGGCGAAACGTTCGGAGGCCCTCGCCACCGCCGGAATTTCGGCGTCATCACTGGCACCAGCACCGCGCGCGCACAAGGCACGTCCTGCACCTGGTCCTGAGTGGCGGCGATGAAGGACAGTTCACCCTATTCTATCACCCTCGTCACGGCGCGCGCTATGACTGGGCGTAAACACAACCGGCCCGCTGCTTACAGCGGGCCGGTTGTGTTTACGAAAGGGATACTCAATACTGAAATAACTCCTGCAGCCGGTCACAGACCGCTTGCGCCGTGGCTTTGGGCAGCACGCCCAAGCGGCGCACCAGGCGGGTTTTGTCCACTGACCGGATATGGTCGAGCGCTATTTGCCCTTCCTTGCCCTGGAAGGTGCAGTCCACCCGGGAAGGGTAGTCGCGCTGGGTGCTGGTCAGCGCCGCAATGGTCACCGTGCGCAGGTAGCGGTTCATCTCGTCGGGGGAGAGCACCACGCAGGGACGGGTCTTGTTGATTTCGCTACCCTGGGTCGGGTCGAGGTTCACCAGCCAGACCTCGAAGCGCAGCCCGGCTACCACTGCCATTCCGTTTCCTCAAAGGCCTCGTCGGCAAATCCCTCCAGCAGCTCCCCCTCCGGGGCCTGGCCCTGGGCGATGGCTTGCTGAAAGCGCTCATCCCAACCCTGGCGGCGGGTCTTCACCACCGGCTTGATGAGCAGGCCCTCGGGCGTGGGCTGCAGGTCGACCTCGCCGGCGAGGTGATACTGCTCCAGTAGTTTCTTAGGCAGCACAATCCCCTGGGAATTGCCGACCCGAATCAGGCGCGTGTTCATAGCATCAAAAGTACGTACAATGTAAGTACATTTGCTGGACACTGTTGGTTTCATCCGCTGGAAAGCAGCCCCTTTAGGACCGGTAACGGTCCCTTATCGGACCCCGTCCAAAGATGGTATCTTGCCTGATGAGAGGGGCGTTGCGCCAGGCCTAGCAACTGATTATTTTTCAACTTCATGAAGCTTTCCGGTAGTATTTTGCTTTTGACTGCCTGCCTGAGCGGCCCTCGGGCGCACGCCCAGGCAGGTAACGAGGCACCTCGGCAGTTGGGCGGGGCGCCGGCGGCAGCTGACTCGGCTCATCGGCCAGCGGCAGCCAGCGTCCGGGCCGGTTCGGGTGTGCTGGCGCCATCAGGCCCGGCAAGCCACTCTCGGGTGGGGCTGAAAAGTGGGCCAGTGCTGAGCGCTACCCACGTAGCAGCGCACTACCCCTTGCTGGGCCGCTCGTATCTGCTAGTGGACGGAGAGAGCCGCTTGGCCCTGACGGAAGTGGGCTTCTATGAGAACGAAACCGGCTATTATCGCCGCGCCCGGCCGCGGGGCAACTTCCGCGAGGTAACCCTGCGCCAGGTGCTGCCGGGCCGGCTGAGTGTGTACGAACCCCGAACCTCGCTTTACCGGCGGCTGGCCATGGGCTCGGCGCTGCTGGCGATGGGGAATCCGTGGGCAGCGGCCACGTCGGCGGCCTTCCCCCCCCAGGGCCCCGTGTATTTTGCCAAAGACGACGGCCCGGTGTTCGCCCTCAGGCACGGCAACCTGAGCCGGGCCATCCGCGACAGTCCGGGCGCCCTGACCTTGGAAGCCCGCGCCCACCGCTACGAAGTGGCCAACACCGCCAGCGCCGTGCTGGGCATGGGCCTGCTGGTGGGCGGGCTGGTGCGGGCCATTGGACACCTGGGCGGCGCCAACCTGAACGGCGACCTCACCCTGGGCATGCTGGGAGCCAGCGTGCCCCTGCTGGTGGTGCCGCTGGTATTGAAAGACAAGCCCGCCGAGCACCGGCGACAGGCCATTGAGTTGTACAACTACGCGCAGCGGCGGTAGATAAGCCGGCTCAGGCAGCCCTGGCTACCCGTCCCTTAGCATCGGCGCGAGTTATGCTGCGCCAAACTCGCGCCAGTTTGGGGCAAGGGTGGCCTTGTTTTGGGCGCCTCGCGAATGAGCCGCTCCCCAGTTCGCACAGCCCCCGGCGGTGTCCTGGGGCAAACAGGACTTTTCCGCAACTAGGCGCCTCTAAAAAGTGCCTCTCTCATCTTCTTTTCGTCCCTTAACATAACATTCGTTATACCCCCACTCTTGGAATCCGTGCCGGTTTCCGCCTCCTTTCAGGGCGCGGCCGGCGTGGTACTTTTAGCAGAATAGTCCCTCATCGCTCCCGCTGCTTTACTCGTCCTCTTGGACGTCTAGGCGAGCGATTACCTCGTCCAGCGTCAAGTTCCCTCGCACGAACTGGTCGAGCAACATCCGTTCGTACTCTTGGGGCATTAAGCGGGTGCCGTGCACAATATTCAAGGCGGCGGTTACCAAGCGTTGCCGGCCGTGCTCGGTGTCCAGCAGCGAAGCTTGCTGGTTCAACAGCAAAGAGGGAGAGGGATTCATGCCCTAAATTTCTCCCTTCAAAAAGCCGTTCACAAGCTGAACAAATGCCTAACACGAGCCGAAATGAATTGGCCGGTCGATTTAGGTACCCATTTTTCAGGTCTTTTGGGTGCTTCGTCCCCTCAGGTGCCGAAATTAGTGGAACCATTAAGCCCGTTGGTTACTTTGTTGGCTGAAAAATCTTGTCAACGACCACCCCGCCACCAGCCCTGCTATGCCCGCTCCGTTGAACTTTGGCCCGTCCGAGCAAACCCGCGAACAGCGCCAGGAAATTGCCGACCGTGCCCTTGCCATTACCCTCGCCGAAGAACAACACGCCAAGGACGAGTTATTGGGCTTGTACCAACGCTACATTGAGGGGGAAGTAGACCTGTACACCATCAGCGTGCGGGTCGGCGTACAAACCCGGCACCGGTTGCAACAATTAGTCGATGCCGGACCAGACCTCGGCGGCCGGTAGCCGGCCCTTATTTGCCGGCTTGTTGCCCCAGCCACTCGTTGGCCGCGCCTTCTTCAATAAACAGGGCGACGTGTACCGACCGCTGTAACTGGGCCACATGCACGATGTCAAGGGCGTCATCGTCCACGCGCACCAAATGCGCGGGCGACAGCAGGTAAGCCAGAAAGGTGGGGCCGCCGAAATGAGCCGCTAGCAGGGGCATGTAGTCGTCCAGGAGCCACTGGGCCGTTTCTGGGTCTTCGTTGTTGCGCCGCCGAATGTCCAGCAGCCAGAGCCGGGAGCCAACTCCCTGGGCCTCCGCAAACAAATACTCGTAACTCGTCCGCATTTCGGCCGGGGTCGCTTCGCGCAACCACCGGCACACCATCGTACCCGTCTCGGGGCGGTGCCTGCACTCCAAATACTCGGTTAAGCTTTTCATTTGCTGCTCAAACGCGCTATTGAAGGTTAGGTTTTCAGTCGGCTGGGCGGGGTTAAAGAGGCGAAGGGAAATACTTCTGCACGGCCTTCGGGTTGTCCCGTTTGAGGTCGAAATAGCCCTTGTTCAGCCAATCCTGGGTAGCTTTTCGCTCGACCTGCTGCTGTTGAAGCGCCGCCACTTGTGCCTCGGCAACACCCTTTTCCTTCCAGAAGTAGGCGCTCAGGCACCCAAAACCTAGCATTACCGCAATCATCGTCAGCGCCACGGGTATGCTGGTAAAGCCCCATACCTTGTTCTCCAAGGGCACACTGCGCGGAATCTGGCCAATTACCTGCGCGAGCTGCTGGGTGCCCGTCGCAACCGCCGCCGCTAGGGTGTCGGGCGTCGCCAAGTGCGGCTGAATACGTTCGGCAACCCCTTTATAATCAATAGTAAAGCTCGTTCCCTGCTTCACTTTAGCCAGTACTTCCTCTACCTCGGCGCGGCTAATAGGCTGGCCCTGCGCTAAGCTGCGGTTATTCAGGGCCTCGATGCCCCGGCGCAGGGCCTTAATGTCGTCAAGTAGCTCTTGCATAGTTGCGTAAGTAGAAAACAGGTTAGTGAATCCCTATACCATTGTCCTGGGACTGGCCACGTTCCGGCTGTTGGCGGGCCTGCGCCTGCTTGGCCTGGGCGTAGGACTCGGCCAGCTTCGTCAGGGCATAGTCCTGGCCTAGTTGCTGCCACCCCTGGGCCGGGTCGTGGCCTAGTTCGCGGGCTTTGGCAAAGCCCGTTTCTAAATTGCCGGCGCTGTATTCGCGGCCGACCTGGCTCCCCTTCACCCGGTGCCCGTCCTGCTCAAAGACTACTCCGGCCGGGCTCCCATCCTTGCGCCGCGTCAGCTCCAGCTCGATACCGCGGGGGTGCAGCGCCTCGCGCAGCTCGTCAAAGCTGCGGGCCTGGCCCGCCACGTAGCCCAGGGCGCGGCCGATGTCCTGCCGGGCGCGGCTCCACTCGGCCAACTGTTCCTCTTTGGGGGTCGTGGCCTTCGCCTGGGCGGGGGTGGGGCCGATGTCAAGGGCCTGCTTGCGGCCCACCTGGTCGGCCACAATCAGCCCGTACGCCTGCTCGATGCGCTTGCACACGTCCACGCTGCGCGAGCGGATAAACTGGTCGCTCACCGTCTGCCCGTCCAAATCCACCCGGTTGACCACTAAGTGCATGTGCGGGTGGTCCTTGTCCTGGTGCCGCACCACGGCCCATTGCGTGTTGGCAGGGTCGATTTTCAGCCCTTTTAGGTAGTCCTGGGCAATGCGGCCCATCACCTCGTTGGTCACCTTCTCCTTTTCCTCGGCCGGAAATGCCAGCGCGACGTGCAGCACGGCCTTCCCGAGTCCGGGCCGCATCGCCCGCACGGCATCAAAATCCGTGGCCATGTGCGCGGCGCTATCCGTGCGCACGCCGTGCGCGGCCAGCACCTCGGCCCCTTTGTCGGGCGTTTTTTCTTGGAGCACATACTGACACATGGCCCCGAACGACTGGTTCACCTTCACCTTGCCAATCATGAGGCGTCCGGCACGAGCCGTTTTAACAGGTGGTGCATCTGCCCCAGCACCGTCGCTGCCCCGGCGCGCTGGTCCTGCTGCAAGTGAGCCAGCTTAGTTAGCTGGTTCAGGTTGGCGGCCATGCCGGCAAGCTGCGCCAGCTGCTTCGCCTGCTCGGCGGTCGGCGGGGCCACCAGCTTCGCGGCCGTGTCCTGCTTCGCCCACACCGACCGCAGCACCTCGCCCTGGCTGAGTTGGTACCGCTCGGCCTCCTGCGTTAGGCGCTCGTGTTCGGCATCAGTGAGCCGGACGCTCACGACGTGGCGCTGCTTCTCGGCTACCGGGCCGGGCTTACGGCCGCCTTTGCGGGGGCGGTGGGGAGAGGAATCGGCGGGCGTGGGGGCTTCCATGAGTAGAACCTCCGAAGGGGCAAGTGTAGTGAGCCCAACGGGCGAACGGGTTTCCTGATTGCGCGAAGCGCGATTCAGGAAACACACCTTGCTTAGCGCCAGAACGACTCCTGCACGGGCTACTAAGGTACGAACACCACCCGCCCGCGCAATACTGTCTACTCCCTTTCTTGTCTGCCCCCCAACCGCTGCCCCTCCCTCAGCTCTTCATTATCTCACCCCTCACTACCCCCTGCTCTTAGTGGCCACTCTGTTGCTCTCGCCCTCCTATCTGCCGCCCTTCCCTGACCACCTGACAACCGCCCGCTCTCCCCCATTCCATTGCCCTACTGCCCCACTGCTCGACCTGCCCCCTGAGTTGCCCCCGTTTCCGCCGACTTAGCACTACCCCGCACTCCCTAGCCCATACCAATACATAAGCCCGACAATTAAATACATAAACTATTAATTACCAATAATATATAGTTTATTAAATGCTCGCAAGTTACCGGCTTCTAGGGCTTTTGCTGTTTGTTTTTTTTTGGTCGTTTTCGTGGCGTTCGGTCGGTCTGAACAAGCCCTAAAAGCTCTTTTTTTTGTTTTCCCTCGCGCGCTTTCAAATCTTGTGAAAATTTTTTTTTATAATTCTTACCTACTAACTATTCGCAAAGCTTCCATATTTAGGGCTCCGTAACTACTTGATTTTCAATCAGTAAAGTCAATCTATTATAGGGAAATGTCCCTTAACTATAAGTTTTTGTCCTACTATGGTTGAGCTTATCCAGTGCGAACTATGAGAAAATGTCCGTCAACTATAAGTTTTTGTCCTAGTGCTGGCGATTCAACTATAAGTTTTTGTCCCTTAATTATAAGCCTTATTATAAGACTTATAATTAAGGCTTATACATTTGCAGCATTACCCTAAACCTCGCTGACAAATTGGAACCCATAGAAGCCCCTGACAAGCCCGTTACCCTATGGCAATCGAACGTCCTCACCTCGGCACGCTACGAGCTGACCAAGCTGGAAAAGAACATCCTCTACTTGGCCATGCGGGAGATGCAGCCGACGGACCCACCCGGCCAGCTCTACTACGTCTCGACTGTGGAGCTGCGCGAACGAACAGGCGAAGAAATCAAGTACGAGCGCCTACGCCTGGTCACCAAAAAGCTACTCGGCCGTGTTCTGGAAGCCGATTTACCCAACGGTAACTTGCTGCAAACCCACTTCTTTTCTTCGGTGGAATATATCAAAGGTACCGGCACCCTGGAAATCGCGGTTGACTCGAAAATCAGGCCCTTTTATGGGTATTTGAAATCCCACTTCACTACCTTTCAACTCGACCTGGCCATCACGCTGAACAGCATCTATGCGAAGCGGTTTTATGAAATCTTCTCGATGTATAAAAACCTGCCTGACAAGGTTTTTCGCGTCTCTCTGGATAAACTTAAAATTCAGCTTGGCTTAACCGATAAGGACACTGGCAAGGATAAATACCCGCTCTATGCCAACTTTAAGCAGACAGTTCTAAAACCTGCTGAAGAAATCAACGCAGTAACCGACCTGGCCTTCACCTACCGCGAAATCAAGCGAGGGCGCAAGGTCGTTGAGTTGGAATTCACGGTTGTCTACACGCCCAAGACAACGGAAATAGACTACAACGAGCAAGAAACGGCACTCTTTGGTCGCTTGGTCAATCAGTTCAAGCTTCGCAAAGACCAAGCGTCGACCGCCCTGAAAACCCATTCCCCCATGGAAATCAACCAGCACCTCTACAAAATCCAGCTACGGGAAAAAAACGGCGAGATTCAGAACCTAGGCAGCTACACGGCCGGTATCCTAGGGGTCAAATAATTCGCCTGCTCATGCCCCGCCCCGCCAACCGGTTACCTGGTAACTCCGCCAAACCTGCAAAAAAAGCCACTGGACGTCCTCCAAAGCGTTCTTATCAGACGGCTAAAGCAGACGACTTCTTTCCCCCATCTGACCGCACCGGGCCAGCAGCAGAGTCGTCTCCGCCCTTTTCCCTGCCCGACCAGCCCCTTCCTATACCGACCGCACCCCCTGCCGAAGGCGAGCGCTCGTTGCTGGATTACTTCGCCGCCCAGGCAATTAACGGCCTGCTGGCGGGGCAATTAGCGGTTCCCAACACCGTTCTTACCCCCACCGAAACCGCTCGATTAGCCTATGATTATGCCGAAGCCCTGTTGAGCGAACGTATCCGGCGGTCCCCTTCGCTCCCGGCTCCAGTGCCCATACCCGTCGAACCGCCCTCTCACTTCCCCCGCCCAACTTTCGATGAGGACGAGATGCCCTTTTGAAACCCCCTACCGCCAAACCCATCCCTTCACAGACCATGAAAATCACGCTCGAAATCCCCGATAACCGCGCTGACTTCCTGCTGGAACTGCTGCGTAGCTTACCCTTCGTCAAATTGCGGAGCCAAGCCACCCAAAAACCTATCTTGGATGAAACAGCGCACCTTCTTTCCTCTCCGGCTAACGCTGAACGCCTCTACGCAGCCTTAGCACGCGACCGGCGCCACGAACGGAAGCCGAATGGGGTCTTACCTCATTTCAAATCTTAGCGCTTGCAGGAGAGCTTAAATCTACCCCACTAAGTCTCTCACCTTTTTCTAATGGCCCGTTCCGACCGCGACCACGACATTGTGCTACAAGCCTTACGAGCGGCTGGCTGGACTATTACCCACCCCTACGGCATGGGCATCAACTGGGGCGGCAAAACGGGCCGGCCGGACATCGGTGCCGAAATACACCTACCTAACAATGAGTTGCGCAAAATCGTGGTAGAGGTAAAAAACTACCCCCCGACCGGCAACGGGGTCATGGGCGATTTCCACCGCGCCATTGGTCAGTACCTCACCTACCAAAGCTTTTTTGAAGAGCATGAACCAGCCTGTCAGGTGTTTAAGGCCGTTCCCAAAGCAACCTATGACGGCTTTTTGAGCCACCCCGACATTTTGCGCTTCCTGCGACGGCACCGCATTAAGATTTTTATTTATAATCCAGATTCTCAACTAATTGACAAATGGATAGAGTAACCCATTACCGGCAGCTTATCGAAGCCTACTTGACGGAGCAAGCCGCGATTCCGTTCGTACCTAATACCCTGCACTACGCCCCCGTCTTCGACCGGGAACGCGACCATTACCTGCTGCTCGTTATTGGCCGGGACCGGCAGGAGCGGGTCCACCGCTGCGATATTCACCTAGCTATCGTGGAGGGGAAAGTCTGGCTGCAAGAACTCAATGCCGACGTAGATGTGCTGCACGACTTGCAACGGGCTGGTATTCCCGCCAACGAGCTGCAAGACGGTACGCAAGCAACTTCCCTAGTTACCAAGTAAGTAACCTTTTTCATTCGCCGTGCCCAGGCCGCTAACTTGCTCTAGTTGTGAAAAAGCACACCCCCTCCGAGATTGAAACCGAACTGCGCGACCTCGCCGGTTCCCCCGAAGCCTTCGAGCGCCTGCTGGACAACCTCCAAGCGCAAATGGCCGAGATTGCCCGCAAACGGGGGAAAATAGACCTGCATACGGACATTATGGCCCCGGTACCTCCCCGACCAACCCGTCGTCGCGCAACTGCTCATAAATAGCACTTTGGGGGCAGTGGGGGGAGTGCTATTTTTTCCCTTTAGTTCTTAGAAAAGTCTCTTAACATAACATTTGTTATACCCCCACTCTTGGAATCCGTGCCGGTTTCCGCCTCCTTTCAGGGCGCGGCCGGCGTGGTACTTTTAGCAGAATAGTCCCTCATCGCTCCCGCTGCTTTACTCGTCCTCTTGGACGTCTAGG
>JAABVA010004804.1_pt1 | contig 12414 bp, 14 predicted proteins | sample 5560331 | NCBI WGS metagenome assembly JAABVA01 (sample SAMN12812661, study PRJNA571458) | rock metagenome | isolation source: Antarctica rocks | place: Antarctica: Victoria Land, Mt New Zealand sud | collected 2016-01-07
GCCGAGGCCCGCGACCTGCACGAGTGGGACCAAGCGATCGGCAGCTGAGCCCTACCGGGTCGCCGACAGCGGGCCCCGCGCTGATAGCACCAGATCGAGAGTGGCCAGCACCATATTTGGATAGTACTTACTATCCACCTTTTACGAAACGACCCGACGGGGGAGAGGATTCGTGGAGCTCACTGCACCGCGCATCGCATCAACCGCTGCCGGCAGCGGGGGCGCCGAACCCACTCGCCATGTTGAGGGAAATGAGCCGCAGGCGAGGACTTGGCATGTGCGTTCGGGGCGGCATTGCGGGACGCGGGATGGACGCTGCCAAGTCGGAGAATGTCTCGCGCAGATGAGAGACGACCAAGACACGTCCAGGCGGGTCCGGGATGCCGGCCCTATTTTTGTCACAGTGACGTTGCGAGAATGCCGTTGGTTGCACACTACTTCTTCCCTGCCGTCGAGCAGCTGCTTGCCCAGGGTCGACTGGTCGACGACACGCTACTGTCCGGATCGCCGGCGGCGCCGACCTCATCCAGGAGCCGCTCGAGCAGTTCGGCGGGATCTCTCAGTGCGGCTGGTTCGCCATAACGACCGAAGGTAAGTTATGGCACTTAAATTACGTTGCGGGGGCGAGTCTCTCGTTGCGGCTTGTCGTAACAGTGCCAGTTAACGCATCCCGCCAGCGGGAGGCATCGCCAGTTGACGATGGACGACCGGGCAACGCCAATTGCCTTGGTGGCCAGCGCCAGGAGCACCAGTCAAGCGATCGTCGATCTGGCATCTTGGCTGTCCGCGGCCTCGCCGAGATTGCATGATGGTTGCGTGCGTTTCTTGTTCACCTTCGCTGGCGGCCACGGCCATTTCCTCCCGACGCTGCCGTTCGCACGGGCGACCGCGCAGCGAGGCCATGAGGTGGCTTACGCCTGCCAGGAAGCCATGGTCGGCACCGTCGAGGCAGCAGGTCTGACCGCCTTCAGCACCGGCGGCGCCACCCTGCAGGATCCCAGCGGGCGGCGACCACTGGTGCCGGTCGACCGCCGCGCGGAGGAGGAGGTGATCCGCACCGCCTTTGCCGGGCGTGTCGCCCGCGAGCGGACACCGCGGCTGCTCGACGTGGCCACATCTTGGCGACCGGACGTGATCGTCCGCGACGAGATGGACTTCGCCGCCGCCGTGGCAGCGGAGTCACTCGGGATCGCTCACGCCATGGTGATCGTCATCGCCGCCGGCGGCCTGGTCCGACCCGACCTGGTCGCAGAACCGTTGAGCGCGTTGCGGGCAGAGCACGGACTCGGCGCGGACCCCAACCTTGAAATGCTGCACCGCCATCTGACTCTTGTACCGATTCCCGCGACCTACCGGGATCCATCTGACCCGCTGCCAGCGACCGTATTTCACCCTGGGCACCGTGTTCCATCATGAGTCAGGCGACCTGTTTATCCGTGTCCTTGCCGGTCTGCGCGACTTGCCGCTTGACGTGGTGGTCACCGTGGGACGGGAGATCAATCCGGGCGAACTCGGCGAGCAGCCCCCAAACATCCACGTCGAGCGGTTCGTTCCTCAGGCCAGCGTGCTGGCTCGATGTGACCTTGTCGTGTCCCATGCCGGATCCGGCAGCCTCACCGGTGCTCTCGCCTTCGGCGTCCCGTCCGTACTCTTGCCGATGGGCGCCGACCAACCGCTCAACGCCGACCGGTGCACAGCCCTCGGAGTAGGGCTGATTCTCGACGCGGTCAGCTGTACGCGGCAACAGATCGAGCAGGCCGTGACGACCGTGCTGGCAGATCCCTCCTACCGTGCGGCAGCCGAACACATCCGAGACGAGATCGGCGCTTTGCCCGACGCCAAGCATGCAGCGTCGCTGCTTGAACAGCTCGGCACAGACCGTATTCCGATCGCGTCGGGTTGAGCGATGCGCGCCACACACGAGCGCACGGTGGATGATCCTTCTACGACTCAAGGCGGAACTCGTACCACCGGGTGTCGACCCACCGGTCGAACTTCCGGCCCACCCCCGCAGAATGCCGACCAGCTCCACGCCGAGCGACTCATGCAGCGCCACCGGATTCGGTTCCGCCACCACAGCAACCACGCAGTGCATCCGGTCAGCGCGTAGCAGCGAAAGCAGATGCGAGTACGCCAGACGGCCCAAACCGTGGACCAACGCCCCCGGCGCCTTGTACACCGACGCGTCTCCCGAGCTACTACCGCCTGGCCGCCAGACGCGGAAAACAACGGGCCATCGTTGCCATGAGCACTCTCTGCTCACCCCGATCTGGCATATGCTCGTGAACAACATCGACTACCACGAACTAGGACCCGACCACTTCACCCGACGCGAGCCCGCCCACGTCGTGCGCCGTATCACCAAACAAGCCAACGCCGGCTCCACCGTCCGCTTCGACCCACTCCCAGAGACCGCGGGAGCAAGCTGAGCCTCGACCTCACCATTGCTTTTCGAATCAGTCAACGCGGAGCCTTGACACTGATATACCTGCAGCTATGCTTCCACGTATGCCAGAAGGGAATGGGCACCAGCCGACGCGTTCGCAGGAGGCATACCGGGCGCTTCGCAGGATGGTCCTGACCACGGAGCTGCGCCCTGGCGCTCCGTTGAGCGAGCCGGCCCTCATGAATCAGTTGGCTGTCGGGCGGACGCCTCTTCGGGATGCGCTGCGGTTGTTGGCCCATGACGGTCTGGTCCAGATCGAATCTCGCCGAGGAAGTATCGTCGCTCCACTGACGAGCAGCGATCTTCATGCAATCTTCGAAGTCAGAGTCTTGATTGAGCCGCTCGTTGCAAGCACCGCCATCGCGTCCGCTTCCGCCGATGACTTGACGATCTTCGCGCAACTCGTTCGGCGAGCTCAGGGGCTTTCTGAATCAATATCGAACGACGACCTTGACGAAGCCTTGCACCGCGAATTGGTTGGCCTTTCAAGAAACCGTTTCCTGGTCGACATCTATCAGCGCCTGCGGGATGAGTCCCTCCGTTTCCGATACCTGACCGACTCTGGAATGGATAGCCAATCAGAGCAAGTTACGTTTGTGCAAAGCGTTCATCAGAGCTTGATCGACCGGGACGTTGACCGCCTCACTTCGCTCTTGATTGAGCATGTCCGCGAGTTCAGAGATCGAGTTTGGATTGCATTGTCTGAAACTTCTGACACCCCCGTCGGGGGGCGGCCCCATGCAGTGCAATTCTGATTCGTTTGTTCGGGCGCAGGCACACCTACTATGAAGGGATATGCACATGGCCTTTTTTAAAGCGATCGCGCTGGCTGGGTCGGTAGTCGTCCTCCTCGCCGCATGCGGTACATCGAACAGTTCGTCGTCTGGATCGTCGAACGGCGGCGGCGATCTTGGCCTGAAGCAGCCGGGCACGCTTCAGCTGGCTGCTGACTTTTCGGTACCGCCTAATCAATACCTCGAGAACGGTACACAGACCGGCATCGACCCGGATCTGTGTTCCGCGATGGCCAAGCAGATGAACCTCACGGTCCAGTGGACCAACCTGACCTTCGACTCGCTGATCTCGGGCCTCCAGGCCAAGCGATACGACGGACTGTGCACCGGCGTGTTCATCACTGCTGCACGAGAGAAGGTGATGAACATGGTCCCCTACGTCGAGTGGGGTGTCACGATGGGCGTTCCCAAGAGCAAGGCGGCGGATCTCAACTGCTCTGATACCTCTGGTGATTACCAGAACTGCTTTGCGAAGTTTGCGGGGAAGACCGTCGCTACGGAGTCGGGTGGTTTTGAGGAGCAGGTTCTGAAAGACGCTAGTAGCAAACTCACAAATTCTGGAAAGGCGCCCATCAAAATCCTCGGGTTCTCCGCCACGTCAGATGCCTGGCAGGCGCTGACGAACGGCACAGCAGATGCCGCCTGGGTAGATGATCCACAGTTCTACTACTTCAACACGAAGTCAGAGAATGGTTACGTGGCGGCCTTCGGGGGCGTCCAGCCCACTCCCCTCGCGTTGACCACGACAAAGAGCAACACAAATCTGGCTCAGGCAATGGTCACGGCTCTGAACGCGATGAAGACATCAGGCGAATACGACAAGATATTGAAGAAGTGGCATGTCACGGCAGTTCCTGCCTTCACCATAAATCCTCCCGCCAAGTGATTTTCTAGTGCTGTGGTCCTGGCATCAGTTTCTCCAAGAGTTGCTTACCCTTGGGTACGCCCATGCCGCGTGGACGACCCTGTGGGCAGCAACAGTGGTGGAAGTCGCCGCCGTCATCGGCGGCTTCGCGTTGGCGCTAGCCAGCCGGTCTGGTCTGACGAGCCTTCGTCTTACTGCGGGCATCTACGTTTGGATATGGCGAGGGACGCCGCTCCTGGTGCAACTCCTCATTGTTTACTTTGGGCTCCCTCAGGTCGGTATTCGGCTCGGCGTGGTGGGAAGCGGAATAACGACCTTCATCCTCAATGAGTCCGCGTACATGAGCGTGTTCGCGGCCGCCGCCTTGACTGGGGTTCGGAGCGGTCAGTACGAAGCCTCGAAGATGCTCGGGTTAACCGGCTGGTCCACGTTTCGGCTCATCATCTTTCCGCAAGCTTTTCGTCTGTTCATACCGGTCCTTGGGAACCAGTTTAACTACATGCTGAAGACCACCTCTCTTTTGTCGATCATTTCCCTTGTCGAACTCACCCGCTTTTCCGAAGTTCAGGTCAATTTGACCTATCAACCGAGCGAGGTGTTCGCGGTGGCTGCCCTGTACTACTTGGCACTAACGATTCTGTGGTCCGGTGTCCAGCGTTTGCTTGACGCAAAGTTTGGTACGTCGCACGCCACGAACCGCTTGGCCAAGCGACGAGGGCGCACGGTCATGATCCGACGGCTCGTTCCGGGGCGCGCATCATGAATGGGCTGCTGTCCTCCCTCAATTCGAGCGATTTCCTGAAGGCGGCTATCACCACTGTCTGGCTGACGCTCGCGGCACAGGCTGTGGGGGTGATAGGAGGCGCGATTCTCCTCCCGTTCCGCGTTTCCCGCCGGCGGTGGCTAAGAGCCGCCGCCTCGGCGTATCTGCTGATTTTCCGCGGGACGCCGGAATTGCTTCAGCTGATCGCATGGTATGCTATTTTGCCGCTTGCCGGAGTAGAGTTGAACCTAGTCGAAATCGCGATTATTGGGCTGGGTGCTAACGAGGTCGCACGCATGGTCGAACTTCTTCGAAGTGCACTCCTGGCGGTGGATGAGGGCCAGCGAGAGGCCGCAAAAGTTGTGGGCCTTTCTCGAGCGAAATCGATGGTCTACGTCATCGCGCCCCAGGCAGCGAGAGCTGCCGTCGCTGGCCTCGGGAATGAGGTCAACATCATGTTCAAGACCACTGCGCTGGTTTCGGTCATCGGAATGACGGACCTGCTGCGTCAAAGTCAACTAGTCGCGCAGACTGTGTCGAATCCGTTGGGCCCGTATGTTGCGGCCCTGATCTACTACCTGGCGCTGACCACCGCCTGGGGCGCATTTCAAGGTCAAATCTTCCGCCAGACGCAACTTACGACGAGAAAGCCTGGTTTTCTTGTTTCGTGGTGGGGCGCCCTCAGCGGGCGACTCCAGGAAGGATGATGTATGGACACCATCGTTGGAATCAACAGCGCGTGCAAGTCATATGGCGATAATCTGGTTCTACGTGACGTTTCCCTCGACTTCGAGCGGGGTAAGGTCTCGGTCATTTTGGGACCCAGCGGCAGCGGAAAGACCACCGTGCTCCGCGCGATCAGTCTCTTGGGCCTGCTGGACAGTGGGTATGTTACGTTAGAAGGTGCGCTGCACGGATACACGGAGGTACCTTCGGGGCATAAACCATTGCCCGAGCGTCGATTGGTCGCCTGTCGGCGGCACGTTGGAATGGTCTTTCAGCAGTTCAACCTCTTTCCGCATTTGACGGCACTCGAGAACGTAACGCTCGCGCCGATGAAGGTGCTGGGCCATGACCGGAAAGAGGCGCAGGCAGCCGCCGGAGAACTGCTCGCAAGGGTCGGGTTGTCCGACCAGGGGAGGTCGCTACCGGCTGAATTATCAGGTGGTCAGCAGCAACGGGTGGCAATCGCACGGGCCCTGGCATTGAAGCCGAACGTGATGCTGTTCGACGAACCCACATCAGCGCTTGACCCCGAGATGGTCTCAGAGGTCCTGGACGTGATGGTCGAGCTTGCAGCAGAGGGAGTCAGCATGGTGGTGGTGAGCCACGAGATGGGCTTTGCGCGAAAGGTCGCCCACAACGTCACGTTTATGGAACACGGCGAAGTTGTCGCACGAGGATGCCCAGACGACGTGTTTGGGTCAGAAGCACACCCACGGATTCGCGACTTTATGGAGAAGATTTTGTGAACAAGGAACTACCTGCATGGCGTGGATACTGGGTAGCCGCACCAACACCGTTCGATCAGAAAGGCGCCCTGGAACCCCGGTTACTTAGCAACCTGGTCCGACTCTACGTGGCCCATGGGGTGCACGGGATTCTGATTAATGGGAGCACCGGCGAGTGGTGGGCTCAGTCAGACACGGAGAGGCAGGCAGTGCTGCAAGTTGCGGTGGAGGCCGCAGGAGGAGATGTCCCGATCGTGGCAGGTGTGAGTCATATGGTGCCGCACGGGGCGATCGAGTTAGCTCGCGCGGCGGCTGACGCCGGTGCATCAGGGGTGCTGGCGACGGTCCCGCCTTATGTGCGTCCGACAGAGTCCGAATCGATGCAGTGGTACCAGCAGCTCGCCAAGAATTCACCGCTACCAATCATGGTGTACAACTGGCCGCGGGGCGTTGGTGTGGATCTTTCATTGTCGCTCCTAGATGAGCTCGCAGACGTGGACAACATTGTCGCGATTAAGGACTCCTCGGGGGACGAGCTCAAGACTTTACGTGCGCTGGAGCAGCTCGAAGGCCGGGTTCGATTTTTCGCCAGGTTCGTTAGCCGTCGAGGTCTCGGCATACTGCGGGAGTTGGGGGGCGACGGCAACATCGATGGTGGGGGGTTGGGTGCCGTTTTCGCTGCGGGCTTCTATGAGGCGGTCTGGCAAGGCGACCTTACCAGGGCACGTCAGCTGAGTGAGAAGTATCAGACGATGAGTGCCGCGTTGGTCGATGCTGACTATGCGGGAAGGTTCGGTTCTCCTGTTGCCCAGTTGAAGGCCGTTATGAGGCATCTTGGCCAGCCGGGCGGTTACGTACGCCCACCTCTATTGGAGGTCGAGCCGGGTCCCGTGGTGCAGGCGTTCGAATCTGCTGCCGCGAACACGGGGCTCCTCACGGAGATCGCGAGCATCGAGCGCGAGCACCCGATCACACCATCTCGCGTGGTCCCGCAGTGAACGCGTCCAAAGGTAAGCCTCGCCGCGGTTCGCTGACCGATCATGATCAAGACCGTCGAGGACAGACCCCCACGAGCACGCCGAGCCAGCTCGTATCGCTCGTGGTCGACGGATTACCGATTACGGCGCTGCAGGGACAGTCCCTGGCCGCGGTGCTGCAGACCATGGGGTATTTGTGGTGGCGACGAAACCCCATCACACAGCAGCCGCGCGGCCCGTTCTGCGGTATGGGCGTCTGCTTTGAGTGCGAGCTCCTCGTGAACAACCAGCGACGGAGAGCCTGCCTTACCCACGTCACGGACAGCATGGTTGTCACAACCGAGCGAGAAAGGTGCATGCCCGGTGCCGACCTCTAGCCTCACCGACCACGCCCTTGATGCGATCGTCGTCGGTGGCGGTCCTGCAGGACTCACCGCCGCATTGACCCTCGCCGAAGCCAACGCCGAGGTGGCAATCGTCGAGGAGTCCGAGGAGTTGGGAGGACAATATTTCAAACAGCGGCAGGGCGAGCTTCGACGCACTCACGGAGAGTTCCGCCCGGCGGGCGCGAAGCTCATCAACGCAGTCCGCAGTGCTGGCGTGCACTGCTTCACCTCCCGGGCAGTATGGGGGGTGGGTGACGCGCCGCGAACCCTGATGACCGTGACGAACGCGGGCAGTCGCGCCATGAGCGCCAGGGCCATCGTTCTTGCTACTGGAGCATTTGAGCGGTCTTTTCCCTTTTCAGGATGGGAACTACCTGGCGTGGTAACTGCAGGGCATGCTCTGCACCTGGCGACCTGTGACCTCACCAAAGTGGGAGGCCGCGTCCTCGTAGCGGGCACCGGCCCTTTCCTGCTCCCAGTCGCATGCGTACTCCTTGACGTTGGATGTCAAGTCATCGCAGTTGCCGAATTGAATCATCCCTACCGACTGGGGCCCTCGAAACTCGGAGTGGTCAGGTACCCGAAGCGATTGGCAGAGCTCTCGCGCTACATGGGAAAGCTCGCCCGACACCGGGTGCCTATCCTCCAAGGCACCACAGTGGCCTCCGCCGAGGGCGACGAGCAGGTCCGCAGAGTCAAACTGATCAACCGCCACGGGCGAGTCATCCAATATGAGGTCGATGCGTTGGCGGTCGGATATGGATTTCGCCCCGCGACGGAGTTGGCTCGCCTCCTCGGATGCCAGGTCGCCATATCAGCGAATGGTGATGCTGTTCCCGTCCTGGACGATTACGGCCGGACAAACCTTGAGGGGGTCTACGTCGCCGGGGAGGCTGCAGGTATCGCAGGGGTGCACGCAGCGCTGGCTCGTGGACGCGTCGCCGGGAACGCTGCGCTGCAAGACTTAGGTACGCCAAGACCGCCCAGTCCCTCTGGACTTCGAACAGTCAGACGGTTGGAGCGTTTCGCCGGGTTGACCGACCGGCTCTTTCCCTACCCGGAACATCTCGTTGCCGGTCTGCCCGACCACACCATGGTGTGCCGTTGTGAGGGCGTTACTGCAGGGGCGATCCGTGCGTGTTCAGCACTCAGCGAGCCTAACGCCGTCAAAGCGTTTACACGTGCCGGAATGGGACCATGCCAGGCACGCGAGTGCGGGCACACGGTAGCCACATTGGTGAAAGCAAGCGGTGGAGGAGACACTCGACTCAGTGTCCGTGCACCTATCCGGCCCCTTCCGATCAGCACGCTGTTGATGGAATCGGCGGATTGGGCAACAGAATGAGACTGACTAGCCCATCGCCAGATGTCGTCGTCATTGGGGCAGGAATCGTCGGTGCCGCAGTAGCTCATGAGCTGGCCCGCGCGGGCCACCGAGTACTCGTCCTCGAACGCAACGTGGCCAACCGTGAGGGATCTGGAACCACCGCTGGAAACCTTCACATCCAAGCAATCCATCCCAGCAGGCCCGGTCAGCCAGTACCTGCCGACATCCGCAGATTCCTACCCCTACAACTCGCCTCATCGGCATTGTGGGAAAGTCTCGAAGAAGAACTGGACGGCTCGATCGAATTGCGGCGCGAAGGCGGCTTTATGGTCGCCGAGACACCCGCGCAAGTAAACGAGTTACGCCGCAAGAATGAAATGGAACTCGAACTCGGCCTTCACACCGAACTCCTTACTGGCGACGAGGCTCGCAAACAGTTGCCACTTCTGTCGCGCAAAATTCTGGCCGCAAATTGGTGCCCTTTAGACGGTTACGCCAACCCACTGTTGATCACCCCACGGTACTTGGCGGCCGCACGACGTTACGGAGCCACGGTGCTGTCCGGACAAGCCGTCACAGCCATCGCGCGGGTGGAGGGAGGCTACCGCGTCGGGACCGCCCAAGATAGCTGGGTATCCCCATGGGTAATCGACGCGGCGGGCCCCTGGATGAGTCCAGTTGCGGCCCTGGCCGGGATCAGCTTGGAGATGGCCCCAGTAGCCATCCAAATGCATGTCACCACGCGCACGGACCCCATCATGCGGTACCTCGTCCAACACGTCAGCGAAGGGCTTTCGGTCAAACAGGTGCAAGCAGGCAACTTCCTCATCGGTGGAGGGTGGCCCGCAGGGCCCTTCAATACGTCGGGCAGAAGCACCACCAACACAGCAAGTCTGATCGGCAATCTAAAGCAGGCAAGCCGTCTGCTCCCCCTCTTGGAAGAACTCCAACTGCTCCGCGTTTGGGCCGGACCACTGGCCGCCACGCCCGACGAGATGCCCGTCATCGGCGCACCAACTGCACACCCGGGATTCGTCATCGTCGGGGGCACCTACGCCTTCACCCTCGCCCCACTGTGGGCGCAGGTAACCCGATCCATCGTGGAAAACCGCCCACCCTCACTGCCGATCGCCGACCTGAACCCGGACCGACTCATCACCACCGACGAACGAAAGCAGTGCAACTCATGGACCAACTAAAAATGTTTGTTAACGGCCAAGCCATGAGTGGAGGCTCGTTGAATTCGGCACTTAACAATGCCACATTTCTCGGGACAGCCAGTACAGCACCGCGCTACAAGTTCTACTCAGTGCGGGACGAATTCCCAGGCCTGCTGCCCGTGGAGCGGAACGGCAGCACGATCACCGGTGAACTCTACGAGGCTGACTATCAGACACTTCGCGAGCAGCTCCTACCCAACGAACCTCCCGAACTCGAACTCTGTGTAATCGACCTAGCCACTGGTGAAGGATCACTATGTATGCGGATGCGCGATGCGTCCGTGAATGCTCCGGGAGTCGTCGACATCACCAGCTATGGTGGATGGCGAGCCTATCTTGAGATGAAAGCGAATCACCGTGACTAACCCCCTCATCACTGTGGCCATCCGCGGCGGAACCGTCGTGAACAGCAACTGGTCACGGCCAGCCGATGTGTTGATCTCCGGCAATCAGATCGCGGCTGTCGTCGAACCTGGTCGACGAGGCGAGGACCGGGCAACGGATTTCACCGAGATCGACGCGACTGGGCGACTGGTGCTGCCGGGCGGTGTCGATCCGCACTGTCACGTGGGCTTTACCTCCGGGGAATACACCACCCGCGACGACTACTACGAGGCAACTCGCGCCGCCGTAGCCGGTGGCACGACCACCATCGTTGACTTCGCGATTCCGCGACCGGGTGAGCAGCCCCTAGCTGTCGCCGAACGGCAACGAGAAAAGGCCAGCGACGGGATGTGCGATAGTGCCCTGCACGCCTGTGTTGTCGAATGGGACGGCACCACGCAGGGCCAGCTCGAGGAGCTTGCGCACAGCGGCATCGTGACCGTCAAGATGTTCACCACGTACCGTGACGAGACCATGGCCAGTCCAACCGCAATCCTGAACACCATGAAGGTGTTACGGCCACTTGGTGGGCTTGTCTACGTGCATTGCGAGTCTAACCACCTTGTCGAAGATCGTCAGGAAGAGCTGGCACGTAGCGGTGAGCTCTCAAGCGCGCACCATCACCAGTCACGCAGCGAACTGGCCGAGCTAGCCTCCGTCTCGGAGATCCTGGCGCTGGCCGACCATGCGAAATCCCCGGTCTACTTCGTCCACCAGTCGAGCGCTGCCGCGGTCGAGCTTGCGATTGAGGCCCGCAAGCGAGGAGTGCGCGCGTTCTCCGAATCGGTCACCCATCACCTGCTCATCGATGATTCCAAGTACTCGGAACCCAACGCTGAACTATATGTGTGTTGTCCTCCGCTCAGAGCAAAGTCAACCGTTGACGCCCTAACGCGCCACCTCTTCACAGGAGGAATCACGACCGTCGGCAGCGATCACTGCTGCTACGACTCCGCACAAAAAAAGTCCAGTAAGGACGACGTACGGACCATGCCCAACGGACTGCCTGGCGTAGAAACCCGCCTGCCGTTGCTCTTCTCTCACTTTGTGATCGAACAACAACTGCCTATCGAGCGGTTCGTGGAATTGACCTCCACGAACCCTGCCCGACTCAACGGGATCTACCCGCGCAAGGGCGCGATACTGCCCGGATCGGATGCGGACATCTCAATCTGGAGTCGAGAAGGCTCTCATGTCCTCACCAACACAGTCCTACACATGTCTACTGATTACACACCGTTCGAGGGATCGATCGTGCGCGGCACGCTGGAAATGGTGCTCGTGAAAGGTCAGCCCGCAGTTCACCAGGGTGAATTTCTGCATCCGACGGCCCGCGGGGTACACGTGCCCGGAGAGGCAATGAGCCCTGACCCGTTGCTCGGATCGCGAGGCAGGAAACCCTAGTGTCGCGTGTTTGAAGTTGTTTTACGGTGGGCTTTGGCGAGGATTTGGTCAGCGGTCTTGGTCCAGATGAACGGGGTGCAGCGGTCGTTCCAGCCGTCGATGAAGTTTTCGATGGCGGTGATGAGGTCTTTGACGCTGGTGAAGGTGCCGCGTCGGATGGCTTGGCGGGTGATGATGCCGAAGAAGATTTCGACCATGTTCATCCACGATCCCGAGGTTGGGGTGAAGTGCATGGTGACCCGCGGATTCTTGGCGAGCCAGTTCTTGACCTTGGGGTGTTTGGTGAGTAGCCGGAGGGGGTCTCACCCTCCGGCTCTCGCAGAACCGTACGTGACAGTCTCCCGTCATACGGCTCCCACAGGCCGGCCTTGGGTGGGCGGGGAGAGAAGGTGCCAGT
>JAABVA010004805.1_pt1 | contig 12414 bp, 13 predicted proteins | sample 5560331 | NCBI WGS metagenome assembly JAABVA01 (sample SAMN12812661, study PRJNA571458) | rock metagenome | isolation source: Antarctica rocks | place: Antarctica: Victoria Land, Mt New Zealand sud | collected 2016-01-07
CCTACCATCGCAGTTAGCTAACAATTAATCACTACTATTCGTCGCTGCTCTTCCTCCCACCCCCCCGCCCTGGCACATTTCAATTCTTCCGTACGACGTTCACACGAGTGAGTTGGCCCGACCACTACCAGCGGGTGGCTATGCCAGCAACCACCCCCCTCTTATCCCACCGATACCTTCGAAGCTACTTTCAGGCTCCAGATCATCTTGGAAACCGGCTCGTTGGCGGCGGAGAGGGAATTGATAGCTTCGTGGTGCGGGGTGCGGGATGGTGGGGGGTTGGGTTTTGCTTCTTGGGAGGGGGTTGGGGGGAGGGAGGTTGTGTTTGTGAGAAGGAGGGGCGGTGGTTAGGGTGGGGAGGCGATGTTACGTGGGGGAGCGATGGTGTCTCGGAGGGGTTGGGTGGGTGTGAGGGGAGGTGTTTGTGTATTATGGTATGGATTTGTACCGGTGGCTGGGGGAGCTTGGAAGGCTTGTTTTTGGGAGATGCCATGTGGGCTGGCTGTGTTTTGAGTCGAGGCGCGTCGTTCGTATTTCTCAATAGATTCTTCTTGGAGGGGATCTCCTGGTGTTTCTGGACAGGTCCTATTCTTCGGCGATGGTGGAAGCGTTGTGATTGTTTCTGATGGAGAAAAGCAATGATGACCAATAACATTTGGTGGATACTGCTCTCTTGGGATTGCTCAAGTGGCATCAAGCCTTCTTATTCGGATTACCTTCGGACATCAATGTTGAAGGAATGAGAATGGATGTTGCGGATAACGAATGCGACAAACTCAACAAAGAAGGTGACATTGTTTGGGATCAAGTCATGAAGCAGGTTGACGATCTGAAAATCGAAAGAAGATATTAGTAGCGTCTACTTGACGCTATCCTCGCTCCAAATAATAGCAGTAGGAGCTGTGCATAACATCAAATGCCCGAATAGAAAGGAGCGGAAATCAGACTTCAAAGGCGTATCTGGAATTAAATCCCTCGTACAAAAACTAGGAACTCTAAATGTCAAAGGATTGATCTGATCTGGTTTCCCCATTAAACATGGAATTAGATCAGTATTCGATCTTGAACCTAAGTTAGGCTAGTACTTGTTGGAAAACCTTCACTAAATGTTGTATCTCATCCTCTGGAAAGTGCGCATTAGCCGGTGGGCCTCAGAGAGCGTCGGAACACAACACGGGGTATGGAATCCGTACTAACCGGTATTGTAATGTAGCATACTCACTCTAACCACACCATCTACCTTCAAGTCCAGCAGATCATCAACCATCCGCTTAGAATAGAAATGACCCCAGCGTATTCCGAAATCTGAACATTTCTCTACCTCTTCAACGATTTCTCTTGAACTTCTTCCTTCAACATTGAAACTCACTACCGGAACCCTCAGGTCTGAACTATCGGACTTTTCCCCGTGGATTCTAACATCTTTTCTTGATCTGAGGTAGTCCAAAAGAATAGCTTGTAACTTTTGTTCGTGCAGCGTTATTGCTCCCCAGGTCTCCTTGCGATCAGGACCGAAATAGGCAAGTATAGAGGGGATTGACGCGACAAGCTCGTAGCTCGAGGCTGCAAGCCCGAGCTTGGTCTCGAGAGATTTCGCAGGAGTATGGAAATAGTGGCCTAGTGACTGGACTTGGGTTCGAGCAGTTGGTGAGGCGTACAGGACTGAAATGTGGGGACCGTACACCTGTGGATTGGTCAGCCGCTGCTGTCCATGGAAGAGTCGCTGATGCTAGCTACTTTGTACCACGAGAAGGAATAAAAGTCCACATCCAATGCCTTCACATCCACTTCTCTATGTGGCGCGAATGCCACGCCATCGACACAGAGCATTGCCCCATGAACCTTGTGTACCTCATCTGCGATTGCCTTGATATCATGTATTGTTCCGAGTACATTACTCGTATGTGTGCAAGCCACAAGCTTTGTTTTATCCGACATTAAAGGCCGAAGGTTTTCCGGTGTGAGGGTCAAGCCATTGGAAGGAGTCCACCACTTAAAAGTGAGTCCACGGGCCTTGGCAGCACGAACCCATGGAGAGATGTTGGCCTCATGGTCGATAGAAGAGATGACAATCTCGGAGTTTGGGGGAAACTCGAGGGCTTGGGCGAGATTGGAGAATAATTGGGTTGTAGATGGTCCAATTGCTGATTGTACGATGGATATTAGCATTACCAGATTCAATGGAGGTACGGAGTCAATACCAATATCATCAACATCAGCATTCATATAGGTTGCCGCGGCTTCCATGCCCGCATCGAATTGATCCGTGCTCTGCTGAGCGACATTGTATGACGCGCCCAGTTGTACATTGGTTGACTTGAGGTATTCGGTGATGCTATCAGATCGGTAAGATGTCCTTGAAGGTGGTGGATGAAGAACGGACAAACAAGGCTGGCACCTACGAGTCGATGACAGTGCCTAGAACTTGGCTTCCTCCGGCATTGTCGAGATAGATCTGCTTCTGGTTCAAGGCGGGGAACTTTGCTCTTGCCGAGGCAGCGTCGAAAGCGTGTTCAGTGTGTCCCATTGTTCCTGTTCTTGTTCTTCTGCTTGTTCTTCTGCTTGTTCTTCTGTGTATTCCGCTTCAATGGCGAGGCAACGAGAAGATGACGGAGCGGGGAGCATGTTCGCGGCGTAAAGTATCTACCTAGTCCAACTCCCCGCCCTTGGTGGTTCCCTCAACCTCCTCATCTATTCCCTTGTCAATTCGTCGACCATCTCTTTTGTTGCTCAATAGTGTTGCGCTGTCGTCTACCGAATCGCTGTCTCTTCTAGCTGGGCTCAACCTTTATCAGGCAGGGCTCCGTGATCCCTTCATGAATTCATCCAAACTACGGTCCCGGGATCCAGCAGTTTTGCCCAACAACCATGATTGCTGATCGTTCTCGACTACTACTCCTGCACTACTCGGGCTTACCAAGCAATGCATCGCCATTCTTTCACTTTTCGGTACATCCAAAAATCATCAAAGCGTACTGTGTTCTGTCGGACTTTATTTTAAATCCGTCGGTTGTACATATGTCCCGACTGCTGGTTATAAGAAGTGCAATTGGCAATTTGACAGTTAGATCTGAAGTTCCCACTGTTCATGTTTGTTTAATCTCGAGCCTTTAGAAACACAGTCAGTCCCATTGACCCATTGACTCCTCCCGAGAAGCTCAGATATCTTTTCACATAATCCACACCGTCCTCAGTCACAATGGCTTTCCAGCCAGCTCCCAAGCCTAAGAGCAACCTTGGCTATCTCCGCATCCTCGCGCCCACCGCTGGCGTCCGGGTCTCTCCCCTATGTCTCGGTGCCATGAACTTCGGCGACGCTGGGAAAGCTTTCATGGGCGAATGCGATAAAAAGTCGTCTTTTGAAATCCTCGATTTCTTTTACGAAAATGGTGAGCTCCCAAACATAAGCCTAGTTGGTGCCAGACCTATTATCCTGAATTGCACTACTAACGGAGGTATGTGAGGTGGCAACTTCATCGACACAGCAAACAACTACCAGGCTGAAGAGAGCGAGACCTGGATCGGTGAATGGATGGCTGCCTGCAAGAACCGAGATGAGATAGTCCTCGCGACAAAATTCACGACGGCGTTCCCAGCCGGCCCAAAGGGCATTAAAGCGAACTATCAGGGCAACCATTCCAAAAGCTTAAAAGTCTCCCTCGAAGCGAGTCTGAAGAAACTCCAAACAGACTACATCGACCTCCTCTACATCCACTGGTGGGACTTTTCCACCTCGATTCCCGAACTCATGCAATCCCTCCACCACGTCGTCGCTGCTGGGAAAGTTCTCTACCTCGGCATGAGCGATACCCCAGCCTGGATCGTCAGCAAAGCGAATCAATACGCCCGCGACCATGGCCTCACCCAATTCAGCGTCTACCAAGGCCACTGGAGCGCCGCCATGCGCGACTTTGAGCGAGACATCTTGCCCATGTGCGAAGCTGAAGGCATGGCCTTGGCACCATGGGGCGCTCTGGGGCGGGGCAATTTCCGAACCGCAGAAGCATTCGAACAGGAGAAAAATGAAGGCCGCAAAATGGGCGGTCCGACGGAAAAGGTCCGGACCGTCTCTGCCGCGCTCGAGAAACTCGCGGATTCGCACTCTACGGCCGTCACCTCCATCGCCCTCGCCTACGTCATGCACAAAGCCCCCTACGTTTTCCCCATCGTCGGCGGGCGCAAGATCGAGCATCTAAAAGGCAACATCGAGGCACTAAGTATCGAACTAAGCGACGAAGAGATTGACGAGATTGAAGCGGCAGTGCCGTTTGAGGTCGGCTTTCCGATGAGCATGCTGTTTGAGTTTGGGGGCGAGCAGAAGTATAGCACGAGGATGGGGCCAGGAGATATTGCGTTGTTGAAGAATGCGGTGCATTTGGATGATGTGGGGAAGGTGAGGCCGCCTAAGGTGAGGAGTGAGTGAGTGAGTGGATTGGGGACGGTGGGAAGTAGTCAGATTGGATAAATATAAAAGCGTGAGAGACCTGAGGTTTATATTGATCCTCAGACAGTCATAACAGCGTATCTTGATCCCATACCGCGATCAGATTCAATGGTGCCAAGACTCAACGTCGTTTTCTACAATCTTGCACCTTCAACGGAATCTCAATAAACCCTCCTTTCAAAACTGGTCTCATCCTCACACATCTCTCTACTCTATCTCCGGAATTCCAAACCCCAACCCCAACATTCACAGAAAGATTCAATCTCCTGCGTTTAAGAACCAGGACGCTTAAGCAGCTACGCAGCAGCTCTACAGAGCCAACTCTAAATCTCCCACCTACAACCCCACCGCCTTCTTCTCTTCTCGCTCGCCATATCCTTCCCCTCTCCCCCTTCTAGTTCCAAACCCCTACCGTTCTAAAACCATCACATCCGACTCTAGTCAAAGCCGCGGTGAACCCGAGTAGGTTTGATGGCTTACCCACAGTTCGTCGAGGGAAGGTTTGGGTAGGGCTAGAGATTGTAAAAGGGGGTTATAGGAAATGAAGAGGGGAGGTTGGTGTTTTCAGCCGAGACAGTCAAGATGCCTGCGTCGAATGAAGAGAGCTTAGCGTCATGGTAAATGATCCTCTGACTTCCTCTCCTGGGGAATCCTCTGCAAGGATTTCTCGTACTCGTTCGCGTTCTAATCTCATACTTCCCCTACTTTAAGAACATTAAGTGGGTTTTCTTGTCTTTAATAATACTCCCCGTCAGATTTTTATCTCCTCGATATATCTTCCTATTCAAATCTTCCAGAACGTCTCTTATCCGCCTTCGTCGTCCCAAAACCCTCCTTCCCCTTATCCGCGAACTCCTTCCCAACATCCCGCTAAATGCCTCTCAACTAAACCCCTAATTATAAAAAACCCCTGCCCTAAACTATAACCCCATATCCCCCATATCCCCTCCCATCCCTTCCTCTCCCTCCCCTAATCACCACCAAAACCCGCGCACTTGCGATATGGAAGTTTTCAACTCATTCCACCACTTAGCAAATTTGTTAGTTCATGGGAAGGAAAGGTAATTGAGACGATGTTGGGCTTTAAGAGGCGATAAGATACAAGTAAACGGGGGATGGGGGATTGTGTGGAATAGGGGTGGGGGAGCATGTGGCGTACTTGAGGGACTTGGGAAGGGGGAGGGAGGGGGTGCTTCGTCATCTGGTGGTAGGAGTATTGATGTGAGTCTTGGCGGAGGGGTTGATGAGTAGCGGCGGCCATGAGTAGTGATAGCAAGAGCACAAATCGTATAAATCAGTATAGTTGATGTCATTGCATCTTGCAAATTATTTCAAGGCATTTGTCAAACATTATCTGACAAGAAGACTATTTGTAGATCAGACGTAACATTGATCGTCGTCAACATTTACCAGAAACTTCCAAGACGAGTCTGTTGAAAACTCGCACTATATTCTCCTTTGAACGATTTAGCGGTCTAATCGGATATCAGTGCACCTACGCAGTCAAACCCCTAAATAGAGCTCACGACTGGCCCCTAATCATCAACAATCACTACACCCGAGGGCCGTTCTGCCAAGGACTCACGCCACTTAGCGCTAGTGTGTGCTTGACGGTATAGTCACCAATTGGTTCACGTACGCCGTCGTGAGACCAATGGCGACATCAGTGCCGGTGTTTGCTCCCCAGAGTATCGATGAGATCGAGGCGGAGTTCATAACACCTGAGTTGCCAATTTGTCCCAGATATTTGGATGGAACTCTGGATATTTTCAGACGGCACAAACACCCATTCAATCTAGTTAGCACTCTCACGATGACATGGAGTGGTGTCAACAGCCTAGCACAGGACGAGATTGACATCCTAATACGTTCGTTACAAGGCCAAGTTATCATGGAGGATCTCATCAATATGGGGGAATGGGAGCTCTGCAAAAACCCTGCCAGCGAAGAGCCTTATGCAGAGGTGTCCCTAATCAATACCACTTCAGTTCCTGACATCTGGCTAAGGTCACGCGTTCCAGATCCATGGTTCCATTACCTCCGATTCTGGCCAGAAGCGCTATACAAGCTTTCTATCGATTGCGCTAAGATCGAAGTCCCAGACGTCTTGAATAATAGCTGAGTGCTGCTTGAAGAAGAGTGTTATCGCGACTCTTACGAACGCTTTGGCCCACCATGTCTATCGTCACAATCAAGGACCGTATCACCAAGATTGGAGACTCGAGCCAAGATCTTGCGGATCAAAATCCCTATCTCCATTCCCGCTATTGAAGACCACCTCAACGCGCTGTCAAATCAAGCTGGAGCGGAGACTGGCTCCGGACTGAAGAATGGCGGGGCCCCTACATCACAGATTCGAAACTTTGTGAGGTATCTATATCTCGACTGGGCGCCGAACCGTGATTGGATACTGGACGTCGATCCACGATCGTAACCGCGAGTTGATAAGATCCCGCATTAACAAGTTCCGAAGGAAGTTATTGATAATGTGGGATTCAGTTATATGAAGACATGTTTTCGACAAGATGCCCTGGGAGCTTAGTATTAGGGATAAGCCAGTGCCAAAGTAGCGAACCCGATGTTCAATGTTGCACCCAGCGTAAAGCGTTATGGTCCACTGCTATCTTATCGGGAGGTGGCCACCTCTGTAGGGCATACGCGGTGCTAATTATCGATTCTAAGGACTGTCAGGCGGAGGTCGGGTATTGAAGACAAGCCCGCATGGCGAAGCACAATTCTTTGACCCATGTTGTACCCTCTTCGGAAATAGCGGAGATGCTCACGTTTTCAAGAAAAGAATGATCAGTTTAACCAATTATACGCCTGATAGTGATGGTAACGATGTTCAGTCGGAAGAATAAGAGGCAAAGAAAAGGCCTACGGTTGATACGTTTATGATCGCCTATAACGCTTGCCCGGTGGACTTTGCGGTGCCTGCGCTGTTACAGGATTAATTGAGGACGCACCACGCTGCCAGCGTCTTTCAAAAGAGTGAGTAGCATTATTTATAACGATGTCTGAATGCCCACCTGACTACATTGTTACCAGGAGGATATCGTTATATGAATGACGGGTATACATACTGAATAGTCCCCAGTGGTCTTAGAACGTATATGGTTACTAAGAGGTGATCGTTATGTGGAATATCATTATAGGGGGTTCCTTACTACAGTATCCGGTTATGCAGATCATTCTTCCAGCGCAGTATCGTCATTCCAGTCCTACGGCCTAGTTGCGTTATTTGCCTTTCGCCTGATACATGTACTTTCCATCGATCTCGGGAGTTATTTCATGATTTGAATCTTGCCTACTTAGGTATTTCAAAACCAGATGACGTACTTGCATTCACCCAGTTTGCAGCATGCTAGTATTAGTAGCCTCGCGAAATACGAGTATACATGTTCAGCATCTAATGTTTTATACCTTCATTAACACTCAGGCACTCAGAAGGATAGATAACCCCTACCTTAATGATGTTGTGAATGTGGTTGGAATTGAAAGTGAAGAAGAGACGCTAGCCCCAATAGGTTTAGCGCTCTGTAAACTGAGATGTACCTTAGAATCTAGATCTGTGCAAGAAAATCATTTACTAGAATGGTATTCAGCGTTTTTTTTTTAATGAAAGGCGTTTAAAAAAGTCAGCCCTTTGTCAGATGTTTCAATACCACGATAATTTCAAATATCTGTAATTTAGATATCTACTGTATGTGAAAAACAAAAGTAATTTTTAAATAATTGTTTGTTATGAAAAGCAGTATTTTATATGTTTGAAATATATTTGATCACGTTTTTAAAGCTAGTGAGTATAAGTCTTGAAGCCTTCGCGAAATCGATTTAAAACCTTTGCAAAACCTTTTCAAAACTTTTTCTTCAATAATGATTGCACGCAAACTACTATCAAATAATCTGACTACAGGCGCAATATACTAAAAGCTTCATGTATACTAGAATATCTAAGTATCTTGTCTATTAAAATTTCTTCTATGTATGCGCACTTGACGTCGCTGAGCAGTCGTTAAGCTCTTACTTTCTCTGGCAGCAGCGACGCTTGACGACGACGAGGCCTGATGACGGCAAGGCGATGCTGAGAAGATCAATCAATATACATATGTATATCAATTAGTTGTATGTGTGTGCAAAACGACGAGCGCAAATAATAATGCACACAGCAGATTCAATCTTCTCGATTCAGTTGCATCTTCAGCACTGCGATGTCATTTGAGATCAGCAATTTCATAGATATTTAAGAGAGATGAGAGTGATGTTTTAATCGTATCTATAGTAAACAGAAGTCAGCTATGACATCATTCACATGATCAATAATCTTGAGTAGATGTGTGATAAGCGACGCGAGATCTTTTAAGTCGTCGATCATGTATAATTGATGTCAGCGAGAAGTCAACATCTTTAGAGAAACGCGATCGTTCAAAGATATAAACGAGGCCTACTTTTTCTACTATTGCTGTTCATTATCTTCTTGATTTCGAGCAGAAGATCTTCTTTTTCCATCTACTCATTTCATAACTTGACGTTTACATAAGGAAAGTTCTTGACACTGCGCAGCTGTTGAGCTCTTGTTTTCCTGATGATGATGAGACGATGCTGAAAAGATCAATCAATGAAGATACATATATTTATATCAATTGCTTGTGTGTGTACATGTGAAACGACGAACGCAGACAATAGATACGATTAATGAAGTACATTGAGATATTATATTTTATATATTTAATTTTGAATAAAGGTTGATGAGTGATATCAGCGCGTAAGTCATATAATATAAACATAACTTGAATGTCTCATTAGAACATTTACTTGAAGAACACATCTAGAATTACTTGTTATATAGCTGCTTGAAAAATGACAAGACTCAAAGAAAAGATTCTGCTTAAGTGATGAAAGGTGAAAGTAAGAGCAACTAGACTTGAATCTTCAATTCTTTCGAAAATCACAAACTATTGCAATTATGATGCGAAATTCGATTTCTAAGAGAATTCTCTTTGAAAAGTTGTTTTTGCATTAAAATCGCGTTTTTAATGAAAGACTTCGAAGAACTCAACACTGTCATCATGCAACATAACATGTGAAGAGACATTTGAAACGTGAAGAGAAGAGATATGAGAATCTTGAAGATAAAAGATAAATCTAAAGATAAAGCTCAAAAGAGAAGAAGAGAATGTATGCTTGAGATGACTGCTGTTCTATCGCTTTCTGTTAGTCGCTGTCAATTGTCTTTAGAAGACTGTGATCTAGAAAGAACTTATCTTTAGCTTGAGCTTCTGATCTTGCTTCTGAGTGCTCATGTGATATGATGAATGTGTTGTCGATCAAGATCATTTTCAGTCTGTGTTTAACATAAAAGACTTAAGCGATTCAGCGTTCAATTGTGAAAGATCACTAGATTAAGCTGATGAAAGTTAAATGAGAGTAAGAGAAATAACATTTGAGATAAATGAGTGTTGAAGAAATATATAATGAATGATGATGATGATGATAATGATAATGATGAGATTGTTGAAATAGAATTTACTAATTTGAGATGAATTTTGAAATTCATCTTCAAAACATATTTTCTTCAAGTAATCTTAGAATTGCTTTTTAGAAGACTGTTGATCACTCGTAACATAAAGAAGTGTGTTTGTCAGAATGACAAATAGAAATCAAAATAAAATTTGATTGAAAAACACTGAAAGATGCTGAAATAAAATAGAGCGACGTTGTTGAGAAATAGAGTACAGATGCAATATAGAAAGTCGTATCAAAGCAACAGAGAAAGCAAACAATGAACATGTGCAATGATCGTGCTAGTAGAAAGATACTGTAAAACGTGTATGTTTCTGTCTTTATCTACAAGTTGCAATGACATTTATATGTACACTTGAAAAACACTTTTCAACTCTTCTATCATTGACTCAGACTTCGATCTCTTCTCTCTTACTAACTATCTCATGAGAATGATGCAAGCAGTCTTACAACATTCGTCTCTCATCTAATTAGTGATCATTTCTTAATCACTACAGAAAGAAACAAGAAGAAAACAGAAAGAGAACAGCAAGAAAACAATCTATTCATCAACGCTTGAGAAAACAGAAAGAATACAATCTATCATTAATGTTCAAGCAATTGCTCTTGAACACTTTCATTTATTGTTTTTCATCGACTTAATATCATTCTTGACGCAGTAGAAATAAAATTTAGACTCATAGACTGCAATCTCTGTCTCTTTCATTCTTTTGTAAGCTTTTCTCATCTGATTCAATGCAGATTTTCAATGAAATTCAACAAACTCTTTTACTTGCTTCAGATTCTGATCAAACAAAAGACTTCTCTCTTTCAACATCTTCATCAAATTTCAGCTTCGAAGATTTATCAGCATATTTGAAGTCAAACATACTTCTTGAATTCTCATGATAACAGAATGATAAAACAATACTTTCTTTTGTTTATTATTTTTTAGTTCAAAAGAAGTCACGTCAATGAGTCTTTGATCTCATAGTGCAATAATCACTTTATTCTTAATTTCACATTTTGCAATTTTCATGTTGACTTCATCTTTAAAGATCGCTGTGTGATAGATGAGCATTTTAATGCGTTGTTCATCAGATTTATCTCTATTGTCGTGTGATAAATGTGACATTCAAAAATGAACACTGTTTGCAAAGCAAGATTGATTCACTCATTTCAGATCTGATCTTCGCAAATCATCTTCATTGAACATCTCAAGTACTATGCAGTGAGTATACTCATTCATTGCTAGATTTCGCTTGATCGCTTCTTTTCATCATTTTTTCATGTGAAGATGTAAATCAAGAATGAATTCATCATCTTTGTTAATTAACTCATCTGCAAACACTGCTGTGCTTTGAATTCAATTTTGTTCTTTATCACTCATCAAATCATTGACATTCAGATTCACATGTCTTATGAGTTTTGAATCATTCTTGAAAGTGATCTTCATGAAATATGAAAAGATCAGAAGATCGATTTCATGATTCAATCAAAGAGTCACAGTAATGAGATAATACATTATATTCTGACGTACTAGTTGTTGCAACATGATGTACATAGTCATTCTTAATCAGTTGTGATTTGTAAGATCTAAGTCATTTCTCTGATATCATAAGTACATGCTTAGTTTCTCTCTTATCAAGACTCATGTATTGTCATTTAATATTTAATCAAACACATTTGATAACATTATTGCATCATTTTTCTTTCACTTTTGATACTTGATCTTTTCTATGAACATGTTACAAATCAGAAACATATCAATCTTGTAATTCTGTAACATATGCAATCGTAGTTGAAATAGTTGTAGTGAATCAGTGAAGTGAAAGAAATGACTATTTTGATGAAATCAGTCTGCAAAAGTGACATTGATTTTCACGAAATTTAGTCGAAATCTATAGTCGTATATAATATTTATATGATTAATAAGTATTTCAAACGACAGCTCATTCATCAGTAACTTGAGTTTATTTCTCAGTCTCTGAAAATGTGAATGACACACAAACGTTTCTTCACTCTTAGTTTCAAAGTGATATTCTCTCAGCAACTTCATTGTCATGATTGAAGATATTGAATCAAGATAATCAAGTCTCTGCTTTCATGTATGAAACATTCATATGCAAGAGCATGCTCTACTCTCTTTCATTTTTCAGATATTTTCAATGATTTGATAATATGATTGTTGAACTTTTGATTGTACACTTTTTATCGTTGTCGCAATGATAGCTTTCTTGCAAACATTCACAATATCACTCATTTCTGTTTCTAAGCTGTACTGTAGAAGAATCTTTTCATTATTCATGACTACATCTAATGAGAGAGCAAGTCTTTGCTCATCATATTCTGCTAGTGTCACGGTTTTAGCATGTGTTACTCGGAAGGTGTTGGGAAAAGAGGTGTTAGGTCACTTAGGTGGTGTTGGACAATATTATAGGTGATGATAGGCGTGAGGTTATCAGTGG
>JAABVA010004806.1_pt1 | contig 12413 bp, 7 predicted proteins | sample 5560331 | NCBI WGS metagenome assembly JAABVA01 (sample SAMN12812661, study PRJNA571458) | rock metagenome | isolation source: Antarctica rocks | place: Antarctica: Victoria Land, Mt New Zealand sud | collected 2016-01-07
CCCCAAGAAGACCTTGAGGTCGTCCGTTAGTTCCATTGCTCCCTCCCCTTGTGCGGCGACGTCAGGCATCGCCATGTGAGGAAAGTATACACGTCATGGGATATGGTAGTTTTTCGGCGTCCCTTAGTACCTGGCGACGATGCGGTACGCCACACCCGCCGTGACGGTTGGAACGGTGATCTGGGCGTTGTTGGCGAAGACGGGACCAGGGTAGGTGGACACGAAGGCGTCGTCGCCGGGCGCCTGGCCGGGTCCCGCGCCAAAGTAGATAGTGATGGCGCGGGGGCGGTTGGGCAACCCATGATCCACGGTCAGTGACGCGCTCGTAGCGGTGAGCCACCCCGAGTCGAACAGGAAGGGTGAGCCCGTGTTGAGGTCGGCCTGCGCTTGTAAGGCGCCCGCTGTGTTGTTGGATAGACGCGTTTCGTGCGAAATAGATATGTTGGTCGCGCCCGCGGTCGCGGCGATGCCCCAGCCGCTATTGTCCGAGTACTCGCCGCCTACGACGCGGACGCTGTCGGGCTCCTTGGCCAGCCACAATCCGTGGCTGACGTTGTAGCGCGAGGAACAGCCGGTCAGGTCCACGACCCTGGAGCCCTTGACCATGAAGCCAGCGCTGGTGTTGCCCAGCGTCTGGGCCACGGCGAAGGGACCCTGGCCCGCCGCGTCGGCGCGGCCGCCCGCCACGCAGTCGCTGTAGCGCACGTCCTCGGAATCCTCACTGTTGAAGCCGTACATGCCGTTGGCGTAGGCGTGGCAGTCGCTGTAGCGCAGCAGCGCGCAGGTGTTGTGGGTGAAACCGTTGCTCGTCTTCATGCCGCGGGCCACGCAGCCCACGTAGGTTACGCCCGTGGCGCGGTCGGCCGAGAAGCCGCTCGCCGTGCTGCCGCCGCCGGTTGTGACGGCTTCACAGAAGCTGTAGGACGCCTCGGCGCCCAGTTGGAACTCGTAGAAGAAGGTCTCGGTGAGGCCGCCGAGGCTGCCCGTGCCGTAGATGTCCTGTACGCGCACGCGGGTGTGGTGGACGTCGCGGCAGCCGATCCAGAAGACGCCGTGCGTCGGAACGGTTTGTGTGGCCGCGCCGCCGTCGACGGTGAGGTCCTCCACGGCGATGTCCGTGTCGCGCGCCGCTGTGGCGAGTGCTGGGTTGATGGCGGCGTTGAGGACGAGGTAGATGCTGTTGCTCCCCGCCGGGAGCGCCGCGCTGGCGGCCAGGCGTACCGTTGTGGCCCCTGTGCCGGCGCCGCGTAAGGTCACGCCGCCGCGCATCAGCAAGCAGACGGCGTACGTGCCGTCCTGGGGGTGTGGGGTCGGCGCCACGTGGTAGGTCCCGGCGGGGAGATAGACGATCCCGCCGCCGGCGCCGGCCGCCGCCGCGATCGCCGCGTTGATGGCTGCGGTGTCGTCGGTCACGCCGTCGCCTTTGGCGCCGTAGTCCTGGACATCGTAGACGGCCAATCCACTGGTGGCCGCGCGCGCCGCGTCGGGGCGCTGCATACCGATAAGCGCGCCGGCGGCCGCCGCGCCGGCCACGCGCAGGAAGCCTTTTCGTGACGAAGAGTGATCGCCGGCCTGTCGATCTGTCATCGCGCTGCTTTCTTGTGCTCTCTTGCTCTATTGGGGTGGGGAACCGCAGCCTTTAGGGTACTCTAGCCTGACCTTAAAAGGTCATGGCAGGGGACGGACCTTAAAAGGCGGGTCACAGTCCCAGCAGCCGCTCCACCTTGCCACCATGGCTGAGCGCGTCGGCGGCGCGGCGCAGTACGGCGACGTGATGGTCGTCGGGACCGAACACGTCGGCGAGGGCGTGGATGCCCTGGTCAAGCAGGTCGAGGGTCTGGCCGAGCAACTGTAGCGCGTCCCCGGCCGGTACGCCGAACTGTTCTACGAGTTCGCCTAGCAGCCCCTGGCCGCACCAGGCGCGTACGAAACGGTGGTCCGGCTTGCTCCACTCTGGTGTCAATTCGATGCCGTGTCGTCCCTCGCGTCCGCGCAGGCGCGCCACCGTGGCCTCGATCGTGGCCTCGATCTCTTCGCGCGGTGTCAGTTCACGCGTGCGGTTGTAGCGCAGCCGCCGCGCGTGGTAGCCGTCTCGTCCATCGCGCCCTCCCTCGGACGACACGAACTTGCTGGGGATGAGCAGACTGATGACCTCGGCCACTTCCGCCGGTTCCAGGCGCGCCAGCGATCCGTCGAGCAGCGTCTGCACGACGGCGATCTCCCAGGGGTTGAAGATGTGGCGGGCCACCTGTCCCTTGGTCTTGAGGTCGCCGCCGCGATCGAGCAAGCGTTCGGCGATGAGGACATCGAGCATGGCGTAGAGGCGCCCCCGCGCATCGCGCCGTTGCGGGCGTCCCTTGCCGCGCCCCGGCGTCCGTTCGTTCTGACGGCGGTGGTACTCGGCCAGATTGTTCTCCAGGAGATAGAGGATGCGCTCCTCATCGTCCGGCCGGTACATGTTGAGCAGCGTATTGTAGCGCAGTTCGAAAGCGCTGCGCAGGGGTTCGGGCTCGCCGCTCATGCGGCGGAAGGCGTCCTCGAAGGGCAGGTAGGGTGAGGGCACGAGCACCGCCGCGCCCATCGTGTCGATGCCGCGCCGGCCAGCGCGGCCGGTCATCTGACGATACTCGGTCGCGGTGAGCGGCTCGAACGAGACGCCGTTGAACTTCTTGAGCTCGCCGATGACGACGGAACGCGCGGGGAGGTGCAGGCCCATCGCCAGTGTGCTGGTAGCCACCACCACGTCGAGTAGGGCCGCGGCGAAGAGTTCCTCGACGAGGACTTTGAGCGGGTGGATGAGCCCCGCGTGGTGGTAGGCGATGCCGTGCGGCAGGATGCGCATGAGGTCGGCCACGCCGTGCAGCGCGCGCGTGTCGTCGTCCATGTCCTGCAGCGTGTGCGCCATGGCGTCCTCGATGGCCTCCGCACGATGCGCGGAGAGCAGGGGCAGCGTGCCCGAGTTGACGATCGACCAAGCCAGCTCCTCGGCCGAGCGGCGCCCGAAGCGGAAGTAGATGGCGGGCAGGAAGCCGCGCGCGCGCAGGCGCGCCACGAGGGCCGGTGGGGTTGGCTGCTCCTCCTCGACCCGCTCCTGGTAGCGGCGCACTCGTTCGCGCGCGTGGCGGGCGCGCCGCTCGTCGTCAGGGACACCGACCTGCGGAAAACTCTTGACGCGTCGCCCCGCCTCATCGCGGATGAGCTGGATGTCGCCGTCGTACCACAGGTAGTCCTCCAATGGAACGGGGCGGCGGTCGTGGCGTATCAATTCGGTGGCGCCGTGGACGGCGCTGAGCCACCCCGTCACCTCGCGCGCGTTGCTGATCGTCGCCGAGAGGCACACCAGCTGCACATGGCGCGGGCACGAGATGAGCGTTTCCTCCCACACGACGCCGCGTTCACGGTCGGCCATGAAGTGGATCTCGTCGACGACGACGTAGCCGATGTCATCCAGGGGGTCTTTGGCGACCACGAGCAGGTTGCGCAGGATCTCGGTCGTCATCACCAGCAGCGGCGCGTCGCGGTTGATCGACGTATCGCCGGTGACGATGCCTACGCTCTCAGGCCCGTACTGCGCCGCGAGTTGGCGATATTTCTGGTTGGAGAGCGCCTTGATGGGGGTCGTGTAGACGAGCCTGCGCCCCAACGCCAGGGCGCGGAAGGCGGCGTAGTCGGCGACGAGCGTCTTGCCGGCGCCGGTCGGCGCCGCGACCAGCACGGAATGACCGCGCGCCAGAGCGTCGAAAGCCTCTTGCTGGAAGGGGTCGAGGGCGAAGGGCAGCGTCCGTACGAACGCGGTCGTGAGATTGTCGGTGGTTGTCATAACGCCTTTATGATAACGGACATAACCACCTCGCGCGAACAATACTACTGTTGTCATGAACATGACAACCTTGGACCCTGTGTTAATGAATAGCGCCGTTGAATGGCTTCGAATGTCATAGAATGGCACGACATGTGCCAGTAAATCTTACATTGGCGCTACCCTGATTTGTCATACTATAGCAAGGACAGATAGACTTTACCGGACACAAATGGTTTCATTGAAAGAGTTTGATGGACGAAAAGCCTTTACCCGTCACCCTTCTGATTGGCGGCGATGTCCCGACGCATGCGATGCTGCGCTTCCTGCTCGAGAGCGATGGCTATACCGTCTATGAGACGGCGGAGCCCGGATCGGGACTAGTGCTGCCGCGTAACGCCGAGGTATCATTGCTGGTCGTCGTCGCGGGTGAGCGCGAGAGTGACGTCCTGACCTTGTTGGGGCATGTGCGCCATGCGTGGCCGCGTACGCCGATGATCCTGCTCTCGCGTGACGTCAGTCTGAGTTTGCGCCGCGGCTCTTTCGCTCGGGGAGTCCAGGATATCGTGCCCCTCCCCGTCGCTCCGCACGATCTGCAAACGCGTCTGCGCGCCGTGCTAGGCCCGCGTGCGCCGTTCGCCAGCGCGCCGCCCGCCGGCGGCGAGACCGTGCGCGCGGGCGGCTTGCTGCTCAACACCTCGACCCGCGAGGTGTCCGCTAGCGATGGCTGGGGTGAGCGCCTGACGCGGCGTGAGGCCGCGCTGTTAGCTTCCCTGATGGCGGAGCCGGGCCGGGTCGTGGATCACCAATCGCTGGTCGAGCGGGTGTGGGGAGCCGACGATAGGGGGGGCGCGAATGCGCTCGCCGTGTACGTGCGCCGTTTACGCGCCAAACTCAAGCGCTGTGAGGGTGAGCGCGAGGACGGTCAGGGCTACGTCCACACCGCCCATGGGCGCGGGTATGTCTTCGACGCGCGCGCCATGCCACGGACGGACGCCCGCCGCACGGAAGGGCGGCAGGAGGTTTTGCTGGTCGATGACGACCACGCGACCCTTGATATGATGACCGAGGTGCTACACATGGCTGGATATACTGTGACGTGCGGCGTGGGCCCGCAGGCGCCGACGCTAGCCCGGCAGATCCTGCCGGCGGTGATTTTGCTTGACATCAATATGCCGGGCATGAACGGCATCGAGGTGCGCCAGCATCTGCGTGAAAGCCCGCGTACCGCTACCATCCCCGTTATCGCCCTCTCGGCCGGGGGTAATTTGCGCCTGAGGGCTAAGGAGATGGGCGCCGACGATTACCTGGCCAAGCCCTTCTCAACCGATGAGTTGCTGTTACGCGTCGAGAAGTGGGCCGGCCACCCCGACCAAGCCTGACCCTAAAAGACCATGGCAGCGGGCGGACCTTAAAAGGTCTGCTTGGACGCGATGGGCGCTTGCTCTTGTCGCACGGCCAGCGCGGCTGGCGCCAGGGTGACCTTTTAAGGTCCAGTTCCTGCCATGACCTTTTAAGGTCAGGCCCGCGGCGCCGTGATAGGCTATATCCCAATGCGTTGGGGCATGGTCGGCGCGACCGCCGCGGGGGCGGTAGGCGCGATTGTTTCCTCAGGCGCGTGTGGGGGGACGATGAATTGGTAGCCGTTCCCACGCACTGTGACGATGTAGCGTGGGTGGCTGACGTCCTCCTCAATCTTGCGGCGCACCCGGCGGATATAGACGCCGACGGCGTTAGAGTGACCCGTGTATGAGTCCATCCCGAAGAGTAGGTGGGAGAGTTCTTGGTGATCGACCACACGCTGCGCGTGCTTCATCAGGTAGTGCAGCACGCGCATCTCGTTGGGAGTTAGCCGCGTGCGCCGGTTGCCGGGTAATATCAACTCCAGGTCGTTGGTATTGAGTTGCACGGTTCCGACGCGCATGGTCCCGCTATCCACACGGCTGGCGCGCCTGTGCGCGCGCCGAGTTATGGCGCGCACGCGCGCCAGCAACTCGGCTGGCTCGTAAGGCCGCACCATGTAGTCGTCCGCGCCCTCGTCGAGCGCGCGCACCTTGAGCGATAGAGTCTTCGTCGCGCTGAGCATCAGCACCGCGCCCTCGAACTCTTGTTGGACCAGCGTGCGCAGGACGTGTAGACCATCGCCATCCGGCAAGTGCGTATCGAGGATGATCGCCGCCCAGGCGCGGTGTGCGATCTGTTGCTGGGCATCGGCGAGGCCGCCTGCGACGACGATGTCGCCATCTATTTGCGCCAGCAGATAGGCGGTGAGACGCGCGTCTACGTCGTCTCCCATAACAACTAGGATACTCATAGCATTAACACTGTATCCTCTAGCAAACGCGGTAGTGTGACAATAATGACCGTGTGGCGGGCCATTTCCGCCATAAATAGGGTCAATAAATGACGTTTTTACCTGTTGCTACTCTTTGGACAAGGGCAGCCGTACCGTGAACGTCGTGCCCTGTCCTTCGGTGGACACAACGTCGATGGTGCCGCCATGAGCGGTGACCAATTCCTGTGCGATAAACAAGCCCAAACCCAGTCCGGTATTGGTGTCGTGGTCGTCGCGCGCGACCTGGTAGAAGCGTGAGAACAGGCGCGGGAGGTCCGCGGCCGCGATACCAGGCCCGTAGTCCTGCACGTCCAGCATCACCTCTCCATCCAGACGCCGTAGCCGTACGTCTACGCGCGCCGTATTCGGCGCGTAGGTGACGGCATTGGTGAGCAGGTTGGCGATGATTTGTTCGAGCCGCGTGGCGTCACCCTGTATCCAGAGCGGGCCAGGGTCGGACTGTAGCGCCAATTCCTCCCCCTGCGCGTCGAGTCGCGCGGCCTCCACGGCTCGCGCGACGAGCGGGACCAGGTCAAGCCGCACAAGTTGGAGACGCAATTTCCCGCTCTCCAGGCGGCCCACGTCGAGTAGGTCGTTCACCAGCGTCCGCAGGCGCTGCACCTGCGCCAGGGCCTGCGATGTGTAGCGGGCGGCTGGCCCGCCCCTTGACGCGAGAAGCCTATCGAGCATCTCCAGATACCCCTGGATTGGCGTCAGTGGTGTGCGCAACTCATGGCTGGCCATGGCCAGGAACTCGTCTTGCAGGCGGCGTAGCGACCGCTCGGTCGTGTCGCGGATGACCACGATACTCGCGCGCGCGGCAGTGGTAGCGCCGTCGGGGATGGGCTGGCCCTTGGCTTCATACTCACGCCGCGCACGCATACCCTCGCGTCGCGGATGGCTCAGGAAAAACTCTATGTTGAAGGGCTCGCCCCGCGCGGCGCGTTGTCTTGGCGTCAGGGCGGCCGGCAGCGCATGCCCGTGCTCATCCTCCAGCACGGCCTGTACCTCCGCATCCTCGAATATCCGGTGGTAGGCCGCGTTGGCGAGTACGATCTGGCCCGCGCCATCGACGACCATCACGGCGTCAACCATGGCGCCAAAGGTGGTGAGCAAGCGTTGGCGCTCCGTCTCACTGGCGTAGCGCTGCGCCTCGAGTGAAACCGCCAGGTCTTGCATCTCGATGCCGCGCGCTTGCAGGTCGTCGTTGGTCGTGTTGAGTTCCTCGACGGTAGCTTGCAGTTCCTCGTTGAGCGTCTCCAGTTCCTCGTTCGTGGCCTGCAGTTCCTCGTTGAGTGTCTCCACTTCCTCCGTCGCGGCCTGGGTTTCCTCGTTGCTGACCAGGAACTCCTCATTGGCGCCGCGCAGGTCCATGTTGGCGCGCGCCAGTTCCTCGTTAGCTTGTAGCAGCGCGCGGTTACGCTCCACCAGTTCGGCCATCCGCGCCGTCGCTTGTTCCTCGTCCTGGCGCTGCCGCGCGAGACTCTCCTCCAGGGTGCGGCGCTCCCGCACGGCGGCGCTGACATCGCTCACCAGAATCATCACCACGTCGACCGGCGACTTCTCGTCGTCGCGCTGGGGGTAACAAGCGACGCGCAGATAGGTCGCGTCGCCCGTCTCCACGTCCGTTGTGGCGACCTCGTCAAGACTCGTGGGCGTCCCGTCGCGCAACGCGCCGTCGATGGCCGCGCGCATGGCATCGGCCGGGAGTATCGTCGTGAGGTGGATGAGGTCGTCGCCAATGGCCGGACCATGGATATTCAGCTGGCGCCGCGCGGCGACATTGATGGCGTGAATATCGTAGCGCTGGTCCACCACGACGAGGCCCAGCGGCGTATTCAGCAGGTAGGCTCCCAACGTGTCATGCGACGTCGGAACGCGCCGCTGATCCGGCGTCGGTTGGGCCGGCGCGCGACGACCGGCGGCGCGCGCGCGCGACGGCATGAGCGGTAGGACGTCGTTGCGTGTCGTGGGGACGAGGGCCAGCCCCTCCTGACCCAGCGCGGACCCGGTTCCACGCCGATAAATCTTGAGGGTGGAGTCGACCGGCGCGAACGATTCAGTCAGCGGGCTGGTCGACTCCGCTTTACCCAGCGCCAGATAGCCGCTGTCACGCAGCGAGAAGGCAAAGATCTGTAGGGCCCGCTTCTGCAATTCTGGCGTAAAGTAGATCAGCACGTTGCGGCACAGGCATAGGTCGATGCGCGGGAACGGCGCGCGCTGGCCGAGGTCATGCTGCCCAAACACGGTCAGGGCGCGGATACGCTTCTTGACCTCGTACGCGTCGTCTACCGGCGTGAAGTAGCGGGCGGTCAGGCCGGCGGATAGGGGCGCCAGCGTCGCGGCCGGGTAGACGCCGCGGCGCGCGAAGGTGATGGCGTCGCCATCGAGATCGGTCGCGAAGATACGGACGGTGAAGCGCTCCAGTTCGTCGCCGAGCGCTTCGGCGACCAGGATGGCCAGCGAATAGGGCTCCTCACCGGTCGCGCAGCCGGCCGACCATAGCCGTAGCTCGTTGCCGCGGCGTCGCGCCGCGGCGATAAGCTCCGGCAGGACGCGCTCGCGCAGGTAGTCGAACAATTCGGGGTTGCGGAAGAACTCGGTTACTTTGATCAGGAATGAGCTGATCAGCTTGCGGTATTCGTCGGGGTGCGTGGACACATAGTCGACATAAGAGTCAAGGTTCTCCGTTCCCGTCGCCACGATGCGGCGCTGCAGCCGCCGCACGATCGTGGGCGTCTTATACGTGGAGAAATCGATGCCACTGCGTTCGTGTATTTGGGTGAGGAAGAGGCGGACGCCCTGGTTGTGGTCGAGCCGTGGCGGCAAGTAGACGCCAGTCAGCAGGTCACGCAGGATCGAGCTAATTTTCTCGAGATCCGCGATGATGTCCACCGTCGTCGGCGCCAACGACTCGGGCATGGCCGGAAACTGCGCTGTCTCAGGGTTCTGAATGATGACCGTGCCGCCGGCGGCTTTGACGTCGCGCGCGCCGGCGGCGCCGTCCGAACCCATGCCGGTCAGGATCACGGCGATGAGCCGCTCACCGAAGACGCGTGCCGCTGTCGTGAACAGCAGGTCGACCGACGGTTTGGAGCGGCCGTGCGCGCCGTCGCCCACGCCGACCTCATGATCGGTGATGCGGACGTGCCGGTCGGCCGGTACCACGTACACGGTCCCCGCTACGAGTGGCTCCTCGGCGGTGATCGTGTGTACAGGCAGAGCGCCGCGCGAGGCCAGGATATCGCCGAGGTGGCTGATGCGGTGGGGGTCGAGGTGCTGCGCCACCACGATCGGCGCGGGGAAGTCGGCCGGCAGCGTCGTGACCAGCGCTGTGAGCGCCTCGACGCCGCCGGCCGAGGCCCCGATGACGACGAGATCCCGCACGGATTGCCGCTCTGTCATGGCGTCGCCGCGCCCACGACGACGGCGTCTGCCGCACAGCGCTGGCCTGACCTTAAAAGGCCATGGTAGGGAACGGACCTTGAAAGGTCTCCCGGCGGCGGCACGCTAGACGAGGGGAGCGCATGTCGCGCCCACACAGACCTTTTAAGGTCCGTCGTCTGCCATGGTCTTTTAAGGCCAGGCTTTGGCGTCGCCGCGCCCACGACGACGGCGTCTGCCGCACATCGCGCGGGCGGCGTGTATACTTGTCTCAGCACGGATGCTATCCCCATAAACGCGCCTCGGGGGCTTCTGTCTCTCGTTCCCATGCGCGCCGCCAATAGGCCTCGGTCATCGCTTATGCGTACCACATATAGCCCCTCTACAGTATCGCAGGAAATATATTATGCCTGAGCGCGACATCATCGTTGTTGGCGCCTCCGCCGGTGGGGTCGAGACCTTGACCACGCTCGTCCGTGGCCTGCCGCCCGACCTTCCGGCGGCCATGTTCGTCGTGTTACATTTCCCCGCTCACGCGACGAGTTTGCTGCCGGCTATCCTGAGCCGCGCGGGCGCGCTGCCGGCGCGCCACGCCGAGGACGGCGAGGAGATCGTCAATGGGCGCATCTACATCGCCCCACCTGACCGGCATCTGCTGGTCGAACGCGGCGTCGTGCGTGTTGTGAGCGGCCCACATGAGAACGGGCATCGTCCCGCCGTCGACCCGCTGTTCCGGTCGGCGGCGCGCGCCTACGCGCGCCGCGTCGTTGGCGTGGTGCTCTCGGGCACACTCGACGACGGGACCGCCGGCCTTCAGGCCATCAAGACGTGCGGCGGTGTCGCGGTCGTGCAGGACCCGGCGGACGCGCTTTTCTCAGGCATGCCGCTCAACGCCATCGAGAATGTCGCTGTCGATCAGGTCTTGCCTGTAGCCGCGATAGCTCCGTACCTGGCGCGGTTGACCCGTGACACGACGCCGCAGGACGGGCCAGCGCCCACGCGCGGCACGGGATTGACTATCGACGTGCGGCTGGAGGAGATGGACATGGCGGTTCTGAATAGCGACGACAGGCCCGGCGATCCCTCGCCCTTTGGCTGCCCCGAATGTGGCGGTGTTCTCTGTGAATCGCGCGAGGGCGAATTGGTGCGCTATCGCTGTCGCGTAGGGCATGCTTATGGATCGGATAGCCTGTTGGCGGCGCAGTCCGATGGGGCGGAAGACGCGTTGTGGTCGGCGCTGCGCGCGTTAGAGGAGAGCGAATCGCTGGCGCGGCGCCTGGCGGCGCGCGCCCACGAACGCAACCTACCGCAGGCCGCGGCGCGCTTCGATGGACAGGCGAGGGATGCGCGGCGCCGCGCGGCCGTCATCAAACAGGCGCTGGCACAGGGCTCCCCAGTCACGGATATCGACGCGGGCGCCACGTCGTCTTCCTCGTCTGGCACAGGATAGCCAGGGTCCGGACACCCTAGCCCTTGATCGTGTCGGCGAGCTTGTTGATGATGCCCTCACCCTTTGACGCGGCGCCATCGCCGTCGGATACCTGACGGGGCGTCTGGACCTGACCGGTGGGGTCGCCGGGGAGGCCGTCGTAGACCTTGGCGGGGGCCGGCGGCAGGTTCTCGGCATGGCCGAGCGCGAAGGGCTCAGCGATGTAGGAGTACTCGCCCTTGCCGTCGAGCGAGGGGCCGGAGGCCCAGCGGCCCTGTCCGGCCGTGCTCGTCGAGGGGTCCTCGGCGTAGCCCATAAAGGCGTAGGCGTACTTGGCGTTCTCGCCGAGCGTGTCGGCCGTGCGCTGGATCGGCACGGGCAGCACGGCGGTCGGGCCGCCCAACTCCTCGATGGCGGCGAGGAACTGCTGCTGATGCAGTAGATCGCGCGAGAGCATGAAGGAGAGGGTGTCATGCACGCCGGGGTCGTCGGTCAACTCATAGACGCGCGAGGTCTGCAAGCGCCCCTGCATTTCCTTAACAGCGTTGTCGTAAAGGTCTGGTACGATGTTGCCTGAGGCGGTCACGAAGGCGCCGCTCCAGGGATTGCCGTTGCTGTCGGCCACCATCGCGGCAAGTCCCGACACGATCATGTGCTGCGGGTTCATCCCGCCCAGCACCGCCGCCACCGCCGGGTTGGCCGCTCCTTGCGCCTGTTGCTCAGGCGAGGTCCCGTTGAGGAGCAAGCCGACCATCGTGGCGAGCATCTCGACGTGCATGATCTCCTCGGCCGCTGTGTCGAGCAGCATATCCTTGATCATCTTGAGCTTGGGGTTGCCGTCGACTCCACGCATGCCCCAGCTCTGGAACAGGTACTGCACCATGACGGTGAACTCGCCGTAGTGGCCGCCAATGAGTTCCTGCACCTGCTTGGCGAACACCGGATCGGACTTATCGACACGGACGGGATACTGCAAGCGATTGTTCCGCACAAACATAATTGACTTCTCCTCTGTACACAACGCCAAGGTGGGCGGTTAAAAACGCCCCATATATCTCTAATCGCCCGCCTTGGCTGAAAGCTGGACGGACTAGACGTCCATCTATAGTCAATGTAGATAGCATGCCGTCCCGGTTTGTGAACAAAGAGACCGACGCGCTGTACAGACTTGTCAAAGACGCCAGTACGAGGTGACAAAAGGCTTGTCATTTACATAATAAAAAAGGCGAAGGGCTAACACTTCATGAAGTGTTAGCCCTTCGCCTTTTTTATCGGGGTGATAGGTGTTGTGGTATCAGTCATAGAGACCGAGCTGAATTTTGCTGGTACGCAAGTGAAAAAGCTCACGTCCTCGGCCGATTGGGACCGCTCCGCTGCGCCCGTTGCCGGGTGTCCACGCGCGGCCCATGTACCCGGTGGTCTGCCGGGGGCCTTACCCCCTCTAGGGGGTGGGAGACGTCATCTTG
>JAABVA010004807.1_pt1 | contig 12407 bp, 10 predicted proteins | sample 5560331 | NCBI WGS metagenome assembly JAABVA01 (sample SAMN12812661, study PRJNA571458) | rock metagenome | isolation source: Antarctica rocks | place: Antarctica: Victoria Land, Mt New Zealand sud | collected 2016-01-07
GCCGTGTCGGCCAGGGTGAAGATCAAGCCGCCGTGGGCGATGTCGTGCCCGTTGACCATGTCCTCGCGCACCACCATCCGCGTGCGGGCCCAACCCGCGCCGTGCTCGAGCAGCTCAATGCCGAGTGCCCGGGAGGCCCGGTCGTCGGCCATCATCCGCAGCACCGCGTCCGAACTCGTCGTCTGCGCCACGTCGCTCCCTCGCCTGGTGTGACCGAACGTTCGGTGCAGAATACGCCGACGCAGTGCTCAGCCGCGCCCGTCGAAGCTCGGGCGCCGCTTGTCCAGGAAAGCCTCGACAGCGCCGCGGTGGTCCGACGTCGCGCCGAGCGCGATCTGCGCGGTGCGCTCGGCGGACAGTACCTCGGGCAACGGAGCCGACCACGAATCGCGAATCGCCCGCTTCGCCGCCGCGAAGGCCTGAGTGGGTCCCGCGGCGAGCTGGTTCACCGTGGCGCGCACCCCCTCGTCCCAATCGTCGTCGGCCACCACCTGCCCGACCAGCCCCCACGATTCGGCCTGCTCGGCCGAGAAGCGCCTGCCGAGCATGACCAGCTCGCTGGCCCGCGCGGTGCCCACGGCCCGGGCCAGCGTCGCGGACAGTCCGCTGTCGAAGCTCAGGCCGATGCCGGTGAAGGCGGTGGCCATGGCCGCTCCCGCCCGGGCGAGCCGGATGTCGCAGGCCAGCGCAAGCGAGAGCCCGGCACCCACGCAGGTGCCGTTGATGGCAGCCACCACGGGTTTCGGCATCGAGGTGATCGCCTCGACGATCGGCTCGTAGTGCTCCCGCAGGGTGGCGAAGGCGTTGTCCGGACCCGAGCGCAGCGCCTCCGCGTGCTCGCCGAGGTCCTGGCCGAGGCAGAAGTTGCGGCGGACTCCGGTCAGCACGACCGCCCGCACGGAGCTGTCCTCCGCCGCCAGCCGCAGCGCGCCGAGCAGGCCGGCCTTGACCTCACTCGTCAGTGCGGCGACGGCCAGGGTGACCCAGGCGGCTCCGTCCCGGTTCTCGTACTGCACGGGTTGGGTTGACTCCACGGGTGCCATGCGCCCACAATAACTGAACGAACAGACGGTTGGTAATTCGAGCAGGAGGTCGGCTCGTGACGGTACTGCCCAGCTTCGTCGGCGGGTCGTGGGTGCAGCCCACCGGCGATGGCGTCCCGATGCATGACGCCGTCACGGGCGAGGAAGTGGCCCGGCTGTCCACGGCCGGGATCGACATGGCCGCCGCCCTGGCCCACGGCCGGACCGCGGGCGGACCGGCCGTGCGGGAGTTGACCTTTCACCAGCGAGCCGGGTTGCTGAAGGCCTTGGGCTCGTTCCTGCGCGAGCATCGCGAGGAGCTCTACGCGCTCTCCGCCCGCACCGGCGCCACCCGCAACGACGCGCGCTTCGACGTGGACGGTGGCATCGGGGTGCTGCTCAGCTATGCCAGCAAGGGGCGTCGCGAGCTGCCCACCGGCACGATCCTGCTCGATGGTGACACCGAGACCCTCGGCAAGGCCGGCACCTTCCTCGGGCAGCACATCTGCACCCCGCTCCGCGGCGTCGCGGTACAGATCAACGCCTTCAACTTCCCGGTGTGGGCACCGCTGGAGAAGCTCGCCCCCGCGTTCCTCGCGGGCGTCCCGAGCCTGATCAAGCCGGCAAGCCCCACGGCCTACGTCACCCACCGGCTCGTGGAACTCCTCGTGCAGTCCGAGCTGCTCCCCGAGGGCTCCCTGCAGCTCATCGCAGGCAGCGCAGGTGACCTGCTCGAGCACCTCACCGAGCAGGACCTGCTGGGATTCACCGGCTCCGCCGCGACCGCACTGAAGCTGCGGACCCACCCCACGGTGGCCGCCTCCGCGGTGCGCTTCACCGCGGAGGCCGACTCGCTGAACTGCTCGGTGCTGGGACCCGACGCCGTGCCGGACACTCCCGAGTTCGAGCTGTTCGTCAAGGGCCTGACCACGGAGATGACGGTCAAGGCGGGACAGAAGTGCACCGCCATCCGCCGGGCATTGGTGCCACACCACCTGCTTGATGCCGTGGCCGAGGCGGCGGCGGCACGTCTGGAACGCGTCACCATCGGCAACCCGGCCAACCCCGATGTCCGGATGGGCGCCCTCGCCGGCGTGGGCCAGCGCCAGGAGGTGCGCGGCTCGGTCAAGGCCCTCACCGGTGCCGGCACCATCGTGTTCGGCAATCCCCACCGGGTGCAGGTCCTCGACGCCGATCCCGAGCGGGGCGCCTTCCTCTCCCCCATCCTGCTGCGCGCCGACGGCGACCGCGCCGAGCCCCATGAGGTGGAGGCTTTCGGACCGGTCAGCACGCTCATCGGCTACGGCACCGCGGCCCAGGCCATTTCGCTCGCGGGCCGAGGCAAGGGCAGCCTGGTCGGCTCGGTGGTCACCGCCGACGCCGACTTCGCCCGCGAGCTCGTCCTCGGCGTCGCACCGTGGCACGGACGGTTATTGGTGCTCGACCGCGACGACGCCAAGGAATCCACCGGCCACGGGTCACCGCTACCGAACCTGGTGCACGGCGGCCCAGGCCGGGCCGGCGGCGGCGAGGAGCTGGGCGGGATGCGCGGGGTGCTGCACCACATGCAACGCACCGCGGTGCAGGCCTCCCCCAGGGTGCTCACCGCCATCACCGGCCAATGGACACCCGGGGCCAAGCGGACCGTCACAGCCGAGCACCCCTTCCGTAAGTCCCTGGCGCAGCTGCGGGTCGGCGACACCGTGATCGCCGGACCACGGACGGTGACGCTGGCGGACGTGGACCATTTCGCAAAGTTCACCGGTGACACCTTCTACGCCCACACCGACGCCCACGCCGCCGCCGCAAACCCCTTCTTCGACGGCCGGGTTGCCCACGGCTACCTGGTGTTGTCGTTCGCAGCCGGGCTGTTCGTCGACCCGGATCCGGGCCCGGTGCTGGCCAACTACGGGCTGGAGAACCTGCGGTTCCTGACGCCGACCTACCCGGGCGACGAACTTTCGGTCACCCTGACGGCCAAGGCGATCACCCCCCGCGACGGCGACTACGGCGAGGTGCGGTGGGACGCCGACATCACCAATCAGGACGGCGAATCCGTTGCCAAGTACGACGTCCTGACCCTCGTCGCCAAGCAGTGGCCACCAGCGACGACCGATGAGGAGACCCCGTGACCGAGGTGCTGGACAACCGCACATCGAACGACGCTGAGCTGCAGGCGTACTTCGACGCCACCATCGAGCACGAGCATCGGATCGAACCGCGGGACTGGATGCCCGAGGGCTACCGCAAGACGATGATCCGGCAGATCGCGCAGCACGCGCACTCGGAGATCATCGGCATGCAGCCGGAGGGCAACTGGATCACTCGGGCGCCGTCGTTGCGCCGCAAGGCGATCCTGCTCGCCAAGGTGCAGGACGAGGCCGGCCACGGCATGTACCTGTACTCCGCGGCGGAGACACTGGGCGCCGACCGCGCCGACCTGACCGACAAGCTGGTGCACGGGCGGCAGAAGTACTCCTCGATCTTCAACTACCCCACGTTGTCGTTCGCCGACGTCGGTGTGATCGGCTGGCTGGTGGACGGCGCCGCGATCTGCAACCAGGTGCCCCTGTGCCGCAGCAGCTACGGCCCCTACGCCAGGGCGATGATCCGCATCTGCAAGGAGGAGTCCTTCCATCAGCGGCAGGGATACGAGCTGCTGAGCACGATGATGCGCGGCACCGAAGCCCAGCGGGCCATGGTGCAGCAGGCGGTCGACCGCTTCTGGTGGCCGTCGTTGATGATGTTCGGCCCACCCGACGACGCCTCACCCAACAGCGCCCAGTCGATCGCCTGGGGCATCAAGCGGCACACCAACGACGAGCTGCGCCAGCGCTACGTGGACATGTCGGTGCCCCAGGCCGAAAGGCTCGGCGTGACGCTGCCCGACCCGGAGCTGCGGTGGAACGCCGAGCGCGGCCACTACGACTTCGGGCCCGTCGACTGGGACGAGTTCGCCGCGGTCATCAAGGGCAACGGGCCGTGCAACGCCCAGCGGGTGGCGCACCGCAAGGCCGCCCACGACGAGGGCTCCTGGGTCAGGGAGGCGGCCACCGCACACGCCAGGAAGGCACGGGCGACCGCATGAGCAGCGACTTCACGGCCGAGGGCGGCCACGGTGCGGTGCCGACCAGCGACGTGCCCGTGGCACCGAAGAAAGAGTCGGTGCGTTCGGACTGGCCGCTGTTCGAGGTGTTCCTCCGCGGTAAGCGCGGGCTCAACCACGTGCACGTCGGGTCGCTGCACGCTGCCGACCCCGAGATGGCGTTGCACCACGCCCGCGACCTCTACACCCGGCGCAACGAGGGCGTGAGCATCTGGGTGGTGCCGGCCACCACGATCACCGCGTCGAGCCCGGACGAGAAGGACCCGTTCTTCGCTCCCGCCGCCGACAAGGTCTACCGGCACCCCACGTTCTACGACATTCCCGACGACGTCCCCCACATGTGACCGGCGCCCACGAGATGAATGAGGACGAGTTCGGCGCCTACCACGCGCTCGCCGAGGAGACCGACGACCACCGCTGGGCGTTCGGCACCGGGTTCACCGACCCACTGCAGGCCGTGGACACCACAGTTCCTGCCGGTGTGGACGGACAAGCCCTGGCCGCGTACTGCCTGATGCTGGGTGACGACGCGCTGATCTACTCGCACCGGCTGCAGCAGTGGATGACCCGCGCCCCCGAGCTGGAGGAGGAGACGGCGCTGGCCAACATCGCGCTGGACCTGCTCGGACAGGCCCGGATGCTGCTGGCTCGCGCCGGCCGCGCCGACGGCAGCGACCGCGAGGAGGACGCCTTCGCGTTCTTCCGCGGCAAGCACGAGTTTCGCAATGTGCGCCTGGTAGAGCGCGCGGACGCCGACTTCGCCGAGCTCGTCGTCCGCCTGCTGGTCTTCTCGGCCTGGCGCCTGGCCCTGTTCGACGCCCTCACCGCATCGAAGGAACCCGTGCTGGCCGCGATCGCGGCCAAGGGCGTCAAGGAGCTGACCTACCACCGCGACTACGCGGCGCAATGGGTGGTTCGCCTCGGCGACGGCACGGAGCACTCCCAGGCCCGCACCCAGGCCGCGCTGGAGGTGGTGTGGCCGCTGGTCGACGAGCTGTTCCGGCCACACGCGGTGGAGAGCGCCCTGCCCGCTGTGGCGGTGGACGCTGTCGCCGTGCGCGCCGAGGTCGACGGGGTGCTGGACACCGTGCTGGCCACCGCGGGGCTGCAGCGGCCGGCGAGCGCTCCGCTGGCGGCGGTCGGTGGCCGGGCCGGGCGCGACGGCGTGCACACCGAGGCCATGGGTTTCGTGCTGGCCGAGCTGCAGAGCGTGGCCCGGGCCCACCCGGAGGCCACATGGTGACCGCCACCGCCACGGCGTGGGAGCTCGCCGCCGCGGTGCCCGATCCGGAACTGCCGATGGTCACCCTGGCCGACCTCGGCATCCTGCGCGAGGTACACATCGACGGGGACACCGTCATCGTCACCGTCACCCCCACCTACTCGGGCTGTCCGGCCATGCGCGAAATCGGTCACGACCTGCGGCAGCGGCTGTTGCGCGCCGGCTACGCCGAGGTCACCGTGCGCACCGAGCTGTCCCCGCCGTGGAGCAGCGACTGGATCACCCCCGACGGACGCGCGAAGCTGGCCGGAGCCGGGATCGCCCCACCCCACCCCAGCGCCCCCCGTGGACCCGGCCCGATCCCGCTGACGCTCACCCCCCGGGTACGCACGGTGAGCTGCCCGCGCTGCGGCGGCACCGACACCCAGGAGACGTCCGCGTTCAGCGCCACCGCCTGCAAGGCGCTCTACCGGTGCCGCAGCTGCGCGGAGCCGTTCGAGTACGTGAAGGAGATCTGATGGCCCGCACCGACTTCCACGAGCTGCAGGTACTCGCCGTCGAACCGCTCACCGAGGACGCCGCGGCGGTCACCTTCGTCGTGCCGCCCGAGCTCGCCCCGGTCTTCGCCTTCGCCCCTGGCCAGACCCTCACCGTCAAGCGAGGCGAACAGCGACGCTCCTACTCGATCTGCTCCCCCGTGGGACGCCCGCCGCGCATCGGGGTCCGAGAGGTGATCGACGGCGCGGTCTCCGGGTGGTTGGTGCACCAGGTGCGGGCCGGCGACGTGGTGCAGGTGCAGCCGCCCAGCGGCTCGTTCAGCCCCGACCTCACCACCGGCGGCCAGCACGTCCTGCTCGCCGCCGGCTCGGGCGTCACCCCGATGTTGTCGATCGCCGGGTCGGTGCTGGCCGCCCGCGAGGACACCACGGTCACCCTCATCTACGGCAACCGGCGCAGCGACTCGGTGATGTTCGCCGATGACGTTGCCGACCTCAAAGACGCCCACCCCGCCCGGATGCGCCTGGTGCACGTGCTGTCCAGGGAGCCGCAGGAGGTGGAGCTGTTCAGCGGACGGCTCGACGCCGAGAAGCTGCGTCAGTTGCTGCCGGCGACGGTCGACGTGGCCGGCGTGGATCACTGGTGGCTGTGCGGTCCCTTCGGCATGGTCACCGACGCCATCGACGTCCTCACCGCGTTCGGCGTGCCCAGCGAGCGGATCCACCGGGAGCTGTTCTACGTCGAGGAGGAGCCACCCGTTGAGGTGCACCACCAGGACGCGCCACCGGGACCCGGCGCCGAAGTCACCGTCATCCTCGACGGACGCAGCAGCACCACCACGGTGCCCGCAGATGTGCCGGTGCTCGACGGGGCGCAACGGGTTCGGCCGGACCTGCCGTTCGCCTGCAAGGGAGGCGTATGCGGTACCTGCCGCGCCCGCGTCACCCACGGCGAGGTCCACATGCGACGCAACTACGCGCTCGAGACGTCCGAAGTCGACGCCGGCTACGTGCTTACCTGCCAGGCGCTGCCCGTCTCCGAGACCGTCACTGTCGACTACGACAGCTGACCCGACAGAGCCCCACGATCCGCGCACCGGGACGGATGCACGCGGTTTACAGATTCGTGCAGCGCGCTCATGATCAGCGTGGTAGTTCAGGGGGGCGAGTGTGTGACGGCCATGCATCGCATCCTCTTTGGAGGTTCCATGATCAGCACCGAAGACATCAGAAGCGTCACCAACGGCCACGTGTACGGCTCGAACGGCGAGAAGATCGGCTCGGTCGGCCAGGTGTACCTGGACAACCACAGTGGCCAGCCCGCGTGGGTCACCGTCAAGACGGGCATGTTCGGCACCAAGGCCTCTTTCGTGCCCCTGGCCGAGGCGTCCGTCGACGGCAACGACCTCCGGGTGCCCTATGACAAGAACATGATCAAAGATGCGCCGAACGTGGATGCCGACGGTGAGCTGACACCTGAGGAGGAGGACGAGCTCTACCGCTACTACGGAGTCCCCGACGGTGGATCCCCAGAAGGCCAACAGACCCAGAGTCAACAGGAACAGGGCCGACAGGCCGAAGGTGGACTCGGTGGCCCGGGACGGCAGGCCACGGCGGAGCGCCCGGAGACCGAGCAGCGCAGCGCAGCGGGTGGACCGGTCGCCGGTGGCCTGGCCGGCGGGCTGGCCGGCGGTGCCGTCGGGCGGGCGGCGGAGCACCGGGAGCACGAGGGCCAGTCCGAGCACGGCGGCGGCGAGCACCGCGAGGGTGACCGTGGTGGGCACGGTGAGCACCGGGGCCTTGGCGAACACGAAGGGGCCGGCGAGGGTGGCGAGCGCCGGGAACATGCTGCCGACGAGCGGGAGCACCGCGGTGGACAGCAGTCGGAAGCCGGCGAAGCGCGTGCCGGCCGCCGCATCCGTCGCTACATCGTGACGGAGGAGACCATCACCCGCCGCGAGGAGATCCCCACCGACAAACCGCTGGACACCGGCGGCGACCAATCAGGGACCTCCGGCCGCTGAGCCGTGCCGCCAGGGCACCTGTCGCGAGCAGGCTCGCGACAGGTGCGCCTGCGGTCAGGGCTTGAAGAGGATCTTCACCGCCCCGTCCTGCTTCTTCTGGAACATCTCGTACGCCCTGGGCGCCTCGTCCAAGGAAAGTTCATGGGTGGCGAAGGTGTCCACACCCAGCGGGTCGCTCTCGGTGAGCAGCGGCATGATGTCGTCCACCCATCGCAGGACGTTCGCCTGCCCGAAGCGCAGCTGGATCTGCTTGTCGAAGATCTTCAGCATCGGCATGGGGTCGGCGGTGCCGCCATAGACGCCGATCACCGAGATGGTTCCGCCGCGTCGGACGATGTCGATCGCCGAGTACAACGAGTGCAAGCGGTCGATTCCGGCCGTCTTCATCATCGGACCGGCGACGGCGTCCGGCAGCAAGGAGACGGCCTGCTGGGCCAGCTTGCTCACCGGCGAGCCGTGGGCTTCCATCCCGACCGCGTCGATGACGGCATCGGGGCCACGGCCATCGGTCATGTCCCGGATGACGCCGCCGAGGTCCTTCATGTGCTCGCGCTGGTCGAGCACCTCGATGCCGCGCGTCCGGGCCCGCTGCAGCCGCTCAGGCACCAGGTCGACGGCGATCACCCGCGCCCCCTGGTGCTGGGCGATCCGCGCCGACATGTCACCGATCGGGCCCAGGCCGAGGACGACGAGGGTGCCACCCTGCGGGACGTCCGCGTACGCGACCGCCTGCCACGCCGTGGGCAGTACGTCGGAGAGGTAGGTGAACCGCGAGTCGGGCGGGCCCTCGGGCACGGTGATGTGCGTGGTGTCCGCATGCGGCACCCGCAGGTACTCCGCCTGCGCGCCGGGCACCTCGCCGTAGAGCTTGGAATAGCCGAACAGTGCAGCCCCCATGCCGTGCTCGCGTACCTGGGTGGTCTCGCACTGGCTGTACAACCGCGAGCGGCACATGTAGCAGCTGCCACAGGACACCTGGAAGGGAATCACCACGCGGTCGCCGACCTTGAGGTCGCGGACCTCACTGCCCACCTCTTCGACGATGCCCATCGGCTCGTGCCCGAGGATGTCGCCTTGGCCCATGAAGGCACCGAGCACCTCGTACAGGTGCAGGTCGGACCCGCAGAGATTGGTGGTGGTCATCCGCACGAGGGCGTCGGTCTGCCGCTGGATCTTCGGGTCCGGAACGGTGTCCACCCGGACGTCACGCTTGCCCTGCCAGGTCACTGCCTTCATGCCACACCTCGGCTCGCTGCACGGAGAAATGTCGGGAGCGCGCTGGGTGCTCAACGCACTGCGATGACACTCCGGTGCTCGGAAGGTGTCAATTCGAACGCCAGCGGAGCCGGTTGCGGTGCTGCTGCGCTCTCCTGCAACGGGCCCTCGTGCAGCCGGCCCTGCCGCAGCTCCAGCACGCGGTCCATCAATTCCAGACCCTCTTCGCGGTGGGTCAGCAGCAGCACGGTGCGGTGCTCGGCTGCCTCGAACAGGTCGGTCATCACCCGCCGCGCCGTCGGCGGGTCGAGGCCTTCGGTCGGTTCGTCCAGCACGAGTACGGGTGGGTCGAGGAGCAGCGCGCGGGCCAGCGCCAGGCGCCTGCGCTCACCGCCGGACAGCGGCACCGCCCCCTCGCCCAGCTCGACGTCCAGCCGGGTGGCCCACTGCTGCAATCCTGCCCTGCCCAACACCGTGCGCAACTGCTCGTCGCCGGCGTCGGGACGGGCCAGCAGGAGATTGGCCCGCAGCGACGCGGCGAAGACATGGTCGTCGTCGCTGACCCAGCCGATTATGCGGCGCGCGGTGTCACCCGGCAGCTCGGCGATGTCGACGGGGCCGAGGCGCACCGTGCCCACCTTGGGGTCGAGCAGGCGGAGCAGCACCGCAGCCAGGGTGGACTTGCCCGAGCCCGATGCGCCGAGCACCGCGACGCGGGCGCCCGGTGGCAGGGTGAGGTCCAGGTCGCGCAGCGTGTCGGCCCCCGCCCAGCCGGCATGCAGACCGGACACCGTGACGGCGAACGGCGGGCTCGGAGGCTGCCTGGGGTAGGTGGGCTCGGTAGCGGGCGGCTCGCTGGCCGCGAAGCCCCGCAACCGCCGCCGCGCCTGCGCCGAGCGCAGCAGTACCGTCACCGCCGCGGGAAGCTCGCCGAGCAGCTCGGCCATCGCGATGGGAGCCAGCACCAGCACCGCGAACAGCATCCCGCTCAGCTGCCCCGCTGCCACCGCGGGTGCGGCCACCACCGTCATCGCCGCCGGCAACGCGGCGAACGCCGCCGCGCCCAGTCCGGCACCCAGTCCGACACCTCGGGCATGGCGCAGCTGGGCCCTGCGCACGTCACCCGCCGCGCTCCGGACCCGGCCGACCGCGCCGTCCCGGGCCGGCCCGTCGACGAGATCGCGCCCGTGCCGCAGCGGTTCGAGTACCTCCTCGGCTAGCCGGGCCGCCGCGCCGGCACTCGCGTGCTCCGCTCCCGCGGTGGCCAGACCGGTCAGTGCCGGTGCCACGACGCCGGCCAGCAGCAATCCGCTGGCCAGGACCACCGCGGCGGCGGGTAGCACCACGGCCGTCGCCCTCACCGCGAGCACGCCGACCAGTGCGGCGACCACCATCGGCCGGGTCCCCCGCAGCGTCCGGTCCAGCACGGCATCGACGTCGGCGACCACGCCGGTCACCGCATCCCCCGAGCGCACCACGGCGGCGCCAGGAATACGCGGCACCAGCGAGGAGTACACCCGCGCCCGCAGTCGGGCCACCGTGCGCAGCGCCGTGGAATGGTTGACCAGGCGCTCCAAGTAGCGCAGGACGGGCCGGGCGATGCCGAACAGCCGGGTGCCTACCACCGCAATGCTCAGCGCCAGCACGGGCGGGTGCTCGGCGGCCCGCAGGATCAGCCACGAGGCGGTGGCGGTGAGCGCCAGCGAGCTGACGGCGGCGAGCACCCCGAGCAGCAGGCCCAAGCCGGGAAGCGCACGGGCGGGTCGATCGAGGCGGGCGGCAGCGGCCGGTATGGGGTGCTGACCCGCGGCGTCGGGCTCGCGGGCCGGTGCGGTTCCCGGTGCGTCCAGCACCTGAACGGAGTCGGCTGCGGCAACCAGCGCGGGACGGTGTGCCACTGCGAGCACGGTCACCGCGCGCTCGCGGGTCAAGGCGCGCAGTGCGGCGATCACGGTCTGTTCGGACGCCGCATCCAGGTGCGCGGTCGGTTCGTCGGCGACCACCAGCCGCGCCCCGGCCCGTACGGCGAGCAGCGTCCTGGCCACTGCCAGGCGTTGGCGCTGCCCGGCGGACAGCCCACCCGCCGCCTCCGCCAGCGGCTGGGCCAGGCTGAGCTCATCGGCGAGTCCCACCGTGGCCAAGGCGGTGCGCAGTGCCGCCTCGCCGGCCGCCGGCCACCCCTGCCGCAGCGCCTGCGCGACGCTGCGCGCGCCGGGAAAGCCCGGGCGCTGGGGTAACACCGCCACGGCGCCGGGCCCCAGGGCGTCGGGGGCACCGCCCGGCACCCACTGGCCTGCGCCTCCCACCAGGACCTCACCGGCCTGCGGCCCGCGCAGACCCAGCAGCACGTCCAGCAGCGTGGACTTGCCTGACGCCGTGGGACCGGCCAGCACCGTCAGGGCTCCCGGCGCTACGTCCAGGTCCGCCTGCTCCACCAGCACCTGCCCACCCTCGCGGACCACGACACCGCGGGCCCGCAGCGCCGGTGCTCCGGTACCGGACCACCGGGTCACCGGCGCGTGCGGCTCGGGGCGCAGCACTTCGTCCACTTCGGACAGCACTGTCGCCGCGTCGGCACTGGCGTGAAAGCGGGCACCCACCTCGCGCAGCGGCCGGTAGGCCTCCGGGGCGAGCAGCAGCACCACCAGCGCCGTATGCAGTCCAACGGAACCGTCCACCAACCGCAGACCCGTGGAAACGGCGACCAGCGCAACGGAAACCGTGCCCACCAGCTCGAGCGCCGCCGAGGACAGAAAGGCCAGCCGCAGCACCGGCATCGTGGCCCGGCGGTGCTGTTCGGCCACCTCGACGACCACCGCCGTCTGACGCTGCGCTCGGCCGTAGGTCCGCAGGGTGCGCAAACCGGCGAGCGCGTCGAGGAAGTGCCCGGACAGTCGACGCATCGCCGACCACTGCTGGGCCGCGCGCCGCTGCGTCGCCCAACCGATGAGCACCGCGAACAGCGGTACCAGCGGCAAGGTCACGAGCACGATCACCGCGGAGCGGGCATCGTGCAGCGCCATCATCACCACCACCGCGGGCGGCAGCACCACGGCGAGAACCAGCGCGGGCAGGTAGCGCCCGAACCACTGCTCCATGGCCCGTACCCCGGTGGTGAGCAAAGTCGTCAGATCCGCCGCGCCCCGGGACGCCAGCCACACCGGCCCGTGATCGAGCGCCGCCCGGAACACCGCCGCGCAACTGCTCCTGCACGGCTGCCGCGGAACTCACCGCGCAGTACTCCCCCAGCCAGGCCAGCGCTGCCCGCAGCAGCACCACCGCGAACAGGACCGACAACGGCACCCGCACCGCGTCGAGGCC
>JAABVA010004809.1_pt1 | contig 12405 bp, 12 predicted proteins | sample 5560331 | NCBI WGS metagenome assembly JAABVA01 (sample SAMN12812661, study PRJNA571458) | rock metagenome | isolation source: Antarctica rocks | place: Antarctica: Victoria Land, Mt New Zealand sud | collected 2016-01-07
TCCGTCAGATCGCTCGGAAACCCGCCGCCTTCCCGCCGGTACCTTCGGCGCTGCTCCTCAGTCCACATCCCGATCCAACCTCCATCACCTCAGGAGACCTGAATCACTCTACCGCCGCGAGCACAAGCACGCTTTTGGGTCAGGCTCTAAGCCGGTAAGGTCCGCTCTCCACCCACTTCGGTCGTCCAGGCCGCGATCGTACGAGCCGGCAGGAGTGCGCCGAGGAGCTTCCCTTCGCTCACTGCCATTTTCCGGACCTTGAATTGCCGCTGCCAGACCGGCAGTTGCCGACCCCATAGACGAACTTCAGCACGGCCGCTGTTTGCCCGGCGATCATCTCGCAGCCCGTGGCGGGCGGAGGTTCGGGGTGACTCGTGCACTCAGGTCGACCGCAAGCGACCAAGCTCGAAGGTAAAAACGATCGACGGATCAGTTGCTGTCCCGGCCTGTGAGACCGCTTTCTCGGCGTGGGCGGCGAGGCAGGCGGGAGACAGGCCAAGCAGTTCGACGAAATTGCCGACCGAAGCGCCGGCGTTTGGCCGAGGAAGGATGCCGCGCGCTTGCCATGCCGGCGTGCGGCCTCAAGCTTGCACTCCCGCAGTTTCACGCCTATGGCCGCCAGGAGAATGAGGCCTTGCAGGAGGTTGCGTTCCGCAGTTCCCTTCCGGCTGTTCGCCATAGTGCCTCCCAGGCTTCGTGAGCCTCCCAGTAATATCCGTAATTAAACAGGTCCATGCCCCACACGAAGGCATTCGGGTCCGTTGCCGCCATCGATGGGGACCCGAAGGCCGACTGGTAGCTGTGCCCCCGCGGGTCACGGACCGGGTGAGGGAACCGGCCTGGAAGGTAAGCATAGGGAGGGAGTGGCCGCTCGGCGAGCAGCCTTCGGCACAAGCGCCGCTCTGCGGAACTGAAGGACGGGGAAAGCCGAGATAAGCTTCGTCGAGCTCATGCAAGAAGTAAGGCGGGGAGGCGTAGGGGCCGAGGTCACCCTCATCGTCGCCGATCACCATCGATCGTCCCGCTATCAGGTCCCGGCCACCCACGCCCGAAGCCGCCGGCCAATGTCGGTGGAGTCTTCGACCCGACCATGGTCGGAACGCGGCGGATAACGACCTTTCGGATCCCACCATGTTCGTGCCGTTCGCGCTCGGGCGGATTGATGTCTCGCGCCAGCAGCAGCCGTTGGCTGACCGCCAGCTTGCTGGCATTCGGGCCATAGTCGGGAACGCGCCAGACGAGCTTGCTCGGACAGTTGCGAGCGGCGCGACCGCGGGATCGAACATGGGCCGACCTGGGGAAGGGGTACCTCAATCCGGGATTGAACTATGCAGCCAGGACTCCGTGTTCATCCTTTAGCTACCGTGCTTTTTTCCCCAGCTCACGCCAATCATTCTCCTGAAGGTCGACTTTGAACCTGTTGGCAGCGGCCTTGATGCGCTTCCAAGCTTCGTCCCGCTCGTCATCGCTGACCCCCTTGACCCGGTTGAAACGCGCGATCGCGTTCCGAACATGGCTGGCGTCCTCGATAGGTTCCTTGCGCTGCTTCGGAAAAGCGAACTCTCGCTTCGGCAGCTCGTTCCGCTCTTCCGCGTCAAGCTCGGCCACGTCCTGTCTCCTTCGTGCGTTGCCCATCAAAGCCCCGCGTTGATGTCCGGTTCGCGGTGCGGGCGACCGGCGGCGGAGCAACAGCGTTTTACAGCTATCCCGCTGAGGCTTATCAGAATTCAAACATGCTTGGGAGGAACACGACGCCGCTCGGCGTGATCGGGGCAGGCTTCGGCCGCACGGGGATATCATGGCTTGAGCTCGCGCTGGAGCAACTCGGCTTAGACCTAACTGCTGACGTTCGAGCCCTACCCGGGACCCGACCTTCCCGGTCGCACGCGTCCGGCCGGTGTCGACCCAACCGGGACGCACAGGCCGCTGCCGACGGTACCTGCAACCGGACTTCAGCTCTGCGCCTTGTGGCCGGCAGACGCTGAACTGCGGGCTACTGCGCGAAAGGAAGATCCGTCTCGACCACGGCGTCGTTGAAGGTCCAGCGGGGGATCGTGCGCATCGGGCCGAGGCCGGCAAAGACGCTCGCGAAGCCGCCCTCCGGTGAGATCTCGCGGAGCACGGCGTCGAACTCCTGGCCGAATCCCTTGAAGCTGGCCGCATCGACCTCGCACAGGTGGATTTGGTTCCACTTGGTGTCGAGCGCGGGATCTTGAATCAGCACGGCGGCAGTTTCCATGGCCCTGAACGTACCAAACCGGCCTGACTCGACGAGCTTCGCAGCGGCGGGACCGACATAGCGCCTCATGATGTCACGATATGCGGCCAAGTGCGCGGGCCGGACATCGAGGTATTCGAGCGAGGCTTGCTGATCGGACCGACCTCCCGAGCCTTGCCAACCTCGTGGCATCACGAAGGATGAGGGCGTGGTCAGGAGAACCTCTGCCCGCAGCAGGCGTGCGCCCTCCGGTTGCTGCGCCTGTACAACCTCATGGATGGCCTGGATCGGAACGATGCCGCGAAAGTAGGCGAGTTCGAGGTGGCTCCACACCGGGGCGTTCGAGGAGCCTTGGAAGATGGAGCGATGGCGGTAGAGTGCCCGCCCGAGATATGTGTCCCCGAACTTAGCGGCGTCGCTGGTTGCGTCCGCCAGGACCGCCTCAGTATGAGGGGTCTGCGCCTGAATCGTCCTGGCTAGCACGACGAGGCGGTCTTCGGGCTCGATCCGGATCAGTCCAGTGTTGGTCAAAAGCGACTCCGGCTTGTCATGGAAGCATAACTGATCCTCGCAGATGTCCCGGACAGACGCGAGGAGGCACGATCGGGGCTCACAAGGGCATGCTGAGCGGGCAGATGTCACGTTCGTTTCTATGCTTTGGCTGCTCGAATGCAGACCGTCGCCAAACCACCCAACCTTGCCATAAGCGGAGTATGGATTGCGGTGGGCTGCGGCCGCAGGGAGCCGCCGCGCCCTCCGTCAGAGGTCAGTCTGCTCCGACAGGACCAGAGCGTCGTCAACCTCGATGCCGAGGTAGCGGACGGCGCTCTCCAGCTTGGTATGGCCGAGCAGGAGCTGGCAGGCCCGCAGGTTTCCCGTTCGCTTGTAGACAAGAGCGACCTTGGTCCGGCGCAGGCTATGGGTGCCGTAGCGGGCTGGGTCGAGGCCGGCCAGAGCGACCCATTCGTCGACGAGATGGCCGTACTGCCTCGTCGTGATGTGTTCGCCCGCATGGCTACGGCTAGGGAACAGCCAGTCGCTTGACCGCGAGCCCCGCTTGTTCAGCCATGCGGCAAGGGCGTCGCGAGTCGGCTCGGTCATCTCGAACGGCACGGGTCGGCCGGTCTTTTGCTGAACGATGGTTATCCGTAGGCGCACACCCTCGCCTAGGTGGACGTCGGACACGCGCAGCTTGACGAGATCGCAGCCGCGCAGCTTGCTGTCGATCGCGACGTTGAACATGGCGAGGTCGCGTATGTGACCATCGTGCTGAAGATGGGTCCGGATGGCCCAGATATGTTTGGGTTTGAGGGGCGGCTTCGGGCCGATGATCCGACCGCGGTTCCAGGGCATGCGCGTAGGCGATTGAGGCACTGTCGTTTTGGTCATGATAAGCTCCCTTAAGGAGCCCGTTATGCTCGCCTCGTTCTCAAGGAAGACCAATCGCTGTCCTGCGCCATGAAGAGACATTGGCAGGCCGCCCTGAACCGGACGTTCGGGTCAGCGCCCATCCAGGCCGTTGCGGACCCGATAGGCGTAGCCAGACAGCAGGCATTAGAGCCTTAGGCAGCCGCGGCGTCCGGGTGACTGAGAAGGCGCAATGCTTGGACGGAATGAGGATGGCGGCTGGCGATTCTGCAAGTCGCGATCACATCTTGATCTGCAGCTTGACGTCGCCGGGCCGGCCCTCGGCCGCCCGCTCGAAGGCCGCGATGCTGTCGTCGAACGAGAAGGTCGCGCTGATCAGCGGCTTCAAATCGACCTTGCCCGACGCGATCATGGCGAGCGCGCGGTCGAACACGTTGGCGTAGCGGAACACTGTCTCGATGCGGATCTCCTTCGCGGCGATCGACGACACGTCGAGGCTGACCGGCGAGACCGGCATGCCGATCAGCACGAGGCAGCCTCCGGGGCGCAGCAGCGCCTGGATCCCGTAATAGGCCTTCGGCGCCCCGCTCGCCTCGAAGACGACGTCGGCGCCCCATCCGTCGGTCGCGGCCGCGACGGCCTCGGCGAGGTTCTGCCCGAGGACGTTTACGGTCGAGACGCCGGGATAGCGGCCCGCGATGGCGAGCTTCTCGGGCATGAGGTCGGAGACGATCACCCGCGAGCAGCCGCCGGCGAGCGCCGCCAGCGCCGCCATGATGCCGATCGGCCCCGCGCCCGTGACGACCGCCGTGTCGCCCGGCTGGATCTTCGCCCTCACGGCCGCCTGCAGCCCCACCGCGAAAGGCTCGACCATCGCGGCCTCAGCGAAGGAGACGTTGTCGGGCAGTTTGAAGGTGAAGACGGCCGGGTGGACCACCTCGGGCGTCAGCACGCCGTGAATCGGCGGCGTCGCCCAGAACACGACGCTTGGATCGACGTTGTAGAGCCCGAGCTTCGAGGCGCGCGAGGACAGGTCCGGGATGCCCGGCTCCATGCAGACGCGGTCACCGACCTTCAGGCTCGTCACGGCCCGGCCGGTCTCGATCACCGTGCCGGCGGCCTCGTGGCCCAGCACCATCGGCGCCTCGACGACGAAAGAGCCGATGCGGCCGTGGGTGTAATAATGCACGTCGCTGCCGCAGACCCCGACCGTGTCAATCCTGATCCGCACGTCCGTGGGGCCGACCGCGAGCGGCAGGTCGATGTCTCGCAACGAGAGTTCGCGCTTGCGTTCCAGCACCAAGGCCTTCATTTTCATCTTCCCCCGTCATCGCGCCCCTCGCGGGGCATCATCTGTCGAGCTGCTTCCGAAGACCCTCCGCAAGAGCGTGAAGCAGCAGGCAGCAGGAGGCGGCGCCGGCGTCTAGGTGACCGCGTGAGCGCTCGCCTAGACGGCTGGCGCGGCCAATCCTTGCCACGAGGTCGCGCGTCGATTCGAGGCCGCGCTGGGCCGCCCCGTCCATCGCGGCGAGGCAGGCGGAAAAGCTCTCGTTCCGCGCCGCCGCCGCGTCGAAGGCGTCGCGCGCCGGCACCAGCACGTCGACGAGGCTCTTGTCGCCGGGCTTGCCTTCGCCGAGATCCACCACCGCCGCGACACCGGCGCGCAGCATCGCGGCGAAGCCGTCGCGGTCGAGCGTCGTCCGGCCGCGAAGCTCCGTCGACATGTCGAGGAAGAAGCTACCGTATAACGGCCCCATCGAGCCGCCGATCTCGTCGAGCAGCGTCTCGGCCAGCACGCCGAAGCCCTCGCCGAGGCCCTGCGGCAGGGCCGCGAGTTTCTGCCCGGTCCGGCGAAACCCCTTGCTCATGTTGACGCCGTGGTCGCCGTCGCCGGTTGCGCCGTCGAGCTCGTTGAGCATCGGCGTATTGTCGACGATGGCCTTGACCATGTCGGCGAGAATCGGGCCGGCGGCCTTGAGATCGATCGTGTCGGCCATCATGCGTCTCCCGTGACTGTGAGGCCGATCGAGCGGGCCGGCGTCGCGATCAGACGGTCGAGTTCGCCGTCGAGCCGGGTGAGCGTCACCGACGCCCCCATCATCTCGAGCGAGGTGAAATAGTTGCCAACGAAGCGGTGCCGGATTCGGATGCCAGCCTCGGCCAGGATCTCGGCGACGTGCGAATAGAGGATGTAGAGCTCCATCACCGGGGTCGCGCCGAGGCCCGAAACCAGCACCGCCGCATCGTCGCCCCGTGCGAAAGGCAGATCGGCCAGGATCGTGTCCATCATGGTGGCGGCCATCGCACGCGCCGGCTCGGTCGGCCGAACCGCGATGCCAGGTTCGCCGTGATGGCCGATGCCGACCTCCATGGTGCCGTCTTCGATGGTGAAGTTCGGCTTACCGGCCGCCGGGATAGTGCAAGCCGAGAGGCCGATGCCGACGCTGCGCGTCGCGTCGATCGTCTTCTGCGCGACCGTGATCACGGCCTCGAGATCCGCGCCTTCAGCGGCGAGCGCCGCGGCCACCTTCCACATCACGATCTCGCCCGCGACGCCGCGGCGCTTGCCGCGCTCGTCCTTCGGCGCCGAGGCGGCGTCGTCGTTGGCGACGACGGTCTTAACTTCGAGCCCCTCGCGCGCGGCGAGCCGGACCGCCATCTTCACGTTCATGTTGTCGCCGGCATAGTTGCCGTAGAGGCAGGCTATGCCGCGGCCGCCGTCGGCGGCCTTGAAGGCGGCCTCGAAGGCCCGCGCCGTCGGCGAGGCGAAGACCTCGCCGATCGCGACCGCGTCGAGCAGGCCCGGGCCAACATAGCCGATGAAGGCCGGCTCGTGGCCCGAGCCGCCGCCGGTGACGATGCCGACGCGTCCGGCATTGCCAGGGCCGGCTGCCTTAATGACGCGGTTATGGGCCGTTCCCGCGAGGAGATCGGGATGGGCGGCCTTCAGCCCCGCAAGCGCATCCTCGACGACGTCGTCGGGATCGTTGATGATCCGGTTCACGGCGGTCGCCCCCCTATTGGATCGTATAGCCGCCGTCGATGGCGAGGTCGGCCCCGTTGACCATCGCGGCGGCCGGGCTCGCGAGGTAGAGTGCGGCCAACGCCACCTCCTCGGGCTGGGCGAAACGGCGCGACGGGATCAGCTTCTTCATCGCCTCGCCGACCTCGCCGGCCCAGGCCTGGCGCCCGAGTTCGGTCTCGACGACGGTCGGGCTGATGGCGTTCACGGTGATGCCGTGCGGGCCCCATTCGAGCGCCATCACCTTGGTCATGCCGACGATCGCGGCCTTGCTGGTGCAATAGGCGACGTGGGCCTGTAATGCGACGCTCGCCGCCTGCGACGCCATGTTGATGATCCGGCCCGAGCCCCGCGCCACCATGTGGGCCCCCGCCGCCTGGGCGAACAGGAACGACGCCGTGAGGTTGACCGCGAGCGTCAGGTCCCAGTCGGCGCGGCTCGCCTCGGCGGCCGGGGCGAGGCGGACGATGCCGGCATTGTTGACCAGAATGTCGAGCCTGCCGAAGCGCTTCGCCACCTCGTCGACGGTGCGGCGCGGAGCACCGTCCTGCGCGACATCGACCACGAGGCCGATATGGTCGGGCCCGAGGCGTGCCGCCGCCGCTTCCACGTTCGAGTCGCGGTCGACCAGCGCCACCCGGGCACCGCTCTCGACGAAGGCGGTCGCGATCGAGAGGCCGATGCCGCTAGCCCCGCCGGTGACGAGCGCCGTCAGCCCGGCGAGCGAGAAGGCCTTCTGGGCCGGGGATGGTTCTGGCACGGGCGATGTCTCCTTGAATATCGAGGGTGGGATGTCAGCAATCGACGATCGTCAGGGCCGCGCCGGCCTCACGCAGGCGCTCCCGCTCGGACTCGGGCAGTCCGGCATCGGTGATGACGGCGTCGAAGGCATCGAGGCCCGCCATGCGGTTCAGCGCCGTCACGCCGAACTTCGAGCTGTCGACGATTAGGATCTTCCGGCGCGCGCTCGCCAAGAAGGCGCGCTTGGTCTTCAGAACCTCTTCGTCCTGATGGTAGGCGGCGACGCCGTCGACCGCCGAGGTCGACATGAACAGGATGTTGGCCCTGAGCGACCCTACGGTCGTCTCGCAGATCAGCCCGAAGAAGGCGTTCAGGCGGGCATTGTAGGTGCCCCCGAGGCTGATCAGGCGGATGCCGTGCGCGTCCTTGAGCTGGTCGATCATGGCGATGCCGTTGGTGATCACGGTCAGGGGCGTCTTCGACGAAAGGTGGGGAGCGATGAACAGCGTGGTAGTCGATTCGTCGAGGATGACGGACTCGCCGGGCTGGACGAGCGCCGCCGCCGCGCGGGCGATAGCGCTCTTCTGCCGCTCGGCGAGATGGGCCCGGTACGAGAAGCTGCTCTCGACCGATCCCGATTCGTGCAGCGTGACGCCGCCGTGCTGCTTGCGCACCATCCCGCGCTCGGTCAGCGCGTCGAGGTCGCGATGGATCGTCATGCGGCTCACGCCGAAGCGCGAGGCGAGGTCCTCGACCTGCGCCGACCCGGCCCGGATGATGAGTTCGAGCATCAGCTTGCGCCGGTTCTCGATGGCCCGCGCGCTCCGGGTCGGATCGCTCGGGCCGGTCGTGTCGTCGCTCATCGGGGCTCGGTCTCCTCACCGCTTCGACGGATCCATGCTGCCACGGATCCGCCGGAACGGCTTACAGGCCCGTTGCCGACCTCACCTGCTACTCGTTGGCGTAGTGGCCCGAGGCCATGTTCTGCTTGATCAGATCGGGCAGGCCTTCGACGAACTTGTCCGCATGATCGAACAGCTGGTCGTAGTACTTGTCGACGTTGGCCTTGGTGATGCTCGGCATCTGCAGCATGGCCTCCTTCGGGACCGGCTTGCCTTGGACGTGGTCGACCGCGACCTGCACCGCCATGCCGAGTTCGAGCGCGCCGTTCTGCAGGTTCGTCTCGATTATGTCGCCCGAGCGGATGGCACGCAGGCCGTCCTTGATGGCGTCGACGCCCGACACCGGGATCTTGCCGGCGAGGCCCTTCTCCTTCAGCGCCTGGATCGAGCCGATGGCCATGTCGTCGTTCTCGGAGATGAGCCCGTCGATCTGCCCGTTGTAGCGCGACAGCCAGTCCTGCATCAGCTTGTAGGCCTGGGTGCGCTCCCAATTGGCGGGCTGCATGGCCAGGACCTTGATGCCGGGGTTCTTGGCCAGGACGTTCTCGATGCCCTTGGTGCGATCGATCGCACCCGACTGGCCGACCGGGCCCTGCATGACGACGACGTTACCCTTACCCTTCAGCGCGTCGACGACCGCCTGCGCCTCCTGCTCGCCGGCCCCGACATCGTTCGGACCGACATAGGAGACGAGTTTTTCGGCTTCCGGCCCGGAGATCGACAGGTTTGTCGCCACGACCGGGATGCCGGCCTTGGTGGCCTCCGCGATCTGCGGCCCGAGCGTCGAGGAATTGACCGCCGCGATGATGATGACGTCGACCTTCTGGTTGATGAACTGCTGGATCTGCGAGATCTGCGCGTTCACGTCGCCATGGGCGCTCTGCCACAGCAGCGTACCGTTGTTGGCCTTGGTGATGGCCTCGGCACCCTGTTTGCCCCAGGCGATGAACGACGACATGTCGTAGACCGTGAAGCCGATCACGGGCTTCGCCTTGTCGGCCATGGCGGGCGTCGCCAGAAGTAGGGCGGCCGTGGCGCAGAGTGCGGCCTTCAGGCCGATGCACTTCGAAGACGTCATTTCGGGTTTCCTCTCGCGAGCTTGGTTGTCGGCCGGCGGGACGGCGCTCAGTCGTCCTTCCGGTTCAGCGTCGAGTCGATGAAGACTGCGCCGATGATGATCACGCCCTTGATGATGAGCTGGTAGAAGGGCGAGACATTGAGGATGTTCAGGCCGTTATCCAGAACACCGATGATCATGAAGCCGAACACGGTGCCGAAGATCGAGCCGCGGCCGCCCATCAGGCTGATGCCGCCGATCACCGCCGCCGCGATGGCGTTGAGTTCGTAGCCGGTCCCGGTCGTGGCGATGCCAGCGGTCGCGCGGGAGGCCAGGACGACACCCGCGAGGCCCGCCAGGAGCCCGCTGATGGTGTAGACGGTGAGCCGGATCGCCCGCAGGTTCACCCCCGCGACGCGCGCCGCCTGCGGGTTACCGCCGGTCGCGTAGATGTGGAGCCCGAGGCGGGTGCGCGACAGCAAAAGCCACGACACGACGACCGCCACCACCATCAGGATGACCGGGACCGGGAACCCGTAGAGCTGGTCGCTGACCGCCAGGAAGGCGTCGGACAAGCCCGATATGGGCTGGCCGTCGCTCAGCACATAGGCGATGCCGAGCGCGATCGTCATGGTGCCGAGGGTCGCGACGAAGGCCGGCACGCGCGCCACCGCCACGAGCAAGCCGTTGAGAAGCCCGACGGCGCCTCCGGCCGCGACGCCCGCCGCGACCGCCGCCACGGTCCAAGGCACGCCGTCGCGCTGCGCCACCATTGCGGCCACGACGCCCGAGACGCCGACGACGCTGCCGACCGACAGATCGATGCCGCCGGTCAGGATTACGTAGGTGGCGCCCGTCGCGAGCAGCGCATTGGTCGACACCTGCAACAAGACGACGTTGAAGTTGGACAGCGTGAAGAAACTCGCGTTCGAGACGCCAAGCACGCCGACGAAGACGAACAGCACCAGCACCAGCGCGTAGCGAAGCAGCAACGCCTTGACGTCGAGCTTGGCTTTTGCCGGGGCCTCGGAGGCGAGATCTGCCGAGGAGACCGTGGCGCGGTCAGGCTGCATCTCGTGTCTTCCCCATGGCCAGCCGCAGGATGTCCTCCTGGTTCACCGCGTCGCGCGTGAGTTCCCCGACGATGGCGCCGCCCCGCATCACCAGAATGCGGTGGCTGAGATTGATGAGTTCGGGCATGTCGGAGGAGGCGAGCAGGACCGCGACGCCGGATGCGGCGAGGTCGTGGATCAGCCGGTAGATCTCGCTGCGCGCCCCGACGTCGATGCCGCGCGTGGGCTCGTCCAGGATGAGGAGGCGCGGCGTGCCGGTGACGAGCCAGCGGGCCAGTGCGATCTTCTGCTGATTGCCGCCGCTGAGATGCGCCACGGCCTGGCCGAGCCGCGCATACTTGGTGCGCGTGCGCTTCAGCACGTCGAGCGTCTGGGCGCGTCGCGCCGCGTTGTCGACGAAACCCGCCGCTCCGGTGAAACCGCCGAGATGCGGTAGCGTGACGTTGTCGAGGATCGAGAGCGAGGTCAGGACGCCTGCGAGCTTGCGGTCTTCCGGCACGAAGGCGATACCCCGCCGGATCGAGTCCGCTGGCGCCGAGCGCGCGACCGGCGTCCCATCGAGCGTTACCTCGCCTGCCGCCTTGCGCAGGCCGAAGATTGCTTCGAGCAACTCGCTGCGGCCGGCGCCGACGAGGCCGCCGAGGCCCACGATCTCGCCCGCATGCACCGTGAACGAGGTGCTGGCCGCATAGCCCGCGACCCTGAAGTCTCGGACCTCCAGTACCGCTTGGCGCCGCGCCCCCACTGTCCGGCCGGGGAACAGGTCCTCGATGTCGCGGCCGACCATGTCGGCGATGATCTGCCGCTCGGTCAGGGTCGATGTCGGCGCCTGACGGATGAAGGCGCCATCGCGCATGATCGCCACGGTATCGGAGATCTGCTCGATCTCCTCCATGCGATGGCTCGTGTAGAGGATGCAGGCACCTCGCGCCCGCAACATGCGGATGGCGCGGAACAGTTCTTCGGTTTCGCGCGAGCTAAGCGACGAGCTCGGCTCGTCCATCAGCACGAGATCGCTGTCGCGCGAGGTCGCCTTGATTATTTCGATCATCTGAGTCGCGGCGACGCCGAGGCGACGCATCGGCGCATCGGGGTCGATGTCGAGGTGGAATTCCTCGAGCAGCCGCCGCGCCTCGGCCACCATCTCGCGCCGTTTGAGGAAGCCGAGCGCCGAAACGCGCTCGCGCCCGACCAGCAGGTTCTGCCAGACCTTCATGTCCGGGATCGGCAGCAGTTCCTGAGGGATGATCGAGATGCCGAGCCCGCGGGCGTGGCGGGGATCGTAGACGAGGACTGGCACGCCCTTGACGGTGAGGATGCCGCTGTCGGGCGCAAGCTGGCCCGAGATGATCTTGAACAGGGTGGACTTGCCGGCGCCGTTCTCGCCCGCCAGCACGTTGACGGTGCCGGGCATGAAGCGCGCCGTGATCTCGCGCAGCACCGGGATGCCGTCGAAACCTTTGCAAAGCCGGTTGAAGGCGAGAGCGGCCTTAAGCCCGTCCAGTCCCGAACGCGGCTCCTCACGTGTCGGCTCGCCGGCTTGCACAGGCATCCCGCGGTTCCCCCTACCCGTCATCACGTTGTGTGACGTTCAGGTTCGAATGCGCCTGAAATATCACACTCAATGCGTAAGACGTACTACTTGAATGATACATGTCAAGCGGTTGTCGGTGTGCCGCGAACTGGGTCCTCGCGCTCGATTCCGGCGGCGACAGGATCCCCGACGGGGACCGGTGGCGCTTCCGCTCACGCTTTCCGGAGAAGCGGCGGCATGGTAAAATGCACCAGCGCCCGCGGCGCAGCGCGGGCCAGGTTTCGGCGCGGCCTCGTGAAACGGCCGATTAGGGCAACGGCGGTTTCTCTCTTGAATTTGTGCCGCAGACCGGCCGTTCCGCTCTCGTGAAGAGTTTCGGGCGCCGAGAGGCGTACGAAAGTCGCCGAAGACCGAACCCGCGGTGTCCAGGTCGAGCTATGGGAATTTAAGGTTTAGGCGCGTTGTGGAACGTGACCGAAGGGCGCCGAGA
>JAABVA010004810.1_pt1 | contig 12404 bp, 6 predicted proteins | sample 5560331 | NCBI WGS metagenome assembly JAABVA01 (sample SAMN12812661, study PRJNA571458) | rock metagenome | isolation source: Antarctica rocks | place: Antarctica: Victoria Land, Mt New Zealand sud | collected 2016-01-07
AGGTTTGAGATCTCAAAGTCCTCTGCGAGGCAAAATAACTTCACTAAGAGGAGGCTCGGGTCATCAGAATCTGTAGGATAGTTTATTCTCTCCGAATAGAGCCATTCTTCGAATAACTTGAACTCAGCAACGCCGTATTCCTCCAAATACACGCTCCCGTGCTGAATGGACCTATGGAAAGTTGAGTGCTGACAAAGCCGGCCTTTATGTAAGTAGAACGGATATCTTTCTGGGCCAACGTAGACAGTCATCATGGAGCGGTGAAGAACACTGTATGATGTTAGCCCTCTGCCGCCGTTTTGTTATGGCGGACGAACTGTAAGGAAGGTTCCTTGCTTTTCAACCTCGACGATATCTCTGCTGGTGGAGACCCTTACCTGCTTACCATACTGTGGAGCGATTCAAGGGATAGGAAAATAGGAGGATATAAGGGCAGATGTCAGCCTTATTCTGTGTCGTGACCGGCCACCAAGGTCACGACTTTATTGGTACTCCTGGCAGACTGCCGCCAATCAACACTTGCCACCTGGCGACCAGCTCCTTGCTGCCAAAAAGTCAACTTGCAGATTCAAACGTCTTGAGTTGTCAATACGCTATTGGAAAGGAGCATATGCAATGCTAGCAAGCGTTTTGGGTTCAGTCAATCACAACGGCCGCAATCTGCCCGGGGCTTTGATTACCAATTCCGTTGTGGCTAGGTTGCAGCTAACTTTGGGGAATGACGCCACTCGAAAAGCCTAAATTGTCGATACCCGCACTCGGCAGACCCAAGCTCAGAACCTAGGCGGTGACCACACAACTGAGGGTTCGAAAGCAACGCGGAGGATTTCCAAGATCTTAAATGTTTAGCAGGAGCAACACGCTGCACATGGATCATCAAACCTTGCAGCTCCATCTGCCATTACCCATTCTTTGTGAACATTCGAAAAGAAGGACCCAAGGGTTTACGTTATTTCTTTAGGTTATAAGTTAGAAAGCTTTTTTTCGGAGCTCTACGAGATTTCAGGGTGCATTTTCACGCTCGTCTCATGCACTACTCCTCAACTTCATTTGGACAGGCCTTTCTTTAACACTCTACACCATGCTTCTGCAAAATACGCTTTCCAATCCTCAATGAATGCCTCTGCCTACGCCCTTCTGCTAATTTCTTGTGGCAAGCACTATGGATCCTATGGAATTTTTCGAACGCTCCTTCTCGTCCGCTTCGTCTCGTCAACATTCTCGTGAAGCATCTGCCGTTGCAATTGCATACTACCAAGCCAAATAGATACCAGGCTTCATTCCATAGGCGACCGCCTTAGTACACTATGTTGTTGTTCGTTTTCGGTGTAGTGAGTGTCAAGCGCAGTATCCTTAACTATCTCCTTAGGGTCGGAGAATTCTTTCCTGGACATATACTCGCATGCTTTCTCCATTGTGTCGAAGGCTTTGTAGACCGCTTCACAGTATGTTACAGGGATGCGCATTTCCTTCCAGATGCAGTGCGATACATCAGTTCTCCCGGGTAGCAAGCATACCATGACGAAATCGGCGTCGGCTCGTCAACACACCCATTAATGACCATATAGTTTTCCGTGTTCTCTCTGCGTTGTACTGAGCCCATACTGTAAGGCAATAGCTCTCAAGCTTAGCCAGTCATCTCTTACGTGCCTTGGAGTATCTTGTATACGGCGGTAGCCTCGTTTCCTTCGTACCCTTACACAACACGAAGGAATCTTAATACCGCCATTCCTGTTATGGGAGGGCCGTTTGTTTGCATGTTTCCCACCTTGGAGGGCGGCTACATGTTAACAAATAAGTATGCGTCAGGGCGAATTGAATCGCTGGCATGCGACAGAGTCAGAAGTTAGATGCATCTAGCCGCAAAACCCAAGGTGAATAGGACTCTCGTTCTGTCCACCACTACTTGCCCCAAATGCATCCACCTATATACTAACCGTAAGACAGGATGAATTTCCTGCCACAATCCAATACTAGATAGCGTCCACGACCAAAGCAAAGATCTCTTACCAGTACTTTTAAGACGTCCACAACCCTTCTTCAGCGTCAATCCCTGACGTCGAGCACGTTCCTCCTACAACTGGATCAAAGCACCTGCATCCACCATCGCTATCCCGGAAGGTCCAACTCTACAGCCCGCTCCGAGAGGTTCCCAATAGCTGAACAAGAACCCCGGCCTAGTCTAGATTGCTGAGCCATAACGTATTTTGGGCAAGCCGTCACTAGCTTGAGGTGATCGAACCAACACAGATATACTGAGGGTTTACTTCAACCATATACCACTACTTCTCCTTACCATTCAATAGTTTGCCCCAAACATATTCTCCTCCACAGAATCCATAAAAGAGAAGTATGACGCAAACTCAGACTCTGGCTTATATCATTAATCATGTCTTTCTTCCACCAAAGTTGCCTCAGGAGGACGATAGTGGAGTTGATCGGGAGCTTGCACTCATAGAGGAATGCGCGGCAGCTTGGAAAATGTTCCAAGTCCATCTCCCATCCCATAAAGGGCAAAAATGGGTCGCTTGTACCAGGATGCTAGAGAAGATGCTCAAGCTGAGGGATCCATCTGGAGATATGATATCTGGGAAAATAGTAACAACACTGGAGTCGATGGTTGAACAAGGTATTCTTGATCAATCCTAATAGAATTCGCGCTCACCTTATCATTTCCCAGATGTTCTCGTATTCCAAATTCGTGGTCAGAATGCGGGCCTCCTGATTCGAAGATTTGAGGAGCTATATTCATTCGAGTCCTTCGAGCTGTCTCCAACCACCGAGGCTGTTATGACGACGAAGGGGCGACTCCGACGTTGTTTCCCAGGCCCAGCCGTCGCAATAAGCCAGGAGAGAATGGCAGATGTTTCCTTTCGTGAAGCCCTCGTCCAGTTCCTTACGCATTTGGATTTGAACACACCACAGGAAGCATGGCCGACAGTGTCAAAAGCACGGTCGCAGTCCATCGAGGTTCGAGACACAATACATCCAAAATTCGTTACAGAGATGCTTACTGGTATCCTCCGCGGTATTGGACGACCGCTTGACGTGCGTCGTATTTACAAGCGTACACGCGATGACGTCTTGTGGGATAGCGCACTTAAACCCTGGCGCAGGTCTCCTCTCTGGCTGCTGCTTCGTGTTGCACTGCAGAATAGCCTTGCGACTTCTGAAGACGATAATCACAGGTGGTACAAGTCATTCATGGTCTTTTTCATGGCTCACATCCTGCAGCGGTCTTTGCAAGCTTCTCTGCCGAGTGATATTCTCTTTGTAATGACGGCTAAGATCAGCCGCCGGACGCTAAAACTTGCTCTGGAAGATGAACCACCTTGGTTGCAAGATATTGACCGCTCGATTCAAGCTTCCCATCAAGTATTAGCCACCAGATGGAGCACTATAGAGCAGAATCCAGATCCTTTCGGGACGCAAGAGGGCTGGGACGTCTCAGCAATGTCTTTCTGCCAAGACACCGGGTTGAGTCTTTCAAAGCTGCGTCCATATCTGCAGACCATCGCAGCCCGTGAGGCGGCACCAGAAGACCATCGCACTTTTATGCCTCACTCTTGTCAACGCATCAAGCAGTGCAGCTCAAGCTTTCCGGTACTTGGGCCCTCAGGGACAGAGGTTGACACTCGTTTGTGTCTTGCAGATATGGAACTGTGGGTTCAAGACTGCCTTGTGGGCTGGTTGAAAGCGAATCTGAACTACCAAGATACCTGCACGCTTCTAGCTGGTTTGATCGAAACGTACACGACAATTGCAGGTTCTACCTATGCAGGCAATCCGGAAGCCGTCTCATTAATGCTACTTACTTTGATGGATCTTTGGATGGCTCTTGACCGGTGCACTATTCATCATTATCCCCTGTTGCGCAAATATGACCCGGAATTTCGGCCATCTCTGTTCGATCCATTGTTACTACCAAAGAGACCTCAGATGGAGCGACTACGCACTGTGGAGCAGTATCTGCTTCAGAGAAGGAGTCATGCCGTACCAGGATTTCCCTCCATCTTTCAAGGTGTCAACTCAACGACAAGTTTTGCCGTCCAATATTTTGAACAATCCCCTCACCATCAAGTGTTACGCCAGGAAATTGAGCTTGCGGCCCAAGAAGGTCGGGATCGGAAAAGGGAAGAGTTAATACGGATGAGCCAGAAATACCAGGAACTCATGCGGGATTCTGATGCCAGGGCATGCGATTCTGAGACGCGTTGGGAACGAGGCGGCTGTGTGTCTCGCCATAGTCGCCAATGCCGAAAATGCCAATTGAAGTCGACTGCCAAGAGTCTTCAGATCACCGTTCATGAATGGCCGCTTCCACTGGGAGAGTTGGCGGTGAAGTCGGCAGTGTTCGAGCTCGAAGTACCAACACCGATTGCTAAATGGCGGGATGCAACGTACGGTCTCCTTGTCGATTCCTTCTCACCAGCTCCACCCAACTCCCAGCGAGCTAGCGCGGACAAAGTGTACTGCATGAATGGCTTTAGTGGCCTGAGCAAATACTTCATATCTCAACCAGCAAGGCTCCAGCTAGCATCCGCAGCGAAGCCATTCGTTGTGGCGCACTACGGCAGCAAGCATGTGCCTCAGGCTAAAGAAGAGGATATTTGTGTGAATAATGGCCTGAGTTATTCCATGTATGATTCAAAATCGAGACGGTGGACCAAAGTTCTACTTGACAGATGCGACGTCAGGAGAATCTGTACGCTCCAGCTCCCGCCTGGAGCGTATCGACAGCTGCAGTTCGCACTAAATGGGACAACTCACACATCTAACGAGGTTCTTGCTATGCAGTCTGAGTGTCCGAAGCCGCTAAATCTTCACGAGTTCTACGCCTTTGCAACTCTGCGATCTGGAAATCGACTTCAATGGCGCAACATAGCGCGTGAGCTTGTCGCTCGTGTCCTTAACTTTAACTCCGAAGAGGTGTATATGTTGATAGTCCAAGCGGCCTGGCAGGTTGACCGATCTGGAGAGGGGCAGCCTTGTCGAGATACGCACGTCGATTTGGAAGAAGAATACTTCGGAATGTCACTCTTATTGGTGCTGGAGGAAAGCCTTGGGACCGTCGAAGGTAATTGGCAAGGCGCGGTAGCAGTTCGCACTTTCATTTTTCTCGCCGCTCGACTGCTCTCCCTGTCCCAGTTTAAGAAAGTACACAATCGGTGCAACGTCTTCTTAAGGCGAGCACGTGAAGTGACACTGCGTTGGACTCGAGAAGTGGGCAAACTCCTTCATGACAGTGAAGACGCAGAGGAATTGAAGACCCTAAATCTCCGAATTCTCAAAATGGCCCTGACTTGCCACGGTACTTTCGATGTCGATCGGCGGCACGTCTCAGAAATGCTGAGCTCAGTTGACGACATTGCAGCGGTTACCGAATGCTCCATCATTGTGCACGATCGTTCCCCAGCCGTGACAGAAAACCTGCCACCATCTGTCAAAACGCTGCTGCAACGCTTCATGAGGCTGTCTCATCATTTAGAACCATCTATCCGGGAAAGAATCCTGGCAGATTCGCAGGGTATTGACCGCACGGTGCGTCAACTCTGGGCGGGATATCGTCCAGGTAGCCGTTGGGTTGCCTTGAAAACTCCCAGTCAAAGGTGGCTGGCGACTAAAACAACAAGCGAAGAAGACTACTCTTCGTTGAGTGTTCACTACAATACCTTGGACGGAAGCCTGTTGGTCAATAGCACACCTCTGACGAGGCTCCCTTGGGTTTATGAGTTGCATACCACTTACCGTCGACTCTTTGGTGAGGTATGATATGTCCCATTCCGATGGCATGCCGTGTAGCTTACTTTTATACCCTGATAGAAAGTTTTAGATGTTGTTCCATCAACGATGAGTAGAATGCACTTTGAGACACGGAATGAGCTTTGTGGCCAACAGGTAGTCATCTCATCCTTTTGTCCCAGATGAAGAGATATTAATATCATGTAGGTTCACTTTGCAATGTATGGTTCGGAACTCATCATCCGGACTCGAAGACAAGAGCAAGTTTGTGAGGTGCTTCCCTTGCATGCTTTGCAGGAGGACTTCCCCAGTGCTTTTGTGAAAGACTATGTGCATTTGATGGACGTGAGCACTGGGTCTATTGAGTGGCGCCCATTGACGCGTGTGTGGTCATCTTCGCCAGACAATTGGCAGATGCAGGCCGATGATAACGGGATCTTCATTCTAAGTCACGGCACAAAAGCATTGATAGACCTTTACAGTCCTACTGCCGAAAGTATCTCTCGCGTCCTAAGCCCGCTGGAACATATAACCCATATTCATATGATCCTGAACCACGAAACGGGAGCGCTGGAGGTACACCTACCCCGATTGAAGCTCGACTTTTTCCTTAAGGCTCATGGCAGCTTGCTTGAATCGAAGCAGTTCCGGGGAATGGTGGTGGATGAAAAGCAATCTTTTGGAACATTAACGGGGCTGGTGAATAAGCTTGTTTTGCGCGAGATAGGAGGATCCTCTCGATCCGTTATTGTCCCACACGGCGAGGTCTCCTTCCTGCGAGATGGCTATCACTTCCGGGTCATGATTGACACCACTGCTGCCATTAACGTCAAGTATCACTCATACTCTGTTGATAGTCAACTCGGACGACTTGTCGATGATGGTAGCTCTCAGAGCAGGCTCTTCCGGTTATATCTCCACGCGACAACGGCACACTGTCTGATTGATTACCTCACTGGGAGGACAGGCACAGAGGAAGCGCTCGATGGTCTTGCAGGCGCAGCTACTCGATCTTTTGTTGAGCTCGAACCTGCGGATGTTGAACTTCTGGAAATGCTTGCGCGGCTAACTCCGCAACGAAAGTATTACCCAGATCATCTGCGCGTGATGCAGCGAGTGGAGTGGAAGAAGCTTTCTCCCCTCTCTCAGCATTGCGGTTTCTATCCACGAGTGAAATCAGTCTTGGATCAAGCCAGATTATTTCATGTTTTCCAAGAACAGCCCGCGCAGCTCCTTGTTTCGGATACGCGCGGCGAGCAAGACCTGCTCAAAAGGGCTTCTATTCGAGAGGCGTCATTTCAAGTGCACGGCTTCGGTGCAGAGTCTTCTACAGCAGATTATGATAGTGTCTACGCCTCTCGAGATCAAGCCCTCAATAGCACGCGAGAACTTCAAACTTGTTGCACTGCCAGGCTTGTCGATGGCTGGTCTAAGAAACTCGTGGTCCATTCACAATTACTCTTTGAAGTAGAATCTTGGGGAGAACCGATTCGAGGTCCTGGACATGACGATGACATAATAATGGGCTTCGACCTCAAATGGCTTGATGCTCCAGCCGAATTCCTCCGGGATGATTTATGCACCCTCAACCACATACTCTCTAATAGCGCGGCTGAACGAGACAAGTACAAGATTATGATCTTACTGTCAACTTTGTCATATTCGAAACATGCAAAGCAAGAGCTTGTTCAGACCCTTCTGGCCTTTGCGACCATCCCTGAACTTCGCGCCCTACAGCCGCCCAGCCATGCAGCGTTCCGGCTTTCGGAGGGCTATAGGCCAGTGCGAGGAAGGTTACTTCGAGTGACAGAAGAGCATGCACGGCAATGGTATGAATGCCCTGAGCGCGACTTACCAAGTCTTCCGGACGAAGATTGGTGCCTGGCCGACCAGCGCCGAAAGGATCAACATCAGATCGCAAAGGAGGAGCAGATCAGAGTCTTTGTGGAGGATCTTATGTCGCAGTGGCCTGAAACTAACATCTCTGCGCCTCCAGATGACACTCATGACAGATACATCTCAGTAGAATTGGCCGTTAGAGATGCGCGCACTTGTTTCGAGAGCTGGCACCGGAACGCTCAGTTCAAGGAATACATCGAGCAGATACAAGATATTCTAAACACTCTGCCTAATGACTACGAAATTTTGGAACAACATTACTTTTCTGTGCCTTTGGATAGGTACGTTTCTAGGCGAGCATATGTTGACTTCAACGACCTCACAAGAAACCTTCCTCCACATTTCTCTCCTGCTGATACAGCAGACTTTGATACTTGGCTTTTCTGGGATAAAGAAGGAGATAAAGACCATAGCAAGCTCAGAGAGCTGTTGGCTTGTGTTAGTTCTCGGAGCTCCTCAGGGCATGAACAGCGATATGCCCGAGATCTGCTCAAGAGTTTTGAAGCGTTATGTGAGGATACATCCGTGAAGCTGAAACCACCAGTGGAATTTGCTAGGCAGTTGAGAATACACTTGGAGCAAGCTCAGCGCCATGTAGACGACATCTACAGAATAATCTGTAAAAATTTGCGGACTGGCAATTGGAATGCCATCATGGAGGCACAGATGCTGCCACGTCTATCCAAAACCTCAATTCTGTCACATTTGGCAAGTGACAAGATAGAGGCTCTCCCACCGCTCTGGAAAACGGCCTTAGTACAGTACGGGCTCGCCATTACGACCCTCCAACGGGCGGAGCGTCTTGTTATGTCCGCTGGAAATATGGCTGAGCTTTTGAGTGAAGTCCAGAATGCTGGCCATCGGAACTGGGATCCGATGGACTTACCCGCATGGTTACTTCTAGAAATTGAAAACAACATCCTAATACGTCCGGACCAAGCTCAGATTTCTCGAGCGATGATGGCACCATCTTTGGGATCGAATTCTGTCATGCAGCTGAATATGGGTTTGGGGAAGTCGTCCGTTATCGTTCCCATAGTTGTCGCAGCTCTCGCAGACAAAACACAACTTGTCAGGATCGTTATTCTCAAACCATTGGCTATGCAAATGTTCCAGTTGTTGAGGAAGAAGCTTGGTGGCCTGCTAAACCGACGCATCTTTTATATGCCAATCTCGCGATCTCTGAACTTGGATATCACCCAAGCACTCCAGATCCGTGATATACTCGAAGAGTGCATGCGTATCGGTGGCATAATTCTCTTACAGCCGGAGCATATTCTCTCCTTTGAGTTGATGGGTTCCGAGCAACTCTTGTCGGGCAACTCAGAGTTGGGCAACATCTTGGTTCAGATTCAAGATTGGCTCAGAGGACATTCACGCGATATCCTCGACGAGAGCGACGAAATCATGAGTGTGCGATTCGAGCTGATTTATACGATGGGTATGCAACGCGCTATTGAGTTCAGTCCAGAGCGTTGGACCATCATCCAACATGTCCTGAGACTCTTAGGCCCCTGTGCTCACGAGACACTGGAATTGTACCCACATGGCTTGGAAGTGACCCTCACTCAGGCTGGAAGCTGTCCCAGAGTCCGGATCCTCCAGACCGAAGCGGGCGATTTCTTACTGGAAATGATTTGCGTTTAGAGTGTGTGATAATGGCGTCCCTGGTGTGCCTGTGTGGAGACTCCCTCAAAGCATTCGAAAAGCTTTGTTCAAATTTCTCACGAACCCAGCGTGGAGCGCAACTGCCACACAACAGCTGGAGGAATTCGCAGCTGGCTCGGTATCAGTGAAGAAAGGTCTCCTTCTTTTGAAGGGCCTGTTCGCCATTGGAGTCCTCAAATTTTGCTTGGAGCAAAAGCGCTGGCGCGTCCACTATGGCCTTGATCTTTCGCGGACCATGCTTGCAGTTCCATATCAAGCAAAGGACAGTCCAGCCTCACGAGCCGAGTTCAGTCATCCAGATGCCACCATTGTCCTAACTTGCCTTTCGTACTATTACGGTGGCCTCTCAGACCAACAAATACATGCTAGTTTTGAAGCGCTGCTGCAGTCTGACCACGCCGCTGAAGAATACGCATGTTGGGTGCAAGATGCTCCACAACTCCCAATGGCATTTAGACAGCTAGCTGGGATTAACTTGAGCAATATGGGACAGTGCTACCGAGAAGTCTTTCCGCCATTGCGATTCGCCGTCAAGGTAATCAACTTTTACTTGTCAACTATTGTTTTCCCGACAGAAATGAAGGAGTTTCCTCACAAGCTTTCTTCATCTGGCTGGGACATCGCCCGAGAAAAAAAGCAGCCTACCACAGGCTTTAGTGGAACGAACGACAGCAGGTACATCTTGCCATTGTCAATCAGCCAGTGTGATTTACCGCCGCAACTCTCGACAAACGCCGCAGTACTGGATTGTCTCTTACGGCCTGAGAATTCTGTTGTAAACATTTGCCGAGCTTCCGACACAGGAGTCTTCGACGCTGAAGTGCTGTTAACTATGGCTTTGACATTAGATCCTCCGATACGCGTCATCCTCGATGTCGGGGCGCAAGTGCTAGAACTCCAGAATGAGGACGTGGCTCGTACATGGCTCTCACGCGTGCCATATTCTGAGGCGCAAGCGGCAGTGTTCTGTGATGTCCGTAATGAGATTTGTGTCTTGAGCCGGGATGGAACAAAGGAGCCATTACAGGTATCGCCCTTCTCAAAGCAACTGGACCAGTGCCTAGTTTACCTTGACGAGGCGCATACAAGAGGGACCGACCTCAAAATGCCAGAGAACTATCGAGCCATTGTGACACTGGGTCCTGGTCTCACGAAGGACCGACTCGTGCAAGGTAACTCCAAATGACGCAATGCTTCCATTCGCGCTAATTGCTGATAGCTTGTCTGCGGATGCGAAAACTCGGGAAGGGCCAGTCTGTTGTATTTTGCAGCTCGATGGAGGTTAACCGGAAGATCATTGAATATAGTGGCAAAAGCCAGGGTGCAATTGAGGTGGCCGATGTGTTGCAGTGGTGCATTGCAAACACCTGCTTCTACGCCAGGAAATGCATACCACTATGGGCAACCCAGGGTTTGCGATACCAGCGCCGCCATGCAGTATGCTCACAGCCATTGCTCAATGCAGAGGGGGAAATATCGGGACACCTGGCTGAATACCTGCTCGAAAGAGAGGCGCAGAGTCTTCAAGAGAGATATGGCGATGGAGGGCCACAGCATGAGGAGCGGGTCCTATTGCATAGCGTGATAGAGGAGCCACTGATAAGACGTGCACAACAGCTGGCTGACATCCGAGCTAAGTGTCAGGAATTCGATGTTGTTTCGTTCAATACGGCAACCTTGCATGAGGAACAGGAGCGAGAGCTCTCTCCGGAGAACGAACGGGAACGGCAGGTCGAGCTCCCGGCACCGTCAAAACCTCAAAAACACTGCGTGCATCCTGATGTCCGGCGCTTTGTTAAAGATGGTGTCCTGATTCAGTCTTCGGACGCTTTTAGGTTGGCTTTTGATACTCTGCGGAACACTACTGCACGCGACTACTATGAATCAACATGGCCGAAAGGTTTAGTTGTCACAACGGACTTTGCTCAAACAGTTCAAGCTTCGGATGAACAAGCCTTGGACTCTTATTTGAGACCGGTCCACTGGATTGCAAGCTGCAAACAGAGAGGTAGGACCAGTTGTGTGGTGCTGAGTCCCTACGAGGCTCAAGAACTCTTGCCCTCTATTCGCAAGCATCGGCACGTGATCTTGCACCTATATTCCCCGCGTCTGAACTTTTCTGTGCGGACGTTGGAGGACCTTTCCTTCTGCACTGTCCCGGCCGTCCATGAATCTTGGTCACCGCCCCATATCATTAGACAGCTCAACCTATTTGCCGGTCAGCTGTACATCAAAAATTACGAGGAATATCGATTACTGTGTGACTTCTTGGGACTCTGCTCTGAACCCCCCGATGATCAAATGGAGGTCGCACGCGACGGGTTCATCAACCCACCAGACAGAGCCCTGTCAAAGTCTCTCATTCTCCAAGATTGTCCGTTTACAACTAGTCCGGTAGCTTTTCTAAGGATGATCATGGCCTTAAGGAGGAAAGGGCAGAGTTTTGCGATATCTCATCTTGGTATGATTCTCAATGGCGATCGGATCTCGAGGGAGCAATTTTAGGTGACTCTCATCTTGTATGTAACTGGTATATAGTTCATATGTTTGCCTGTTGGGGTTAGAACTATGTTATGCTAATATTACAATTCATGGCCTGGAACGTGCACAATCCTTTCACACGGTCCCGGTACCACATCGACCATGCTTGGAACCTGATGCCCTTGTAACCCCGTTGAGTTCACTGCCTCAGATACGCGGAGTTGACCAGTATCAATAACTTCCTTTTATCGTCAAATTAGTTCCCTCAGAGTTCTACCACATGGGAGTTCAACTACCACTCTCTACAAGTTGAATCTACAACAGCTGCAATGAGTGGATTCTTGAAGGCTAAGTGGAACGACCACTGTGATGACCACCTGCGAAGGCCAGAATCGCTCCCCATCCAATGCAATCCTTTCGTCTACAGCGGAACCCTCACCTGCTCTGGATACCGTCCTTTCTGTCTGGGGAGTCCAGCGCCACAACGCAGATATATCAATTCCTGGACCGAGAAAGATGGAGAAGACATATTGACGACCACATTGCGGAGCTGGCCGGCTGCAAAGCCACCAAATGCCCACACCCGAGACCAAAATGTGTCGAGGATTTCACAT
>JAABVA010004811.1_pt1 | contig 12404 bp, 6 predicted proteins | sample 5560331 | NCBI WGS metagenome assembly JAABVA01 (sample SAMN12812661, study PRJNA571458) | rock metagenome | isolation source: Antarctica rocks | place: Antarctica: Victoria Land, Mt New Zealand sud | collected 2016-01-07
ACAGGCGCTCGAGTGCTTTCGGAGTGACGATCTGATCGGGATCGGGATGGAGGCGGACGCGGTCAGGCGGCGGCTGCATCCTGAGGGTGTGGTGAGCTACATCATCGACCGGAACATCAATTACACGAACTTCTGTACGGAGTACTGTACCTTTTGCGCGTTCTACCGGCCACTGAAGGGCAAGATGTCGGCCGAGGGGTACATTCTGAACTTCGAGACGATCTATGCGAAGATCGCGGAAACGCTCGAGATGGGCGGGACGGGCGTGCTGATGCAGGGCGGCATCCATCCGGATCTGAAGATTGAGTGGTTTGAGAGTCTGTTTCGCGGGATCAAGGAGCGCTTCCCGGCCATCTGGCTCCACTGCCTGAGCGCGAGCGAGATCCTGGCGATCGCGGAGTATTCCGAGATCTCGCTGCGGGAGACGATCCTGCGTCTGCGGGATGCGGGTCTGGATTCGATTCCGGGCGGCGGAGCGGAGATTCTGGACGATGAGGTGCGGTTCAAGATCGCGCGGCTGAAGTGCCGGACCGAGGACTGGGTAAGCGTGCACCGGACGGCGCACCAGCTGGGCATGCGGACGACGGCGACGATGATGTTTGGCGTCGGAGAGACGATGGAGCATCGCGTGAATCACTTCGAGGTGGTCGGGCGCTTGCAGGAGGAGACGGGGGGATTTACGGCGTTTATTCCCTGGTCGTTCCAGCCGGGCAACACGGCGCTGGGCGGGCGCGGATGGGATGAGGCGACCTCGGTCGAGTACCTGAAGACGCTGGCGATCTCGCGGATGTACCTGGACAACATCGAGAATGTGCAGTCGAGCTGGGTGACGCAGGGGCTGAAGGTGCTGCAGATGGGGCTGCGGTTTGGCGGCAACGATGTGGGCTCGGTGATGCTCGAGGAGAATGTGGTGAAGGCGGCTGGGACGGCGAACTGCACGACGGAGGAGGAGCTGCGGCGGGTGATTCGCGATGCGGGGTTCCGGCCGGTGCAGCGGGATACGCTGTATCGGACGATGTTTTTGAACTAGGGCGACCGCACCAACGCGGAGATGACGAAGGTTAGTTCGTCACCTCCGCGCTTTTGTTCCCCAGAGCGATCCGAACGTTCTTAGCCGGTCTGTGGCTGTATGTCGACTTCACCTTCTCGCCGGGTTCAAACTCAACGGTTTCCTTGATCGGGTACCGAGTCTTCTCGCCGACCACCTGCAGCAACCCCCGCAATTGACCACTGGAAACGCTGTTCACATGCAGGTAGTACGTCGCGTTATCCTGTCCTGCGATGTATCCGAAACCGCCAACAGGATCCCAGAATGTGATCTCACCTTCGAGGATGTTGCGAAAGCCTGTGCCTGAGTTCTCCGTTTTGACTCGGGCAGGAGAAAGCTGGCCGGAGGCGGGCTTGGTTGCGCTCTCCGCTTGGGCGTGAGCAGCCTCTTTCTTCTGCTTAGCAAACTCAGTAATCCGCTCGTCGATCAGAAAGAACTCATAGGAAAGATCGATACTTACATCAAGGCCCATCAAACGGGTCTTAACCATATCGCGAGAGAACTGGAACTGAGTCAGAGCGGCTCCGATGACTGAGGCACCTCCGCCCGCTAAGTCGAGATCCTTGTCAGCCTGAATAAATAAGCATCGTTGTACGCCTTCTTTATATTTGCCCGAGTGTACGGATAAAAATGTCTGCATTTTGGGCACGTTGCTAAATTCGCCAACTGTAATCTGCACACCGACAGAGTGATGGATGAGGTTTCCTGGAAACCTCGTTATGACAAAATCCAGTTTAGCGTCGTAGTCCAGCTCAGCGGTATTTCTAGGAATTACAAAACCCTGTTGGAGCAGTTCACCGACGAGCGCCCGTTCAAACAACTTGCCGTACTGCATTCTCTGTACACCTCCTCAGCACTTTATGTGGACCACCCCACCAGTTCTATCAGAGGTAACTGAAGGATCGTCATTCGGGCCATCGCGTAGAATCGGTGGAATGGGTGAGGTGAGGATCTGCGCGGTTTGACGGACATGCTGGGGATGTGGATGCTGGCCCCGCCCCATGGAATCGGGCACTACTGGAAGACGCACTACGCGGATAAGACGTTTGAGCACCTGTATCGGTGGAATTCATTCGATACGGCGCTGCTGATTCCATACTTCATTGTGATGGTGATCCTGGCGTTTTACGGGATTCACCGGTACCAGCTGGTGTGGCTCTACTACCGGAACAGGAAGAACGAGGCGCACGGGGCGGAGCCGCCGGCTCGCTTTGGTGAGGGCGAGCTTCCCTTTGTCACCATTCAGCTGCCAATCTTCAACGAGCAGTATGTGATTGACCGGCTGATCGACGCTTGCTGCCGCCTGAACTATCCGCGCGACCAATTTGAGATTCAGGTGCTCGACGACTCGACCGATGAGACGCGCGAGGTGGCGCGAGATATTGTCGAGCGGTACGCGGCGGGGTATGGGGATCTCGGGCCGCAGCCGATCGCTTACATCCATCGGACGAATCGGCACGGTTACAAGGCGGGGGCGCTCGATGCAGGTCTGAATGTGGCACGGGGCGAGTTTGTGGCAATCTTTGACGCGGACTTCGTGCCTCCGCCCGAGTGGGTGATGCAGGTGATCCATCACTTTGCCGAGCCGGGTGTGGGCATGGTGCAGACGCGATGGACGCACCTGAATCGCAATTACAGCTTCCTGACGGAGGTCGAGGCGATCCTGCTGGACGGCCATTTTGTGCTCGAGCATGGCGGGCGCAGCCGGGCGGGTGTCTTCTTCAACTTCAATGGGACGGCCGGGATGTGGCGGCGACGGGTGATCGGCGAGGCGGGCGGATGGCAGCACGACACGCTGACCGAGGACACCGACCTGAGCTACAGGGCGCAGCTGATTGGGTGGAAGTTCAAGTACCTGCAGGATGTGGAGTGCCCGGCGGAGCTGCCGATCGAGATGACGGCGTTCAAGACGCAGCAGGCGCGGTGGGCTAAGGGCCTGATCCAGACGGGCAAGAAGATACTGCCGAGGGTGATGGCGAGCGATGCTCCGTGGCACACGAAGCTCGAGGCGTGGTATCACCTGACCGCCAACATCAGCTATCCGCTGATGGTCGTGCTGAGCACGCTGCTGATGCCGGCGATGATAATTCGTAGCTGGCAGGGTTACATACAGATGCTTCTGATCGACCTGCCGCTATTTATGGCGAGCACGATGTCGGTGTCGAGCTTTTACCTGGTGAGCCAGAAGGAGCTGTATCCGCGGACGTGGTGGAAGACGTTTGCATATGTTCCGTTTTTGATGGCGCTCGGCGTGGGTTTGACGATCACGAACACGAAGGCTGTGGTGGAGGCACTGTTCGGTGTGCAGAGTGCATTTGCGCGAACGCCGAAGTATCGCGTGGAGAAGAAAGGCGAGAAGAGCCAGGCGAAGAAGTACCGGAAGCGGCTGGGCATCGTGCCGTGGATCGAGCTGGCGCTCGGCTGCTACTTCGCCTTTACGGTCTGGTATGCGATCTCGACCGAGAACTATTTCACCGTGCCCTTTCTGCTTTTGTTTGTGATGGGCTACTGGTGCACGGGCCTATTGAGTCTGCTGCAGGGGCGATTCGAACGCTTCGGGACGGGCGGGCAGGAGATGCACGAGAAGCCCTACCCGGTGGGGATCTGACCAGGCTCAGACTGTTAGACTTGGGAGCAACACGAGTCATCTTTCGAGGAAACGAGTGTGATTCGGATAGGACGCGAGGTGCGATGTTTACAGTCCTGATGATGGTGGCGGCTCTGGCCGCCGGCTACACGGTGACGGTCGTGCTCTCGATGATTCTGACGTTTGCGATCACGATGGCGCTGCCGAAGTTCGCCGAGGCCGACTACCTCCTGCGGAACAGGTACAAGCTGGTGCATGAGGGTCTGTGGCTGACCTGTGCCGGTGTGGGTGGATACGTGGCGTCGCTTGCGGGCCGAGGGGTCCATACGATGTTGACCGAAGCTCTACTTACGGGGTTACTGATCTGGATCCTGTGGGATAACAGCTGGGAGGCGCGACAGAGGGGCATGGCGCACCAGATATTGATTACCGCGTTTACCGTGGTTGGGATTGCGGCGGGATACATGCTTCAGAAGCAGATGGTCTGACGAACCGGTCGGTTCTTCTGGCATAGAAAAGGCCCGGCAGATTGCCGAGCCTTTTGTGTGTCGGCTTCTGCGCTAGAAGCGCAGACCGAAGGTGATGGGAATGTAACTGGTTTCGTTGCTGTTGGGCGGGTAGAAGTTGTTACCGCCGGCCAACCTTGCCTGGTTGAAGGTATGGACAAAACGAGCCTCGGCAAAGAGTCGCTCGTTGCCCCAGCGAGAGAACTTATAGGTGACGCCCACGCCGCCGGTTGCGCCGGGAGCGTTGCTGAAGTAGTGGTCGACAATCTGGTTGGCCGTGTACTGGTAACAACCGTAGAAGTCGCAGTATTGCTGGGTAGTTGGGACCGTAAAGTTGGTGACCTTGTGGTAGAAGCCACCGCCGACGACAGCGTACGCACCAAGCTTATCGCCCTGATAGAAGTTCAGCGTTGGATTCAGGGTGAAGGACCAGATATGCGCGTTTCCGCCAAGTCCTGAAAAGGAGTTGCTTCCCGTGGGGTCCAGCCTGTTGTACAGGTCGGCCTGATTCTGCAGAACATTGTCAGGAATGCCGAAGTGGTCGTAATCGAATTGGAAGAGGACGCCGAGTTTTTTATTTAGGTTGATGCCGGCTCCGGCTTCCAAGCGATAGCCGAGGTTGAGGAAGTCCGAGCTGGCGCTCCCACTTGGGCTGTTGAAGCCGCCGCCAACGACGAACGCCAGGCGATTAGAGCCGTCTGCGTTGCGGTACTTGTCGCTGTAGTTAGGCCGTCCATACCGGCGCCGGCGCGGGGGTGGCTGAAGGTCGTCGCTGCTGACCGCGACGCCTGGGTCGGCGGGAAGGGCTTCTGCGGCGCTGTTGCTGCTTGCGCTGCTGCTGGATTCCCCGGAGACTGCGAGGTCTGAAGGCGCCTTGAACGAGGCCTGGAGGCTGAGAGCCGGGTGAGAAAGATCGAGGGTCGGCAACGCTGACACTGCGGGCTGCTGGGCGTACACGGCGGCGGCACAGGAGGTAAGGAACGCGACCGCAGCGACACGGGTGAGTCCGGAGACAAGCGAGGTGCGAGGTAAGAACGAGTGCATCAAATTTACTCCGTGGTTTGTAGGAACGTACTCGGGCGTTATTGAATCAGTGAACACGTGAGGATCTTTCTTGTTGTGCACGCGATGGATCTTTCTTGCTATGCACGATCTCCTTGGTGTAAGACGCGCGAAGTATCTATTTGGATCCCACTGCGGTTTCGTGCGGTCGAACGCTGGTTGACACAGAGAAGGCGCCCGAAGTGAGCGCCTCTTCCGTGCACACTTACCGAAGTGTTCTAGTGAATGTCGAACTGCTCCGGATGGAGGCTCGGATCGGATTTGACGAGGATGGTCTTGCCGACCATCTCTTCCATCTCCTGAAGCCATTTGGTGCCGGTTGCCTTAAGTTGCTTGACGACCTCCGGGTTGACGCGCAGCATGACGTCACCGCGATCGAGGTGCTTCTGCATCTTGCGCATCTCGATGTAGATGTCGTTGCAGACGGTGACCGGCGATTTGGTCATGCCGGTGCCCTGGCAGACGTTGCAGGTAGAGGACAGGGTGCGTTCGAGCGACTGCTTGACGCGCTTCCTGGTGATGGCGACCAGGCCGAAGTCATTGAATTGGAGAACCTTTGAGGGTGCACGATCCTTCTTCAACTCGTCTTCGAGCGCAGACATGACTTTGGCGCGGTTTTTGCGCTCGTCCATGTCGATGAAGTCGATGATGATGATGCCGCCGAGATCGCGCAGGCGGATCTGCCGAACGATCTCGGGGATGGCATCGAGGTTGGTCTTGACGATGGTGTCTTCGAGCCGAGCCGTTTTGCCGACGTACTTGCCGGTGTTGATGTCGATGGCGACGAGCGCTTCGGTCTGGTTGATGACGATCGAACCGCCGGACTTGAGCCAGACCTTGGAGCGAAGCGCCTTGTTGATCTCTTCGGTGATGCCGAACTGCTCGAAGAGCGGCGCCTCCTTAGTGTAGAGCTTGACGCGCCGGATGAGCGACGGCTGGAAGCGCTGGAGGAAGCGAAGGACGCGCTCGTACTCGGTCTCCGTGTCGACCCAGATGGCCGAGAAGGTGTCGGTAACCTGATCGCGCAGGATGCGCTCGACAAGGTTGAGATCGTGGTAGATGAGGGCGGGACTCTTGCTTGATTCGGAGCGCTGCTTGATGTCGGCCCAGAGATTGAGTAGGAAGCGGAGGTCGGAGCGGAGTTCCTCTTCGCTGGCGCCCGAGGCGGCGGTGCGCACGATGAAGCCGCCCGAGGCCTCGCCCTTTTCCGAGAGGAGGATCTCTTTGAGGCGGCGGCGTTCGCCGTCGGACTCGATCTTGCGCGAGACGCCGGTGTGGTTGACGGTCGGCATGAAGACCAGGAAGCGGCCGGGGAGGGCGATGTGCGAGGTGATGCGCGCGCCCTTTTTAGCGATGGGCTCCTTGGCGATCTGCACAAGGACCTCCTGCCCAGGCTTGAGCAGATCGCTGATGGCGGGCAGGTTGGTGGTCTGGGCGGAGTGGCGGCCATCGCGCCGGCCGGGGCGGCTGGTGGAGCGGTCACCGCTGCCGCCGGTCGATCGGGCACGATCTCCGCCGCGGTCGCGGTCGCGTCCACGGCCATCGCGCCGGCCGTCACGGCGTCCACCGCCATCGCGGCGGCCGGATTGCCGATCGGAATCACGGGAGGCGTCCTGGCCGTTGTTGGCGGAGTCGACGCCGGTTGAGGTCGCTGCGGCGTAGCCGCGGTCGTTTGCGGGGACACCCTCGAGATCATCGTTCGCCGGCGAGCTGCTGCTCTCGTCGAAGCGGTGCGGCTGCTCGGCATCATCCTCCTCATCAGGCTCCTCGTACGAGCCGTTAAGGTGATCGTCGACGGCATCCTCCTCTTCGAGGACATCCTCGTCCTCCTCGGAATCCTGCCCTGTGCGTGTGATCTGATCGATGGACATTTCGCGGATCATGGTGCCGAGGTCGGCTGCACCCTCGAGGATCTCCTCCTCTTCATAGTCCATCTCCTCGATGGAGCTTGCGTGAAGGGTAGTCGCCTTGAAGTCTTCCCCCTCCTCGAGCAGATCGTCGTCCTCCCCGAGGGATGTGTCGAGGGTCCCGGGCGAGCTCTGGAGAGAGCTCTCGGACGCTGGGGCGGTGTCGAGGATGGCGCTTTCGTGATGCAGCGGCGAAGTCGGCTCGGCGATCTCGCCCACCGGAGGCGGTGGCGCCGCGCTGAGCATTTCGCCGGTGTTCTGGATGAAGGTGAACTCGTGCCCGGATGTGGTTTCCAGTCCGGACGTTAGCTCGTCGAGCGGGGTGAGTTCGGCCAGGGCTGACTCGTGGATGTCCGCGAAGGGGTGGTGGGCTTTGGACGCAGTCTCCCCCACTGGCTGGAACTCGGACGCAGGCTCGGCTGTTATTGCAGGCTGAGGTTCCGTCGCAGGCGGGGCCTGGTTGAAGGTCTCGGTGTGGATGGGAGCGATCGGAACGCCGGACTCCAGTATGATGTGGTGCGCGATGGAGTGGATCTCTTGTGTGCTCGAAGCTATGTTCTCGGCAGGAGCGGGCCGTGCTGCTCGGAGATCGGCTGCTGGGTCTGCGTCTCCGTCTGCCAGGCGCTGCGCCTCCGAGCCGCGGAAGCCTTGTTCCGTGGCGGGCGAGGTATCGTCGGTGTCCGCGGGAAAGCTTTCGGGGCTGATGAAGGATCGTTCGATCGCGTAGGGAGGAGTAGCGTCAGGGAGCGAGGTGTTGGACGGCTCGACTACCGGCGCACTCTGGCGGAACTCGCGCCGGCTTGCGGGGTCGAAGCGAACGGAGGCCGAAGCTTCGCTGGGCTCGTACTCGCCTGTACCGGAGATGTCGATGTCGAACTCGCCTGTGGCGGCCGACATCACAGGGAGATGTTCCGCTCCGTGCTCCGGTTCCGTGCTTCCGGCAGCGAACGGGGTTTGCTCCGAGGCGTGCGTCGTGCGCGACACGGAGGAGGAGGTCGGGTACGCGGCTCTTTCGGTGTCCTGAATATCTACCTGGGCGCTCCCCTGCGCGGCAGAGGCGTTGATCGAAAGTTCCGGGACAGTGGCCGATCGGTTGGTCTCCCGGGGCTCGCTCGACGGAGCGGACTCGTTGCGGAAGGAAGCGACGGGAAGAGGGGAGGTCTGGACGCTGGAACGGCTGCGATCAGAGCGATCATTCTGGTCAGAGCGATCGGATCGGTTAGAGCGATCGGGTCGGTCAGCGCGATCGCTGCGAGCGGAGCGGACTTCGCGGCCACGACGGTCGTCGCGACCGCCGCCGCGGGACCCACCACCGTGGCCCTCGCTGAAACGGTCTAGGCTCGAACGATCTGGGCCGGAACGGTCTGGCGCCCCTCCAGGGAAGTCGGCGTTCGACCGTGGGCGGATCGTCTCGCCGGGGAGTACGTTTCCGCCATCCCATGCGGCGGCCAGCTTGAACTCGACCGGAGCGGAGTTTGCGGGCGTGCTCGCCTGCGTCGTCGAGGAGGAGGCCTGCGCGTCGTCGCCCTTGCGGTACTTGGAGAGCGACTCGCCGGGCAGGATCAACGGCTCGGCGGTGGGACCACCGGCGATCTCTTCAGATTGGCTGCCGGGCTCGTTGGCGGCGTCTACACCGTAATGCGCGCGTGATGGCGCGAAGCCGCGCGGGGCTCGCGGGGCTCGGCCGTCGCGGTTGCCACGATCGCGCCGGGGTTGGTCGCGGTCGCCACGATCTGTGCGGTCGGCCCTGTTCCGCCGAGGGCGGTCGTCGACGCGGCTGCTGACTGCGGGCTCCTGTGGGGCAGCAGCGATGGGAGTTGAGACTGATGGAGCGGGCGCGGCAGCTGACGCGTCAAGATCGAAGCTGTCCTCGTACTCCCTGTCGAAGTCCTCTTCGACCTCCTCGGCGTTGGCTGAGTCGACCTGATACCCGCGGCCAAGCACTTCGTCGGGATTTGAAATGGGTGGTGCGTCCTGCGTCATCCCGGGCTGCTGCAGCGCCTGCGACTCGTCGCGCTGAACGGAGCTGCGGCCACGGCGCCGGCCACGGCGACCGCGCCAGCGACGACTTCCATCGGCGCCGGGAGCGCCCTCACCCAGCTCGCTTGCGGTGGACTCGGCGCCGGGCTCGACGTAGCCGGAGTGCACGGCCGGAGCAGCGTCGAAGCTGGCCTCGGTTGGAGGCGGCGAAGGGATGCGGGCCTCGACGGAACGATCGCGATTGCCGCTGCGATCTTCCAGGTTGTCCGGCTGGCCTTCTCGACCTTCGGTGCGACCGTCACGGCCGCCGCTGCGGCTATCCCGATTGCCACCGCGGCGGCGGCGTCCGCCCTCGCGATCTCCTCGGTCGCTTCGGTCACCACGGTCGGTACGCGGCTCGGTTGCCGGAGCAGCTAAACGCTCTACGCTGCCGCCGTTTGCCTCGTTGCGCGGTGCCACCGCCTCGTCGCGCGAACTGCGGTCTTCCCTGCTTCCGCCGCGATCGTCTCGGTTTGCGCTGCGGTCGTCTCTGTTTGCACCGCGATCGTCGCGATTGCTGCCCCGGCGGGATCCCGAGGCACCGTCGCCTGAGTCGAATTCGGCCGAGTCGCCGGCCTCCTCCATGAAGTCGGTGATGTACAGGAAAGCGTCGCGCTCCAGCCCGACGTCGACGAAGGACGACTGCATGCCGGGAAGCACACGGGTTACTTTGCCGTTGTAGATAGAGCCGGCGAGGGTGTACTCGTTCTCGCGCTCGTAGTAGATCTCGGTAAGGTCGTCGTTTTCGACGATCGCGAGCCGCGTTTCATGCGGCGTGGAGGAGATGTAGATCTCTTTCGACATTGGTTCTGCTCTTTCTGCCCGTTCCCATGAGGGTTGCGGACGGCAGACGAGACAGAGTTCGATCGGAGAGGGACGCCTGGCTCCGGGGAGGAACCAGGCGCAACCTCACCGTGGAGCGGGCAGGTGCGTCGTGCGGGGGCTCTGGGGTGCGATAGCCGGTGCGAGATGTGGAAACAGCTCTGTCCTGCGCACGGTTGGATAGACGCGAGCAGGAGCGGCACTGGGTGAATCGGGGACACGAGAGAACGCTTGGAACGCGGACGAGCATGCGGAGTTTGTGACCTGGACAACCTCCCTAACGCGAGGCGGGGCCGTTTGCCTTCCGGATGCGATCATTCCTTGGAAACCTGCCCGGCCAACGGAGTTCGATGATGCTCTGGCTGGCCGGCCTTTTCTTCTAAAAGTCTTGTAAGTTGCCGCTTCTTGGCGCCTGGCGCCTCAAGAAGCGGACGGAATGCGGGGATTGGCATCTACAGCCGTTCACCTGCTGGTAACAGTATGGCACTAAACGCGCGGCAGCAGCCATACAAAGCGACGAAGTCGTCGAGCGCGACAGGTACTAAGGTGATCGATGAAGCTGGAGGAGCCTCGGGAAACGGTCTCGGTGGTTTGCTTCAGCGATCTCCGGCCGTAGGTGCCGTCTGGTCCTCGGATCGGCTCTCGAACGGGCGATGGGGAAAGGTTTTCTGTTCGAGCACAGAGTGCGTCCCTGTATGATCGCGCCCATCCACCAACGCACCACGCTTCCATGGAAAGGACTCGGCTTAAATGCCTGAAAGTCAGAGCTACAGCAGCCATACGCGCTTCGATCCACCGTTCCACTTCGCTCTTCTTCCCATTCTTCTCATTAACCTGATCTTCTCTGTCTATGCCACGATTCGCCACTGGCCGCAGCACCGGGAGCTATTTCTCTGGTGGATCGTAATGTCGATCGCGCTGATCATCCTAGCGTTGCGCAGCCGGGACGGGGCGCTCAAAGCGCAGGACCGCGTGATCCGGCTTGAGGAGCGTCTCCGTTTTGCAGCCCTGCTTCCGGCCACAGAGCTCGGTCGCTCGCACGCCCTCAGCGAGCGGCAGCTGGTCGCGCTCCGGTTTGCCCCGGACGCGGAGGTCGCCGCGCTTGTGAACCGCGCACTTGCAGAGAATCTCACGCCGAAGCAGATCAAGCAGGCGATCGGCACGTGGAGGCCCGATCACTTTCGCGTCTGATTATGTAGTCCGGCACTGGCGCGAACGCTGTCCCTAGTACACGTCCCGCTGATAGCGCTTCTGCTTTTTCATGGTCGCGAGGTACTCGTTCGCATGATCGAGCGTTCCGTTCGAGCCCCGGGCGATGGCGTCGAGAAGCGAGAGCTCGACGTCCTTGGCCATGCGGGTGGCGTCGCCGCAGACGTAAAAGTAGGCTCCGCGCTCGAGCCAGGCGTAGAGATCGGCGGCGTGCTCCTGCATGCGGTCCTGCACGTAGACCTTTTTGGCTTGATCGCGGGAGAAGGCGGTGTCGAGACGGGTCAAGAGGCCGTCCCGGTGCATGCCCTCGAACTGCTCCCGGTAGAGGAAGTCGAGCGATCGGCGCTGCTCACCGAAGAAGAGCCAGTTGTCGCCGGTCTGACCGGTTGCCTGACGCTCCTCGAGGAACGCGCGGAAGGGCGCAATGCCGGTGCCCGGCCCGATCATGATGACCGGCACCGAGCTGTCCTCGGGCAGGCGGAAGTTCGCGTTGGCGTGGAGAAAGATCGGAAAGGTCGATCCAACCGGAGCGCGGTCGCCCATGTGACCGCTGGCAAGGCCTTGCCGCTCGCGCCCGTGCGCGTCGTAGCGCACCACGCGGACGGTGGTCTGGACGTTGTCGGCGTGCATGGCCTGGCTGGAGGCGATCGAGTACATGCGTGGCGTGAGGCGCTGGAGGATGTTGAAGAGCTGCTGCGGCTCGGTGACGACGCCGGGAAACTCGGTGGCGAGATCGACGAACTCGCGGCCCCAGCAGAACTCCTCAGCACGGGCCTTGTTTTCGGGCCCGACCAGATCCTTGAGACCGTCGAGCCCGGGCGCCAGCTTGGCGAACTGATTGACGCTGCCGCGCGCCAGCTTGCCGATGCCGAGGCGCGTCCGCAGGGCCTCGGCAAGCGAGATCTCGACCTTGTAGTGGTCGAGCACGCGCTCGTCGCCGGTGAACCTGAGCGCGGCCAGCACCTCGTCGATCGCCTCGCGGCGGTTCTCCGGGATGATACCGACGGCGTCTCCGGGGGTGTAGGTCATGCCTTCGTCGAGCGCGAGCTCGATGTGCCGGGTCTCTTTCTCGGAGCCCGGAGCGGTCAGCAGGAAGTTCTCTCGAACCGAGGAGATGTAAGGGTTGTTGCGGGTGTACTTGGACGCATGTCCCTGCGCCGGTGCTTCGGTCTCGACCAGTGTCTGTTCACTCATAACGATGCTTAAACGGTAGCATGCGAGGTCCGCCGGATCTACCTGGGAGG
>JAABVA010004814.1_pt1 | contig 12399 bp, 9 predicted proteins | sample 5560331 | NCBI WGS metagenome assembly JAABVA01 (sample SAMN12812661, study PRJNA571458) | rock metagenome | isolation source: Antarctica rocks | place: Antarctica: Victoria Land, Mt New Zealand sud | collected 2016-01-07
GTGTTAAAGCATCATTATTTGCAGGTTAAACTTTTGCGGAGTTTTGTTATCAATATCCTCCACGCCGCAAAAATGAATATTTTTTCATCCAAGTATGTTATAATAAGCGAGGCTATAGAGTCTCCTATCCCTTATGACTGGAAGAATACAACTTTTATAGCAACAACTCGTATGTTCTTTGGAGAGATGCCTATGCTATCTCTCCTGTATACTGAATAAAAAAGTAAGTAAATAAAATGAGCGGTGAATATATGTTAGAATCAACGATCAATGCTGCGAATCCACTGGATGTCATCGGCTCGATTGCACAATCGGCACGCGAGACACGGCGCAGTCAGCACACTACTAGCACTGGTACGCTCACCGATGCTGTCGAGAGTGCAAATAGTAGCTTGGCGCAGGCGGGAGTTGTGGTTGGGTCGATGAGCGACGCTGGCATAGTCGAGTTAGTCCTACGGGGCGACCAGAACGTCTTTGCAATTCTCGTTGAGCGCTATAAAGACGCGGTACAAAATCTCGCCTATCGCATGCTTGGGAACACAACCGAGGCCGAAGATGTGACGCAAGAGGCATTTGTCCGTGCTTATACGCAACTTGCAACCTATAAACCAGCCCATAAATTTAGTACCTGGCTACTCTCGATTGCCTCACACCTCTCGATTGACCAGTTGCGACGCAGACGCTTTTTAGCACTTCCTCTAGATGATGTGCCGTTTCTGGAATGGATCGTTGATGCTGGCGTCAGCCCTGAACAATCGGCTTTACGAGGAGAGCAACATGACGAGGTACAAACATACCTGCAACGTCTCCCTGGCAAGTATCGCGCGGTCATCGTGCTACGTTACTGGCATGACTTTTCTTATGATGAAATTGCAGCGGCCCTTAACTTAACACCTGCTCTGGTCAAGGCGCGTCTTCATCGTGCGCGTGAATTGTTAGCACGTTATATGCAAAATGGTTCGGTTCTCGAAGAGGAGCAGAACGATGCGCTGTCACGACGTTAAACAACTGCTTGCCCATCAAAGCGATGCCGACGCTCTGTCAGATGCTGGCACCCTGGCATTTCAGGAACATCTGAAACAGTGTCCTGAATGTGCTGCTTTTGAAGAGCGTCAACGCAGCATTGATGAACTGCTGAAGACATCACCCAAAACAGAACATCCGCCTGTGACACAGCCGTTTGCGAGCGTAGGGCACGTTTCAACAAATTCGATTATGCGTGCCGTGCAGCAGCATAAGCAGATTTCGCAACAACTTGAAGAGATTCATGAGCAACAACGTTCCCGTGTTGCACGTATGCGTAAAGGTGGTGTTGCGGTTGCGGCAATTACGTTCTTTACGCTCGGTAGTATTCCACTCCTGGTGCTAGCTATCACGCTTGTACAGACCGACTTAATGGTACGCCTCCTACTCTTGCTTAGCAACGTAGTTGATGTACTGTATGTCCTGGGACAATATGTACAGATGGGCCTAACCATTGTGACGCGCAACAGTTTTCTCCTGGCAGGGGTTGGCTTTGCAGTTGTACTCATGATGGGGATGTGGCTTCGCTTGATGCGTCCTCCGCAAGAGGCATAGGTGGCGACGGTCATGTTCAAACGTGTCCTCTTCTTTTTTAGGGAAGAGATGGTTTGAGCATGATAGGGAGTTACGGTATGCGAAAAGTTTTACAAAGAAGAATGCTGCTCTCTACGCTGCCTGGACTCTGGCTCCTCGCAGCGTTCTTGTTAAGCAGTTGTATCGCGGTCCTGGCGGGCCGCAGTACGAATGCGTTTGCAGCCGACGTACATGTGCATCAGACGGGCGAACAGTCTCAGCAAGCGATACAGAACTGTAGCGGTACACAGAGACACCCATCTTTTGGGACCGATGTTGTCGTGGATAGCAACGAAAGCATTTGTGGCAACGTTACCTCATTTGGTGGCACAATGGTTATACAAGGTAAGGTGCAGGGCGACATTGTTGTGTTTGGTACGAGTGTTATCATTGACGGAACGCTACACGGCAATATCGACGCATATGGTGGGAGCGTGACGTTACAAAACAATGCAGCCGTTTACGGAGATATTCATCTCTGTAAGGGAGATTTCACCCCTGGTGGCGAAGTGCATCTGCATGGCTCCCTGTATGGCTGTCCGACGAACGTCAACCAGCTACTGCTCCTTGACATGGGACCGGATTTTCGGTTCTGGGCAGTTTTGACATGGGTTGCATTAGGCTTTCTGCTCATGGTATTGCTGCCAGAGCATGTAACGCTGGTGCGTACTACTGTAACAAGTAAGGCTCGTCGTAGTTTTGCGCTTGGAGTGTTGAGTATACTACTAGCATTGCCTGTACTGGCTATTCTTGTTGCGCTCATCATTTCCATACCATTGGCGATTATTGTGGCAATCGGACTAGTGGCGGCATGGGCATTGGGAACGGTGGCGGTTGGTTCGCTCGTGGGTGAGTACATCGTGCGTGTTGTTGCGCCACAAAAAAACACGCGTTCGGTGCAGGTTGTAGTGGGATTGACGGTGTTGGTGTTGGCAGGGTCTCTCCCCTACATTGGCTGGATTATCAGTATTGGTGCGGGTTTGCTAGGGCTGGGTGCGGTCTTTCTGAGCCGTTTCGGAACGCGGCTCTACAGTCAGCCGAAACAGCCAATTATGTTATAAATAGATAAGCTGGAAAGATGTGACGGATATACATGACGTAAGTGTTGTGTAAGACCGCGAGGTGAATATGAGCATTGATGTCGAACTTACAGACCTGGCCTATGGTGGCGATGCCGTAGGTCGATACGAAGGGCGAGTTCTCTTTGTTCCAAGTGGTATTCCGGGTGAACGGGTGCGGGTTGATATTGTTGAAGAGCGGCGCGGCCATGCACGAGCCGACCTGCTAGAAATCCTTCGGCCCGCTCCCGAACGTGTCGAACCCGCCTTCCCCCTGCTTACCGATAGCGGTTGTCAGTGGCAGCATATCGAGTATCAGGCACAGCTTGCCTGGAAAGCTCATATTGTACGCCAGTTATTGATGCGTATTGGCAAACAACCTGATGCACTGGTTCATCCTACCATCGGCATGCCCGGTAGCATTACCCCCTGGCATTATCGCAATATCGCTTTATTTTCTGTTGGCCCTTCCGGTGAAATTGGCTTCAAGTTGACGGAGAGCCACGATATTCAGCCTCTCGAAAATTGCCCGTTACTGCATCCGGCACTCGATATTATTTATCAACGTGTGCGCGAAAAACTCATGGATTATTTCGGCGATATCCTGGGCGAGATGGTACAGGGCTTTACCATTCGTGGTGCCGTTGGTGCCATCAATAATGCAGGTATTGGTGTTCCTGTTGATGCGACAAGCGTGGCGGCACAGGCGGTACCGACCTTATTAGTGATTCATGCACGCCCCGGCTCAATGATCGAAGACCCACAGCAATTGGCGAACGAACTCATGGTCATTGCCCCCAGTATGGTCGGCGTCATTATTGAGCGCGTTGGTGGACGCTATGGCCGTGTATTTACCGGACAAGAATTTCTTACCGATGCTGTACTTGGGCGTCGCTTCCGCGTCTCTGCCGACTCGTTCTTCCAGGTAAACCTGTTGCAGGCATCGGTTCTCGTTGAACGTACACTGGCTTTGTTGGAGCCTCAGCACAGCGATGTTATCCTGGATGGCTATAGTGGTGTGGGCCTCTTCTCCTCGTTCCTTGCAACAAAGAGTGCTCGCGTCATTGCCATTGAGTCACAACCGAGTGCCGTCATGGATGCACGTGCGACTATTGTATTGAACAATCAGACCACAATTACGGCTCTTGAAGGAACCTTAGAGCGTCTCCTGGGTCAACTGCACTATCGGCGTGAGCGCGTCGATGTTGCGCTTGTCGATCCACCACGTGCCGGGTGTCATCCCAAAGCACTCCAGGCATTGCAGACCCTCGCCCCACGCGCTATCTGCTATGTATCGTGTGATCCAAGCACACTTGCCCGTGATATCGCGACTCTCTGCTCCGGTGGACGGTATCGCCTGGTTTCGGCGCAGCCTATAGATATGTTTCCACAAACCTATCATATCGAGAGCGTTGCTTTGCTGGCTCGTATGGGTAGTGCCGCTGGCTTCCGTTAATTATACTGTAGGGACCGATTTATCGCGTCCAAAGATGGGGGTCGGGAAGGGGGAACACGTCGGCAACGATTCCTGTCGGCGACGTGTGCCCCGCCCGAACCCCACCTAGGACGCGATAAATCGGTCCCTACATCTGATCGACCAGGGATGGTCTTTTGCTCAGCACGATCTCGATTTTACTTCCGTTTTCCATCAATGTTCCAGGTGGCGGGCTTTGATGTACGACGTGACCCGGGGCTACGGTATAGCTTGGGGCTGCTTCTCCTGATACCTCGACATCCAGGCCCAGTTCTTGCGCGTGCGTCATGGCGGTAAGCAGGTCCAGGTCTTTGAGATTGGGGGCACCGTGCGTTTTGGTGGTGCTTTCCAGTTTCGTGATGACGGTGCCAAACCACATTTGTAGCGTCTTACGTTCGTCGTTTTCTTTCTTGACCTTATCTTCCTTGTCCTTGTGATTCCTGATTGCATACACCTCGTCCTGAATCAAGAAGGGATGGTCCACCTGCTTAAACACAATATCGGGCGAGCTGCCGGGTGTCTCGATGTAGACATTGCCGATATCCAGGAAACGTTCAACGACGTTCGACACCCTCACTTTGATATCGCGTATATTCTTGTATTCCGTCTCAAAGCGCGTCTCGACGGTGAAAAAGAACCTTCGGTTGATATCTATGATGCGCCTGTTCGTCAAAATGTAGATATCGTCGTACCAGCTATAGTAAACATAGAACAGTGAAGCCAGCAGAATAAGGAACAGCACACCCATAATGAGCCACCAGGATGTTTGTAAGGTCTCGGGGATATAGCCGACGCTGGGTGGCACAATCGAAATGGGCAGAATGAGGACAATGAGTAGGGCCGGGACCAGCAGGTTTCGGAAGAGTACATACTGCGAGCGTTGAATGTACTTGACGCTCTGCTCACCCGACATATAGTGAACGCGACTGGGAATACGTAGGAAGCCCCCAAATGTACGACGCGGCCCCCGTACACGATCAGGGTTGCGCGGCGGTGGATAGTTTTCGTCGGCGTCTGCCAATTTGGGAACAGGTTTGCCTTCGGCGAGTTGCTTGAGTACCGATGCCAGTTCTGGGTCCTGTGGAACTGGTACTGGCTCCTCTTTTTTCCTATTCGCCTTTACAATATCGCTGACACCTTGCAGCGCATCCTTGACCTTGCGTGGCTCTGGTACATGCTCCATAATCAGATCGCCACCCGTCAGGTAGACATGCACATCACCAAACTCCAGCATCGCCGCAAACGGCGATTTGACATCGATACCAACCTGCTGTACTTTTTCAATCGGCGTTTCCTGGCGTGTCGGTTGCAACAGACCTCGTGAATTGATGATACGTTTGTTCGTAATGATGTACGTATTGACCCACCAGACGGCGAGGTCTTTCCACGCGAACCACGCACCTGTTACAATTGTTAGCAGTATGACAACTCCTTCTACCAAGACCAGAATGCCATCGTATTGAGGAAACGCGGTTATAGCTGCCAGCACGAGGAAGATGCCGACAATCGAAAGCAGGAATGGCAGTGCTGGTTGCACCAGGAACCACCAGTGTTGGCGCACTACTGCACGCACTTCTTCATCTGGCTGTTGTCCAGAAAAATGCCACTTCTTATCGCGCCCCATGCGAAATTGCTGAATATTGAAGCGGGGACGACCAGATTGCCAGCGATCTACAGGTTTTGTGACTTGATTGCCCTTATTCTTCGATGTGTTAGCCATACATCACCTCAACGCTTTTTGTACAGAGCAAGGTATTTCTTCTACATACACAACACGCACAAACTTATCAAGCATAAGAAAACGTTCTCTCTTTTATCTATACTACGATTCTCATTACTTTCTGGCCGGAGGTGCGGACTTTTTTGTGCGTGCCGCGATCAAACCGATTACAACTGCAATAATCGCGATGACAAAGAGTACAGGTACATAGTTCGTGGGGTCTGGTGCTTGCACGACCACCGAGAAGGTTGACTGTCCCTGCGCGTTTTTCGCAAAAAAATTGCTGGTCGTGAGATAACCCAGGATGAACGCCCCGGAGATGACCGATGGCACGATACCGATAAAGCGTTCCGCAGGATTCGTTGGTTTGGGAAACGCGCGGTTGCCTACAACATAGCCGAGAGCTACCACGACCACAAATGCCAGGAGTGTACCCCAGGGGCCTAAGAAGTTGCTGGTGGCGGTTGTCGCGGTGCTGGCACGTTGTGTCGAACCAGTCGCAAGGTAGCCGACCATTTCCCCAATGCGTGCGAACAAGCCTGTGATAAGCCCGTCGCCTGGCCGAATCAAAATGACGGCAATGAGTACGAAGACGAGGGTAACCAATTCGCGCCGCCAGCCTCGCTGGAAGCCTACGATAACAAATACAAGAATCGCTACAAAAAAACATTGTTGAGATGTGAATGGCAATGACGACATCACTTTGGAACTCCCCTTCAAGGCATCAGAGCTTACACCGCACTACATTAGGGTTGCTGGCTTCTTAACACTATGGATAGACGTACTTCGATGCTCCCTGAACTTCCGCTCTTGCACTTAATGATACCACAGCTTGTTACTAAAAAATAGTAGTTTGACTGCCAAAAATGGTTCAGGTCTCTCTTCTTTATGATACATGATAAACTTCGTTTTCTGCTACCTCCAAGTGGCAGGGCAATCGCATCTAAATTTTCAAGGCACTTGCAGAGCGCGTTTACAGGTCGGGCTAATCGTAAGGTCTTCATTTAGCAAATTTTCGATTGACACATCCCCTTTTTCATGGTATAGATAATTACGTCAATCTGCCATTTCTAACAGCAAGAAAGGAGGTATTGGACATTCAGGACGCATCCTCTCGCGCTTCCAAACACGCTTAGATCAAGTATCTTTCGCATGTTCCTTATTACACGAACTTATGTTTTTCCGCGTCACGTTTAGTACACTGGACCTTTGTGGTCAGTACTGGAGGAAACCATGGCTGAAAACACAGTCTCGCGGCAACAAATGGGACTCGTTATCTTCTCAAGCACCATTGGCACTGCTATCGAGTGGTACGACTTTTTCCTCTACGGCACAATGGCAGCACTCGTCTTCCCCAAGGTCTTTTTCCCTAAGTCTGATCCGCTCGTCGGCACACTGCTAGCCTTGTTGACCTTCCTCGTCGGTTTTATTGCCCGCCCCTTTGGAGGCGCGTTCTTTGGTCATTTCGGCGACCGCATTGGTCGCAAGACTGCACTCATTGCCACCCTCTTGCTGATGGGTATCTCAACATTAATCATCGGATTCCTGCCCGGCTATGCGACCATCGGCATCGCAGCACCTCTTCTTCTCGTACTCCTACGGCTAGGCCAGGGCCTGGGCGTCGGTGGGGAATGGGGCGGCTCGGTCCTGTTGGCTATGGAGTACGGGCACAAAGGGGGGCGTCGTGGCTTCTGGGCCAGTTGGCCGCAGATGGGAGTGCCGATTGGACTGGTGCTCTCGACCATCGTGGTCAACATCGTCCAGGGGGCTACAGGCGAGAGCTTCTTCACCTGGGGTTGGCGCATCCCGTTCTTTCTCAGTGCGCTCCTCATCATTGTTGGCCTCTACATCCGCGTGCGTGTCCTGGAGACGCCACTCTTCGCACAGGTCAAGGAGCAAAAACGCGAGGCCAAGGCACCGATCATCGAGGCGTTCCGGCACAGCACGCCCGAAATCCTGCTCAGCGCAGGGGCACGGTTCGTCGAGCAGGCCCCGTTCTACCTCTTCACTGTCTTTGTGATTACCTATGGTGTGGAGAAAGTGCATCTGGACAGGTCAATCATCCTGAACGCCATCACCATCGCTGCAGTACTCGAACTTTTCACGATTCCGCTCTTCGGTCATCTGTCTGACACCGTTGGTCGGCGCAAATGGTACCTGATCGGTTGCGCCCTCATAGCGGCCTTTGCCTTCCCCTACTTTCTGCTGATGAATGCTGGGTCGGTGGTACTCTTCTTCCTGGCCGTCGTACTCTCGCTCACCGTCTTTCACGCCTGGGTGTATGGCCCACAGGCCGCGCTCATCGCGGAGCGCTTCGGCACACGGTCGCGTTATAGTGGTGCCTCACTGGGATATCAGCTCGCGGCTCCTTTCGCCGGTGGGTTGGCTCCGATCATCGCACTGCTGCTTCTCACTGGGAAGAGCAATCTCGCCGCTGTTGGCTTGCCAGGTATCATCAATGTTGGCGCAGGTTCCTGGCAAGCGGTGGCGATCTACATCATCGTACTCGCCGTGATCTCGTTTGGATCGGTGCTGGGCCTGAAGGAATTGACGAAGGCCGACATCTCGGACACTGAAGCCTATACGGTCTCCGATGCCGAGGTCGTACCCTCCGTAGCGGCTACGCACGCATCTCGCTCTCCGGACGCTGCTCATTCGTAGGGTGAAACCTAGCCAAATGAGGCTTGACTCTCATGGGCTGTATTGCTGGAATAAAACCACTACGCCAGAAGCTCAAACGAGCTTTAATCACGCGAGAAACCGCCGCTTTTGTTCCAGCAAATACAGCCCATGAGAGTCAGGTCTTCTTTTCCTTTTCCATCTTCCAACCTCGATTTCATGGAGTTTTGGTCCTTATTTTATCACTTCTCCAAACCTAAATTTAGATGCGATTGCCCTACCTCCAAATGGCAGAATTCTTGTAGGAAACTGTAGGATGTGATATAATAAGGAAGGTGTTGGACGCTGCTTTTGAGACCCCTCCGCCCTATTTATATCACTACTTTAACCTGATATCGCCGCTTGGCTATGTCTAACTTTTTTTGGTGAGGATGATGTTTTATGGAACTTGGCAATATTAGGCCGGTCAGTATCGTTGACGAGATGACAGGCGCATACCTCGACTATTCTATGAGTGTTATTGTCAGTCGCGCACTACCCGATGTACGTGATGGCTTGAAGCCCGTACACCGCCGCGTCTTATATGCTATGGAAGATATGGGTCTTCAATCGACAAAACAATTTCGCAAATGTGCGGGTACCGTTGGCGAGGTACTCAAGAGCTACCATCCACATGGTGATGTCGCGGTATACGACGCCCTTGTGCGTATGGCACAACCCTGGTCAATGCGTTACCCTCTTGTCCTCGGTCAGGGGAACTTTGGCTCGCAGGATGATGATCCACCAGCGGCTATGCGCTACACCGAGGCGAAGATGGCGGCGATTGCCGATGAGCTATTGCGCGATATCGACAAAGATACCGTTGATTTCGCACCCAACTATGATAATCAGACGGAAGAGCCAACCGTGCTACCAGCACGTCTCCCTAACCTCCTGCTCAATGGCTCAACGGGTATTGCTGTTGGTATGGCAACCAACATTCCTCCGCACAACCTGAACGAGGTGTGTAGCGGCATTGTGCATCTTATCGACAATCCAGATGCAACGACCGAGGACCTATCCCACATAGTTCGTGGCCCGGACTTTCCAACGGGCGGCATTATTCACGGGCGCGAAGGTATCCGCAACACCTATCTCAATGGGCGAGGACGCATTGTAGTACGCGCACGCACGAACTTCGAGCAGACCGAACGCGGGCGCACCAGTATTATTGTGACTGAACTACCCTATCAGGTCAACAAGGCTGAACTGGTCAAGAAAATCGCGGAACTGGCTCGCGACAAAAGAATTGAGGGCATTGCAGAGGTACGCGACGAGTCTGACCGCAATGGTATGCGTATGTACATCGAGTTGAAGCGCGACGCCAATCCCGACAGTGTACTCAATACGTTGTATAAATTTACCGCACTGCAGAGCGCGTTCAACGCTAATATGCTCGCTCTTGTTGACAAGCAACCACGAACGCTGCGCCTTAAAGACTTCTTGCAATACCATATCAACCATCGCGAAGAGGTCATCACACGTCGCACACGCTACGAACTGGCGAAGGCAGAGGCACGACGCCATATCCTCGAAGGGTTGAAGATTGCCCTTGACCACCTCGATCAGGTCATCGCCTTGATACGCGGCTCACAGACAACCGACGAAGCATTGACAAATCTACGTCAACAGTTCAGCTTTTCAGAAGAGCAAGGACGGGCCATCCTGGATATGCGTCTGGCACGTCTGGCGGCTCTCGAACGACAGAAGATTGAGGACGAACTGAAAGATGTCCTTGAACATATCAACTACTATAATATGCTATTGAGCGATATCAACGAGATTCGTAAACTGATCAAGGCCGACCTGAAAGAACTGATGGAGAAGTATGGCGACCCACGTCGTAGCGAAATCGTCGAGTCGGAGACAGGCGATTTCAGACACGAAGACCTCATCCCTAACGAAGAGGTGGTCGTCACGCTCACAGAGAAGGGCTATATCAAGCGTTTACCATCCAACACCTATCGCGCACAGCGACGCGGTGGACGTGGCATTACTGGCATGGTGACACGCGAGGATGACGCCGTACAGCATCTGCTGGTGGCACACTCGCATGATAGCCTGCTTTTCTTCACTGATCGTGGTCGCGTCTTCCAGCTTCGCGTCTATGAGCTACCCGACACGGGGCGTACAGCAAAAGGTGAGCATCTCATCAATCTTATCTCGATTGAGCAGCGCGAACGCATCACCGCTATCGTCTGTGTGCCAAAGGGCGTCAGCCGCGACTTTATGATTATCGCCACGCACAAGGGCGAGGTCAAGAAAACAGCAATGGAAGAGTTCGAGGTGGTGCGACGTAATGGCCTGATTGCGATGGACCTGGAAGAGGACGACGATTTGATTGGCGCGAAACTAGCTCGCACTGATGATGATGTGTTGCTGATTACCGCGCAAGGGCACGCAATCCGCTTTACCGTTGCAGAACTACGCTCCGCCTCACGTACCAGTGGTGGCGTGCGTGGCATCCGTCTTGGCAAAGACGACAAAGTTGTCTCACTCAACCTGACGCCAAAGGATAGCGAACTGCTCGTTGTCACCGAATTTGGCTATGGCAAGTGTACACCTATTGACGACTACCCGACTCAGACAAGAGGCGGTGGTGGCGTCATCACCTCCAAGGTCAACGACAAAACTGGCCGCGTTGCCTCGGCTCGTATTCTCACGGAAAAAGATAACGACCTCGTGATTATCTCTGCCGATGGTGTGGTTATCCGCATGGATGTCGCAAAGATCATTCGCGGTGGTCGTGCCACACAGGGACGTATTATGATGCACCTCGGCAAAGGTGATACTGTTGTCGCCGTCGCCACCACCAACGGCAAGAAACTAGAGGATATTGTCGAAGAAGACGGCGGTGAGGTGGAAGAGAATGCTGAGCTGATTGCGGCGGTACAGCAGGACGAGGACGTTGCTGTTGATGATGAGGATGAGAGCGAAGCAGAGGAAGCAGCGGAGGCTGAGTAGTAGTGTAGTAGCATGACAGGGGCAGAGCCGCTGTCACTACTATACTGTTCGCCACTGCGTGGCTTGCCACGCGAGTCCGTGTATCGTAGTGACAGCGGCTCTGCCGCTGTCATGCCGCCAATCTACTCTTTCACGAAAGGCAGGGCCGTATGACAACGACATCTGAGAATGTACAAATGGTCACTTTAGCCGATTGGGTATCAGGACCTAAACAAGGCGAGTGGACCTATAGTACGTATGCGGCTCTGCCAGACAACGGGCAACGGTATGAAATTGTGAATGGAGTACTTGTCATGGTACCATCATCCGACGGTCCACATCAAGATGCTGCGTTGAGGATCGCCCACTACCTCCTCGTACATGTTGAGTTTGCGGGGCTGGGCAAAGTACGGATTTCTCCCTCTGATGTTGAGCTATCATCCGACAACGTATATCAACCAGACGTTTTTGTGGTATTGAAAGCTCATCTGGATAGAGTACATAAGAAAAGAGTTGTTGGCTCACCTGATCTCGTTGTTGAAATAGCCTCTCCCAGTACTGCCGTCTATGAGCGGCTGACCAAATACGAAACATATGCTCGTTTTGGTGTGCCTGAATATTGGATTGCCAAAGATGATGCCCGTACCATCGAGGTGCTTATCTTAGAAAACGGAAAATGCCGTTCGCTCGGTGTTTTTAGTGGAAAAGACACACTCCCTTCGCGTATAGTGCCAGACTTGCCCGTACAGGTTGACCAGTTCTTTGCATGAGATATTAAGAAGATAAGTAAAGCAATATAAGGGCTATAATTTACAGAACGATTTAAAAGCTACTCACGGGCGACCACAAGGGTCGCCCCTACTATACATCACTGCATGTTTCACGCACTAAAATATAGTAGGGCGACCCTTGTGGTCAATACTGTTCAAATAAGGAGAAATTGTCGGAGG
>JAABVA010004815.1_pt1 | contig 12398 bp, 15 predicted proteins | sample 5560331 | NCBI WGS metagenome assembly JAABVA01 (sample SAMN12812661, study PRJNA571458) | rock metagenome | isolation source: Antarctica rocks | place: Antarctica: Victoria Land, Mt New Zealand sud | collected 2016-01-07
CCGCGCGAGAGCATGCGGCTCCGGGCTCCGCCCTCCGCCGCATCCTCCCGCATCACCGCAACCCGCCTCAGACTGGGGAATATTCAAACGCCCCAAAGTGGGGAATTTTCAGTTGACGATGACAATCAGGAGTGCATCGCTCTGGCGCGACCAGTCAAACAACTTCAGCGCCGTCTGGACGGGCGGCGTGAGCGGCTCTTCGCTACGGCTCTGGCGTGTCCATTCGACGATCTGACTCTCGCCTGTAGAGTTATTCCTTCGTGAGTAGGCAAGGCGGCTGCTGTCGGGCGTCCACTGCGCATAGTCCCGGAGGTAGCTATCGTCCGTACCCACCGGAGCTTCCAGGCCATCCGCCAGCCTCGACTCCAGCAATTGCCATTTGCCTGCACGTACGCTGGAAAATGCCAATCTCTTGCCGTCCGGCGACAGAGTATGCAGCCAGGCCTCAACCCCGAACGAGGTAATGGGACGTCCTGAGCCGATGATCCGGCCATGTGTGGCATCGAAAGGAAATAGCCAGGCCCGGATATGCTCCGATTCTTCGGTGAAAGCAAGCCTTCTCCCATCGGGCGAGAGGGAGAGTTCCGTGTCGAGTCCGGCCCCTGTGGTGACGCGCTCCATCGAAATGGTCCGCAAAGTCCTGGGATCGACAGATATCCGCCATATGTTTCTGGCACCGCGAAAGGTGCGCTCGAAGTAGATGGATTTTCCCGAGGGGTGCCAGCAGAACTTGAAATCCGCGGCCCACTCGTGTTCGTAGATGCGCGCACTTCTAGTGGTGTCCGCAGCCACCTCTCCGATCTGTCGCAATATCTCTGGAGAGACCTCGGAAGCGACCGCTTCGCCCCCCGAGACAGGTCCGGTCCAGAAAGTGGGAACTGGATCTGCGTTGATTAGAGCAGAGACTCTTTTGCCGTCGGGATGCCATGCCGCGGCCATAATTGGCATGTGAAGATTTCGGGTGAGTTGTGTCAGGATCTCGCGGGGCGGAGCGCCTGCGACATCCACAACATAGAGCCGGTTCAACCAGCCGAATTGAGTTGTCTCGAACAGTATCTGCGAGCTGTCGGGCGACCATTGTGGATGGTACCCGAACGATGCAACCTTCCTTTCCATACCCAAGCCGCCAAGCGCAGGCAGGATATACAAACCTCCCTTTTCTCCTTCCGAACGATAAGCAATATATTTGCCGTCGGGCGACCAATCCGGCTGCCAGTTCTGGCCTGGTTGATGAGTGATACGCAGGGGATCCCCACCGCTGATCTGTTGCACCCAGATGTCGAACTTTCCACCACGATTGGAACTGTAGGCGATGAAGCGGCTGTCAGGGGACCAAGTGGCACCGATCTGCAGTCCATCATCAAAGGTGAGGCGTGTCAGGAGATGTTGCGCTGCAGGAGGCGCAACGCGATGCCCGTCGTAGACGAACACACTCGCAGCTACGACCAAGATGAGTGCGCCAGCCCCTGAAAGGACAGTCAAGGGGCGCAAGCCTGAGTTGCGCCGCTGGACTGACAAGGCATGAGGCGGGAGAGCTTCGTTGCCGAGCCCTGTTTCCACAGCTCCCCCATCTCCTCGGATCACCGGAACCATAAAACGATAGCCGCGACGCGGCAGGGTTTCGATGAAGGTGGGATTTTCGGCCGAGTCACCCAATGCTTCGCGAACTCGATTCAGGGCCGCGTTCAACCCGTGTTCGTAGTCCCCGTATGAGTCTGCGGGCCACAACTGTCTTTTGAGTTCCTCTCGTGTGACGAGGTCGCCGGGTCGGGAGAGAAGTGTTGCGAGGACTTGATACGCCTGCCGGGGCAGACGGACGCGCATACCTTTACGGCGCAACTCCTGGGCTCTAAGGTCCAACTCGAAGGAGCCGAAGCTGAGGATCTCTGCGGGGTGATTAACGTCACGCACGGGCGACTCGAATCTGGGCACATAGAAGTCTACGCTGAAAAATGCGAGCTGGAAACCCATGCGGCTGTGCGGTAGTGGTGCAGTTTGAAATCCACCCCAGGTAAATTTTGGACTCAGAACGAAAGGGAGGGAGCGGTGCCTATAATTGCAGCCTACAGAGGTTTGAACGATGTCAAGAATTCTGCTTGTGGCGTTTGTGGCAGCTTGTACGGCTGGCCGACTCCTCCATCAGTATCGCTCTAGAGCAAAGAGGGTCTGACCGGACACGCTCTCAGGCTCTCAGGAGAGGTGCAAGGGAAACCGGCCCCCAAGAGGGCCGGTCAGGTTGTGCTACGCCGGTTACTTCTTTGGGACGTGTTGTCCGACAGTGGTTTTTGGGTGCGATTGTGCGTACACTTTCGGAACGAAGTGTCCTGTGATTGCGCTTCTGTAGACGAGTTTCCTGGACATTTCTAGGACCCTCCTAAAGGTCCTTTGGGAGTGAGGGTTATCCCTTCAGTCTCGTGCCTTCAGCACGGGACTGAAGGGGGTAGCCTGCCGCATTCCTTTTGGAAGGCAGGGAATCCCTTTAACTAACAAATTTTGTTATTGACTTTAGAGGGGTATGAGCTTTAGGCTCTGAGGAACGGATGGCCCCCTTTGGGTCAAGCACAACTCGGGTTTTCGAAACTACCCCACTTGCCTAAGGTGGGGTTTGTGCTGCAATTTCGTGTCTCCTACGTACAAGTACCAGCGTGGCATTAATTTCAGTGAGACGCAACTGGTTTTCGCCAAATTTACGCTGCCATAGATTGGCGGATTTCAAGGATCGCTACGAGTTCTTCCATAGACCAGACGTGGTTTGCGAGCCCCGCTTCCATTGCCGGTGTGACGCGGAGCGTCTTGTGTACTCGGACGAAGTTGTAGTGCATGAAGTACAGAGAAACCGCGTGCCCGTGGTTCTCCAGCTTCTTTGAGAAGCCGTTGGTTAGCCGGGTAAAGCGGCGCATGGACATCCGCATGGTGAGGTTCTGACGCTCCACGTAGCTCGTGCTGACGTGCTTTGGATCAGGTACACCGCTCACCGTCTTCATGTCGCACCCGATGCAGGTAGCGGGGCTGTAGCGCGTGTCGTTCGCCTCATAGCCGTAGACCTTGTGCAGTTGGGCATAGTTCACATCCCCGCCGAATGCCTCTTCCACAGCCTTGAGGTAGGGCTTGTGAGCGTCCGTTGTGATCTGCGGATTGCTAACGATGCGCTCGCGGCAGTCCTGCATGAAGTCCATAGCCCATCCGGTGGTGCGGCCTCCAACAAGGTAGGAGACGATGAGCTTCGTTTCGGCGTCGATAGCGGTCCACGTCCACACGTCACCCCAACCCGCCGCCTTCTGCTCAAGCGTGACGTTCTTCGCCTTTGCTCCGCAGAAGGCCCAAATCTCGTCGCACTGGAGACGGCGGACCTTCAGGTTGCGGACGTTGCGATGGTGGTAAGCAGCAGCAGCGCAGCCCATGTCCTCAAGCAGCTTAAGGACAGTATGCTTCGCAACTCCGGTCATCCGGCAGGTTGCATTGATGGAAACACCCTCGACCAGTGCCGAGATGACTTGGACGCGCTTTGCTGTGCTCAGGCGGTTCATGAGTAAAGAATAGCACTGCTTGCAAATCATGCAAGCAGAAATGCAAGCACGTGCTATTCTTTCTGTGGAGGTCGCCCATGGAAGAGCAGATCCTAGAGAAGGTCCTAGAAGGCCGGGCTATTGGAGCAAAGAGACTGGCCGACTCGATGACACCCGAACAACGCAAGGAGCGTGCAGCGAAGGCTGCCACCGCACGGTGGAAGAAGAGAGACGGGCAGGTCAGGCCGAGAAACACGGGCCTTCCCGTGGCGGCTTACAAAGGGGTGCTCGCCTTAGGCGGAGCCGAAATACCTTGTTACGTGCTAGACACCGGGCAGCGTGTCATCGGACGCACCGCTTTTACTGAGGCCATCACTGGAATCAGGGGTGGCGGAGACCTCGAGAAATATTTGGGGGTTTCGTCGCTAAGACCTTTTATAAACATGGACTTAGTGCTCGAGGGAATGGTGGCGTTTTCGCTCCCCGAAGTAGAGGGATTGGATCGGAGCGTGAAGGGTCTTCCTGCCGACCTCGCGATAGACATTTGGCGGGGGTTCATCTCAGCCATGGAGCAGAGTCTAGGGAACAAGGAAGTGCGACTCACGGCTCGGCAGATTCAGATGGGCATGAAAGCAAGCATGTTGCTGGCTGCGTGCGCAAAAGTGGGCTTAGACGCCCTCATCGACGAAGCTACCGGGGCGCAGTACGACAGGGCAGCGGATGCACTCCAGGTCAAACTGAAAGCGTATCTGGAGGTCGAGATGCGGAAATGGGAGCCGACCTTTCCAGAGGATCTATGGTTGGAGTTTGCGCGCTTAACAAAGTGGCAGGGTACCGTCAGTAAACGGCCAAAATACTGGGGAAAGTTGGTCATGGAGCTGGTCTATGAGTACCTGGATAAAGATGTAGCGAAGTGGCTGAAGGAGAATGCCCCTACTCCGAAAAAGGGTCAAAACTATCATCAGTGGTTGTCCGGGCAATATGGTCTCCGTAAGCTGGTAGAGCACATCTGGCAGCTAATTGGCATCTCGAAGACTTGCGAAACGATGCTAGAGCTTCGGAGGAAGATGGCGGAGTTGAACGGCAAAACTCTGGTTCAAATGCACCTCCCGCTGCCAAACATTCCACAGCACTAATCCTTTTCCGTGGCCTCTCTCACGATCCGCGCGGCGGCCTGGCTGAAATCCTCAGCAGCCCGTTTCTTCTTTGGGGGCTTAGGTTTCTCAGCTTGGGGCGGCTTCTTCTCTGTCGTCTTCATAAATCAATCATCGGCTTCCACCCGGCGGGTCCGCAAGCCCTGTGGATTTCAAACTGCACCACTACCGGCTGTGCAGATCTCGCGAGATCGGGATGAGCCGTGATCGGTTCGTCTTCCGCGTAGGCGACCCTCTGTTTCAACTGTTAGGGAAGGGGAACTTAGCAGATGAGGCGAATGGGATACGTATGGGCGTTTATAAGTATGGAGGTAGACGTTAGGGAGGTGCACTCTGCTTTGCGAAGCCGAGGTGTCCGCCATGAAGCTTTTGCTCGCGACATTGTTTCTGCTTGCATTTTCTGGGCAAGCTCAGCACCTAACCCTCAAGATAGTGCCGGTGCAGCTTGGCGCCTTCGGGTCCTCGATTCCAAGCTCGGTCACGTTCTCTTGCACTACGAGCTACGCTGCTAACCGCTGCGTCTCCGATTGCAATGCGTTGGCCCAGGTGCTCACAAAGTATCCGATCGAAACAATGGGGAAGTGGCAGTTTGTGCTCGCCAGCTCGGACCGCTGGGCAGAGATCATGAGTTCGCTTGGAGGACATCCTAGTAGTCCTGCGTTTACCGTCCTGGATTCCCGGGTGACGGTTTTGGAGGAGGCCCTGTTCCGTGCCCCGCCTTCCCGAAGTACCGAGCTGCTACAACAGTATGGAGTTTCCCTTGATCGCCTTCTCGATTACGCGGTGACGCATGAGTTGGGACACGCCATGTGTCACGACTGGAAGGAATGGACAGCTGAGCAGGTCGGTAGGAACCTTCGGGCTCAATTGCGGATACATTGTGCTGACAACAACCGGCGCGGTGAAGCGAACCCGCATGTTGCGATCCTTCACTGATTCCTGAGAGAAAGGCACTGAGAATTGCTCAAGTGGCGGCTCTCTCGAGAGTTCTTCGCCACGAGCTCTCAACGAGGTTGCGGATTGCAAGCCAGATTCTCACGAAGAGTCCGCTCGAGCTCTTCGAACCCACCGATGCGGCCGGCCCTCGATCTAGATCAGTTCGCCCATGTTCTCCCGCCGCCAAACCGGGGCGATACGTTCCACGATACAACCGCGAGTGCCGTCATACTCCACAGCTTCAGTCTCATTCCAACCGGAACGCGCATCACCGGACGATTGATCGACGCCAAAGCAGCGGGCCACTTCAGCGGAGCAGCCGAGCTTTCGCTGGAGCTGGTGAGCCTTCGTCTCCCGAATTGTAACACCGGTCAGGATGTCTCGGGCGTCACAGAGCCGGCTTCGAACAAGGCAGCAGGGCCGGGGAGGAAACACAGCCGCAAAGACGGGAGGCGGTGCAGCTCTCGGCGCGGTGATCGGTGCCGTGGCAGGGGGTGGGGCAGGAGCAGGAATCGGCGCACTGAGCGGCGGCGCACTCGGAGCAGGATCGAACGGCCTCACACGCGGTCAAGAGATCGAGGTAAAGCCCGAGCAGCTACTTCAGTTCCGCACGGCAGCTCCACTCCAGGTCACCATCGTTCGAGTTGATGGTAAGCAGCTCGTCCCCAATGCCGCCACCGGAGCATCCGTCCAGATCCGACCCGCAGAGCAGCCCTAAAGCCTTTTTGTTCTCTCCTAGAGAACACCCGCCCTCAAAGCGCTAGCGTAGGGCTCGGCACGGCCGCTTTCACCTTTATCGATCCAGTGGCGGCTCCCCCTGCAACCCTGATCTGCCGGCGTGGTTTGCAATTGGAGTGAAGGCTCCCGGTGTTCCGGGAGCCTTACTATTGGGCGGGGTTGATTGTGCGGATAGGGGAAGCCGGAAACGAGGGAACAGCAGATTCCAGCAGTTTGGAACAGGCTGAGTATGCGCAACGCGGGTGTTCCTGCCAATGACCGTTTTGTGGTACTCCGCACTGCATTGAGTTGATGTGGGCGAGAAGGCGTACTCGTCTACACTAATCATGGTCAGTTCGGGACGTGTGGCCTATCTCAATAGGGGCACCCCTAATGGAGATCATCGAAGGCGAAGTCTTCAGCGGCGATTCTGTGGAACTCGAGGACAAGCACTTCATCAATCGCAAGTTCATCGACTGCATTCTGGAGTATCACGGGCGGGAAGTTGGACGACCGAACCCAGATGAACGGCTGCCGTCACGTGTTTTATGGCCGTGCCCGCCGCACATTGCACTACCTGCAAGGCGTCGGTCTGATGCAATACTCCCCTTCGGATTGGGGCGTCCACTAGCAAATGCACCCCCCTTGCTCTCAGAATCGTCTTCTCCGGGCTAAGGAGGCGGCCCAGGAAGCGTGCGTTCAGGGTCACCGGACCGTTGAACGACGCGCTCACTCCGAGTGAAGCCAAGCAGTTCGCCTGGCGAGCGGAGAGCGGAACCATCCAGAGCTACCGGCATGTTGAGACGGGCCGGCACCTCCACATCGAGGGGAGAACGGGTCAGTTCTACGTCAGGACCGCGATGAGATCAGGGCGAAAGGAGCGTTAAACCATGCCATGCCGGCAGGACAGGAGCAGTCGCATTCGTTGGATGTGGAGCACGAGCACAGCATTGGGTATGGGCTCGGCTTGGGCCTTTGATTATGGAGTGGCGGCCTCCTCTGCCCGAAGCTCGTAGCCCTCAGATCGACTGAACTCCTCTTAAATCATTCAAAAAAAGTCCCCTGTGCAGGAAAAGCCTGCGCCGCCTAGGTTGGAAGCCCGATTGCACTGTGAGACAGGGTAGCTGGGAATAGGGCAGGAAGAGATCGATGTCGGTAAAAGCGCGCGCCGTGAGAGTGCATCAGGTTCCGGAGAGAATAACGTTCAGCGGGGAACGGTGCTTTCTCGAAGACGTGCGCAAGTGTGGACAAAGTCAGCGTCTTCGCCTGGTCCTTGACTGTTCCAAACTGCAGCATCTAGACACCGCTACCCTGCGATGCTGCTTTGCTGCCTGGAAGAGGTCATGAAGTGCAATGGCGACGTCCGGCTTGCATCGCTGTGTCAAGAGGCGACGGCGGGTGCAGCGCACTATTAGGCTCGCGGTGCCTTTTCCGGGCCCCCAGCGCAAACAGCGCGCCACCGCCAACCGCTTCCGCACTCGCCTTGTGACGGGTGTCGCTGTCGAACAGGCAGGTCTCGAGGTATGTGATGCCGACATATGCCGGTTTCGCCCCGATCGGCGCTACGGTATGCACTCAACGGATAATTCAGTTCGGGGTTTGATACGAAGGGCGAGTTGACCGCGCAGGAGCTGGTAGACCTCTTGCATGCCTGAGCCTGTCTTCGCGGACACCTCGAAGATCTGCATCCCTGGGCGAACGCTCTCGATGTTGTGGCGGGCAGCCGCGAGGTCGAATTCTGCGGCCAAGGCCATATCCATCTTGGTGATGACGGCCACGTCGGAGCTGTTGAAGATGGTCGGGTACTTCAGAGGCTTGTCTTCGCCCTCGGTCGCGGACAGAAGGACGAAGCGTAGTTCCTCTCCGAGGTCGTAGCTCGAGGGGCAGACCAGGTTGCCGACATTCTCGATGAAGAGGAAGTCGATGCTGTCGAGAGGCCAGGAATCGAGAGCGGTTTCGATCATTTGTGCGTCGAGATGGCAGATGGTTCCGGTGGTGATCTGCTTGACGTTCGGGGTTGCGCGCTGGAGCCTCGCGGCGTCGTTCTCGGTTGCCAGATCGCCGACCAGTGCGGCGACGCGGAATTCGGTCGCAAGTCCCGCGAGAAGCTTTTCAAGGAATGCAGTCTTGCCGGATCCGGGACTGGAGACGAGCCCAACAACGCAGACGCCGTGAGCGCGGAACCGGTCCCGGAGAGCGCGGGCGAGCAGATCGTTCTGTTTGAGGACCTTGGCCCTGACCTCGACCATGCGTGTGCTCATGCGGCGACCTCGAGTGAAGCGACTTCGATCTCACGTCCGGATACGATCTTATCCGTCGGCGTGAGACAGTCAGGACAGCAGATCTGGTAGACCGATGGAGGGGTTCGATTCCTTTGGCACGACGGGCAGTAGACGACGAGCGGGATGGTCTCGATGACGAGCCGCGATCCCTGGAGAGGGGTACCCTCGCAAGCGAGTTCGTATGAGAAGAGCAACGCGTGCTTGTCGACGCCGGAGAAGACGCCGAGTCTGAGATGGACGATCTCGACATCGAGACCTCCGTGGCTTTCGGACTCCTCGGCGATCTGATCGATCATGCTAATTGCTATTGAAAGTTCATGCATGTGCTGCCTTTTCACGTACAGGCTGACTACATCGCTCTCATTTTCATGTAGCGGCGAAGATCGGGAAGTGCCGACGCTGCTACGGCTAGAAGGAAGAAGCCAAATACACCGAAGACAATTCTTTTCATGACGTCACCTTTCAACTGTTTGCGATCGCAGATGGGATTCGGTTGAGGTTGCGAGGAGACGCTGGGCCAGACGCTCGACCATGTCCGACGCGTCCTCGACAACAGCTTCCACCGGCGTTGACAGACCCATGCGTCCTTCGAGTTCATCGCCGAAGTCATGGGGCTGGCAGCCGACGATGAAGATTTTTGCCGAAATTGAGCCGATGGACGACGCGAGATTGAGGACCCGCACAGGATCCATGCCGTGGGCGTTAAAGGCCATGTCTGGCGAGGATGAGGTTCCCATGGCGGCGAGGTCGGGCTCCATGACGAAGAGCGTGCCGGGAGCTTCGCCGCGGGGCAGCGCGTCGATGAGGATGACACTGTGCCAGGGATCCAGCAGCGCGTAAGCGAGGTCGAAGCCGCGAATGCCGAAGTCCTTGACGGAGACGGATTCGGGTAGACGGCGCTTCAGCAGCGAGCGTGCAACCTCGACGCCGAATGCGTCGTCGCCGAGGAAGATGTTGCCGATGCCAGCGACCAGAATGGTGGGGTTCATTCGGTGGCTCCGCGCTCCACAGGCTCGACCTCTTCGGGAGAGAAGAAGAAGCGATGACCGGGCTGGCGTAGCATGCCGAACTCGCGGCCGGGGTCGTCGTCGAGGACGACGGCGAACTGAATTTGGTCTTCGAAGTCCTGCTCGATGGCCTCGATGACGGCGACCTTGCCCTTGAGCGCGATATCCATGATGTCGGCCGACTTCTGGGGCCAGATACGGATGCGGTCACCGACGCGAAGATCGATGCCGAAGACGCGAACGCTCTCGGGTGTGGAATTGGTCTCTTCGAAGGGATTCCAGTTCCCCGTCATAAAGCGTCCTCTTGAATTTCGCGCAGGGAACGGACGATGCCGTGGGCCATCAGCATGGCCTCGTTGCTGAGCGACTCGGTGCGCTCGAGAATTCTTCGGGCGCGGGGATCGACCTGGCGCATCTCCTCTTTCTCGGCGTCGGTCAAGGTGAGCACGCGAAGCGTCAGCATCTCGTCCATCTCGGTGCCGTCAAAGAAGTCGCCCTCGCTTTCAGGCGCAATTTTGGGGTAGTCGTAAAGGATTATTGGCGAGCAGAGCATGAGGGTGCGGTCAGGTTCTTCGCCCGCAAGAACGGGGAAGACACCGAGGTTGTTGCAGGCGGCCACGGAGGCGCTGTGCGTTGGCGGAGGATCCAGCAGCGATACGAACTCGCCGCCCGTAATTCCCAGCACCAGGTGCGCGGAGACAAAAGATTGGGAGAGTGCTTCGTCGCGCTTCGCGTCGGCACCGCTTGAAAGAGAGCTGAAGTTTTGGAGTTCGAGGCGGAGCCTGTAGGAGCCATCGGGGAGGAGCTCGGCCGTGATGCTCAGGAGGGCGTCGAGGTCGAGCGCCGGTGTGCTGCTTCGGCCGTCGGGCAGGATTGCGCCCTCGAGATGGAGAGGGACTGCAAGGGGGGCGATTCTGAGGTCGTGCAGATCGATGCAAGGGTGTTCGGAGGTGCGTTCGACGGCTTCGTCCCAAGCCAGGGAGGGGTCGGATAGTTCGTGCGGGCCGGCTAAATCCTGTTGGCGAACGAGTTGAAGGAAGCTGATCTGGAGGTCGATGGTCGCGTGCTGGTCGGCTACTGCGAGGAGTTCGGCGACGAGCCGGAACGGCTCCTGTGGGCGCTGTTGCACGGCGTAGATTCGGGGGTAAAGGGTTCCGAAGTTCCAGCGCTGCCGGTTCTTGATCGCGGACTTGCGGTAGGGATAGAGGATGTAGCCCTCGTAAAGGATGGCCGCGGCAATCTTTTCTACGCGGTCGAAGTTCATGAGCGGACCTCTTCGGTCGCAGTCTCCGCAGCCCCGACCATATGCGCGATTGCCTGCTCCCATGTGGGTAGGCCGTGGCGCACCTTGTACTCGTAAAGCTGTGTGAAGGCGTCGCGCTGAAGACAGAGCCAGGCGGTGTTGGGGAAGTGCATCTCCATCATCTCTTTCCAAACGGAGACGGGCAGGCGGAAGTTCGCTTCGCGATCCCAGGGCACCTGCGCGACCTGCAGGACATCGCCCGGCCCTTTGTAAAATGCTGTTCCGCTGAACATGACGCAGACCGGGATGTCTCCGGCGTCGAGAGCGTGAAAGTACTTGGTAGTTGCGACGTTGAAGTCGAAGGTGCAGGGGAGTTCGAGATCAACGAGGATGCCGCCGGTGAAGCCCGGGACGGCAACGCTGGTGTTCATCCAGAGCAGCGGGCGGACGGTTCTGGCCCAGCGCTCGGGTGTTCCGAAGAGGTCGAGCAGCTTCTCCTGCTCCTGCGGAGCATACCGGCGCTTCGCAGGTTCGATCTGCACCTGACACCGGAGCGTCAGTGAATGGATGGACTCGGAGTCAGGAAGGTTGGTGATCCGCAGCTTGAGCGCGAGCAGCGGCACGGCCGCGTGTGGGACGGCTTCGGCGGCTTCGATCTGGAAGTGGAGCTCAGGCATTTGGGAACTCCGTGACTTCGACGCCGAGGAACCTGAGGTGATCGAAGAAATGCTGGATCTCCTTCCAGACCTCGGGGCCGCCGGAGAGTCCGCGCCAGTGCATGCGGATCAGTCCGACGAGGCGGTAGCACTCGTCGATGGGAACGATGAAGTATTCGGCGGGCGTGCTGATGCGATTCACCAGAAAAGAGCTCCTACACAGCGACTGTACAGAAGTCTACATTGTCGGACGTTGTAAGCTATAGTGACTAAAACGCTTACGACAATCAGTGGCGTGCCACCCGTTATCAGACTCAGCGGCGGATGACCGAGAGCATGGTCGATGCGTACACACGCGAGTGCCTGGCGCTGGAGGGAGGATACCGATGAGTGAGCGCGCCGGCATCCGCGCTGTCATCATGACGCTTTCTTCTCATGGCTGGAAGAAGTTGCTTGCCAGTCATCGCATATCTTCTCGATAAGAAAGAATAGAATCGCCGACGTCGTTGAACGATACCGACCTGATGACCCCCCTTGCGATTCTTCGTCTCGGTGAGGAAGCATACGGTATGTCGCTCTGCCGCGAACTCACATCGATGATAGGACTGACGGCAGCGCTAGCCAGCGTCTACAAGACGCTTGAGAGGCTGGAGAAGCGTGGCCTTGTAACCAGCCGCATGGGCGAACCAAGCGCCAAGCGCGGCGGCCGAGCAAAGCGCTTTACACGAGTCACTCAACAGGGTGTGCGCGCCATCGACACAACACGCACTCTGCTTAATACTACAGTTGTAGATGGTGTTAGCCTTGAGATGCTCTGGGAAGTGATTCTCCGACGTCGGTCATGGAGAAGCGATTATCGGGATGGAAGCGTGAGTTGCTGCGGGCTCACGGCCGCAT
>JAABVA010004818.1_pt1 | contig 12397 bp, 10 predicted proteins | sample 5560331 | NCBI WGS metagenome assembly JAABVA01 (sample SAMN12812661, study PRJNA571458) | rock metagenome | isolation source: Antarctica rocks | place: Antarctica: Victoria Land, Mt New Zealand sud | collected 2016-01-07
CAACTGCTGTTGATCCACCTCGGTAGCCATGGGATCCAGTGTTTCTGTCATGGTCGAACCCTTCCGCCAAGCCGCAGCCCGGCGTGTCAGGCCAACCCAGATCCACCGTTAATCAGACAGTCCCGAGAGATGCAGACCGGTTCGGTAGTTGGCTTCGTACGTCGGATCGGAGACGGCATTCTCAGACAGATTCCGGGACGCGACGACGTGGGCATCTACGGATGGCGGCCGCACCGGCCGGAGGGATGCCAGTTTCAAGGAAGTGGAACAGCGACGATGGTCGCCCCAAGCTCAGACCGCCGAGTTGCCTATCCCAGTGCATCCGAGCAGCAGGCAGTTTGAGTAGCCCTGAGCAACAGCATGAAACTTAAGCCTCAAGGGGGCTATCGGGGTGTGATGAGGAGTTCGGGGATTTCTGCTGCGGAGGCATGCAGTGCCTGCGGGTCGAGTCCCTGGTCGATCAGGGACTCGATCAGTTGGTGCAGGGCTTGGGGTGGTGGGGGGCTGTTGGGTTGTCCTGCGTCGGAGGACAGGATGATGCGGTCATGGCCGACTGTTCTGATGAAGTGGGCTAGTTGTGCTGCGTCACAGCCTGGTTGGTGCAGGAGTTGGTAGGCGGTTATTTCGGCGTAGGCACCGTGGGCGGTGAGTTCGGCTGCTTCGGCAGGGGTCATCGCGGGCACGGTGTAGCTGGGGTGGGTGAGCAGCAGCCGCCGCACACCGGCACGGCGTGCGACTGGCAGTAGCCAGCTGATCTCGGCGGTGCTCAGGTGTCCAGTGGCGAGGACGGCGTCAGCCTCGGCGATGAGGGCGACAATCTGCTGGACGCGGTCGGTGGTGGACCAGTCCACGGGCGGGATTGCATAGGTGGTGTGGGCCAGGCGGGTGTCGGATGCGCACAGCCGGGGCAGCCCTGCTGTCTGCTGGGTGTGCGCATCCGCGGTTGGCATCCAAATCACCCTGGCTCCCATGGCCAAGGCGGCGGCGACCGCGGCGGGGTTGATTCCCCCCACGTGCTGGTTGAGAGCTTGGCCGCCGTAGACACGCAGACCCAGGCACTGGCCGGCGGCGCGGGCGCGGCCGGCTGTGCCATCGTAGTGGGCCTTCAGTACGCAGCCGGTGAACCCGGCGTCTCGGTATTGACGCAGGATAGATAGGTCGTCGCCGGAGCGTTCCACGACGTCGGGGGCGGTGTGGACGTGAATGTCGAACATGATCAGGCGTCGCCGCCTTCGGCGATGAGACGGCGCACTTCCCGCTCGATCAGTCCCAGACGGGCTTCGGCGATCAGTGGCACCTCCCGCCGTCGGCGGCGTGCGGCGTCCACGTCGATGTCGGCGATAGTCAGCGCTGGTTCCCAGAGGGGTGCTTGGACGACGACGTTGCCGTGCGGGTCGATGATGCGGGATCCTCCCCAGAACCGGTTGCCCTCTTCGGTGCCGACCCTGTTGACGTAGACGACCCAGCATTGCTGCATCCGGGCGATGAAGATCAGCAGTTGCTCCCAGTACCCGATGTTGTCCACCGGGTTTGTGCCAACACCGGAGACGCTGTTGGTAGGGATCAGCAGCACGTCGGCGCCGTCCTGAGCGGCCAACCAGGGCAAGGTTGATTGCCACGCGTCGTTGCAGATCAAGGCCGCCATCCGGCCGTGGGGGGTGTCGAACGCGCGCATGGTTTGTCCGGGGCTTCCGTGTTTGCGTTCTTCCCAGCCGAGGTAGTTCGGAAGGTACAACTTGCGGTGGACATGGGTGAGGGTTCCCGCGGACAGATAGGCGGCGGAGTTGTAGGTTCGCACGCCTCCGTCCTCGTGGAAGCCGATCAGGACATCGGGTCCGCTGAGCGAGAGGGAGGCGAATTTTTCGTCTCGGGCCTTGAGGGAGCGGTCTTCCGGGATCTGGCCCAGGGCGTAGCCATGGACGGCGAGTTCGGGGAACACCGTGAGGTCCGCGCCACCGGCAGCCGCCTCATCCACAGCTTCCTGCATCTGTTTGAGGTTGAACGCGACGTCGCCGAGTGAGCAATCGGTCTGCGCTAGTGCGATCCGCACCGTTTCACCTTTCTGTTCCTGCTATTGCTGCGAGCCCGTCACCGTGGGGTGGGCGGGCGCTGTTGAAGACGCTGTCAATCCGCGGAAGGGGTTGAGGTCCGGGGACCAATACACCGATGATCATTCGGGGGGATTGTGTCGGTTGTTGTCGATCAAGCGTGCCGCGAGCAGTTCCGCCAGATGCAGGCTCGGACGCCCGGCGAGTTGCTCGAGTTGGGTCCGGCAGGAGAAGCCGTCGGCCAAGACCACCGTCTCGTTGCCCGCGGCGCGTACTGCGGGCAGCAGTGCGGTTTCGGCGACCGCGACAGACACGTCGTGGTGGCCTCGTTCCACCCCGAAGTTGCCGGCGAGCCCGCAGCACCCGCCAACGGCGGTGATGTTGGCTCCAGCTTGGGTGAGCAGTGCCGCATCGGCGTCCCAGCCCATGACGGCGTGCTGGTGGCAGTGTGGCTGCGCGATGCCGGTGACGTCGGCCAACGAGGGCGGCTGCCACTGGGTGCGTTCGTGCAGCAGCTCGGCCAGGGTACGTAGCGACGTGCGCAGGGTATGCGCACGGGGGTCGTCGGGCAGCAATTGGGCTGCCTCCGAGCGCAGCGCAGCCGTGCAGGAGGGTTCCAGGCCGACCAGGGGAGTGCCTTGAGTCAGTGCGGCGTCGAGTGCGTCGAGGGTCCGCCGCAGCTGGCGCCGTGCCCCGTCGAGCTGGCCGGTGGAGATCCAGGTAAGCCCGCAGCAGACGGGTTGTGCGGTGATCTGGATGGTGAAGCCGGCATCCTCAAGGATTCGGACGGCGGCGTGTCCGACGTGGGGAGAGAAGTGGTCGGTGAAGGTGTCGACCCAGAGCAACACCGGATCACCGCCGTCGTGGGGGGGTCGGTCCGCGAACCAGGACCGGAAGGTCTGCGGCGCGAACTGGGACAGCGGCCGCCGCGGGTCGATACCACCGAGTCGCTTTGCTGCGGCTGCGAGCGGGCGCAGCCCCAGTGCTGCGTTCACCAGGCGCGGTCCGCGCGACGCCACCCTCGACCAGCGCGGTAACCAACCCAGTGCATAGTGCGAGGCGGGGCGTACCCGGCGCCGGTAGCGCTGGTGCAGCGCCTCGGCCTTGTAGGTGGCCATGTCGACCCCGGCAGGGCAGTCGGATGAACATCCCTCGCAGGACAGGCACAGATCAAGCGCCTCGTGGACCTCATCCGAACGCCAGCCCCCGCTGACCAGGGTGCCGTTGACCATCTCCTGCAGCACCCGGGCGCGGCCGCGGGTGGAGTCTTTCTCGTCTCGGGTGGCGAGATAGGACGGGCACATCACGCCCCCGACAGCGGTGGTGTCCGCGCGGCACTTGCCCACGCCGACGCAGCGGTGCACCGCGGTGGAAAAATCCCCGTCGTCCTCGGGGTAGGCGAAGGCCAACCCTTGTCGTTGTGGTGGTGCCATCGGCAGCCGCAGGGCACTGTCGAGCGGGTCGGGATCGACGATGACGCCGGGGTTGAGCATGTTGGCGGGGTCGAAGACATGCTTGACGGCACCCATGAGCGCGATCGCCTCGGCGGTATACATCAACGGCAGCAGCTCACCGCGGGCTCGGCCGTCGCCGTGCTCCCCCGACATCGACCCGCCATGCGCCGCTACCAGCCGGGCAGCCTCGAACAGGAACGCCCGGAACTGCGCTGGGGAACTGCTCAGCGGGAAATCGATCCGGGCGTGCACACAGCCATCCCCGAAATGGCCGTAGACCAGGGTATCCAACCGGTGCTCGCGCAGCAACACAAAAAACTCGCGCAGGTTAGAGCCGAGATGTTCGGGGGGTACAGCGGCATCCTCCCAGCCGGGCCACGCGGGTGCCCCGGCCGGGGTGCGCCCGCCCAGCCCGGCCCCGTCCTCCCTGATCCGCCACAACGCCTGGGCCGCACCGCCGGTGAACACCGAGCAGGACAACGCGTCGGCGTCTGCTGCGAGGGCGTGCGCTGCGGCGCTGGCTTGCGCCTGGGTGTCCCCCGTGGTCTCGACGAACAACCAGCCGTGCCCTTTGGGCAGCTCGGGGACACTGACTGCTCGGCCGCGGGAGCGGATCACCTCGATCAAGCGGGAGTCCAAGCCTTCGATAGCCATCGGGTGATGCGCCAGGAGGGGCGCAATGGCGTCAGCGGCGGTGGGCATGTCCGGGTAACCCAGGACGGCCAACGCCGTGAAGGTGGGTGCTTGCACCAGGCGCAGCGTCGCCTGCTCGATGATCCCGAGGGTGCCTTCCGAGCCGACCAGCATCCGCGCCAGGTCGGCACCGTTTTCGGGCAGGAGATGTTCGAGAGAGTAGCCCGACACCTGACGACCGAAGCGGCCGAACTCGGTACGCAGGATGCCCAGATTCCTCCGCACCAGCCTGGCCAAAGTGGGGTTGACGTCGGATTGCGCACCGGCTGCTGAGCTGTCGCCGGAACGGTAGTGGGAGGCGGTGAGACGCTGGCCCGAGGCCAAGACCACGTCGAGGTCGAGGACGTTGTCGGCGGTGCGGCCGTATCCCAGGGCCCGTGAACCGCAGGCGTTGTTACCGATCATCCCACCCAGGGTCGCGCGGGCATGCGTAGACGGGTCGGGGCCAAAACGCAGCCCATGCGGGATGGCGGCAGCCTGGAGATCATCGAGGACGACGCCCGGTTCGACGACGGCGGTAGCGGCGGCCCGGTCCAGGGACAACACCCGGTTCAGGTGCCGGGAGAAGTCCAGCACCACACCGGTACCCACGGCGTTTCCCGCAATCGACGTTCCGGCCCCGCGCGCCACCAGCGGGACCTCGAGCTGGCGGCAGACCTCGAGTGCCGCAGCGACCTCGTCGCGGTGGCGCGGAAAAACCACTGCGGTAGGAACCAGGCGGTAGTTCGAGGCATCCGAGGAGTACTCCCCCCGCCGCCGGGTCGACGCGTCGACCTCACCGATACCGGCGGCGCGCAACGCCACCGTAACGTCCCCCCGAGGTTTCGTGCCGGGAACATCGACCGGGCGCGGGCCCCGACTGTGCATGTCACCTCCAACGGTGTACGCGGACGGACGGTGCGCTTAGCTGACCGCTCGCCCGCGCCCTAGTTAGCGCGCCGACACGGGCTCGCCGCAACCCCCGATGCACTCACAGCAACACCATCGGGGTAAGTGGCTCACCGGCTCGCGGAACGCTCGATTTCCCCGGAGTCGCACCACCAGCGGAAAAGTCCGTCGTTGCACATGGAACAACAGGGGTTGCCGACATGGTGTGAGGGGGTTCACGATTTCGTGCCATGGCGGATGAAGCGGCGAGCGGGCTCCAGCGGGCCATCACAATTCTGGAGACCCTGGGCGCGGAGGCGGTGCGCCGACCCCACGGCGTCGGGGTGGTCGAGATCGCTCGTCTGGTGGGCCGGGAGAAGAGTCAGGTCTCGCGCACCTTGAAGACCCTCGCCGAGGCAGGTCTGGTCGACCGGGATCCCGACACCCTGGGCTACCGGCTGGGTTGGCGCCTGTTCACCCTCGCCGCGTCCGCGGCCGACCAGCACCTGCTGGCTGCCGCACCGGGAGTGCTGCGCAAACTCGTCGCGGTCGTCGGTGAACGCGCACACCTTTCCGTGCTCCAAGGCGCCGAGGTGCTGACGGTGCTCTCGGAAAGCCCGTCCCGGGCAATTCAGGCTTCGGGTTGGGTGGGTCGCACTGCCCCGCTGCAAAACACCTCCTCCGGCCGGGCCCTGCTCTTCGACCACAGTGCGGACGACGTTCACGCGTTGCTCGACGGCGCCGACTTCGACACCGAAGCGCCGAACGCCCCCCGTGACGTGGCCGAACTGCTCACCCGCCTACACCGGGCACGCCAGGCCGGCTACGTCATCAGCGACGAAGAATTCGAGCCCGGCCTGGTCGCCGTGGCCGCCCCGGTGCGAGATTTCCGCGGCCGCGTCATCGCCGCACTGAACATCTCCGCCCCCAAGTTCCGTTTCGGCCACCACCTGGACGCCGCCGGCGCGCAGGTGATGACCGCCGCCCACTACCTGTCCCAGGAGCTGAATCGCCCAACGCCTGCTGATCCCGCACCGACACCGGCCAGTACCAACACGAGCAAGTCCCCCACCCGCACCACAAACATCAGGAGAATTTCGTGACCTGCCAACCCCTGCCCTTCTTCAGCAACGGTTGCCGCCTCGACGCCGACCTGCACCTGCCCGACGACGGCGGAGCAGGCGCGCCCTACCCAGCCATCGTGGCCTGCTCGGGCTACCAAGGACAGAAGGTCATCCACCCCGAGCGGTTCGCCCGCACCCTGACCCCCCTGGGCTACGCCGTGCTGGCCTTCGACTACCGCGGCTTCGGACTGAGCGAAGGCGAACGGGGCCGACTGGCCCCGCAGGACTGGGCCGAGGACATCCGGGCCGCCGTCGACCGCCTCACAGTGGTCGATCAGGTCGACGCCAACCGCCTCGGGCTGATCGGCTGGGGCCTGGGCGGCGGCGTGGTGGTCGCCGAGGCCAGCGAGGACCCCCGGGTACGGGCGGTCGCCGCGCTCAACTGCATCAGCGACGGCACCCGATCCACCCGCAACATGCACGACGACGCGTCCTGGCAGAGCCTGCTCACCCGCATCGAAGCCGACCGCGGCCGTCGCGCCATGCTGGGTCGCTCGGAGATCACCGACCCCTGGGACATCGTCCGCCTCGACCGCGACACCCGCACCGACGGCTACGTCGGCGAGGAACTGTACAAAGCCCCCGGCTTCGGCAGCGGGGTGAACCTCGAGTCCGCCGACCTCCTACTGCGCTTCAGCCCCCAGAACATGGTGCACCGCCTTGCCGGACGACCGCTGTTGGTGGTGCACGGCGCCGAGAACGAGCTGCATCGCCCCGAAGAGGCCCAGGCGCTGTTCGACCACGCGAGCGAACCCAAGCAACTGGTCCTCCTGGAGGGCTCCGGGCACACCGAGTACATGTTCGATGAACACCCCACATTCCAGAAACTGCTGGGACTGCTCGACGGATTCTTCGGGCACACGCTCAAGTCCAACTCGGACGTAAACCCCGCCGTCAACGCCCAGCTGACGCACTGAGACCGTGTCCGGCCACTGGAGGAGGACACCGTAAACTTCTTTGAGTACCTCTCCGAACGGTGGGCCGACATCGTCCCGCTCCTAATCGAGCACGCCCAGGTCGTCCTGATCGCGGTCGCCATCGCGACCGTGATCGGGATCGGCCTCGGCATCGCGATCGAGGGTCACCGGGCGGCGAGCAACATCGCGCTGGCCATAACCGGCGCAATGCTCACCATTCCCTCCTTCGCCTTGTTCGGACTGCTGATCCCACTGTTGGGCCTGGGCAACGCACCCACGATCGTGGCCCTCGTCCTCTACGCGATCTTTCCCATCCTGCGCAACACCGTCACCGGTCTGGAGTCGGTACCCGCCGACGTCGAGGACGCCGCGCTCGGGATGGGTTTGAGCCGACCTCGACGCCTGATCAGCATCCGGCTGCCCTTGGCGTGGCCCGTCATCATCACCGGTGTTCGGGTCGCCATGATCATGAATGTCGCGATCGCGGCGATCGCCGCCGCGGTCAGCGGGCCGGGACTAGGTCAGCTGATCTTCAACGGCCTGGGCCGCATCGGCAGCGCAAACTCCCTCAACGACACCCTGGCGGGTGTGCTCGGCGTCGCGCTGCTGGCGCTGGCCATCGACCTCCTCTTCGTCGGATTCACCCGACTGACCACCTCGCGAGGCCTCCGTGACTAATGCTTCCACCCCCGCCATCCAGCCGATGATCCGGCTGGACGCGGTCACCAAGTCCTACCCCGGACAGACCGACTGCGCGGTATCTGCACTGTCCCTCGACATCCTGGACGGCGAAATCGTGGTCCTGGTCGGCCCCTCGGGCTGCGGGAAGACCACGACCATGCGGCTGATCAACCGGCTCATCGAGCCGACCGCCGGCAAGATCTACCTGGGCGGCGAGGACGTCACCACCGTCAACGCCGACCAGCTACGGCGGCGCATCGGGTACGTCATCCAGCAAGTCGGGCTCTTTCCGCACATGAGCATCGCGGACAACGTCGGGATACTCCCCCGCGCCCTCGGCTGGAACAAGAAACGCATCCGCAGCCGCGTCGATGAGCTGCTCGGCCTCGTCGGACTGGACCCGGACACCTACCGGGGCCGCTACCCCAAACAGCTCTCCGGGGGCCAGCAACAGCGCGTCGGTGTGGCCCGAGCATTGGCCGCTGACCCGCCGGTGATGCTGATGGACGAACCCTTTGGCGCCATCGACCCGATCACCCGCGACCGGCTGCAGGACGAATTCCTCGGCCTGCAGGCCCAGATCGGCAAGACCATCGTCATCGTCACCCACGACATCCAAGAAGCCGTCAAACTCGGCGACCGCATCGCCATCTTCGCCGAAGGCGGCCGACTTGCCCAATACGACACCCCAGCCCAGATCCTCACCCACCCCGCCGACGACTTCGTCGCCTCCTTCATCGGCGCCGGCGCCGCCGTGCGCGGCCTCGTCCTCGAGCGGGCCGACGCAGTGCCCCTGCAACCTGTCGAGGTGATCCGCGCCGGAGAGGGGCCCCTGACTCACCCCAGCCCCGGCTCGTGCCGGGTGTTGGCCGTCGACGACGCAGGCGCACCGCAGCGCTGGTTTCACCCCGCCCAACCCGCCGGCGACGGGCACCAAGTCGCCGTGGTCCGCGGCGGTCAGAGCCTCTATGACGCCCTGGACCAGATGCTGCACGCCCAGGACGACGTAGCCGTGGTGCTCGACGAGCACGGGCAAATCCTTGGCCAGCTGTCCTGGTCTACGGTCCTGCGCAGAGCCACTCTCCCGGCCACCGAGACCGCACCGAAGCAAAATCCGCACGTCAGCATCGGACACCGGTAATGGCCACGATCGCGCTGGCCGAACGAGAAACCGGGCCACGCCAACCCGCCGCCGGCAGTTCAGAGCACCGCCGACGGGGCGCGGGCATCGCGGGTGTTCTCATCACCCCTGCTCTCCTACTCCTCGCCTGCGGCGCCCTCTACCTCTACCTGCACGGCCAGCAACTCGATGACATCGAGGCGCGCTCCATCAACCGTCAGGTCATCGGCCAACGGTTGCTGGAGCACATCGAGCTGGTCGCCGTCTCCACCCTGGCCGTGATCGTGATCGCGGTCCCGTTGGGTGTCCTGCTCACCAGACCCGGACTCCGGCGGCTGTCCAACCCGATCTTGGCGTTGGCGAACGTCGGTCAGGCCGTGCCCTCCATCGGCGTGCTCGTCCTGCTCGCCGTCACCGTCGGTATCGGCTTCCAGAAAGCGCTCATCGCCCTGGTGCTATATGCGTTGCTGCCCGTGTTGCGCAACACCATGGTGGGGCTCGACCGAGTCGACCGCTCCCTGATCGACGCCGGACGAGGCATGGGCCTGACCAAGGCCACCGTCCTGTTCCGGATCGAACTGCCCCTCGCCGTGCCCGTCATGCTCGCCGGCATCCGGGTGGCGCTGATCCTCAACGTCGGCACCGCGACCCTGGCGACGTTCACCAATGCCGGCGGTCTGGGCACCCTCATCGACACCGGGGTCACCCTGAACCGGATCCCGATCCTGCTCACCGGCAGCGTTCTCACCGCCGTGCTGGCCCTCGCCGTCGACTGGCTCGCCGGACTCGCCGAGCGCCTTCTGCGCCCCCGCGGCCTCTAACCCGCTCCCCCACCCCACCCACCGCACACCGCTTCCATCAAGGAGATTTCATGCGCTCGTTCCTGCATTCCCGCCCCCTGCACCACCGATCCGTACGGACCGCCGCCGCCGGAGTGGCCATCATGCTGCTCGCCGGTGGCTGCTCCATCGGCGGCGGTACCAAAACAGCCGCCGCCGGCAGCCTCGCCCAAGGCGCCTCCCTCAAAGGGGCAACCTTCACCGTCGGCGGCAAGGAATTCACCGAGCAAGCAGTTCTCTGCCAGATGACCATCCAAGCGTTGCGCTCCGCCGACGCCACCGTCAACGAAAAATGTGGCATCTCTGGCAGCAACACCGTCCGCACCGCGCTCACCTCTGGTCAGGTCGACCTCTACTGGGAGTACACCGGCACCGCCTGGATCAGCCACCTCAAGCACACCACACCCATCACCGACCCCACCCAGCAATACCAGGCGGTCGCCCAAGAGGACCTCGCCAAAAATCAGATCGAGTGGCTCAAACCCGCACCGTTCAACAACACCTACGCCCTCGCCGCGAAGGACAGCGTCGCCCAGCAGCTAGGGGTGACAACCCTGTCGGACTACGCGAAACTCGCCCAGTCCGACCCCACCAAGGCCTCGATGTGCGTGGCCAGTGAATTCGTCGGCCGCAGCGACGGGCTGCCCGGCCTGGAGAAGGCCTACGGCTTCACCGAACCCGCCAGCAACATCGCCACCCTCGCCGAAGGCGCCATCTACAACAGCATCTCCAAAAGCAACCCCTGCAACTTCGGGGAGGCCTTCATCACCGACGGCCGCATCAAAGGACTCGGCCTCACCCCACTCACCGACGACAAACACTTCTTCCCCGTCTACAACCCCGCCATCACCGTCCGAAAGTCGGTTGCCGACGCCAACCCGAACCTGGCCAAGGTCCTCGACCCGATCGCTCAAGCCCTAGACACACCCACCATGCAGGACCTCAACGCCCAGGTCGACATCCAAGGCAAGCAACCAGCCGACGTCGCCAAGACCTGGCTGCAAAGCAAAGGATTCATCGGCAAATGACACCAATGCACGACTTCGCAGGGCCGTGCCGGGACGATCCTCGGGCCCGACCTGCACGGGGGAAACCCCAGTGCAGATGCGGTGCATTCCGGTAACCATCCCCACCTCCCGGCTGAGCCCACCCAACCCTGATGTGGCGACAACGAACCGGCCCAGACGAGGAGTTCGCATGCCCACCGACCCGATCGCGTTCATCCACGACCTTCGCTACGAGGACCTGCCCCCGTTCGTGGTCGAGCAGGCCTACCGTTGCCTGCTCGACCTCACCGGCGTCGCTGCCGCCGGCTCGACCACCGCGATGTCGCGGATCGCGTCCGGCCATGCCGTCGAGAATCTCGCCTCTCAGACCCACCCCGCCCGGCTGTTGTTCGACGGGCGATCGGCAAGCCCCGTAGGGGCAGCGTTCGCCGGCGCCGCCACCATCGACAGCTTCGACGCCCACGACGGACACGCCCTCACCAAGGGCCACGCCGGGGCCGCCGTGTTCCCCGCCCTGCTCGCCTTCGCCGACTCCGGCCCCACGCCCGACGGCCGCGAGTTCCTGACCGCCCTCGTACTCGGCTACGAAATCGCTACCCGCGCCGGCATCAACCTGCACAACACCACCATCGACTACCACACCTCCGGGGCCTGGAACGCGCTCGGCGCCACCGCCATCGGAGCCCGCCTGCTCCGACTCAGCCCCGCCCAGACCCGTGAAGCCCTCGGCATCGCCGAATTCCACGGACCTCGCAGCCAAATGATGCGCTGCATCGACCACCCCACCATGGTCAAAGACGGCTCCGCGGCAGGTGCCGCCGCCGGAGTCAGCGCCGCACTGCTGGCCTCCGCAGGCTTCACCGGAGCCCCCGCCGTCACCATGAGCGACGACCAGCAACATCCCGTGTGGGGCGACCTCGGCGATTGCTGGCGCATCAACGAGCAGTACTTCAAACCCTTCCCCGTCTGCCGCTGGGCCCACCCTGCGGTGCAGGTCGCATTAGACCTCCGCGAACTGCACGCCCGCACCGGGACAACCGTCGCCGACATCGACAACCTGGACATCACCACCTTCCACGCCGCCACACGTCTGCTGACCCGCCACCCCAAAACCACCGAACAAGCGCAATACAGTTTGCCCTTCGCTGTCGCCACCGCATTCGTACACGGCACCATCACCGCTGCTCACCTCGCCACACCACAGCAAGCACACCCCGACGTCGCCCGGCTGTCCACGATCATGAGACTCCAGGAATCCCCAACCTACGAACAGCAGTTTCCCGCCCAACGACACGCCCACGGCGAACTCATTCTCCGTGATGGCATCCGCCTCCACGTCGGCCGCACCACAGCCCGCGGCGGACCCGACCAACCGCTCACAAACGACGAGCTCACCACCAAATACCACACCCTGACCGATGGAATTCTCAGCCCCGAATGCACCACAACACTTCAAGAAACTGTCCACTCCCTCAGCGCAGGCGGCAGCACCCAGATCCTGCTCGACAACACACTAAAGAGGGGGAGTGTCCGATAAACGGTGGATCCGGCTTGGCATTTAGTTGATGCGTCCCTCGAAGGTGATCGCGAAGGCGTTCAGTGCCGGCTTCCACCTCATCGCCCATCGTGCCCTGCCTCGACCGGTCG
>JAABVA010004819.1_pt1 | contig 12396 bp, 6 predicted proteins | sample 5560331 | NCBI WGS metagenome assembly JAABVA01 (sample SAMN12812661, study PRJNA571458) | rock metagenome | isolation source: Antarctica rocks | place: Antarctica: Victoria Land, Mt New Zealand sud | collected 2016-01-07
TCTTCTTAAGCTACTATCTGAGAAATTTAAAGCAATAAATACAATTTGTAAAGTGTAATATCTCAATTATGTTAGTTGCAATTTCTTTACTAAGTATAGATCTTCTCACAGTAAAGAAACTGACATTAGAATTATGTTGTATAGCATGACAGAGCTATGATGAAAGTTAAAGTTATAAAGAAATATTAAGCAGATTTTAAAGCTTGTGAATTTGACAATACAAGATTCATTAAAGAGAACAGAATATGAATTATAGATGAAGATGTATGAGATAGAATTAAGTTTATAAAATGAAAGCAAAGAACAGACTGTCAAGTATGACATCTTTAAAGAAGAAAATTAAATCATTAATAATTCTTCTTTTTTCAAATTAGTTTCTGCACAAAAAGAGCTAAGTGAGTTACATAATTGCATTATTAAATTAAATTAAAATGCTCAATTTTAACACTCTCTAATCAGCTCATGCAATGCAGCAACAGCAATATTGATAGAAGCTGCATTTTTTTATTTTAAATTTAAAATTCTTTTCACTGCTAATTAAAAAGATTTCTAATCAGTACAATGACAGCTTAAAGTGAAATTAGTTAGTCATTATAAATTTGCAGAAGATAAGTAAGACATATCTTTATATATTTTTTGAAAGTATAAGCTTTTGTATATTAAGAATCTCTTTTATGACTTATTTATGATATAGTTGCTGAGCTACATAAGAAAGAGAATCTGATAATATTAAAGAAATTGTAAAAGATGAAAGCAATCTTTTATACATTGCAGACTTATTAAAAAGATAAAGTGTACTAGTTAATGTATTTTTGCTCTGTAGAGAATGAGTAATCTGATAATTAAGTTAATAATGCTCATATATAATGTTTATAAAGTAGATATGTAGTTAAACAAAGAGTATTGTGTGCAATGTTAATTAAAAATGTTGCAATAATAGCTGCTGTCAATATAAAGCTGCTTAATAATAGAAGTTAATTAATTCTAATTTAATTTAAGCTATCAAGAATAGTCTAACTTGACTCTGTCTGAAACCTGACTCTACACAGAGTTGAGTTAAGTTACAAAGTAAAGCTTAATGAATCAGATTAAGTTCTAAAATCTGGGTCTGACCTGACCTGATGGTCACTCTATTCACAATTATCAGTATGAAATCATAAACATTAACTTCTTATCTGCTAGACAGCAAGTCAGTGATTATATTCATTGTTATTTTCTCTTATAATTAAGTAGATAGTGACAATGACTGTAATTTATTATATAAATAATGTCTTAATACTTAAATTCTTAAGCATACAATATATAAAGCAACATATTCTTAAACATTATTTATCATATAAACTTAATAATACTTTCTAAATAACAGATTAATTGTTCTATCTACTTCATAATATTCTGTTAAAACATCATTATGATGTAGCTTCATAAGCTTATTCTTAACAACTTCATCAAATAATATATATATCTTATTCTTGTGATGAAGTAGTTCAGTGAAATTAAACATTTATAAACTATTATTGATGTCTTGATAGCTGCAGTTACTCTGTGATTTCAAGTCTTGTCACATCTTTACTATTAAAACATCAGTGTTCTGCAAAAAATGAATAAGTTTAAGAAAGAGTAATTGTTTCTTATTATATATTGTTTTATTATCAATCACTTTCTGAATCAATGCATATAAAATAAACTATTTACAATCAATAATTTCAGCAACAGAGTTAAGCAGCTCTTCTGCTACATTGTATATAGATAAACTAAATATATAATCATTATTCTTCAATTCATTTCTGAATGAAGACTCTTTAAATCTCTCATTGACTTATTCTTAACAGTTATAATCTTCAGTTTAAATGCTTAATTGATATTCTTTTAATAAAATGATCAGCATAATTTGCAGATTTAAGCTTTAAGCATTAATCTAATTAATTAAAGCAGTAATGTTTAATTTTAATCTTTAAGATAATGTGATTAGCTTTCATTACAATGTTAATAGTAATCTATTTATGTTCTTCTTGACTTTATAGTCAGAACATCTTAACAGCACATTAATAAGATTTGTTTTCTCTGATTAATGTATAATTATAAAATCATAAGCAGCTAATCTTATAACTCAGTGTGCTTGTCTTTTATTTAATAATTTCATATTCATAAACTCTTATAGATTATTATGATTCATAAGTATCTCAATGAGATAATGACTATTCTCAAGATAGTGTTGTCAGTGTTTAAATGTCTTCATGATTGTCAACAATTCTTAATTATGAGTTTCATAATGTGTTTTAACTAAGTTTAACTTTCTTAATCAAAAGACAATAAAATGTCATTAAGCATCTGTCTAAAGCTGTAAATAAATATTTATCAGCTTAATTATTAAGACATCAGTTTCAATCTAAGCTCTTAGCTTTAAGTTAAAGTGCATCAGAATAGATGTCTATATAAAGATATTATGAAGCTTGCAAAATACTTACATTATCATTTATAATTACTTAAATGCACTTATCTTCTTGCTGTTCTTGCTGCCTTTTAACAGATCAGTTAAAGAAGCAGTGATCTTAAAATATCTTTGTATAAAGCAACAGTAAAAGTTTGCAAACTTTAGAAATATTTATATTTCATAGTAGCTTTTAAATATTGATTATTTCTTTATGATTTTGACTCATCATTGATTCATTAAAACATCAGTAGTGAAGATAATAAACTTAAGAAATTTTATCTGTATAGCATGAAAAGTGCACTTCTTTAAATTTGCATACAATTTAAACTGTTAAAGTTGCTTCAGAATTTATTTCATATGATTCTGATGTTCTTCTAGAAAACTGAAATAGATTAAGATATTATTTAAATATATTACATAAAAGACATCAACTAGCTTAGTTAATGCTCAGTTAATATAGACTTGAAAAGTTACTGAGACATTAATCAGTCTGAATGACATAATTATGTACTTAAAATGACTGTAATATATATAAAACACAGTCTTTCACTCATTGTCTTTCTTAATTCTAATGCAGTAATAAGCATTCTTAAGATCTAGTTTAATGAATATCTTGACTTCACTTAAACAATTAAGTGTCTCACTAATCAGTGACAGAGAATGACAGTTCTTAATAATAATTTTATTGAGATTTTTGTAATCAACACATAAATATAAGCTTTCTTCATTTTTTAAGACAAACAGAACTGATGCTTCTACAGAATTGACAGAATGTTGTATTTATTTCTTTATTAAAATGTTATTTAAATATTCTTTAAGCATTTATAGCTCTGTTTTCAACAGATTGTAAAGTGAATCATAAAGTAATTTATGTTTCTTTATTCTTATGACATAATCATGATCTTAATGAGATAATAACTTGCTGATATTCTCTTCAGAGAACACATCTATATATTTGTTATATTGTTAAAATAGTATTGATATTTTGCTGACAACATGTACAGCAGTTGTTGATGAGCCTGACTTAGGCATCATTAACAATGCATAAATAGTAAATTAATTTTAAATGTTGTTGATAAACACTTTAGACTCATCAATAATTAAAAATATCTGTTTTATCTCATAGCATTATGTGTATGAATCACAATCAATATGAATGTGTTGTCATTTCAGATTTAAAAGATCAAAGATGAGTTCAGATTCATCTTTATTTAAGATATAGAACAACTATTCTTTAGTTTGTTTTTATTTTTAATTGTTGATGAGTCTATACTTCATTAAATATGCATTATAGCAGTAAACATATTGTCTTTTTAAAAGCTTTGATCTTAAGAGTTCTGCATCAACTTATGTTAGTTAATGAGTAACAGCATATCATTAAGACATCACATTAATCTCTGCTGCAGTGTTTAATAATATACTGATAAAAACTCAATTAAATTTAATTCAGACTTAATCTTTCTTTATAATGCTAGATTTCTTTATGATCTCTAATTTAATTTTCATTACTGAAGCATAATTAATAAGACTCTGTCTTTTTTTGTCTTAACTATATTAATCTTAATGTAGTTAAAGTTTTTCAGAGAACTTCTGCAGTTCTTTCTAAAATAATTTAATTTTTTACAGTTATAGTAGTCATTCTTCTTAACATCAGTTTCAAAATAGAGTTTATCTATATTGTTATGATGACTTAATTTCATAGTCTTAAAGTTGAGACAATTGTTCTGCTGTGACTTTGCTGTTTAAGTAAAAGAATATAAGCAATATTTATAAATTTTCTTAATAATATAACTTTAAATTATACAATTGTTTACAGATTGCTGATTAATCTCTAGTTTAGCAGTCAGAGCTATTAGATTTTTTTTTGTCTTTAAGAAATCTTAATAGTTAATTAAAACTGCTTAAATCTTTAATTAAAGTTTTATAAAAAAATAATTTATTTTCTATTTCTCTGTATAGTTTAAGAGCTGATTCTTCAGCATGTTAAAATATATCATAAAAGCTTAAATTAATTAAATAAATTTCTATATAACTTTTAAATATTTCTGTACTGTGCTAAATCTGCAGTTTACTGAGTTCTCAATGAGATTGAGCAGAAACTTTAAAAAGAATATTTATGATTTATTATTTAGAAGTTCATTCTCATTAATATAATAAAATTATGCATCTCAAGGTTCTTCTGCTAAGAACTGCATAACAAAAAGAATTTTATTGTAGTCATTAAAGAAGTTTTTAGAAATTAAATGAAATGCTGTCATAATGCTGTATATAAATTTAGTATGTTTACAGATAAACTTTTCATTATATGTAAACAAATTCTTTAGTTGTTGTGTCTGTTTTGCTGAAAGTACATACACAACTTTGAATGCATATCACTTTGTTGAACTTAAAGAATTAATAAGAATATAAGAAAATTCTGTATGCAGTTTTCTTTCAGATAAGACTTGAGAATCTTTATCTCTCAGAAATTTGTTGATTTCATTATACATATTAAATGCTTATAATCTGTGATTAATTTCTATGAATTGTTATCTTTTCTCATTATTAATCTATTTAATTTTAATTAGACAAATCTGTTCATCTAAACATCAGTTCTTCTTTTCTGCAGTTTAAATAACAGTTTAAATCTTTACAGATTCTTGTTCTTCAAAAATTACTTAAGTCTCAATACAGTCAGAAAATAACTCTGTTTCATTTTGCTGACTTCTAGTCTGCATATTATAATGTAATGAATTGTCACTCTTTAAAAAGATAAAGTTGTTAAAATTGTGAATTCATGAATCTCTTATCTATAAGAGACTGATGAGTAAGATATGTAACAATGTGAGACACTACAATACAATAGCTATTTGATGAAGTTCTGATGTTAAGATCTTGTATTGATGAAGATTAACAACTAAGAAACTTAAAAGATTTGTATGTAAAGACTGTCTATATAGTACTTTGCTAATCAATTATTGTGTAAGGAGTTTGACTATGGTTCAGTATGAGTGCATAGTGATATCATGACATATTGTTAATATATTATAAGATAATAAGAAACTTTTTATCAAACTGAGTTGCACAGCTTTCAGAGCATCTTGCAATAGTTATAATTTTGATTTTTAATAATGTTGCATCAGCTAATATTGTTGCTGATATGCTTAAAACAGTGAAGACAACAAAGAGAATTCAACTTGTTGTTGATGTAATAATTATGACACAGCATTGAGATGATGTCAATGTGAATAAATAAGAAAATAGAAAAATTACTAAGAATATGATGTCATGAAGTGATGATATCTCTGAGAGCTGAGATGAAAACAGAATTGAGATGCAATGTATGTGATAATGTTACTATGAAAGAGAAATGTGATGTATGATGTGAAGCAGAAAGATATTCATCAATTATAATCTCAGACTTAATGCTCTTCTAAGTGACAGATTTCTTACAGACTGATTATGTCTTAAGAGTAGTATTCTGTGATGTTAACAGTGCAGTAATAATCATTAAGTAAGCATTTTCAATTAAGTTCATCAATAATGATTTATCTGTGACTTGAGAAAGTGAGATGCAAAAAGACAACATTTCATCATTAAAAAAATTAAGTAAATACAACTGTGTCTATATGCAATGATAGAATCTCTGTTGCTGTCTTTTTTGCACAACAATATTATTTAAAATGTGTATTTCATCATTGTTGTGTAAGCATTTTGTCAATGAGTTTATTTTGAGATGCTTACATTTTTTATATTTAACATTCTTCTTCATTACATTCTGTTTCTGTGTTCTGTTTTAGCAGAGCAAGTATGTTAACAATGTTACTTATGATACTTGTTGTATTCTTAACTGACTTAGCTCTTACAGACTTAATCTTCAGAATTAACTCTGATGAATTTATTAACTTGTTAACATTTAAGACTGTGTTAATGAACAGTGTTTAATGATAAGAGCAACAAGATTTCTCATTGCATTTCTTTATATTTATACAGATATGTCTCTTAGACTTTGACATTGTTAGAATGTGTTGATGTCTCAAATACTATATATATAAGAATCATTAACAATCTTACTGAATTCTTAATGAAAGACACAGCAGAGAGAACATCTCTTTTATTTTTCTTAATAATTATGATGTTGCTGTTGTTACACTTTCACTATTGTGCTGTTTACAAAGTATTATAAGAGAAAAGCACTGTTTAAAAGCATGAAGTTATTACAACTTCAATATATTAAGATCTTGAAGATGAAATGAATGCAAATTATGTATAAGAAAGAGTTTCTTATATATTGTAATTGAACAAAAAGATTACTGATTTAACTGATTTAAGAATAAAGAAAAGTTGATTTTATTTATGTTTTATGTATTATTCATCATCAAATAAAGCTGAATCATTATCTATCTGAATGTAACAAACTTAAAGTATTATACAAGATCATCAGTTTAGCTGAGATAGACAACAAGTAAAATACATAAAACTGTTAAGTGAATTATTGCTTACATCTTGTTAATTAGATTTCACAAAATCACAATGTATCTATAATGTTAATGATATGTCAATGTGCTGAAGAATCAGCACATAGAAGAGAAGACAATTATTATAATATCATTATGTGCTTATACTGAATTATAGCTGAATCTCTTACACAATAATTGATAAGTGAAGTACTATATAGACAGTCTTCACATACAAATCTTTTGAGTTTCTTAGTTGTTAGTCTTCATCAATACAAGATCTTAACATCAGAACTTCATCAAATAGCTGTTGTAACATAGTGTCTCACATTGTCACATACCTTACACATCAGCCTCTTATAGATAAGAGGCTTGTGGGTTCACACTATCATAGTCATGAAAGATAAAATCTGCATTTAGAAACACCATATTCCCTTCAATCATCATACCTATCAGGCAAAATGATCTCAACAGGTTCCACAGTGCAATCATGAAAGTCATCAGTGCACAGCAAACCTGAGAATTTCAGTGCTGAAATAACATTCATTCTTTCAAGAGCAAGAGTATCAGTGACAACAAGGCACTTGGATGGCAACAATAATGGTGCTTATGTGCTATCAGAAATTATCACTACATGAATGAGCTGATAAATTTGCCGCTCTACATCCTCAGCTTTTATCACCAATCATGAGACTGAAGCCACAATCTCCAGAGTAATGCAATGATGTCAAGTTTGTGACAGGGTTGGCTTCTATGTTCTGACTTTTGTGCACCAAGTTTTATCTGTGCTAAGCAGCAAGGTGAATGGGTCGATATTCTGGTACTGATGATCCTCATGGGGATACATGTGGACAGATACAATCTCATCACAGAAGCAAATTTCTCAGATGTTGCCAACCCTCGGGCAGAGCTGGAGATCTGGTCAAAAGAACCCTTCATACAAGCAGATGTGAAAGGTTACTGGGCCACTAAGGTCATCAAATATATGTATGAGCTTATGGTAGCTCGTATTCAAGAACTTGCCGTGGAGGATCCATTTGTTGGGCCAGGGATCGGGGTTAGTACATCAGCTACGATCCATGCCGATGAACTCAACCACACAGCCAGGAGTTTGGTGCTACGATTTCAGGCTCGATAAATGGTCAAAGCAGAGGCAATGGTGGAGAGTACTGCGACACACCCTCTACTCTGATCAACCTCCACCACCGAAGGTCAGGCTTGATGACACAAGCGATTAACTGAAAATTTCAAAGGTCAAGCTAATTGAAACATAAGTATGCATCGCAGCTGGCGGTGACAGACAAGGAACAAGCTGAGGAGACTCTTGTGAAAGGATCAATCACAGCAGTGATATAAAGTATTTTAATAATCTGAAGTTCTTGAAGGCCGCAGAAGGATTCAAGAGTGAAAATCATGTGAAGATATCTATTGTGGTTGAGAAGAAGACCCTATCACGCCAGATCAGCGCTCTACATCACATTCAAGAAAATTGTTTGGAGCAACGCCGCCAATTCCTATGGGGGCAAAATTATCGTGAAGCTGAAGCAAAGAATATATATGACTCACTATCAGCAGAACAACTGGATGAACAGCTCTCAGCACTACCTTTATGAACTCAAAGCAAGTTGAGGCAAACCATTGCCGCGTCCTGCAAAATAGAATTGGGCTAATCCAAGGACTATTGGGTAGAGGAGACACATGTTTCGTCAGAAAACTTGTGCAAGTGTTGCTTGCACAAGTTCATGAGAAGTATAACAAGGGGACGTACGCATTACCCAGCGAAATGGAAGGGCTATCATTATGGCCATGATGCGTGGTACGATGCGATGGATCTACAGGACGTTTCCGACCTAGTGAACAAATACGATCGCCTTCACAGGTTCTATCAGCAGATAGAGAAGCAACCTAGCATAGTTGCTGACCAACGTATGAAGAGTTCTGGGTATACTTCAGAAATTGAGAGGACTTGCTGGCGCTTTCGATTAGCAGAAAAGTGCGTACACCAGCAAATCGTCGGATCAAGCGCTTCACATTTGCTGCTCTTGGTCCTGCCTGCACATGCAGAACCTTTTACTCCTGCATCTGCTGCTGTGCTTCGCTCGGTATACAGTGACCTGTTGCTAAAGCCCTCACCGAAATGCCGTTGGAGGGTCAGTTGGGGTCCGAGGTCGGGACGCTGTCGATCGTGCGACAGCTTATAACCCAAAGAAAATGGATCTGGCCCATCCTCGTCAGCATCAGACCTATCCGGAGGCCGCAGCGCAAACTCAAATTTGATCGATTCAGCTTTCCCGAATCTTCTGAGGATCAAGAAATGAAAGCTAGGCTTGCACATATGGAAGCTGTTGCTGCGGCTGCCATCAACGCTGCTTCAGGATAGACCTGCTTCAGAGCCTGTTACAAAGTCAGCTACAAGCTCTGCTCTTGCTACTAATTTAGTCTCGAATGAGAGCAGAACTCATGAATCTTGATTGCTTGTGAACCTAAAGCTGCGTTCTTCAGAGCAACAGCAGAGGCTGAACAATCTAGCTTCTTCTTCTCAAAGCAAGGATCAGCTAGTAGCATATATGCTTCGAGCCAGACAGCTCTCCGCTGTACTCCCTGGTTCTGTGTTAGGCCGGTGGAGTATCAAGAGTCATCTCTTGTGCGCCATTTGAACAGCCAGCACTGTCAATGAGGTATTAGAAATCTGCCTCATAGACCGGCGATTCCAGTGCTGCTCCCCGAACCAAATGTTCGACTGCCACCAGGTCAACTCTCACCGACCGCTGCAGCAACCTCAGGCAACTTCTTGCCTGATACTTTTCACTTCGGTTTCAGCGGCTGAAGTCATTCTCGACTGGCCAGGTACATGGACAAACTTTCTCGTATCACGCCAAAATGACGAAACGCAAACAGAAACTGCAGCCAAAGGACCAAGCCAGATGGGTAGAATGAGACGTACAGCATTGTACCATCAGATCTCTGGACATTTCAAAGACCTGTCATCGCTGTACAATGACCTTGCAGATTCAGAGGAGTCAAATGATATCAGTGGATCTTGCAAAAGGTAAGGAGTTGAGCGAAAAGAGAAATGCAGAAAAGCGCAGGGAGAAAGAAACCGTACGATCAGAGTTCAGGCTTCAGTGACTTCAAGCGCGTGAGAGCCATGCCCTTTTATACCTGCCACAGACAATCCCTTTGTCGAGTCGCCACGTCAGAGGGCACGTCGTCTTCGAGGTGGCTTCAGCCTCATACTCCTATCGAGATGCTGTCGCTTTAAAAACAATTGACCGCAGAGTTGAAAGCAAGTCACTGCCTCCGTACCACTTCATCGGCCCGTGAGGGAAGTCGAGTCTCGAGCGATTTCCGCTCACTTGTGTGGCCCCATGAGGGAAGAATAGTGCCCTAGGACAAGCGCCGCAACCACTCTGGGGCAGTCAGCAGTATCAGGTAATGGCGAAGTCGATGGTGGATTTTGAATAAACAGTCGGACTTCCAGGCTCTGAAAACACACAGACCAACACATCAAAGGCGGGGTTACGCCTTCGCCCCCATTTCATGTTAGAACTGGGGCCCGCCGCTGCGGTAACCTGTGCAACGGCCGTCGACATGGGCAACTCCTTCGCACATGGACGACCTGCCACCCATCTCACCCAAGAAGTTCCAAAATATGCTCCTCAAGATCAACCGGGATACCTGCATCTTATACTACCACCTCCGCAATGAAGCGATAACCTGAGCCAGGAGTAAGAGGCCAGCACAGAACATGGTGTAGTAGGTATTTGACCCAAAGACATTCAAATGGGACGACTCACCGCTTGAAGATTACGTCGATGCCGAGAGAGATGTCAAGTATTGGGAGCTGATGTGCCAAGTTATACACTAAAGCGTGTTTCTTGAGAGATGCTCTGCTGCTTAATCATCCTATATAGTGCCCCTTTTCTCCGTAAACAGAATGAAGCCCGTTACAACTGCCACGAGTTAGCCCCTTGGTCATAAGGTAGCTAAGTTAAGCTGATCAAATTTATCGTGTACTGTGTAGTTGATCAAGTTGGATCATACCATAGCCAGTGGCCTTAAGCAACCGGACTGAAAAGTATCCACCCACTATGGAGAGATTCGACGAACTCTCAGCCAGAAACCACTAGATACCTTTGAGTCTTGAACACTTTTGGGGAATTCTGCACTCATGTTGAGGTGTACCTAGAGTTGATTGAAGACGTTGAAACTTCTCCAACTTCGAACAAGGAGAAAGAATCGCTCTTTCGAGAATAAGAGAGCAGGGTACTGTATGATTTGCTAGCTATTCTCTGTCAGTTTGAACTTTTTTCCTGTTTGTGGGGGCGCTTTTTGGTAGCTGATCCCTTTCTTGATCAGGCTGACATCAATCACGTTGACCATCGTCATTGGTCAATGTGGACACAGCCTTGCGGCATCGTTGCCTCCTTTTTAACTACCCACTAAGCGGCGGTATGCACCTGTTTATCACTATGTTAGTTCTGTGGAAGGTGTCCTGTAGCCTACGTCGTGTTGCCTTGCACTTTTGTGTAACACTAGACGCCAACTTTCACCCATATAAAAGCAGTCGACTGTTGGGGTTGCTGCGGCAATGTTTGTTCCGTTGTTTCGATCACCTTCTCAACGAGCCCGCTCCTGTGATTGAGATCCGCGGACGCTGAAGAACAAGCATATAGCAAGGTCCCTGTGGCTCGTCATATCAGTCTCTAGCCTTATTGAGGATGGCCGACCAGAACACCACGGTAGCAGCCCTCTCGGCAGGTTATGCGACCCTTGTCGGGGTCGTATACGCCGTTGCAGCATCATCAAGCACAATCTGGAGCCACATAGTATGGGCAAGAATGAGTGGTGCGACCTTTGGGATAGAACAACGGCCGATCCGCTCATTACACCCCAAGCCCTTGCGGACGAAGCAGAGAGGTCCAGAGCGAGCATCCGATACAGTTTCTCATCCTCTATTACAGAGAGTATTCGGCGACTTGACTCTGGCGGGTCGGATGGTACGGCTGAAATGGTAGCAGCCTTGCATCTTCTCTGTTTGAACGCTAAGATAGATGCTGTGGACCACCAGCCCCTGGATGAAGAGCGCTCATCCGAAGCAGGGGATCGAGGTTCCAGGGAAAGCAGCTCCGAGGCCTCTGCGACCGATACGCAACTGTTGAACGGAGTCGATTCGAGCCCATTGGGGGCCTTGACATTCCCTGACATCATTGTCAAGACTGCTCCCCATCAAAGCGAGCCAAGAAACACTGTCATCAGCCTGACATCTGCAACGCTTCGAAGAATCACCGAGCACACTTCAAGTGTAGACCTTTGTGCCAAAAGTGGATTCCTCACTGACGATTTCATGGCTTGGATATCGGCTCGTACCAGAACCGCCCAATTCCCAAAGGCGAACTATGTTCAGGCCGCGGCGCCCTACGAAGCTGTAGTGGTCGAGATCGTCTACAAAGCCATCAAGCTGATGCTCGCCTGCGCCATCATCCTTGGCTCCAGTGGAGGAGCATGGCTTGGCTTGACACTGGG
>JAABVA010004820.1_pt1 | contig 12395 bp, 9 predicted proteins | sample 5560331 | NCBI WGS metagenome assembly JAABVA01 (sample SAMN12812661, study PRJNA571458) | rock metagenome | isolation source: Antarctica rocks | place: Antarctica: Victoria Land, Mt New Zealand sud | collected 2016-01-07
CACCGTCTACGACGTGGGCGACGAGGACGGCCGCGCCTACTTCGTCATGCAGCTCATCGAGGGCGACACCCTGGGCCAGCGCATCCGCTACGGCCCGATGCACGTCGTCGACGTCGTCGCCCTCGGCGCTGCCCTCGCCGACGCGCTGGCCTACGTCCACCGACGCGGTGTCGTGCACCGCGACGTCAAGCCCGGCAACGTTCTGCTCGACGCCGACGGTCGCGCGCACCTGTCGGACTTCGGGATCGCCGCGGTGCGTGACGCCGCGCCCGTGACCGGTGCCGGCATGGTGATCGGGACCGCGTCGTACCTGAGTCCCGAGCAGGTGCGGGGCGAGCCGGTCGGGACCGGGGTGGACGTCTACGCGCTCGGACTGGTGCTCCTCGAGAGCCTTACGGGGCGCCGCGAGTACCCCGGCGCCGCGTTGGAGGCCGCCGTCGCGCGGCTGCACCGGCGTCCCTACGTGCCCTCGGAGCTGCCGGAGCCGCTGGCCGTGCTGCTCACGGCGATGACGGAGGACGACCCGGACGCGCGGCCGAACGCCGAGGAGGTCGTCCTCCGGATGCGGGACGTCTCCCGCGAGATCGGCCTGGACGCCGAGACGGTGCTGTCCCCGGTCCTCATGGCGGGTCCGACGGATGTCGTCGGCCCCCTCGCGCGCGGCGCGGCGGTGTCGACGGGCGCGCGGGAAGGAACCGCCCCGGACCTGCCCGTGACGGGCGCGTCCCTCGCGGCCCGCCCGGGTCGGGTGGCCCGCCACCGCACGATGCTGCTCGTGATCGGGATGGTCGTCGCGCTCGCGGCGGCCGGGACGGCCGTCGCGTCGACGCTGTTCTCCCCGTCGCCGGCGCCCCCGCCCCCGGCACCGACGGTCGCCTCGGCCCCGCCGCTTCCCCCGGCCCCGCCGGTGGTCGCCCCGACCCCGCAGACCGAGGCCGAGAGGGCCACGGCGACCCGGTCGCGGCGCCCGCGGGTGACCCCGACCCCGACCCCGATCCCGATCCGGACGAGGACGCGGGTGCCGGTGCCCGCCGTCCCCGCGGCGCCGTCCGTGGTCGTCCCACCCCGGGAGCCGGCCCCCACGCCGACGGAGACCCGATCCACCTCCGCGACGCCGACCGCGTAGCCGGCGTCAGCCCAGGGGCGTCGTCGCGGCCTCGACGGTCAGCGACGGTCCCGACGGCAGCAGGCGCAGGACGGTGTCGGGGACGGGCGCGGCGCTCCCCTCCGGCGCGCCGGAGCCGGTGACGCCGAGCCGCTGCGCGGTCCCGGCGTCGGGGACGCCGTACACCGTGCCCGAGCCGGAGACCACCGCGAGCGGGCCCGGGGCGTCGGGGCGCCCCACGGGGACGGCCCGCACCACGACGCCGCCGCCGGGCACCGACGCCGCGTCGACCCGGTCCCCCGACCCGTCGGCCTGTCGCAGGGCGGTCGCGGACCCGGGTGTCCCCGCCGCCACGGTCACCGTGACCCCGGCGTCGCCGCCACGCGCGCCGACGCAGGTGGTCGGGGCGTCGGGGAGGGGGACCGGCAGCGGCGCGACGGCGGGGTAGGACGCGACCGCGATCTCCTGCGCGAGCGGGGCGGCCGCGTACGGACCGGGGGAGGCGCTCGGGATCGGCGCCGTCGCGCGGACCGGGTCCGTGAGCCGGACGAGCAGCGCGACAAGCGGCGGGACCTCCTGGACCCCGCCCGCCTCGACGACGAGGTAGCGGTCCCCGACGCCGGGGCCGACGAGGCGCACGACCGCCCCGACGGTCTCGCCCGCCACGCCGGGCAGTCCGCGGCCGGCCAGCGGCGGGGGGACGATCGGCGGCCCTTCGGCGATCGCGTTCAGCAGGCTCGTCGTGGTCGGGCGGGGCACGAGCCCGCCGAGGCCGAGGGCGGCGACCACCACCGGGTCGCCGACCTCCACCCGCGACCGCACACCCTCATGCACCAACCACGTCCCGCCGAAGCGGTCGCGCAGCAGCACGCCGTCGGAGGACGCGAGCTCCCGACCGGGGGCGGCGTCACCGGCGAGCACCGTCGTCGTCACCCGGGGCCGCGACCAGGGCTGCGGCGACGAGGGATCTCCGACCGCGACGTCGCACACCGCCCACACGGGTGGCACCGGCGCCCCCGCCGCGGGCAGCGCCGGCGCGTCGGCGATCCCGACCGGCCGGGTGCGCGGCGCGGCGGCGAGCACGGCGTCGTCGACCTCGACGGGGGCGCCCGCCGCCCCCGTCCCGGGACCCGCCGTGCCGGGCAGGGCCGCGGTGACGAGCCGGGCGGACGCGACGTTGGGGACCGGCACCAGGCGGTCCGGGTGGTGGGCGACGACGTAGAGCGCCCCGGACCTGGCGCCGGCGACGACGCTCTCGGCGCGCCAGTCCCGGGGCCGGTCGACGAGGCCCCACACCGCCGCGGCGCCGAGGGCGAGCACTGCGAGCACCGCGCCCGCCACGGTCGCGCGGTGGTGGGAGCGCAGGGGGTCCTGGCTCGGCACCGCGTCGCGGGTCACGAGCGCGGAGGTCGCCCGGCGCAGGGCGAACCGGTGCCCGGTGAGCTCGCCGGACGACGGGGGCGGCACGGACGGCAATCTACCGCCGGCCGACCGATCGGGTCCGCGGGTTCGGGTGCCCGCACCCGGTCACGAGCGGACGTCGAGCCCGGCCGCGTGGGCGAGCAGCCCGGCCTGGGTGCGGTTGTAATGTTGATCACGAGGATGCCGCAGAGGGCGAACCCACGCAGGGCGTCGAGCTCGCCGATGCGCCGACCCGGGGTGGTGACCGTGGCGGCCTCGGGCTGCGTCGTCGTCACGGGAACGACGCTACGAGAGCCCCCCGCTGCGGCGGCAGGGCCGGACGTCGGGGGAGGGAGCGACGAAAGTCGGTCACATCCGGAGCGGTGAGGTCGTACACCGTCGAGCTGCCCACTGTCGGCGCGGTGAAGCTGTCCGCGGCTGGTCCCGACGTGGGCGCTCCTTGTGCGCTGACTGTGAACCAGTGGGCCGTCGGAGGCGGGCTGGAGGTGGTCCCAAGGCTCGATGGAGTGATTTCTGCCCCCTCGGGCAGTGTCAAGCCGTGACGAAAGTGATACGAGCGGGAACAGTGAGAGAGTGAGCCCGACTGCGCACGTGCTCCGACGCCTGCGGGTGCTCGGTCGCGTCGCCGTCTCCGTGCTCTCGGTGGCGGTCGTCGCCGTGTCCGCGCTGGCCTGGTCCCAGCTTCAGGTTCTGGATCGGTCCACGTCGACCGCACAGGTCATCGGGCCGGGACCGGTGTCCGCGACGGCCGAGCAGAACATCCTGCTCGTGGGCGTCGACAGCCGCACCGACGCGCTCGGCAACCCCCTCCCCGCGCCGCTTCTCGACGCGCTGCACGCCGGCGCCAGCAACGAGGGGGGGGACACCGCCGACTCCCTCACGGTGGTCCACGTCCCGGCGGGCGGCGGTCGGGCCACGGCCATCTCCATCCCCCGCGACTCCTACGTGGAGATCGCCGGCGACTTCGGCAAGCACAAGATCAATTCGGCCTACTCGCGGGGGGTCAACACCGCGACGGCGGCGCTGACCCAGGGTCCGTCGACCGCGGGCGGCCCGTCCTCGCTCTTCGCCCCCGAGGCCACCCCGAAGCCCTCGGCGGACGACCCCGGGGTTCGTCGCGCGGCGAGCGCGGCCGGCGCTCGCACGACCATCGCGACGGTCGAGGATCTCACGGGTCTGCGCATCTCCCACTTCGCGTCGGTCAACCTCGCCGGCTTCGCCGACGTCAGCACGGCGATCGGCGGCGTCGACGTCTGTCTGCGTGCCCCGGTGGACGACCCCTATTCGGGCCTCGTGATGGGGCCGGGACCGCAGCAGGTGTCCGGACCGCAGGCGTTGGCGTTCGTCCGTCAGCGTCACGGCCTCCCGAACGGCGACCTCGACCGGATCACGCGCCAGCAGGTGTTCCTCGCCGGCGCGACGGACAAGTTGCTGTCGGCGGGGACGCTCACCGACCCGTTCACGCTCAACCGCCTCAACGGTGTGCTGTTCCGCTCCGTGGTCCTCGACAGCGGCTGGGATCTCCTCGGCTTCGCGCGGCAGATGCAGGGGCTCTCGGCGGGCGCGGTCACCTTCCGCACCGTCCCGACGGGAGCGACCGAGATGTCGACGCCCTCCGACGGCCTCGCCGTGCAGATCGACCCGACCCAGGTGAAGGGCTTCGTCGCCGGGTCCGTGGCCGCCGACGCGGGGGCGCCTCGTCCCGCCCTGCCTGCCGTCCCGGCGCCGTCCAGGACCCCCGTGGACGACGCCCGGGCCGGCGGGGCCGTGGGTACGGCGCCGTCGACCGGGTCGCCGATGCCTGTCTCGGCGGCGGCGCCGCCGATCACCGCTGACGCCCCGGGCTGCATCAACTGACGCCGCGAGTCAGCTGCCGCTGCCCAGCGTGACGTGCTGGGCACCGGAAGTCGGACACCCCGGATGGTGGAGACGCGGTCGCCGAGGGTCGAGGTCGGTCTGCTTGTCGACGCAACGCTGAACCGAGGGGCTCGTTGTCTGTACGGCGTTTTCCGGAGACGACGTCGTAGCCCGTTCGATTCCTCCAACACCCCAACCGGCGTAACGCGAGGGGCAATTGAGACGACAACGCAACGGACGTCGCCCTGGGGGCGGTGCATCAAGGGGGAGTGTGCACATGCTGGTGGGTACTCGGACGCGCAGCGTCGCCGTGCTCGTCGCCGTCTTCGCGGCCACGACGTTCTCCGTTGCGGGAGCCGCGTCGGCGCAGACCGTGACGCCCCCGATCACGATCACGACCACGACCACGCCCCCGATCACGATCACGACCACGCCCCCGATCTCGACGTCGCTCCCGACCTCGCTCCCGATCCCGACCTCGTTGCCGGGTGCGCCGGCGTCGCCGTCCGGTGGTAACACCGGCTTCGTCCCCGCGACCGACTTCTTCAACTGCTCGGACTTCGCGAACCAGGAAGATGCTCAAGCCGTGCTGCTTGCGGACCCGAGCGACCCGAACAGGCTCGACGGCGACGGTGACGGGCGGGCCTGCGACAACAACCCGTCCAACTCGTCGGTGTCCGTACCGGCCTACACCGGCTTCCCCTCGGGTGGTGTCGCGACCGGTGACGGTTCGACCGAGGGCCTGAACCTCGGCCAGATCGCCCTCATGATCATGGTTGGCTTCACCGCCCTCTCCGGCGCCACCAAGCTCGTGCTCGTGGCCCGCGGCGGGAAGGTCGCCTGACGATGCCGGTGGGCGAGAGAACCGGCGCGACCGGTTTCAACGCCTTCACCGGCCGGGCCACCATCGCGATCCTGGTCGTCCTCGGCCTCGTGGTGCTGGTGGCCGTGATCGGCACCCAGAGCCCGAGCAGCAGGAACTCCGCCGTCCCGGTCAGCGACCGGGTGTCGGTAGCGATTCCGCTTGACGCCTCCGAGATCACGGGGCTCGACGTGGCGAGCATCGGCGTCGCCACCACCGAGGTCACCGACCTCGGACTGCGCGAGGACAACTCGCTCGACGTCCCGTCCGACGCCGCCACCGTCGGCTGGTACGACCGCAGCTCCAGCCCCGGCACGGTCGGACCCGCCGTGATGGCCGGCCACGTGAACTACAGCGGCGAGGACGGGACCTTCGCGAAGCTCAAGGACGTGAAGAAGGACGACACCGTCGAGGTCCACCGCAAGGACCGGACGACGGCCGTGTTCCGCGTCGACGAGGTGGGGCAGTACGACAAGGACGCCTTCCCCACCGACACCGTCTACGGGCCGACGTCCGATGCGGAGATCCGCCTCATCACCTGCGGGGGGGTGTTCAACTCCGCGAAGCGCAGCTACGACGACAACATCGTCGTGTTCGGCAGGATCGTCGACGCCTACCGCGCCCGCGACGCCTGACCCCCCTGCGCGCCGGAGCGAACGGCACGATCGTTCCGTAAGAGCGGAACGGGCGGGCCGTTCGTTCGGCGGCGTCTCACCCGAGGGAGGTGCGGGCGTTGGCCGCCCTGAGCGCCGCCCACACCCACTCCTCGGGGGGCGTGTCGCGGAGGCCGTCGGCGGTGACGTAGAGGCGGCACTGCAGTCCGACGGCGACGGGCGGGGACGGGTCGACGTCGACCCCCGCCACCCGCACCGTCGGCGACCCGAGGAAGCCTCGCCGGACCGCGTCGGCGTCGTCGTGCACCTCCGTGACGGTCAACGACGTCGCGACGCCGGCGTCGTCGAGCAGCGCCCGCAGCCGGGGGAGAAGGGCCTGGTGGCCGGGGCAGTCGGCGACGTGGAGGAGCTCGACGTCCAGGACGGTCACGCCCGCCACTGTCCCCGACGCTCCCGTCACCCGCCCGCGCAGTCAGCTCGACGGCGCGCGCTCACTCCCGAGCGTCACCGGCACCTGGCGCTCCGCACCGCCCGACGACACGGTCAGCGTCACGGCCGCCCCGGGCTGCTGCGAGCGGATCGCGGCGACGAGGGAGTCGGCGTCGTCGATGACGCGGTCGTTGAGGCGCGTCACCACGTCGCCCGGCTGCAGGCCCGCTCCCGCCGCGGCACCAGCGGGGGTGATCTGGCCCAGGGTGGCGCCGGTGGGGGAGGCGTCGGCCACGGCGACCCCGAGGACGGCCTGGGTGGCCGATCCGGTGCGGGCGAGCTCGTCGCCGATCCGCGCCACCTGGTTGATCGTGATCGCGAACCCGAGACCGATCGAGCCGGACTGCTGGCCGGAGCCGGAGCCGGACCCCAGCGACGCGATCGCGGAGGTGACGCCGACGACGCGGCCCTGCATGTCGACCAGCGCGCCGCCGGAGTTCCCGGGGTTGATTGCGGCGTCGGTCTGCACGGCGTCGATCACGGTGGCCTGCCCGCTCTGCGCGCCGCCGGTGGACACCGGGCGCGACAACGCGGAGACGATCCCGGTGGTGACGGTGCCGGAGAGCCCGAGTGGCGACCCGACGGCCACCACCTCCTGTCCGACCCGCAGCTGGCTCGAGTCGCCGAGCTCGACCGGCGTGAGACCGGAGACGCCCTGCGCGCGGACGACCGCGAGGTCGGCGGTCGCGTCGGTGCCCACCACCTGCACTGGCGCCGACCGGCCGTTCTGGAACACCGCGGACAGACCGCCCTGCGAGGGCTGCACCGACCCGCCGAACGGCGACTGCCGCGACGACGCCTGCCCGGCCTCCAGCACGTGCGCGTTGGTGAGAATCAGTCCGTCGGCGGAGATCACGATGCCCGAGCCCTCGCCCGACGCCCCCTTGAGCTGGACCACGCTCGGCAGCACCTTCTGCGCCACGGCCTCGACGGACCCCGCCGGGGCGGGAGCGCTCGACGACGCCGACGAGGCCGGCGGTGCGGCCGCCGCGGAGAGCACCGACCCGCCGCCGGAGCTCGCGGCCTCGTACCCCACGGCACCACCGACGCCGCCGGCGACGAGCATCGCCGCGAGGGCGCCGGCCACCAGCACCGCCGACGGCCGCCGACGGCGCGGCGGTTGGGGCTGCTGCGGTGCCGGCCCGTATCCGGGGGGCGGGCCGTACGGGGGCGTCATGGTCGCCGTCCGCGGCCCGTACGGGGAGGGCCCGCCGCGACCGGCGGAGTAGGGGTGGTCACCGGGGGTCTGGGCGCCGCGCGCGTACGGGTCCGAGTCGGTCATGTCCCCGAGCCTCGGCCTCCTATCTGTGCGCCGGCTGCGGAGATTCTGCGGATTTGCTGAGACGCCCGGGCTCGAGCGACCCCCGTCTGCACCCACAGGGTCCGCACAGCAGCGTCCTATGTTCGTCCTGACCGGGCCCCCGGGTGATCTCCCCCCGTCATCACCCGGGAGCCGGCCGGTGTCGGTCGCTCGACCGACCCCGAAGGAATAACGACCACACGCCGCGAAGCGTGACGACGACGGTCTACCGGCGCTCGGCGCACGGTTCGGCGTTCTATGGTGTGCTCCGGGCGGACAACACCCCCCGGGGGAGAAGAACGCAGGTGCCACGACCACAGCGGGAGCTCGATCCGGACGGCGGCCCGCTCGTCGAGTTCGCCCGCGAGCTGCGCGCTCTCCGGGCCCGTGCCGGGGACCCGAAGTTCGCCGCGATGTCCCGGCGCACCGGGCGGTCGAAGACTGCACTCGCCGACGCCGTCGGTGGCCGCCACCTCGCGCGCTGGGGGACGGTGGAGGACTTCGTCCAGGCCTGCGAGGCCGACCCGCGGCCCTGGCGGACCCGCTGGGAGGAGGTCCGCGCGGCGCCCGCGTCCGACGCGGACGTCGCGGACGACACGACCGCCCCCGAGTCGCCGCACTCGTGGGAACCGCCCGAGGCGGAGCCGGAGCCCGCCCTCCCCCCGCCACGACTCAGCGGAAGCCGCCGCCCGTTCGTCGTGGGCGTCGCGCTGGGCGCGCTCCTGGGACTGCTCGTCGGTGGGGTCGCGATCGCGAGCTGGACCCGCACCGGCGGTGAGCCCGTCGTCACCCAGAACCTGCGCGTGATCGAGGTGCAGAACAAGGTGGCCGTCGGGCCGGACTCGCTCGTCGAGGACACGACGCCGGCCTATCTCTCGAGCGCGCCCATCGCCTACTGCGCCTCCGCCAGCCGCAGCTGCAAGGTGCTCGGAACCGAGATGGGCAGCGGGGCCGCCATCGTCGCGAGCTGCCAGGTCGAGGGACAGCGCATGGTCAACTTCAACCTGCGTGAGGAGGCCTCGCGCGACAACCCCTACCGCGCGGACTCGACGATCTGGTATCGCGCGGCCTTCCCGGACGGGCGCAGCGGGTACCTCTCCGAGGTCTACGTCAACGGGGAGAACCGCGGCGGCCTCCAGCTGCCGACGTGCGGCCCGATCGCGACGGTGCCCGACCAGGGTCCCGTCGCCCGACGCTGACCGCGACGAGCCGACGTCACACGTCGACGGACGCGGCCTCGGGTTCGGTCGAGCCGCCGCGGACCGGCAGCGTCGCGAAGAACGCGGGCGGCTCGCTCCACGGCACGGGCGGTCTCCCGGCCTCGGCGTCGCGCACGGCGGTCCACACCCGCTGCGGGGTCAGCGGCATGTCCAGGTGGCGGATGCCGAGCGGGGCCAGCGCGTCGATCACGGCGTTCGCGATCGCGGGCGTCGACCCGACGGTGGCCGCCTCGCCGATGCCCTTGGCGCCGAGCGCGTTGTAGGGCGTCGGCGTCTCGGTGGTCCGGACCTCGAACTCCGGTAGGTCCGCGGCCGTCGGCAGCGGGTAGGCCGCGAGCGTGCCCGTCGTCGGGTTGCCCTCGGCATCGAAGGTGAAGCCCTCCCACAACGCCTGCGCCATGCCCTGCGCGAGCCCGCCGTGCTGCTGCCCGGCGACGAGGACGGGATTGAGGACGCGGCCCGCGTCGTCGACCGCGACGTGGCGAACCGGGACCACGCGGCCGGTGTCGAGGTCGACCTCGACCACGGAGACGTGCGCGCCGAAGGGGTAGGTCGGGCCGGCCTGCTCCTCGTCGCGGGCCTCGGTGAGGGACACGCCCTGCCCGTCGGCCGCCGTGGCGACCTCGCGCCACGACAGCGACCGGTCGGGGATCCCGGCGACGCCGACGCGGCCGTCGTCGCTGACGACGACGTCGTCGGGGGACGCCTCGAGCGCGGACGCGACGACGTCGCGCGCGCGGTCCATGACCACGTCGGCCGCGGCGAGGACCGAGCTCCCAGCCAGCTGCAGCGAGCGGGACCCACCGGTGCCGCCACCGCGCGGGATCGTCGCGGTGTCGGACTGGCGGAACCGGACGTCGTCCATGGCGATGCCGAGACGGTCGGCGACGATCATCGCGAACGACGTCGCGTGACCCTGCCCGTGCGCGGAGGTGCCCACCGAGATCGTCGCGCCCCCGTCGGCGTCGACCGACACCGCTCCGTACTCGCGAGCGCCCCCGCCCGCCGTGATCTCGACGTAGGTGGCGAGGCCGATCCCGAGCGCGACGCGGTCGCCCCGCTCGCGGCGGCGGGCCTGCTCCGCGCGCAACGCGTCGTAACCCGCGACGCGGAGGGCCTCGTCGAGGGCGGTCGTGTAGTCGCCGGAGTCGTAGATCTGGCCGGTGACCGTGGTGAGCGGGAACTCCTCGGGTTGCAGGAAGTTGCGCCGCCGCAGCTCGGCGGGGTCCATCGCGAGCTCGACGGCCGCCATGTCGACGAGCCGCTCGAGCATCGCCGCGGCCTCGGGCCGCCCCGCGCCGCGGAACGCGCCCATCGGCGTGGTGGTGGTGAGCACGGCCGCGGCGTCGTAGCCGATGGCCGGGATGCGGTAGACGCCCTGCGCCATGTTGCGGGTCGGCCCGAGCGCCAGCCCCCCACCGAAGCCCGCGTAGGCCCCGGCGTCGCCGACCACGCGCGCGCGGAGGCCGACGATGGTGCCGTCGTTCGTGAGCCCGAGCTCGGCGTACTGCACCTGCCCGCGGCCGTGGGGCATGGCGGTGAGGTTCTCCGAGCGGGTCTCGCTCCACGTCACCGGCCGCCCGAGCAGGTGGGCGGCCTCCACGACGACGCCGTGCTCGGGCGCGAGCCCGGCCTTGCCCCCGAAGGCTCCGCCGACGTGCGGGGCGATGACGCGGACCCGCTCGGCGGGCCAGTCGTGCAGGGCCGCGACCTGCCGGCGCAGGCCGTGCGGCATCTGCGTCGAGGCGTACACCGTCATGTCGTAGGGCTCGTCGGGGCCGCCGGGGAGCGCGGTGACCGCGTTGCCTTCCAGCGGGGCGACCGCCAGGCGCTGGTTGACGATGCGGGCGCGGACGACCACGTCGGCCCCGGCGAGCGGGTCGGTCCCGTCGGGCTCGCGGGCACCGGCGGCGAGGTTGGTGCCGAGCTCCTCGAACTGCAGGGGTGCACCGCCGGAGAGGGCGCTCTCGGCGTCGACGACCGGCTCGAGCGGGTCGTAGTCGACGTCGACGAGCTCGACGGCGTCGACCGCCGCGGCCTTCGTCGTGGCGATCACGGCGGCGACCATGTCGCCGACGAAGCGCACCTTGCCCCGGGCGAGCGGCGGCCGCGCGCAGTCGTCGTTGAGGACCATGAACGGCCGGTGGTCGGGGATGGTCAGGTCCTCGGCGGTGAGGACGGCGACGACGCCCGGTGCCTCCCGTGCCGTCGCCGCGTCCACCGTCCCCAACCGCGCGTGGGCGAGCGGGGACCGCACGAACGCGACGTGCAGGGCGCCGTCGGGCACGGTGTTGTCGACGTAGGTGCCGCGGCCGCGGACCAGCTCGGGGTCCTCGACGCGCTGGACGGCCGTTCCGAGAATCGATCCAGGCACGTGATCCACGCTAGGCGGGGCGGCCGGCGGCGTCGAGGCGGGCGCGGGCGTCGTCGGGGAGCTCCAGCGCCCCGGCCGCGACGTTCTCCTCCAGGTGGGCCGGGTCGCCGGTCCCGGGGATCGGGAGCATCACCGGCGAGCGGGCGAGCAGCCACGCGAGGGCCACCTGCACCGGTGTGGCCTCGAGGTCGGCGGCCACCTCGGCGACCGCGCCGGGATCGGCAACGGAGCCCATGGCCAGAGGGAAGTAGGGCAGGTAGGGGATGCCGTGCTCGGTGCAGTGGTCGACGACGGCCTCGTCGGCCCGGTCCAGCGGGCTGTAGGCGTTGGACACCGAGGCGACGTCGCACAGGCTCTGCGCGGTGCGGATCTGCGCGACGTCGACCGTCGAGAGGCCGATGTGCTGGATCTTTCCTTGGTCGCGCAGCTCGAGCACGGTGCCCAGCGCCTCGGAGAACGGGGCGTTCGCGTGCTCGCCCATCCACCGCAGGTGCACCAGCGGCACCGACTCCAGGCCGAGCACCCGCAGGTCGCGCTCGCAGCCCTCGCGCAGCTCCTCGGGGCGCAGCGCCGGCACCCATCCGCCGTCGGGTGTGCGCGCGCCGCCGAGCTTGGTCATGAACATCAGGTCGTCGGGATAGGGCCGCAGCGCGGCGGCGAGGATCTCGTTGGCGACGTCGTCGCCGTAGTACCAGGCGGTGTCGATCACCCTGATGCCGAGCTCGACGGCGCGGCGGCAGACCGCGAGGGCCCGTTCGCGGTCCGCGGGGGGTCCCCACACGTTCGGCCCGGGCAGGCGCATCGCCCCGAACCCCATGCGGGGGGCGGAGTGTCCCGCGATCTCAATGGTGCCCGCGTGGGAGGCATGAGGTGCGTCCATCGCTCCAGCGAACCACGTCCACCCTGACCATCCGCGCCCAGTGCGCCGCGAGGGCATCGCTGACAGCAGCAATTGCCGGTCCTCGTCCGCCCGGATCGCTCAGGTGGGGCACAGCTTCTCGCCAGCCTGCGGCCAGCTCCGCTCACGACGATCGAGATCATGCTCTCCGGCACCGACCACGTCCCCCGGTCCCGCCCACGCGTGCTGGCCGGCGGTGCGGCCGCCGTCCTGGGCGGGCTGGCGGTGCTCGTCCTCTACCTGGTGGCGGTCGT